>LDZU01006064.1_pt1 | contig 323700 bp, 291 predicted proteins | sample 615531 | NCBI WGS metagenome assembly LDZU01 (sample SAMN03408293, study PRJNA278302) | terrestrial metagenome | isolation source: oil reservoir sample SB2 | place: USA: Alaska, North Slope, Schrader Bluff formation | collected 2011-09 | reverse complement strand
TTTAAAGTTCTTAATGTTTACCCTATTGATAAAATTTTTAATTTTGGTTTAATTAAAAATAATGGAGAGTTTTGTAGTCACCCAATTTAGGAAAGACTATATAAATTAAATGGTTGACATATAAGGTGAAATATGGTATCTATTAAATATGGGGTGAATTTTCATTTAATATTTGTAAATTTACTCTCTCAGATCGATTTTGCTGATTCGGAAAAAATTTCCATCCATAGATATGAAAAAAATATATTTGATAGTTTAAAGGATTCGTTGGATATAAGAAAAAATAATTTTTCCTCAAACATTTTCTTTATTATCCTATTTTTTATAGTAATATCATTATTGCTAATTTTAATTTGGGGGTTTAAAAAGAGAAAAAGATGTTAAAAAAAATTTTTTTGTTTTTATTTTTACTTTTAAATTTAAAATTGTTTCCATCCATTCATCAAGATGAATACTTTTTAAATTTAAAATCAGCCTATTTTGGTTCTCCAACCAATTTGAGTGAAAAACTTGTTGATAAAAAAGAAAAAGGTTTGCATTACAACTATTATGGTTATCTACCTTATTGGATAGATACCCTTTACTATTCTAATTTTCAATATGAACTTTTGACACATATATCCTATTTTTCTGTCAATGTTAATACGGATGGGAGCTGTGGACTTATTCCGAATCCTTCATATTTTACAAAAATTTACAATGAGTCTCATAAAAGAGGTATAAGGATTCATCTCACCTTTACTCTCTTTGGAACAACTTCCGTTTCAACTCTTTTAAATAGTAAGAGTTCAAGAGAAAATTGTATTAGCAACATACTCAACTATGTTGATCTTTACAATCTTGATGGTGTTAACTTAGATTTTGAGTTTGTATCATCTTCTCTAAGGGATTCTTTCAATCTTTTTATAATGCAACTTGCTGATAGCCTTCATAATCGGTTTTCTACAAGAAGGGAACTCTACATAGCTGTTCCACCTGTTTATCAATGGTATCCAGGGTATGATTATTATTCAATTTCAAGTTTTTCAGATGGTTTATTTGTGATGTGTTACGATTATCACTGGTCCGGGTCATCTGAGGCAGGGCCAGTTTCACCTACTTTTAATTCAACTTTTTGGGGTTATTATGCTTTCAACACATCTATCAGCGATCTTATTGGAATAGGAGTCGATCCTTCGAAGATCATTGCAGGTATTCCATATTATGGTTATGACTGGCCAACAGAATCTGATACTCTGAAATCTAAAACTATTGGAACAGGTTCTTCTGTAATATTTAAAAACGCTAAAAATAATGCTTCGATTTATGGTAGAAAGTTTGATGAATATTCAAAAGTTCCTTACTATACATATCTTTCAACAAATTACCATCAATGTTTTTATGATGATTCTGCTTCGATAAGATATAAATTGGGGATAGTCAAAGATAAAAAATTACAGGGTGCTGGATGCTGGGCACTTGGTTATGATGATGGTGCAATAGATCTCTGGAGCGTTTTAAGAGAAGAACTTTTTTTAACTGCTCCTTTAAAACATTTCGTTGTAAAGGTCAACACAACAAATCTAAATATCAGAACTGGCCCTTCAACTTCATATGATATTTTAAATGTCTCAAATTATGGTGAAACTTTCGTTGCTTTTGATTATGATGGATACTGGTATAAGATATACTATCCTTCTGCATCTTTCCCTTACTATGCTTATATCTATGGTGGTGATGGTTTAAATATAAAATATCTTGAAGGTGATAACTTTTTTAAAGTTGCAAGGATCACTGCATCTCTGTTGAATGTCCGTTCTGGTGCTTCTACTACTTACCCAATTTTAACTCAGGTATCTTACAATCAGGTATTCGTTGTGGATTCTTTTACAGGTGATTGGGCAAGAATAATTTTACCTGACTCAAACAGAACCGGTTTTATATACTATACAAGTTATGCTCAAATTTTTGACAATCTATCTTCGTTTAACGATTGTGAAGTTTTTGTAGATTCTCTCATTTATCCTGATACTCTCTTTTCAGGAGATTCTTTTGAAGTTAAACTTTATTTAAAAAATACTGGATATGTTTCTCTCGATTCAATTTTCGGAATAAGTTTCTTAGAAAAATCTTTATTTTATTATGAAACATTCTGGAGTGATTCAGGTTTTGCCAAAAGTTATGGGAACAATACTCTTCCTGGACAAAATGGAATAAAAACATTTTATTTCAAAGCACCTTTTATCTTAAACGATTCTCTTTTAAGTTACGATGTGGTATTAAAAAGAAATGATGATACTTCTTCAAATTATTTCAACATTAAAATTTATGTAAAAAGTAAAAGTTCAGGAAAAGTTGAGGATGATAAAATTTTTTGTGAAGAAAATTTTAAGACATTGAGGAAGTTTTATCATGTATATGATTTAACTGGAAGATTGATAAAAAAAGGTGATGGAGAGTTCAACATAACTGATGTAAAAAAATTTTCAACAGGAGTTTATTTTTTGATATTTTCAGATGGTGATAAAATTAATCGAAAAAAGATAATAATGTTAAAATAATTTCCCTTGATAAAAATCTTTAAAAATATAAAATATTACTTTTAAAAAGGAGTTTTTAATGGTTGAAATTATTTTTTCAGTGAATCCCGGTGCAACAACAACAAAATGTTCTATTTATAAAATAGTTGAAAAAGGTATAGAAGAGGTTGTCTCAGAAAACATCGAGCATCCAACAGAAGAGATAAAATCTTTTAAAGATATAACATCACAGGTTGATTACAGGTATGAGAAGGTAAAAGATTTTTTAAACAGGAATATGAGAGATGGTTATAAAATCGTTGCAACAGCAGGTCGAGGAGGTATGTTGACCCCGGTTCCAAGTGGAGTTATAAAAATAAATGAGGAACTTGTCCATTTTTCACTTTACACACCGGTCTATCAGCATGCTTCAAACCTTGGTGCACCACTCGCTTATAGAGTTGCAAAAGAGAATAATGTTGATTCGTTTATAGTTGATCCTGTAAGTGTAGACGAGTTTACAGATGTTGCAAGAATTTCAGGTGCAAAAGATTTTCCAAGATTTTCTTTTGTCCATGCTCTTAACATCAGGGCAACGGTTAGAAAACTTTCTGAGATGTTGAACATAGATTTTAACAGGATCAAATGTGTTGTTGCACATCTTGGTGCTGGATTTTCGATAGCCGCTTTTGTTGAAGGGAAAATCGTTGATAACGATAACAGGATGGAGAGTGCTCCATTTACAGCAGAAAGAGCAGGTGGAGTTCCACCGATACCACTTGTGAACGCCTGTTTCTCGGGTCAATATACAAAAGAACAGATAATGAAAAAACTTTATGGTGAAGGTGGATTGTATGGTTATTTAAAGACAAAGGATCTAAGAGAAGTTCTGAAGATGATCGAAAATGGTGATAAGTATGCTGAACTGATTTACAATGCGATGGTTTATCAGATTGCAAAAGAGATTGGAGCGATGGGTTCGGTTATGGATTTTGAAATCGATGGGATAATTTTGACTGGTGGAATGGCTTATTCTGAGAAACTTGTGAAAGATTTAACAAGAAAGGTTGGCAAGATTGGAAAGATCTATGTTTTCCCGGGGAGTAACGAAAACGAATCTTTGGCTCTAGGTGTTTATAGAGTTTTAAAAGGTGAAGAAAAATATTTGACCTGGCCTGTGAAAGTTTGAATGGAGGAAAGATGGGAATAAAAAGTTTTAGTGAATTAAAGGAAAAAGTTTTAAAAATGTCTGCAAAAAGGGTTGTTGTTGCGGCAGCACATGATAAGGATGTGATTGAAAGTGTAGTTGAATCGATGAAAGTTGGAATAGTAAAAACTCCAATACTTATTGGAGATGCTCAAAAAATAGAGAATATAATAAAAGATTTTGGTGAAAATTTAAACGATTTTGAGATAGTTGATTCTTCTTCTGATGAGGAATCAGGGAAACTTGCTGTGAAATACATTAAAGAGAAAAAAGCTGAGATCCTTGTTAAAGGGAAACTTGAAACCGTATTTTATTTAAAACCTATACTTGATAAGGAAACAGGAATAAAAAAATCAGGTGTTCTTTCAAACCTTACACTTTTTGAAATGCCTTCATACCATAAATTCATCTCTGTCACAGATAACGCTATAATACCTGTTCCAACGATGGAAGAAAAAAAATATATTATTGAGAATACAAAAATTTTATACAACGCTCTTGAAATCGAAACCCCAAAAGTTGCTTTACTTTCTGCTCTTGAGGTTATAAACACAAAAGTTGAATCTACCATCGATGCTGCGTGTTTAACACAAATGTATCAGAGAGGGCAGATAAAAGGATTTATAATCGATGGTCCTTTAGCGTATGATACAGCGATAGATAAAAAATCTGCTGATAGTAAGAAGTTGAAAGGTTCAGAAGTTGCAGGTGATCCTGATATACTTATAGTTCCAAACCTTGAAAGTGGAAACATCCTTGGGAAAGCATACAAATTCCATGCTGATGCAAAAAGTGGTGGAGTTGTTCTTGGTGCTTCAGTTCCGGTTGTTTTGAACTCAAGATCAGATGGAGCTGACAGAAGGTTCAATTCAATGCTTATCGCAAGGTCAATTGCTGAGATGGTTTAAAATTATATTTTCAGTTCCTCTTTGAATTTATCTAAAGCAACTTTCTCTTTAATATTCGTAATTTGAAGACCCTCGATAAAAGATTCAACAGGATATAATTTATTTTCCTTCAAAAGGTAGAGAAGTGAAAAGATGGCACTATTTTTTGCTCCAAATTTCCTGAAATCATACTTTATTATCTTTGCGTCAGTTTTAGGTGTTTCAAGTGAATTATCCAAATATACAATTCCTTTGAAACTTTTCAACTTTTCTATGTTAACATTAAGGCCATCTATAGATGTTATTATCATAAAATCGGGGGAATTAACATTGTATGTGCAATCTTTTTCAGGGGAAATAATGACCTCTGATGTCGAAAATCCGACACCAACCGTTACTGGGTAACTTCCCCTCTGGTTTACGGATAATCCGGATAATACAGCTCCATAAGCAAAAACTTCCCCTGCAGTTTGAACACCTTCACCTGCTGAGCCTGATAGTTGAATACAAAATGTTCTCTTTAGATTATGTTCATATTTTTTTTCTAATATTTTTACCTTTTCAAAAAGATCTGTTGTAGAGTTTTTATAATACTCCCATCTATAATTATCATTTTTTACTACGAACTCTTTTTCCCCGATCTGTTCGAGAATATCCTTTAACTTCATATTTTTATTCATCTTCAAAGCATAACTTGGGCATAGTTCGAGTGCCTCTATCAAAGAGAATCCTTCATTTTTTAACCCTTCAATAATAATATCAGAAAAATCTGGTTTTGTTATAACTCTTGCTACGAAACTCGCTTTTGCAGATAATGCAAGTTGGCAGATATCATAGTTTCTTGTTTTACTTTGTTCAGGTGTTGTTGTTGTTACAAATCCCTTGGGAGTGAAACCACTTGCCTGACCGCCTGTCATTCCATAAAGCATGTTGTTGTGTATTATAACTGTTAAATCAATATCAAGACGGGCTGCTTCGAGTAAATGCTGCATCCCTATAGTTGCTCCGCCATCACCGATAAAGACTATCACTTTCTTATCCTTATTCTTTAATCCGAGTGATATACCGCTGGCCAAAGCGACTGATCTTCCATGCAATCCGTGAACTGTATGTGAGTTTGAAAATTTATCTATTATTCCATGACAACCTATATCAGAAACCAATATTACATCTAAAGGATCGATGTTCAATTTTTCAAGTGCTTTTTGAGTGTTTAAAGATATCAGATGGTGACCGCAACCAGCGCAGAATGGGAGTTTATTTGAATTTAAAAGTTTTTTATCCATTTTTTATCACCTCTTCCTTTATTTTATCTATACTTATCATCTTTCCAATAGAGTTGATCTTAACAATATTATCTGGAGTTTTACTTCCAAAGATTATCTCACACAACTCACCGTTAAGATTTTCTTCAACAACGTAAACTTTTTTATATTTCGAAATTATTTCATAGTAGATATCAGGGATTGGAACAACAGTTTTTGCCACGAGTAGTGAAACTTTTTTTCCTTCTTTTCTCAACTCTCTTATCGCCTCTTTAGAAACAACTGAACTGACATCAAAAGTCACTATAAGATTTTCTTTTCCATCTTCATCATATTCGTAGAAGGTAAAATCTTTCAGATTTGAAACTATTTTTTTATATAACCTGGCACTATTTTCAAGTGCTTCTTTTGTTGAATGTTGTAAAACACCTTTCTGATCATGTGTCGATGCTGTAAATCTTATCTGATGTTTATTGGATGAAAGTGGTAAAAATTGTGGAACAAGATTTTTTTCAGGTTTATATGGAATGTAGGTTTCATCTGAACTATAAAATTTTCTTTCAACTTTTTTTATCTCTTTTAAAGATGTTATATCAAAAGTTCTATTTGTCATCGCTGTTTCTTTCGATGTTAAAAGAATAACTGGTGTTCTTAGGTTAACCGCTATTTTTACAGCTTTTTCTGGCAATTCCCAGCAATCTTTAAAATCTGAAATTGCAAGAGTTGGAATAGGATAACCTCCAGATATCATCCCTCTTATCAAAAGAAGATCGCCTGATGCTCCACATGTTGCTGTCCCGGTTGAGGGGCCCAACCTTTGTGCAAGAATTATAACCATTGGAAGTTCCATCATGAAAGCCATATTTATTGATTCAACCATTAAAGCGAATCCTGGAAAAGAGGTTGCTGTTATAGGTAATCTTCCCGTCGCCGAAAGACCTGACATCCATTGTAAAGTAGTTATCTCATCTGGTGCATGGAAAGTTAAAGGTAACCTTTTTGAACTGTAAAGATAAAGGTAGTTAGAAGGTGTTATTGGATAACCAACAAATGTATCAGCACCAGCTCTTGCTATTGACTCAACTATCAAAAATGAACCGTTAACAAAAATCTTTTTCCCATCTTTCATTTTTTACTCCGAATTTTTAATAAATTTGTCCCAGATGTAACCGATTATTATAAAAACAATTGTTGAAATTATAGCACCATAAGTTTTATCAACATTAAACCATTTCATCTGTTTTCCTAAAAGGCATACGAATATAACTATAACTCCACCAATGAATGAAAGTTTTACACCAGTTTTTGTTATAAAACCTTTTAAATATAGAGCAAAAAGTATTATTATTGCACCTATACCTCTAATCGCATAGGATATGTATGCAGTATCGAGTATAGCGTTTCTCAAAAGCAATGCGAGTGGAATCGTTACAAAATTTATTAGAACAACCAGATTTTTTGCAGTTTTCAAAATCCTTTTATCCTCCTTCTCCTTCTTTGAGAAGTTCTGGTACAGATCCTTGGTTGCTATGGTGACAACAGCAAAATTGACAGGTCCAACAGTTGAAAGGATAGCTGCTATCACTCCTGCAAGTGCAATTCCTCCCAAAATTGGATTTATAAAAGATGGATTTGTTAATATTGTTCCAAGTGCTTCGTTTCCTTTTATAGTTGAAGGATCAAAGAATTTGCCTGTTCTTGCTATCAAGCCAAGTATACCTGTCATTATGCCAAAAGGAGCAACAATAAGAGCTGCGACGAGAGATGCTTTTTTAGCAGTTTGTGGATCTTTTGCTGAAAATATTGGTTGAATACTCGCCTGTCCAGCCATTCCTCCAAGAATTCCACCCAGAAGTAAACTGAATGCTGCTGAAATGTTACCTGAAAATGGATTGTAAACATTTGATGAAGCACCAAAAGATTGGAGAGTATTTTGAAGGTTTGAAAATCCACCAATTTTAACAATACCTATTATAGAAGCAACTCCAAGTCCAAAATACATGGCTATCAGATGCAATATTCCAGTTATAGTTAAAGCGTACATTCCCCCTATATATGTATAAAAAGTTATTATACCTGCTGATATTAGAACTGAAAGTGTCCAATCGATCTTTAAAATAGGTGAGATGACACTTGCACATGTTTGTAGTTGAACATAGGAAAGAACTACGTATGCTATCAAAAATGCAAATGCTGAAATGGTTGAAATATCTTGACCGAATATAGATTTTAACATTTCACTGACCGTATGAACGTTTCTTGTCCTGTAATGGTATGCAACGGTGAACCCTATTATTATCATTCCAGTTGCAGTTGCAAAATTGTAAAGTATCGGTTGTAATGTCATGGTTTTGAAAGCTTTTTCACTTATACCTATTGTTGACATACCTCCGAGCCATTCTGCGGATACAACAACTGCACAGACGAATGTCCCAAGATTTCTCCCAGCGATAAGGTAATCTGCAGATGACCTTTGTGCTATCTTTTTTGTTAGAAAGGAAATTGAAACTATAAGTAAAAAATAGAGTAAAACAATAATTGAGTATATGTTCATTTAAATCTCCTTATAAATTTTGATTTAGAATTATATCCTATACAACTTTTATGTCAACAAATATGACTTTAAATTATTTTTATATTATGATTGACATATAAAAATTTGAAGAGTATACTCGATTAGGGGGTATATAGTATATAATGAAAATTATAATAAATCTTATTTTAGTTTTACATCTTTCCTTTCTCTACCCACTACTTGATAGAGTTTTAGATCTTGATAAAAGAAGGTGGAAGATATTTTCCGGAATAATTTTCTCCATAATAACCATCATAGTTATGAAAACATCTTTCCATATCACAGAGGGGATAATATATGATGGGAGATCAATAATTTTAGGGTATGTTGGATTTTTTGGAGGTTTTATTCCACTTTTAATAACAACGATAGTTTCTGTTACCTACAGGTTGATTTTAGGTGGAAGCGGTTTTCTTGCAGGTATTTTAACAATACTTCTATGTGGATTTTCCGGATATCTTTTTAGAAGAATTTATTATCGTAAAGTTTTAAATTTTTCATTTTTTAAAAGTATACTTTTTGTAACATTATTTTCCTACATACTTTCATTTTTGATGTTGTTTTCACAACTCTTCCTTTTACCTTTGTTTTCAGGTTTTGATACAATGAAAAAGATCTCTTTTGCTGTTTTAACATATTATCCTTTAACTTCAGCCATAACCTTTTTGTTGTCTATTTACATTCTAAGAGTAAACAAGGAAAAAAAAGAGTTGTTAGAAAGTTTACTTTTTCAATCCGACATTATTAAGGAGGTTAACCTTATTTTTGTTCACCTTGACAAGGAAGGTAGAATTGTTGAAATGAACAGGGAGTCAGAAAATATAACTGGATACAAACTTGAAGAGATTGTTGGTAAAAACTGGTTTGAACTTTTTATCCCTAAAGATTATGAAAAGAAAGTTTATCAGGTTTTTGAAAGTGTTAAAAAAGGAAATCTTCCTGAAACTTTTGAAAATCCTATAAGAACGAAAAATGGAAATGTAAGGTACATAATCTGGAAAAATATCTATCTAAAGGAAAAAAATGAGATTAAAGGGACCTTATCCTTCGGTATAGATATAACTGAAAAGAAGTTACTTGAAAAGAGGTTAGCTGAAAGTGAAGAACTTTTTAGAAAATCTTTTAAAGAACATAATAGTATCCAACTTTTAATAGATCCGGAAAATGGTCAGATTGTTGATGCTAATAAAGCAGCAACAGATTTTTACGGTTATTCTTTTGAAGAGTTAACTTCAATGAAAATAAGCCAGATAAATACACTTTCCGAGGAAGAAGTTAAAAAAAGGATGGATGAAGCGAAAAGTTTAAAAAGAAACCATTTTCAATTTAAACATCGTTTGAAGGACGATAGAATAAGGGATGTTGAGGTTTATTCAAGAGGTTTTGAATATCAGGGTAAACATCTATTACATTCCATAATATTTGATGTAACTGAAAAAATTGAGTTTGAAAGAAAACTAAAAGAATCTGAAGAGAGTTTCAGGGTTGCTGTTGAGGGAAGTGATGGTGGAATTTTTGACTGGAATATTCAGAATGGTGAAATGAAATTTTCAAAAAGGTTAAAGGATATCGTCGGGTATGAAGAGGATGAAATTGAAATAAGTGTTTCGGAATGGGAAAATAGAATCCATCCTTTAGATTACGAAAATGTTATGAAAAATTTAAGCATGTATTTTTCAGGTAGGGTTGAAAAGTACCATTCCGAATACAGGATGAAAAAAAAGGATGGAGGATATGTTTGGGTAAGATCTACTGGAAAGATTATATCTTATACTGATGATGGTAAACCTTTAAGGATGGTTGGAATAATAATAGATATCGATTCGATCAAAAGGATAGAGGAAGAGTTGAGAAGGAAGGAAAAATATTACAAAGATCTTTTTGAACTCTCCCCTTATGGTATATTCATATTGAGAAATGATACTATTGTTGATTGTAATAAAAAATGTGAGGAAATTTTTTCCTGCAACAAAAAGTACATAATAGGTAAAACACCTTATGAACTTTCTCCACAAAAACAACCTAATGGAGTTAATTCAAAAGAAAAAGCACTCTATTACATAAAAAAGGCTCTCGTAGGGGAGGATATATCCTTTGATTGGATACATAGAAGTATAGATGGTAAAGAGTTCGAATGCGAGATAAATTTGGGAATACTTGAAAAGGAAAAAGGTATTATTCTTGCCTTCATAAAGGATGTTAGTGATAGGGTTAAAAAAGAGAAAGAGATTTACGATTTGAGGGAGCAACTTTTCAGAGCTCAGAAACTTGAAACCATTGGGAATTTCGCAGGTGGAATAGCCCACGATTTCAACAACGTTTTGAGTGTGATAATAGCGAACTGTGAATTACTGCTTGAAAGTTTAAAAGAGGAAAAGGAGAGAAAGAGTATAGAAAACATTTTGAAAGTTTCACTTGATGCCTCCTCAATTGTAAAAAGGTTGTTACTTTTTGGAAAGGAGAACGCTGGCAAACCGGAAGTTTTAAATTTGAATAGAGAGATTAAGGATATGGAGATGTTTTTGAGAAAGGTTGTTGGGGAGAACATTGAACTTGTTTACAATTTAGATGAAAATGTAAAAAATATATTCCTTGATAAGGTGCACCTGGAGCAGGTTATTTTAAACCTTCTTCTAAACTCAAAGGATGCTATAAAAGGTAACGGAAAAATAGTTTTAGAGACGATGAATGTAAATATAGATAATTTATACATTAGAAAACATTATGGAGTTGAAGAGGGGGAATATGTGATGCTATCAGTTTCGGATGATGGATGCGGAATTAAAAAAAGTATTTTGGATAAAATCTTTGATCCCTTCTTTACGACAAAAGGTGAAAAAGGAACAGGTCTTGGACTTTCCGTTGTTTATGGAATAGTTAAAAGTGGTGGAGGGTTTATAAACTTTTACTCCGAAGAGGGTGTTGGAACAACTTTCAAAATATATTTCCCCGTAACGGATAAAAAGAGAGATGAAAAGAAGATAAAAGAAGAGAATATTGATTTAAAAGGTTATGGGAAAAAGGTTCTGGTTGTTGAGGATGAAAAGATTTTAAGGGAAGTTATAGAGCAGATTCTTACCAATAACGGTTACGATGTTACACTTGCAGTTAATGGAGAGCAAGGACTTAAATATTTCAAAGAGAAGGATTATGATCTTGTAGTTACGGATCTGATTATGCCAAAAATGAACGGAATAACTCTTTATGAAGAGATGAAAAAGTTGAAAGATAACTTCAAAATAATTCTAATGTCAGGCTATTCGAAAAATGGCTTTGAGAATTTGGATTTCCCGAACAGAGAACTACCGTTCATAAACAAACCCTTCCGTAGTCACGACTTCCTAAAACTTGTAAAAAAGTTAATTGGGGACGGTGCTTGACTTGTGACAGTAGAGAGGTGAGTGTCAAATACTGAAACCTCGAAATATAAACCTTAGAGAAAATATTTTACTTAGACTTTTTGGTTATAGTTCATTTTTTAAATCCATATTGATAAAAGAGATATAACTGTTATAATATAAAAAAGTCGAAGTGGCGGAATCTGGTAGACGCGTTAGATTCAGGTTCTAATAGGGGCAACTCTGTGGGGGTTCAAATCCCCCCTTCGACAGAGGGTTTTATGGATAATGAAAAAGAATATTTGAAATCTTCATTGGAATCTTTCAAAAAATATCTTCCCAAAAGAATAGTTGAAAAAATACTTACAAATCCCTACGATGTTAGAGTTGATTCTGAAAGAAGAGTTGTTACGGTGCTTTTCGGTGATATTTCAGGTTTTACAGCACTCTCGGAAAGGTTGGACCCTGAGGATGTGATAAAAGTTATTAATAAATATTTCAAAAAGATGGTAAGAATTGTTGATAAATATGGAGGGGATGTAGATAAATTTATAGGTGATGCTGTTTTGGTTGTTTTTGGAGCACCTGTTGCTCATTCTGATGATCCTGAAAGAGCTGTTAGGGCTGCCCTTGAGATGCAAAAAGAGATGGAAACTATTGAACCTGTATATGCGAAAGGTGAATATGTAAAAGTAACAATGCATATAGGAATAAATACTGGAGAGGTAGTAGCACTCAATATGGGTGTTGATGACAGAATGGAATATACGATAATGGGAGATAATGTCAATTTAACATCAAGGCTTGAAGGTGTTGCAAAATCTGGTGAGATAATAATATCTGAGAACACTTACAAACATGTAAAAGATGTTTTCGAGTTTGAAAAACTTGAACCTGTCATGGTAAAAGGTAAAAAGGACCCTGTTCAGATTTATAAAGTTTTATCTTTGAAAAAAGATATTGTAAAAGAGGAGGATCTCAATTTTGTTGGTAGTGAAGAGATTGTAAAATTACCTGAAAAACTCCTTGAAAGATTTATTATTCAAAACAAAAATTTTTCTCTATATGTAAAAGGTGATGAAGGTTGTGGAAAAACAAAATATCTGAATATTCTTTATGATAGGTTTGACAGGAAAAATGTAAAGATTTTTAAACTTAACGGGCAAGCCTTCTTTTCAAATATACCTTTCAAAAAATTGAAAGATTTTGTCTCAGAACAACTCAAAATAGATGAAACGGATTCAAAAGATAGTATAAAAAATAAGATAGATAATTTTCTTTTAAGTGATGAGAGTGATGGTTTTTATCTCCTTTTCGGTTTAGAGGATTTTGAAGGTGATCAAAAAGTTTTCGAGACAAGAGTTCTAACCACTTTAAAAATATTTTTAGAAAAAATTATTGTTTCTGAAAAAACTCTTTTCCTTTTGGATGATTTTGATCTATTCGACACCCCTTCGAAAAATTTATTTTTAAAACTTTTCAAAAATTTCTTGGAAAGAAATAATTTTTCTGTTGCTTTGAGTTCCAAAGAGAAGATTGAATTTGAATTTACAGATGAAGTTCTTTTAAAATCTCTCTCTTATGAGTATTTTAAGCAACTTATATTATCAAAAAGTTCAAAACAAATTAACGGTAATGATGTTGAGTTTCTTTTCAAAAGATCGGAAGGTAATCCAAAAAGGTTTGTTGAGATCTTTAAATTTTTGACTGAGAAGAAGTTGTTTTCCGAAAAGGATGAAGAACTATTTATAACGAGTGAAGGGAAAAAAGTAATTCCAGATTCACTGAAATCTGTATTCATATCAAAGATAGACAGTTTGAAAGAGAATGAGAAAAAACTTATTCAGTACACCTCCCTTGTTGGATACAGGTTCAAGAAGAGTGAAATTCTTGAATACTTCAATTTTCCACAAAAAGATGTTGATGAGAGTTTTAAAATTTTTGTTGATAAAGGTTTTTTAGAATTCTTTGATAAAGATACATACTATTTTTCATCTGAACTATTCTACGATGTAGTTTACAATTCACTTTCAATGGAGAAAAGGAAAGTTTTGCATAAGAATGTTGGTGATTATATTGAAAAAAAGTTTCCTGAAAAGAGTGAAGAGATATTTAGAAAATTGGCTTTCCATTACTCAAAGAGTGAAGATCCACAAAAGGGGGCTTACTATCTTGAAAAGGTTGGTGATATAAACTCAAAATATTTTTCCTACATTCAATCCGTTGAGAATTATCAGGAATCAATAAATTTCCTTGAAAAGGGAAAGATTATTGAAAAGATAATTCCAGTTGTTATTAAACTTGTAAACATATACATTAATCTTGGTTCTTTCAACAAAGCTTTGGAAATTTTGAATTCAAAGAGAGAACTCTTTTCTGAAGATGAAAATAGAGAGATAGATTATCTTCTTCTTGAAGGTGTTATTTATGATAGGATGGGAGATTATTCAAAGTCTGAAGAGATATATACTGAAGCGTTAAGAAAATCTTTGGGAATTAAAAACAAAAAAAGTTTAGCCAAAATTTATAACTCTTTGGGAATACTTAAATCTTTTGAAGGGAAATATGATCAATCTTTAGAATTCTACAATCTGTCATTGGATCTAAACATTAAGGAAAACAATAAAAAGGATACAGCTTCTATCTACTTAAACATAGGTAAAATATATCTTGAACAGAACAGGTTTGATGAAGCTAAAAAATATTTTGAACTATCTTTCAATGTTTTCAAAGATATTGATGACAGAAGAGGGGAACTTTTTGCTCTTATAAATCTTGGAACAGTTTACGATTTAACAGGTAATTATGAAAAAGCAGAAAAATTTTATAAGGATGCTCTTCAACTTGCAGGTCTTGTAAAGGATGAAATACTAAAAGCGAGAATCGAAAACAATTTAGGGAATATAAAATTTTTAACTGGTGATTATGATGATGCTATAAAAATTTATCAAAAAGCATCTTTCATATTAGAAAAGTATGAGGAATTTAAAGGTCTTTCAGAGATATACTCCAATATGGGTGAGATAAATTTTCTTTTAGGTGAATTTGACCTGTCAAGGGATTATTATGAAAAAAGTTTAAATCTTCTTGAAAAAATATCTTATAGACATCTTAAAACCTATACATCTTTAAACTACGCAAACCTTCTATCATTTTTAGGTTACCTCGAAGAGGCTGAAAAGATTGTTCTTGATAATAGAGATTACATAGAAAGTAACAATCTGATTGATTTCAAAATAATTTCTTTGAATATCCTTGCTAAAATAAATGGATTAAAATCTTTTCTTGATAAGGAAACTGAACTTGTTATTGAAGGAATAAACCTTGCGAAAAAATATGGTATAAGGGAACTTGAATACAACCTTAACTCAACCTACATAAAAACACTTATCCAATCCAATCAACTTAAAGAAGCTGAAGAGATCGCGAAAGAAGTTCTCGATTATGCTGAGAAAAATAACAACGAGATACTTGTCGCTGATATATTGGCATCACTTGCTGATATATACATAAGAACACAAGATATGGAAAACATTTCAGAGATCTCTTCAAAATCTTTCGAGATATCTCAAAAAACTAAATCCAAACTTTCACTTTTAAGAACATATATTTCACTTTCAAGATTCTATCTTTTAACTGAAGATTTAACGAGTTGTGAGGATATATTAAAAGAAGCGGAAAAGATATCCGAAAAGATAGGTTCACTGGAACATATACTTATAGTGTATAAAATTTTTGATGATCTTTACTCAAAATTAAAAAATGATAAACTGAAATATATATCACTTCTAAAAGGAGTATCAAATGTTGAAAAATATATCTTGCGTGCTGGAGAAACAAATAGGGATAACCTTTTGTATAAAAGGGGCTTTATAAACTTCTATAAACATCTTTTTGATATTATGGAAAACCTGTTCGATGTTGATTTTATTAAGAATGTTTTAAAAGATTTTGATAAAAAAATTGTTGTTGAAATTTTAAAAGATTTTAATAAAATTGAAAACTATAAAGATTCTAAAACGAAAATACTTCTGAAAGAATTTGAAAAAGATGAAAAGGATATTTAATTCTAAAATAGTAAAAATCACAATTATAGTTTTAATAATTTTGTTAGTTTTATACTCTATAAGTTTTTTCCTTTTAAAAAAATTTTTAACAGAAGATAAGATAAAAAACCTTATATCTCAGAACCTTTCAAAAGCAGGTTTTCTCGTAAAGATAGAAAATCTTTCATACAACTTTGGAATTTTTAACACATCTGTTTCCTTGAATGATTTCTGGCTTGAAAATGAAATCTTTTCTTTAAAATCTAAAAATGTTAGACTCAGTTTTAATCCTTATAGAATAATATTCAAAAAAGAGATAGATTTGAAAAGGGTTGATATTTCAGATTTTGAGATTTTTATAAAAAAGGAGAGAAAGGATAGTTTAAAAGAAATGAATGAAAAAGTTGATGAGAAAAAAGGTGGAATCGAGATATTCTCTAACATATATTTTAAAAATGGTAGTATAGTTTATGACACTTTCAATATAAAAAATCTGAAAGGTTTTTTTAAATTTTCTTACAACGAAAAGATAGATTTTGAAACCAATCTGAATTTCGATTTCTCATTCAAGGGGAACTATTTAAAAAACAATTCTATAATAGCGAAGGGTATTTTGGATTCCAATTTGAATATACAAAAGATAAATTTTAAAAACGAACTTCTTGAGGTTGATGGAAATCTTGAAAAGAAAGAAGAAGATTTAAAATACTCTTTTAGTTTTAAAACGATTTCACTTGAAAATATCGTTAACCTTTTTTATAAGAACGAAAAGTTTAAAATTCATGGTAACACTTCTGGTATTTTAAGAGGTAAACTCTCAACTAAAGATGATTTTAAAAAGCAAATCGATAGTATAATCCAAGAATTGGAATTACATTTTTCTTCTTTTGCTCTATCTTATGAAAAAGACATTCTGACTGTTTTTGAAAATTCAATTTTGAACAAACAGAGGGATAAACTTGTTTTCTTTGGAAACATTTCGTTTAATAAAGATACCATTGATGCCCAACTTACATTATCGCCACAGATGTTTTTAAACGATACACTTGATCTTGTTTTGAATCTTGATGGAATGGACCTAAAAATCTCTGAAAGGTTTTTGAAGGATAAAAAGATTAAAATCTCAGGTAAATCTAAAATAAGTTTTAAAACTTTATGTGATAAAAAATTTATAACAGATATAGACAGTTTGGTTTCAAAAAGTTATATAACATTCAATTCATCTACCGTTAGATTTTTTTATGATACTTTGAATTTAATTTTAAAACAGGCAGAAGTTAACTTGGATAAAGGTATTTTAAAAGGCTTTTCAAAAGTGGAGGAGGATGGAGTTACAGGTTCTGTAGCTATCTCAGGAGATTATTTGAAAAAGATTTTTGAAATTTCAACTCTATCTACATTCCAAGTAAAAAAAATCTTGAAGAGGTATCAGGGAAGTGGGGAGTTGGATGGGAAGATCACGCTAAACCTTACAGATAAAAAAAATTCTGGGTTTTTCAGTTTAAGGTTAAAAAATCTTAAAGTTCCAAATTTGAACGATATTTTCACCCTGAACGTTCAGGATGTTAAGTTTAAAAATTTTGCCAAGAATGTAGAGTTGAAAAATTTAAATATAGATGGGAAAAATCTTTCTGGAATTGTAAACTCTTTGAATTTTAGTTATGGAAAAGAGATTATAAGTTTTTCAGGTGAAATTTATGCTGAATATTTGAACTATGATTCTCTTTTCGTTCAGCCAAAAAAAGTTGATCAAAAAGAAAAATCGAAACCACCAAAGATAGATGAAAAACTTAAAGGTAATTTAAAGGTATCGGTTAAAAGATTATTTTTCAAGGATGAACTTCTTGAGAATATAATTTTGAATGTAAAAGTTGAAAACGGTGTCTTAACCGTTGATCCACTCAATTCTAACTTTTTAAAAGGTAATCTTGGTGGTAAGTTTCTTTACGATTCTAAAAATAGTGGATACATCAACTCCAACTTTGAAGGTAAAAATGTTATTCTCGATGATTTTTTGAAAAGAAAAAAATACCTCCCATTCGATATAGGCGCAAAGGTTGATTTGAAATCCAATTTAAATTTCTATCAGGATAAGGTGAAGGAAAGCATGAATGGGAAAATTGATGTAACAGCAAAAAACGGATGGATGCGTTTCACAGGTTTGATAGAGAAGATCTCTTCTGTTCTAAAATTGCCACTTGCAGACACCTTCTATTTCGATGATATGTATGGAGAGTTTGAGATAGATTCACAGCAGGTAAAATTTGAAGATTTTGAAATGGAAAAAAATGGGCACAATCTACTCTATAGTGGTGTTGTTGATTTTAACAAGAATATGAATGTAAAAGGTAGATACACTATCGATATGAAAGTTGCGGATACTGGTCTTCTTGAAAAGATTTTAAAGTTAACGAACTATCCCTCTGATACCATCTATGTTGATTTTGAAATAACAGGCACATACTCAAAACCTAATATAAATATAAAATACAACTCTGTTGGAGATTATCTTAAAGATAGAACCAACGAATCTGTAAACCAGATGATCGAAGATTTGAAAAATATTTTTAAAAGGTGATCATTTTAAAAGTTTTATAGAACTGATTTTATCAAGAATGATCTCGTACCCGTACTTTTTATCATACTTCAAAAAACCCTTAACCAAAATATTTTGATTCTTAAAATAAAGGATATTTATATTCTTTCTAAAAAATTCTTTACTTAAATTTTCAAAAATCACTATTGTAAAATTTTTATCACCTTTCAGTTTTATAAAGTAAGTATCACTCTTTTTCGATCTGTATACATCCTCTACGTAAGCTTTGAAAATTATCCACCCGTTCTCATACTTTTTATAATTTTTTACTATATCTTTGAAATCGAGAGTATCTGAGAAAGAATCTATAGAAAAAGAAGAACTTCTTATCTTTAAATATTTATTGTAGAGATATTCAAACATTGAAGAATCTGATAAATTTATATAAAAAAGACCCTTTGAATATTTTTGTGGTTGAATTGCCCTGTTACATATTATAAAACTTTTTGATGTAGAGAAAATAATAGAATAGTTTATAAGAGAATCGTCAGCAAAAAGTAAAGTATCGACGAATAAAGATAAACTATCTTTCAACGAGTATTTTTTTGATATAGAACTTTTTGAAAGTATAACAGTTATATTTAAATCATTTTTCTCTTTTAAAATATTGAGGAAATTTTTATCTGTGAAATCGGGTGAAACTATAGTTATCGCTTGTTTTGAAGAAGAAAGAAAACTTTTAAAACTATCAAAAAAATCTTTATGCTCAAAACCTATTTCGTTTGAATAAGTAAAAATGTTAATTAGAAATATGAAGAAAATAAAAAATTTTCTTTTCATAGAAAAATTTTATCAGGGTTAAAAATATTATCTGGGTCCAAAAGTTTTTTTATATTCCTTTGGATCTCTATCTCCTTTTCTGAAAAAACGAGTTTCATGTATTTTCTTTTATAAATACCTATACCGTGTTCACCTGATAGTTTTCCTCCGAGTTTAACAGAAATTTCCATAATTTCACTCAAAACATTTTCTATGTTCTTTTCAAAATTTTTATCATCCTCTTTAAGTTTTAAAATGTTTATATGAACATTACCATCACCTGCATGACCAAAGGTTATTATAGGTATTTTGTATTTTTCTTCTAAAAGGTGTAGATTTTTTATAAGTTCTGAAAGAGAGTTGATTGGAACGACCACATCCTCCCTTTCCCTTTTCACTGACATCATAACCATAGCATCATGTAAAGATCTTCTCGCTTTCCATATCTTTTCTTGAAAGTTCTTATCCTCAGCTACAAGTATGTCAACACATCTTAGTTTTGATGAGATAAAATCTATCTTTTCTATACTCTTATCAACTATCTCCCTATCGTACCCATCAATTCTCAAAAGTAGTTGTGCTTCCCCTTTCTGAGAAGCCATCTGGTTTCCAAGAAAATTTTTCGCAGCTTCCAAAGCCCTTTTCTCCATAAACTCTATCGTTTGTGGAAAAACTCCAGAATGGATGATCTTCACAACTGCGTTTGAAGCTTCATCTATTCTTTCGAAAGCGAGTAAAAGATCTATACTGTATTTTGGCAAAGGTAAAAGTGAAAAAGTTATCTCGGTTATAAAACCTAAAGTTCCCTCAGAACCTATAAAAATGTCCTTCATGTTGTAGCCAGTAGCATCCTTTCTAACCTTTCCACCGAATTTTAAAATTTCACCAATTGGAGTAACAATCTTTAAACCTTTAACATAATCTTTTGTTGTTCCGTATTTTACAGCAGATGGACCTCCAGAGTTTTCAGCTACATTGCCTCCTATAGAACACGAATCGAGAGATGCTGGATCAGGTGGATAAAAAAGTTCTAAACTCTCAACTTCCCTTTTAAGATCACCTGTTATTATTCCAGGTTGAGTTGTGACCATAAAATTTTCTCTATCTACTTCGATTATTTTATCCATTAGTTCGGTTGAGATTATTATAGAAGGATAGAGAGGTATGGCTCCTCCTGAAAGGCCGGTTCCCCTTCCTCTTGGAATAACTGGTATCTTTTCTTTGTTTGAAAATTTTATTAACTCAACTATTTCTTCTTCATTTTCTGGATGACAAACGAGTAATGGAAAGGAAAACCTATTACCTGATTCATCTGAATAATATTTTTCAAGTAAACTTTCATCGAAAACAATTCTCTTTTCAGAAATTATATTTTTCAAACTGTTATAAATTTTTTTCCTTTCCATTCTTAAAATATATTGTCTTAAAAGTTTCTGTCAATAGAAGTTGTTTTGTTTACTTTTAAAAAAAATTATGTATAATTTTTTCGGAGGTGTTATGGAAAGGGAACCAATAGTTGAAAAGTTTATCCAATCTTACACATCCTACAAAAACAACATCGAAATCTTTCACGATCTCTCAACCTTCAAGGTAAAGGAGGTTCTTCTTGTCGCAACATTTTATGATGGTTTTATTCTTGAGGAGGAGGGAAGGTTAGCGGAAAGGATCTTTGGAGAGTACCATAAACTCTCTTTGCCTGATGCACCAAGGGTTACAAACGCAATAAACGGTGAAGAGGCATGTAACTGGCTTAAAAGGGAACATTTTGATATGGTCATTTTGACAATGAGGATAGATGGGATGTCTCCATATCAGTTAAAAGAAAAGATTAGAAGTATAAATAAAGATATCCCCATTGTGATACTTTTGAATGACAACGGAGATATACCCCTTATCAGGGAGCAGTTAAAAAAAGATAAAGATAAGGATCTCGTTTTTGTTTGGAATGGAGATTCTAAGGTTTTTCTTGCAATGATAAAATATGTTGAGGATAAAAAAAATATAGAAAGGGATACAACCATTGGTAATGTGAGGGTAATACTTCTTGTCGAGGATTCGATAAGGTATATTTCAAGGTATTTACCTATTCTTTACACTGAAATTTTAAAACAAACCCAGAGGCTGATAATACAGGAAAAACTCGATGATATGAAAAAACTTTTGCGTTTGAGGGCTCGACCGAAAATTATCATAGCAACAAATTTTGAGGATGCTGTTTTCTATTTTGAGAAGTATAAAGATAACCTTTTAACCGTAATTTCAGATATGAAATTCCCAAAAAACAATGCTACCAATTATAACGCTGGATATGAGTTGATAAAATTTGTTAAGGAGTCGATGCCTGAATTACCATGTCTTTTACAATCTTTTGAAAAAGAGAATTTGAAAAAGGCTAAAGAGTTGAAAGTCTCTTTTATAAACAAAAACAGTGATAAATTGAGTCAGGAGTTGAGAAGTTTCATATTCAACAATCTAGGTTTCGGATCCTTCGTTTTTAAAGATAGAAAGGGAAAAGAGATAGTAAAAGCGATTAACATAGAATCTTTTAGAAAAATTCTATTAACTATTCCATCAGAGTCATTAGTTTTCCATGCCAACCTTAACCAATTCTCTGCCTGGCTTATGGCAAGAGGTGAAATAAAAATTGCTAAAAAATTGCAAAAGTTGAAAATTTCGGATTTCAAATCTGTAGAGGATCTAAGGGAATATCTTATAGATATAACTTTGGATATTGATAAAGAGTCTATAAAGGGTAAGGTTGTAAAGTATTCTGAAAATTTGAAGAAGGATGAAGAGGTTATAACTCAGATTGCTGATGGAACTCTTGGAGGTAAGGGAAGGGGTATAGCTTTCGTTAACAATATTCTCCAGAATACGGACATATTTGAAACTTTTGAGAATGTTAAAGTGTCGATGCCCAAAACTATGCTTATAGGCTCTGAAGAGTTTTCAAATTTTATAGAAAGAAACAAACTCTCCCAATATATTCTTCACGAGAAAGATTATACTAAATTAAGAAAAAAATTTTTGAAAGGGAAACTTTCAAATGAACTTATATACAAGTTGAGAAAGAAGTTGAAAAGTTTCACAAAACCAATTGCTGTTAGATCTTCAAGTCTTTTTGAAGATTCCATATCACAATCTTTTTCAGGTGTTTTCGAAACATATATGCTTCCAAACAATGATGAAGATTTTGAAAAAAGGTTGAAAGATATTGAGGATACTATAAAACTCGTTTTTTCATCAGTTTTCTCTCCTTCAGCAAAAGCATATTTTAAGGCTATAAACTACAAGATTGAAGAAGAAAAGATGGCTGTGATTATTCAGGAAGTCGTCGGGCATACATATGGAAAATATTACTACCCTTCATTCTCTGGAGTAATGCAATCTGACAATTACTATCCCATATCCCATCTTAAAAGAGAGGATGGGATTTGTGAAGTAGCTGTTGGACTTGGGAAATATGTTATAGATGGTAACGATTCATTTAGATTCTGCCCCAAATATCCTGATATAGATATAAACATAAACAACAAAACACAAAAATTCTTTTACGCTATAAATATTGAAGATAAAAAGAAGTTCAACCTTCTCGATGGTGATGGTTCAACACTTGAGAGCGTTGATATAGATTATGCAAGAAAAAATGAAAGTTTGAACTATATAGGTTCTGTTATAGAAACTTTCAGTGGAAATTTAACGGATGATTTAAAAAAGAAAGGTCCTCTTGTTATAAACTTCAACTCTATAATAAAATATGAATATTTTCCCCTTTCAAAGATATTGAACAATATAAGTTCCATTATAAAATTCGCTATAGGTTCCCCTTGTGAAATAGAGTTCGCTGCTGATCTCAATCCTGATGAAAATGGGAAAATGAGGTTCTATATTTTGCAGATAAAACCTATTATAAGGAAATACTCTGAAATAGATGTTGACATAGAAAGCATTCCAAGGGACAGGATAATCTTTTTCTCAGATAATGCTATGGGCAATGGGCTTTTGGATAATATAAAGGATATAATACTTATCAATCCGGAAAAGTTCGATAGGTTAAAAAGTATCGAACTTGTTCCTAAGATAGAAGAGATAAACATAGAGTTTGGAAGGAAAGGTAAAAAATATATAATCGCTGGGCCAGGTAGATGGGGGACAAAAGATCCATTTTTAGGGATACCTGTTCTATGGTCATCAATATCCAATGTGAAAGTAATTGTTGAAATAGAGATGAAGGATATGCTAATAGAACCATCTTTAGGTTCACATTTCTTCCATAATGTTGTTACCATGAATGTTTTTTATCTTACAATATTCAGCCAGAAGAAATCTGATTCTTTCATTGATTGGGATCTTTTATATAAGGAAAAGAATATAAAAGATCTGGGAAACAATGTATTACATATAGAATTTGAGAAACCTCTAAAAATTTTGATAGATGGGAAAAGAGGTAAAGGTGCAATAGTTAAAAGTGATTAACCCCTTGACAAAAATTCCTCATATGTTTTAATTTTTATAATTAAGGAGGAATTATGTACCAAATACTTGAACATCAAAAAATTGGGCAAAATATCCACAAACTGGTGATAAAAGCACCATTGATAGCAAGAGAAGCAAAACCAGGTCAATTCGTAATACTCAGATCTTATGAAAATGGGGAGAGAATACCCATAACTATCTGTGATAAGGATAAAGAAAGGGGAAGTATTACTCTCTATATACAAGAGGTGGGGAAATCTACCGCAAAGATTGGGAGTTTAAAAGAGAACGATTACATTGTTGATGTTGTTGGACCTCTTGGAAAAGCTGCAAACATTGAAAAGGTGGGAACAGTTGTTACGGTAGGTGGTGGAGTTGGTTGTGCGATCACATATCCTGAAACCAAAGCTTACAAAGAAGTTGGGAATTATGTTATTTCTATTATGGGTTTTAGAAATGTTTCCTTCAAAATACTTGAAGACGAGATGAAAAGTATCAGTGATGAACTTTACATAACAACGGATGATGGTTCTTATGGTGAGAAAGGATTTGTATCCGATAAGTTGAAAGAACTAATAAATAAGGGTAAAAAAATAGATGAGGTTCTTGTGATCGGTCCTGCTATTATGATGAAAGTAGTTTCAGATATTACAAAAGAGTATGGAATAAAAACTATAGCATCTTTAAACTCTATAATGGTTGATGGAACTGGAATGTGCGGTGCATGCAGAATTGAAGTTGGTGGAAAGACAAAATTTGCATGTGTTGATGGTCCAGAGTTCGATGCTCATCAGGTAGATTTTTCACTTTTGATGAAGAGGTTATCCATGTATAAGGATGAAGAAAAACTCTCATATGAAAAGTTTATAAACGAGAGGTGAAATATGGCAAAGAATAAAGAAAGAATCGATATGCCAAGGCAGGAAATAGAGAAAAGGATAAGAAATTTTGAAGAGGTAGCACTCGGTTACACTGAACAGATGGCTTTACTTGAAGCTGAAAGATGTCTAAACTGTAAAGATCCTCTCTGTGTTAAAGGTTGTCCTGTGAATGTGAAGATACCTGAATTCATTAGGTTGATTAATGAGAAAAAATATCTTGATGCTTTAAAAAAGATAAAAGAGACTAACTCTCTTCCTGCAGTTTGTGGAAGGGTATGCCCTCAGGAAGAGCAATGTGAAGCTGCATGTGTTTTGAGTAAGGCAAAAAAACCTATAGCCATAGGAAGACTTGAAAGGTATGTTGCTGATTGGGTTTCTTTGATGGGTATAGAGGAGGAAATCCCCCAAATAAATAAAAACAATATTAAGGTTGCTGTTATAGGTTCTGGTCCCGGTGGTTTAACATGTGCTGCAGATCTTGCTTTGATGGGTTACGAAGTTACTATTTTTGAAGCTCTACATAAGGCTGGTGGAGTTTTGGTGTACGGTATTCCAGAGTTTAGATTACCTAAAAGAATAGTTGAAAGGGAAGTTGAATATTTGGAAAAGTTGGGCGTTGAAATAAAAACTAATGTTGTTGTCGGGAAATCTATAACTTTAAAGGATCTTTTCGAAGAAGGTTATAAAGCTGTTTACCTTGGACTTGGTGCTGGGCTTCCAAAATTTATGAATTTGAAGGGAGAAAACCTCTTGAACATATATTCTGCAAATGAATATTTAACAAGAACGAACCTTATGAAGGCTTACAGGTTTCCAGAGTATGATACTCCAATAAAGAAAGGCAAAAGGGTTGCAGTGATTGGTGGAGGTAACGTTGCTATGGATGCTGTAAGGAGTGCTTTAAGATATGGTGCAAGTGAAGCTATGATAGTTTATAGAAGATCTAAACAGGAACTACCAGCAAGGGAAGAGGAAGTAGAAAACGCTGAAGCTGAAGGAGTAAAATTCAATTTTCTTGTTAACCCTCTTGAATTTATCGGTGATGAGAATGGATTTGTTAAGAAAATAAAACTCCAAAAGATGGAACTCGGTGAACCTGACGAGTCTGGAAGAAGAAGACCTGTTCCAGTTGAGGGAAGTGAATTCTATCTTGATGTTGATGTGGTTGTTATAGCAATTGGGCAAACAGCAAACCCTGTTTTACTCGATGTTACACCTGAGGTTAAAAGGAACAAGTGGGGATACATTGAAGTTTGCGATGAGTATGGAAGAACTAGTATGAAGGGAGTTTTTGCAGGAGGAGATATAGTTACAGGTGAAGCCACTGTGATACAGGCGATGGGATCAGGTAAAAAATCTGCACTGGGAATAGATGAGTATATAAAAACCGGGAAATGGGTTTGAGAAAGAATGTAAAAGTTTTAAAGCAGAATAAATTTGTCTGTATACCTCAGAATGACTCATACATATTACAGAGAAACATCCTGAGGTATGCTAATGAGGGTGTTTATCTTTCAGAATTTTTAGAAAAAGTTTCCCAAGATATATTGAAATTTTCAAATACCGATGCACTTGAGATCTTAACAATAGGCCCATCGATTTCATATTTGTGGAAAATAGAGAAGGATAAACTGGAAGAACCTGAATTTATAAGGTTTACCCATGATGATATATACAACAACAGATATCTTCTCTGTTCCGATGAGAATTTAACAATTCTTTGTGAAATTGTGTTAAAAAGAAAAAAATGCAGGAGTAAAAAATTTTTTACAAAACTTGGTAACATCTACATACCTGATACCTCTCAATCTTCAATAATAGAAGTTGAAGAAAAGGATGGATGGAAGAAAAAAATTTTGAATTTAGATAAAAAGTATAAGTCGTTGCTTATAATTAAATTCGACATCGATGAAATAAACACTGCTATCCTTCAGTTGAAATCGGTTAAAAAGGATTTTTTCAATCCCGTATCAATAGAGTTTTACGAGGGATTAACGAACACTTTAGGGATGGCTATATCTGACAGAAGGGCACAATATTCTTTAAGGGAGAGGATTAAAGAACTCAGCTGTCTGTACTCGATTTCAAGCAGTTTACAGAAAACCGATTTCGATTTTGAAATGGAGATGGATAAATTAATTAACATGATAATACCAGCATTCCAGTTCCCCGAGTTTACCAATGTCAGAATTAAACTTGATAACAAAATCTTCTTTAACAAAAATTTTGTTGAGAGTGATAATTTTATAAAATCTGATATCCTGGTTGAGGATAAAGTAAGGGGCAGCATAGAAGTTTTTTATTCACAGAAAAGTTTTAAAAAGGATACGGTTTTTTTCCTTGATGAGGAGAAAGCTTTAGTAAATGCTATTGCGAACCATTTTGGATACGTTCTCGAAAGACAAAAACTTGAGAAGGATAAAAATGATCTCCATAACCAGCTTTTACATGCTGATAGGCTTGCAACTATTGGTCAACTTGTTGCTGGAGTTGCACACGAGATAAATGAACCTCTATCGAGTATTTTAGGTTTTGCCCAACTCATAAAAAAATCTGATATACCTGATCAGGTGAGAAGTGATAACGAAAAGATAATAAAATCCGCATTACATGCGAGAGAAATTATCAAAAAGTTGATGTTCTTTGCTAAACAGATGCCTCCAAAGAAAGTTGAGGTTGATCTCAACGAAACTATCAAGGAAACCATTTATTTTTTGGAATCACATCTTATTCGTTCATCGATAGAACTCAACCTAAAACTATCCTCAGATGTACCTAAAGTTGTTGCCGATCCCTCACAGTTGTATCAGGTAATAGTTAACCTTACAGTTAACGCTATACAGGCGATAAAAGGGAATGGGATTTTGAAGATAGAGACCTATTCAGATAAAGATTATGTTTACTTCACTATTGAGGATAATGGTATGGGAATGGATAAAGAGACGCTGGATAAAATCTTCATACCATTTTTTACAACAAAAAAGGATGGAACTGGACTTGGTCTTTCTGTTGTTCATGGAATAATAACAAACCACAATGGAAAGATTGTAGTTGAGAGTGAACCTGGTAAGGGAACAAAATTTATAGTAAAACTTCCCTATGGGGTGGGATGATGGAGGAGAAAAGATATAAGATTCTTATAGTTGATGATGTGAAAGATAGCATTGAACTTGTAAGTAGAAATTTAGAACAGGCTGGGTATATTACTTTCACCGCAACCTCACCTATAAAAGGTTCAGAGATACTCAAAAATAACGACATAGATCTTGTAATTACCGATTTAAGGATGCCTGATATAGATGGAATTGCATTCACAAGGTATATAAAAGAAAATTATAAAAATGTTGAAATAATAATGATAACAGGTTATCCATCTATTGAAAGCGCTGTTGATGCTGTGAAAACAGGTGTTAGCGAATTTTTACCAAAGCCTTTCACAGATGATGAACTCTTTGCAACAGTTGAAAAGGTCCTTTTCAAATTGAAAGTAAAAAATGTTCTTAACAAAGAGGAGAAAAAGAGGAGTTCTGTTTTTCATGGAATAATTGGAAACAGTGACAAGATGAAAAAAATATTTGAACTTATAGATAAAGCATCACAGACAACTGCAACAGTTTTGATTACAGGAGAGAGTGGAACTGGAAAAGAGATGGTTGCAAGAGCTATACATTACTCATCCTCAAGGGCAAGTCAGAGTTTTGTTCCAGTAAACTGTGGAGGGATTCCAGAAGAGTTACTTGAAAGTGAACTTTTCGGATACGTTAAAGGTTCTTTCACCGGAGCAAACGAGACGAGAGCGGGATTTTTCCAGACAGCTGATGGTGGAACAATATTTCTCGATGAGATAGGGGAGACGAGCCTTTCTATGCAGGTTAAACTTTTAAGGGTACTTCAGGATAAAACAGTTTATATGATAGGTTCAAGAAAACCTCAAAAAATAGATGTAAGGGTAATATGTGCTACAAACAAAAATCTTGAAGAACTTGTTAAGAAAGGTATTTTCAGAGAGGATCTATATTTCAGATTGAATGTGATAAATGTTGAACTTCCCCCTTTAAGGGAAAGGAGGGAGGATATCCCAATTCTCCTTGAGCATTTTGCAGCAAAGTACAGTAAAGAACTTGGAAAGGAAAAACCAAAATTTACTGAGAACGCTGTTAAAAGTTTGAGTGAATACTTTTGGCCAGGCAATGTTAGGGAACTTGAAAATATTGTTCAGAGGTTGATAATAATGAAAGAGGATAATGTTATTGATGTTCCAGACCTCCCATCACTTATGAGATTCAACCTCCCTTATAAAACCGATCTTACAAGAAAACTTTCAGAAGTTGAATGTGATTATATAAAGGATGTTTATGAGAGCCAAGGAAAAAATAAAAGTAAAACAAGTGAGATACTTGGAATCGATAGAAAAACTTTAAGGGAAAAGTTGAAAAGGTGTCAGATAGAAGTTGAAGAGGAGTAAAATTCCCCCACTGAGTAAAAATTCCCCACCCAGAAGAATTTAAAAAAATCTTTTTTAAATTTAACACCCCCTAAAATAGATAACTTAGCGGATTAAACTTTTGGCACGATTGTTGCTTAATTATATGGAAAAGAAAAAGGAGGTCTTATGATGACAGTAAAAGAAAGAATAGAAGAGAAAAAGGAAACAGGTTTAAAAAATTTTGAAGGGCTCTGCGTAACATGTAAGAACAACAAAACCTGCATTTTCCTTCAGAATGCAACAAAGCCGATAATAAGTTGTGAAGAGTTTGAAAATGTAGAAACTATTGAAACAACAAAAAAAGATTTGAAAGAGAATTTTGAAAAGAAAGAAAAAGTTTATGAACTCAAAGGACTTTGTGCAAACTGTGAAAACAGATTTGATTGTAAATTTGAAAAACCTGAAAGTGGTGTTTGGCACTGTGAAGAGTACAGATAATATTTTATGGATATTTTAAATTATTCTTCTTATCAAAATGAAGGTGAACTTTTAAAAGTTAAGGAGTTTTCTGAGATTGCCAAAAAGAGTCTTCTTGATAAGGATATGCGCGCTATCCTTATCAAACCTTCAAAAGTTATAAAAAACTCCGAAAACTTTTTATTTGAAGATAAAGTTGTTCAGTTAGGATCAATATTTGTAAAACACACTTTTCTTAACGAAACCGATGTAACAACATTTCTTTTTGATGATGAAGAAAATTTTGAAGAATACTTTTTGAAATCTTTTTATTCCTCTCTGAAATACTCTTTTCTTGATATTCCCTTCGGTGGTTCAACTTTAGGTCTTATAGTTCCAAAGGATTTATCACTTTCAAACGAAAAGGTTAAAAGGAAATTGAGTTCATTACTTGTAAAAAATTTTTCAGATATTTTGAATGAGCAGAACTATTTGAAAATTAAAGAGGATGATCGTGAAAAAAAAGATTTCATAATAAAGTTGATCGAAAATATTGATAAACCAAGAATTTCAAAAAAATTCAAATTTCTTCTTAAAAACCCTTTAAGAAAAAAGATAATCAAAGAAAAGTATGAGGCGTTATGGTTGAAAAGTTTTGTTAAATATTTTTATAAAAAAGATAGGGTAAGGGTTATTATAGATTCAATAAATCTTAGGTCTTTTAATTTTTTGAAAGAAATTTTAAATGATGGATATTTTGTAGTTATTGGTTTTGGAGAAAAGAACTACTCTTACTATTCACCAAAGGGAATTGATTGTAAAGATATAGCATTCATTGAAAATAGGGAAACAAACGAAAAATGTATAGATTATGTTGACCTTTTGAAAAAAGAGACCGATCTATTTTTAGAATTTGGGGGAGAAAACAATTTTAACGAAACTATGGCTAAAATTGTAAAGTGTGGAATATATTGTGAATTTGAGGACCTTTCAACATCCTTTCAAAGTGTAAAATTTTTGAAAAACCGAAATATAATATATTTACCTTCTCTTCTTCTTGATTGTGTTGACGAGATATTTGATTATTTTGAAGTTATTGAAAGAAAGAGAGAAGAGGTGATGAGTGTTGATGAAATCGAACTAAGGATGGAAACATATGTAAATTTTGTTATTTCCTATTTTGATTCTTTTCTTGAAAACCAGTGGAAAGTTTTTGAATCTGTACTTTTGAGAAGTTTTGAAAATTACAGAAAAAAATTTTCACTTGTTTATGGGTGATATATGGTTGATGAAAAAGTTATTTACAAAAAAAATGGAAGTTTTGGAAAAATAGATTTTTTCCTTGAAAATTTTAATGATAAGGAAAAGGAAACTATTTTGAACATTTATAACTTTAAGGAGATTTTTGTTAACATACCTTTGAAAAGTTCAGATGGTGAGATAAAGAACGTAACTGGGGTTAAGGTTGACAATTTCTTATCATACAACAACACTTTTTCAAACCTAAGGATACACCCTTACTTTGATATTAACTATTTTAGAGATTTCGCTATACTAAACACTATAACATTTTCCCTTTTCGGTATACCTGTAAATGGAAGTTTTTCATCTATTCTTATAGATCCTTTCGAAATTTCTACTGAAGAGAAAGAAGAAGTTTTTAAGATGTTCTCTTCACTTTTAAAAAATGAAATTTTAGAGAAAGAGATATTTTTCTCTTCAGACGTAAATTCGAATTATAACGATATAAAAATATTTACAGATTCATTCCATTTTGATGATTTGGAAAGAAAAAAGGTTATAAGTTTTCTTGATTATTACAACGATTTAAAAAAAGATATAGATATAGATAAATTGAATGAGTTTTCAGTTTTTTATTCTATACTCAAATACTGTGAATTGAAGAAAAAAAGTTTTGATGAACTTTCAGTTGTAATATATGGATTTGGAGAGAAACCTTATTTCCTTTCGAAGATTTTAAAAAAGGAAGGTTTTAACATTGTTGGAATATTGACTCACCTTGGTTCGTTTTATGACCCTTACGGTATTCAGATAGATGAGTTTTATAAAAATTATCTTTCGAACTTTTCAAGCAAAGAAGAAGCAAGGTATAAAAAAATAGATCTTTACACTTTTGAGAATGTGAGATCTGACATTTCAATTTTTTATGTAGATATTTTCAAAAAGGATTTTTTGAAAAACCTCAACACCTCTTTGATAGTTGAAGGAAGAAAGATGCTTTTGGGAGAGATGGAGATTGAAACAATTGAAGAAAAAGGGATTGAACTTTTGCCATCGGAGTTGACTTGTTCAGGGGAGATACTACTTTACGACGAGTTAAGAAAAAACAGGATTCCAAAAAAGATTGCAACTATGATACAGAAGGAAATTTATGAAAAGATGGACGAAATATTTGAAACTGATGGGGAAGATTTAAGAACAAAAATTTTAAAAATCTCATTTAAAAATATACTTGAAAATCTCTCATAAACGCTCATATACCTCAAAAAAGGAGAGAGTTAAACTCTCTCCTTTTCATAAGACAAAGAAAATTTTAACTATTAAATGACACCTTGATCTATCATAGCATCAGCCACTTTCTTGAATCCAGCTATATTCGCTCCGTTTACATAGTTTCCTGGTGTTCCATACTCTTTTGCAGCATCAAAGCATGATTTATGAATGTTTATCATTATGTTGTGGAGTTTCTGATCAACCTCCTCTCTTGTCCAACTCAACCTTATTGAGTTCTGTGACATTTCAAGACCGCTTGTCGCTACACCACCAGCGTTTGCTGCTTTCCCAGGTGCATAGAGAACTTTGTTTGCAAGAAATACCTCTACAGCTTCAGGTGTTGATGGCATATTCGCACCTTCTGAAACACATACACAACCATTTTTAACCAGTTCCTTCGCATCACTCTCATCAAGTTCATTCTGGGTTGCACATGGTAAGGCTATGTCGAACTTTCCCAGTTTCCAGGGCTTTTTCCCATCATGGTATTCAACATCTTTAAACTTCTCTGCCATCTCTTTTATTCTTCCTCTCTTTACATTTTTAAGTTCAATCAAAAATTCCCATTTTTCCTGATTAAGACCGTTCTTTAAGTAAACTGTACCGTTAGAATCTGAAAGTGTCATAACTTTTCCACCAAGTTGCATTATCTTTTGTGAAGCGTACTGTGCAACATTACCTGAACCTGATATTGCAACTGCCATTCCTTCTATTCCTTTTTTGGCAGTTTTCAACATCTCTTCCGCAAAATAAACACATCCATATCCTGTTGCTTCAGGTCGTATCAAAGAACCACCCCAGTTTAGCCCTTTCCCAGTAAGAACTCCTGTAAATTCATTTTTTAACTTTCTGTACTGTCCAAACATAAAACCTATCTCTCTTGCACCAACTCCAATGTCTCCTGCTGGAACATCCGTATCAGGGCCGATGTGTCTAAAAAGTTCGTTCATAAATGCCTGACAGAATTTCATTACTTCATTATCAGATTTTCCTTTTGGATCAAAATCACTTCCACCTTTTCCACCACCCATTGGAAGACCTGTTAGGGAGTTTTTAAAAATCTGTTCAAAACCCAAGAATTTTAAAACACCTAAATTTACCGTTGGATGAAATCTCAGACCACCCTTGTATGGACCAATAGCAGAGTTGAACTCAACTCTATAACCAACATTAACCTGAACCTTTCCGTTGTCATCAAGCCATGGAACTCTGAAAATTATAACTCTCTCAGGTTCCACAATCCTTTCAAGGATAGCATGTTTTTGGTATTTTGGTTCTTTTTCTAGCAAAAGTTCAAGTGATTCTAAAACCTCTTTTGCTGCCTGAAGAAACTCTTTTTCCCATGGATACTTTTTGGAAAGTTTATCGTAAACCTCCATCGCATAACCGCTCATTATACCTCCTTTTTTATAAACGCTCATTATAATTATAAAAATATAATTTTATAAAGTCAATAATTTAATTTAAATGGTTTGATATAGCTCTTGACTTTTAAACTTAAAGGTGTAAAATACGGCTGTTTTATAATAAAAATACATTCAGGAGGATTAAATGAATAGTTATGTATCGCAAGTAATAGAAGAAGTAAAGCAGAGATACTTCTGGGAAAAAGAGTTCATACAGGCTGTTACAGAAGTTTTAGAATCTTTATCACTCGTAATTGATAAAGAGCCAAAATACAAAAAATACAGAATACTTGAAAGAATAGTTGAACCTGAAAGAATAATATTCTTCAGAGTTCCATGGACAGATGACAAGGGTGAGATACACATCAACAGAGGTTACAGAATAGAGTTCAACTCAGCACTTGGTCCATACAAGGGTGGAATAAGATTCCATTCTTCAGTAACATTGTCTATCTTAAAGTTCTTGGCTTTTGAGCAGATTTTTAAAAACTCTCTAACAGGTCTTCCAATGGGTGGTGGAAAAGGTGGAAGTGACTTTGATCTTAAAGGAAAATCTGAAGGTGAAGTTATGAGATTCTGCCAGTCATTCATGACAGAACTTTTCAGACACATCGGCCCTGATACGGATGTGCCAGCAGGAGACATTGGAGTTGGTGCAAGAGAGATAGGCTACATGTTTGGACAGTACAAAAGATTGAAAAACGAGTTCACAGGAGTTCTTACTGGGAAAGGGCTAAACTGGGGTGGTTCTTTGATACGACCTGAAGCAACTGGTTTTGGTGTTGTTTATTTTGCGGAAGAGATGTTGAAAACAAGAAAAGAATCACTTGAAGGGAAAAGGGTCGCTATAAGTGGTTTTGGTAATGTCGCTTGGGGTGCTACGATTAAAGCTAACGAACTCGGTGCGAAGGTTGTTACATTATCAGGCCCTGATGGATACATCTACGATGAGGATGGAGTAAAGGGTGAAAAGATAGATTATATGCTTGAAATGAGAGCAAGTGGAAGAGATTGTGTTAAAGATTACGCTGATAAGTTCAAAGTCAAATTCGTTGCTAACAGGAGACCATGGGAAGTTAAAGTTGATGTCGCTTTACCATGTGCAACACAGAATGAGATAGATGAAAACGATGCAAAAAATTTGATAAAGAATGGATGCAAGTATGTAGTTGAGGGATCAAACATGTCATCAACACCGCAAGCTATTGAGGCATTCCTTAGCAACAATATACTTTATGCTCCAGGAAAAGCATCAAATGCAGGCGGGGTTGCTACAAGTGGACTTGAGATGTCTCAAAATTCTATGAGATTACAATGGCCAAGAGAAGAAGTTGACAAGAGGTTGAGAGAAATAATGGTTAAAATACATCAGTCATGTGTTGATGCTGCAAAAGATTATGGAACACCAGGCAACTATGTCAACGGTGCGAATATAGCAGGATTCAAGAAAGTTGCCGATGCTATGATAGATCAGGGACTTGTTTAATTTTTACAAATAAAAATATAACAAAAAGGGTGGTTTTCAAACCACCCTTTTTTATTTCCCCCTTGACAAAAAGGTTTTGAAAATTAAATTATTGTTGACCAAAAAAAAAGAAATAAAATTAAAAGGAGGTGAGAATTATGAAAAAGGAAATTCAAAAATTTTCACCATTCTCAGAACTTTTCGATTTAAGGAAAGAGATAGATGCATTGTTTGATGACAGATTCTTTGGTAAGATGTTACAGCCATACTATGAATCAAACTGGACTCCTTCTATGGATATATCAGAAACCGATAAAGAGTTTTTTGTTACCGTTGAACTACCTGGTTTGAAAAAAGAGGATATAACCCTCTCTATTGACAACAATGTTTTAACCATAGAGGGTGAGAGAAAGAGTGAGAAAGAAGAGAAGGGAAAAACCTTCCATAGGATTGAAAGATCTTATGGAAAATTCTATAGGTCTGTAACATTACCTAAGAAAGTTGACGAGGATAATATAAAAGCATCATTCAAAGATGGTCTTTTAAATATAACTATTCCAAAAGTCGAAAAAGAAAAAGTGAAAAATATCGAGATATCAGATAAGTAAGTGAGGTAACCCTCACTTACTTATATCTCGTAATCTATCCTTTTTAAATCTTTAAAGTTCTCTAAAAACCACTTATATGTTTTTTCTATTCCCTCTTCAAATGAAACCTTTGGAGTATAACCTATAAGTTTTTTTGCAAAACTGTTATCCCCAATAAGTTTATCAACCTCACAAGATTTTTTTCTTACCCTTTCCTTTTGAACAATTGGTTCAAGTTTTTTATTTGAAATATTCTCAACGGTTTTAATTATCTCTTTTATCGAATAAGATTTTTTAGAACAGATGTTGAAAATCTTGCCAAAAGTTTTTTCATTGTATATCACTTTTATGAAGGCATCTACAAGATCATCTATATAAGTGTAATCCCTCTCTGTGTGTAAGTTTCCAATATAAATTTTATTTGATTTTATAGATTGCAAAATTATCTGTGGTATAACAGATCTTAAAGATTGTCTTGGCCCAAAGGTGTTGAAAGGTCTAACTATTGTAACAGGTAAAGAGAATACTCTACTGTATGAAAGAGCAATCTGATCCTGAGCTATCTTTGTTGCTGCATAAGGGGAGTATGCATTTAGAGGATGTTTCTCATCCATAGGGATATACTGTGCACTTCCATAGACTTCTGATGTTGACATTATGATAGTATGTTTTATTTTCCTTTCTTTTGCTACATCGAGAATATTTTTTACACCCTTTATATTTGTTTCAATATAGGAATCAATTGCCTTGAAAGAATAAGGGATTGTTATAAGTGCTGCGAGATTTATTATACAATCAACATCTTTTGTCATAGAGTATATAAGTTGGTAATCTCTTATATCCCCCTTTTCTATCTCAATATTTTTGTGGTTTTTCAGGTATTTCAGATTACCAATATCCCCAGAAGAGTTGTAATAAACGAGAGCTTTGACTTTGTAATATTTTGATAACCTCTCTACAATGTGACTGCCTATGAAACCACAACTACCTGTTACAAAGATTTTTTTCATCTATCCTCCATAAACTCTACTTATCCTTTCGTAAGATTCTTTGTTACCAACATCATACCAGAAACCATCATGAACATAGTATCCAACCTTTCTTCCCTCTTTAATTTTTTTGTTCAAGAGTTCGTCCATATCTTTAGATTCTTCTTTTAAATTTTTCAAAACATCCCTCTGGAAAAGATTTATCCCTGAGAGTATGAAGAATTCGAGAGTTGGTTTTTCGAAAATATCAAGTAAACTTTTTTTATCAACTGAAACAACTCCATAATCGATTTCAACTTTTTGAGGGATTAAAACCGAAGTGATTTCATTTTTATTTTTTTTATGAAATTTTATCAGTGTAGAAAAATCTATATCGTTAATTATATCTGCGTTATGAACAATGATAGTCTCCTCTTCAATTTTTCTAAGGTAGAATAAAGCTCCAGCAGTTCCAAGAGGTCTCTTTTCCTTAATGAATGATGTATTGTCAAAAATGTCTGGATATTTTGATATCAATTTTTTCTCAATCATCTCCTTTTTATAGTTAAGAGAAACATAGATGTTCTTAAAACCTTCAAGTATAAAAGTATCTATAATCCTTTCTATTAGACTGGTATTTCCTATCTCAAGTAAAGGTTTAGGTTTTATTTCTGTGAAAGGTAGCAGTCTTTTCCCTTTCCCACCAGCCATAATAAGAACAGCTATTTTTGAAAAATCCTCTTTCTTTTTTTCGTACTGATAAATTTTCATTATTCTTCCTTTACTGTCTAACAGAGGGATATATTTGATTTTATACCTCTCCATGAGTTTTTTTGCTTCATGCTCAGAATCTTTACGAAGAAAAATAAAATCTTTTTTAGCTATGTTGTAAGCACTGTCCTTAAGTGTAATCCCTTTTATTAAAGATCTTCTTATATCGCCATCAGTCAAAGAACCTTTTACTTTAAAATTTCTATCAACAAGAAAAAGTACCTTCCCCCCGATCTCATTCAGTTTTTTCAAGCATTCAAGTATTGAGGAGTTTTCATCTATCATAAACTGTTTAACATTCATCCTTATCTCCAGAAACTTTTTTAATTTTATCAACAGAATTTAAAAGGTCTTTTTTTGAATAGTCTTCATCTATCGGAATGTTTAAAATATTTTCAGAGATTTCATTTTTACATCTCCATAAAATTGGAATAAAAATTTTGTACTTCTGAAGTTCTTTTTTTATGAGATCTCTTTTTTCAATTTTTATTGGGAAAGATTGTGGCACAACCTCTTTTGGTAAACTTTTGAATATGGCTTTTTTAAGAATATAGGAGTTAGAAAGTAAGATATTGAAATTCTTTCTCCTTTTTATTCCAACTTTTTCAAAATCGTAAATTTTTAGTAAATTTAGAGAAAACTTTGAAATACTTTTAGGGAGGTAACCTATACCTTCCTCTCCTTTCAAAGAGTAGTTAAGGTACATTTTTTCAAAATGTTCACTTTTATACTTATACCTTTCATAAATTTCTCTATAAAGTTTTGCTAAAAGTTTGTCGATGTAGAAATCTTCTTTAGAATTGTTTTTTAAAATCTCAAAATTTTTAAGGTTTGTGAAAAGTATTCCACCATCAACAACTGGAAACAATTTTCTTAAACTTCCTAAAACTATATCTGAAGATGAGAAATCAAAATTGGATAGTAAGGAATGTGTAACATCCCTTACAGACAAAAATCCAGATTCTTTTGAAAATTCTATCAGATTCTCATCCTGAAAGCCGAAATAGTCGACAATATACAACGCTGTTTTTTCTTTCTTTACTTTTTTTAAAAATTTTATGTCCGCTGTGAAGTCAGGTAAAATTCTATAAAATTCTATTTTTACATTTTCATCTTTTAAAGGTTTGAACATTTCGGCGCAGTAATAATCAGGGAAAAATATAGAATACCTGTTTTTCTTTAAGAAATAAGCCAAATTCTTTATGGCACCCCTTCCAGAAGAGTAAAAATATTTTCTACTGAATTTGAAGTTTTTAAAAGGTTTTTGGAACTCTTCTTTGAAGTAATCGTTTATTAACCTTTCACTTCCCAATATTCTCATCTTTAAATTTTACCTTAATGTTCATCTCTTTTAAATATGAAACTATTTTTTTAAAATTATTTTGATCGAAACCGATTATCTCTGGTGGAATTACACCTGATGGGAATCTATTTGTAAGAAGAATGTAAGAGAATATTCCGAGAGAAAAACCTGTGGTTCTTTCCATTGCTGAGTGTTTATCATCTCCTCTGTCGACAATTTCATAGGTTAAAATTTTTTTCTTATTTTTTATCTTACCTTCACCAACCACTCTTAAAAGTAGAACATCTTTGACATCAGGATACTTTATGCTTTTAAGTATCTCGATAGTTGTTTGGCGAGGTTTCATTCCGTTCAGTTCTTCCTTAAAATATCCAAGATCTTTTAAAAGTTTTATCTTTTCTACATGACCTTTGTACCTTAAAGTTTTCTCCTCAAGATTTTTTACATTCTTTAAAGTTTTTAAGAGTGTTCTCAAACCATCGGTGTAAAAACCTTCAATTTTATCAAAACCTTTGAACTTTACATCCTCTTTACCTGTTAAAGGTTCAACTGTTTTAAGTTTTCCATTTTTCCTAATTTTAACAACCCTTTCATATTCGGATATCAGATCCTCTGGAGACCATGTTACAGTGTATCCGAGAGGCGGTAGATTTTTTTCAGGCATCCCTCCAACGAGTATCTTTATCTTTTCACATCTGTCAAAACTTTTATAAATCCTTCCTGCCAATAGGTTACTCAAACCTGGAGCAACTCCAGCATCTGGTACAATCGTAACATTTTTTTTCTTCGCTTCTGAATCAAGTTCTAATGGGTCATCCTCAGAGTATGAAACATCGACAATATTCTTTTGTGATTTTATAGCTCCAACTTGTGCTATTTTCCCCAGTTTTGCTGGTAGTGCTGAGATTATTAGATCGAATCCCTCTGAAAGTTTTTTAACCTTTTCTGGTGAATCGATAGTGTCTTTAATAGTTTTGAAACCGAGTTTTGAAAGATAGTCCAGGTTATACGAATTTATATCAACGAAAGTCACATCAACATTTTTCTTGAAAAGAAATTCTCCACAGGCGATTCCCTGCCTTCCACTACCAAAAACTATACAGTTCATAAAATCTCCTTTTTTTAATTCTATTTCATTAAAAGGTTTTGTCAACAACACTTTTATTTTTATTGACATTTAAAACTATATTGATAACATTAAAATAAAATAACAAGGAGAAATTATGAAAAATGATAGAGATTTTACAAAATTGGTCTTTGGTATAATTTTGATCCTTATAGGTAGTATGATTTTTCTTTCAACTTTTTTTAACATATCTATTCCTATTTTTAAAACAGTAATATCTTTTCTTCTGATATATTCAGGAGTTATGATACTTTTTGGGAAAAAAAACTTTTATACCGTTAACGAGAAGTTTGATGGAAAGAAAAAGGATTATCTTGTTCTATTTTCTTCCACCCATATTGATGCATCAGATGTGGAAGATAATAAAACTATAAATATCGATGTGATCTTTGGGGAAGGAACAGTTTACATAAAAAAGGGGATGAACTGTAAAATCTATTCTACTTCAGTAATTGGTCAAATTAGGACACCTGATGGAGAGAACATAACATTTGGAAGTAAAGATATGAAGATTGGAGAAAACCCTGATGAAGGTTTAAAAATAATTGCAACTGTAATTCTTGGAACACTCAAGATAGTGGAAAAATAGGAGGGGTTTATGGGACTTCTTATTATAACTTTTTTTTCGATAGTAATTTTTTTAGGTGGACTTAAAATCATTCTTGATAGGAACGGTAATCTGGATAGATTTTTCGATAGTATAATCTTGATAATTTTAGGTATTTTCCTACTTTTATTCAACTATTCAAAAGGGTATGAAAATATAATTTCTTTCAAAAATGGTTCTGTAACTTTAAAAGGTGAAAACAAAAATTATCTTATAATCTTTTCAAAAACCCAAATCGATCTTTCTTATCTTGAACCTTTAAACGACACAACCGGTTATGAAGTTAAAACATTTTTTTCGGATGTGAAAATCAAAAGTAACTCATACTCTCCTTTTGATTTTGATTTGAAAGGTTTTTTATACTCATCACAGTTAAATTCCGGAATAGGCTATCTAACAGGTCAGATAAATGAAAACTCAATAGAGGATTCTTTGAACATTCCAATAAAGATGAAGTTTCAACTTTATTTTAGCAGTCTAAAAATTTTAAAAGAATAGTGTTTAAAAAATATATTTTATTTTTGTTTTTGCTTTCATTTACAATTATTCTATTTGGTCAAATCAAAGAAGGTCAATTTTTGTTTATCGAAAAAGATAGCCAAAAGGTTTTCAAAGTTTTAGTTGAAAAAACAGGTGATTCACTTTCTCTATCGATTAGGGGAGACAGACTCTCATATCTTGAAATCTATCTTATAAAAGGTGATTCAGCATTTCTTCTTAAAAGGAAATTCAAATTAGGTTTTTTAAACTACGTTTTGGCTTATTCTCCAAGGAGGTTAAGGTTTTTGCTTCCTTTTGAGAAAGATAAAAATTGGCAATATGAAGGAACAGAAATCTCCCCCTTCCATAAATCTGAGATAAAATCTTTTGGCTTTGTTTCCGAGAATGATGATGGATATAAAATTTATAATATAACTTTCAGGGATGGCTCTGTGGACACATCTATAGTAGAGTTTGATAAAATGTATACTGTTAACAAAATTTTTATAGATTTACCAAAAATTTTTCTTTTAAGGGAGATGTTAGGTTTTAAAACTACGAAACTCGTTTTTGAAAATTATGGAAAGGAATAGTATTTTTGATGATATAAAATATCAAAAGGGTGTTGGTCCTAAGATGGCTGAAATCTTAAACCAGATGGGGATATATACGAAGTATGATCTTCTAACATACCCACCATTCAGGTATATAGATAGAAATATTGTTGAAGAAGAAAATATAAGGGACGGTGAATATGTAACAATTTTTGCCCAAGTTGTGGACTGTGGAGAAATATTCACAAGAAAGGGGAAGTACATATTTCAGGCGGTTGCGAAAACGAAAAATGATAATTACATTTTTCTAACATGGTTCAACAACAGGTATATAAAAAATTATTTGAAGAAGGGGGATACAGCAATTTTCAGTGGCAAGGTAAGAGTGAAAAGATCAGTTTATGAAATTTTACATCCAGATTTTGAAATATTCAAGGACGATTTTTTTGAACTTATAAATACAGGAAAGATAGTACCCATATACCATACAAAATCGAAAATAACTCAGAAGTATTTGAGGAAATTGGTTTTCACTCTTATTAAAACTTTTGATAGGATTGAGGAGGATTTGCCTTATAAACTTGTTATGAGAAAAGGGCTTATGAGTTTGACCGATGCGATAAAAAATTTACATTTTCCTGAAAATGAGGAGAAAAAGGAACAGAGTTTGAGAAGGTTGAAATATGGTGAACTATTTTATACTGGTCTTGTTGTTGCCAAAAGAAAGTTGGAAGTAAAAGAAAAGAAGGTTGAAAAAAACTACCTTTTGAAAAGTAAACTCGTTGAAAAATTTATTTCATCGCTGAACTTCAAATTGACTAAAGATCAGGAAAAATCGATAGAAGATATTCTAAAAGACCTTAGATCTGAAAGACCCATGAACAGACTTCTTATGGGTGACGTTGGTGTTGGAAAAACTGTTGTGGCAACTGTAGCGATGCTTTATGCTGTTGAGAGTGGATATCAGGCTGCTCTTATGGCACCAACTGAGATTTTAGCCCAGCAACATTATCTTAAAATAAAGGATTGGGTTGAAAATTTAGGAGTTGATGTTGAACTTTTAACTTCCTCAATAAATGAAAATAAGAGAAGATATACTCAGATCAGTGATGGGGTTATAAAAATAGTTATTGGTACCCATGCTCTTATAAGGGAAGATGTTGTTTTTAAAAATCTTAAACTTGTTATCGTTGATGAACAGCATCGTTTTGGAGTTATCCATAGGTCATCCCTGAAGGAAAAGGGGATTGATGTGGATTATCTTGTAATGACGGCAACTCCAATTCCAAGATCCCTTTCCCTTGCTATATATGGTGATATGGATCTTTCAGAGATCAGGGAAAGACCTTCGATGCAGAAGGAGATAAAAACTAAATGGGTTTCACCGAACGGAATAGAGAAGATGTACGATTTTATTAAAAAAAGGATTGATAATGGAGAGAGAGTTTTTATAGTTTGTCCAGCGATAGAAGGTGGAGAGGAAGCCGAATACGAATCTGTAAAGAAAGTCTACGAAAACCTTTCAAAAACTTATTTGAAAGGATATAAACTTGGAATAATCCACTCAAGGTTGAGTCCTAAGGATAGAGAGAAAGTTATGATGAAACTCAAAGAGGGAACAATAGATGTTCTTGTTGGAACAACTATAATTGAAGTTGGAATAGATGTTAAGGAAGCAACAGTTATGGTTATTCTTTCTGCTGAGAGGTTTGGATTATCACAACTACACCAACTTAGAGGAAGGGTTGGCAGGGGTGAAAAACAGTCTTTCTGTTTTGTGGTATCATCAAAAGATATAACCGATGATGCAAAAAAAAGGTTGCAGGTTTTTTGTAAATATAATGATGGTTTTAAAATATCAGAATACGATCTTAAACTTAGAGGACCGGGCGAAATATGGGGAAAAAGACAGAGTGGAATCCCTGTTTTCAAGTTTGCAAACTTTTTTGAAGATTTTGATCTTATGAAAGAGGCTTTTAGGGATGCTGAAAATCTTTTGTATTCTGATATTAATCTGTTGAAAAAGGAGAACAGAATTGTTAGAATAAATTTTGAGAGGAGTTTGAATGAAAAGATCGATTAAAATTACTTTTCTAATTTTTTTATCAATCCTATCTTTCTTAATAGGTTCTTGTGAGAGGAAGAAGAGGATAAAAGATTTCGCTATAGGTAAGGTTGAAGAGATTGTAATAGCTGCAAATGAAACTGTATATGCAAATGTTGAAAAGGAACTGCTCGATGCTTTATACATCCAGATGGATCTTCCTGTGAAAGAATCCGTATTCTATACGATTTATTCACCACTTGAAAAGTTACATATACATAAGAGGAATAAGAATATAGTTTTTGTTACTAACATAAATAGAAACGATGAGTATTCAAAGATAATAAACGAATTTTTAAACAGTGAAGATATAGAACTGATAAAAAAAGAGAAGGTCGCATTTTTTAAAGTTTTTGATGGTTTTGTAGAAGGACAGAATATACTTATAATAGCTGGAACAGATGAGGAGAGTATAAAAGAGTCCATAAAAAAGAATAAAGAAAAGATCCAGCAATTTTTTCTTGAAAACTCTTACAGAAGTGTTGAGATGATGGTTTATTTTACAGGTGAAAACAACAGGGTATCATCCTTAATAAACAAAAGACTTGGAATAAAGATAAAAGTACCATCAGATTTCGAGACATCATTCTATGATAAAAATCTTAACTGTTATGCTATAGTTGGAAGGTATCCTGATAGGTTCATAACCATTCTAAAGAATCCTGATATGAAAAATTTCAACTACGATTTTATGATTAAAACAAGGAATAGGATCGGAAAAGAAAAATATTATGGTGATTTTGTAGATACCTCTTTTGTCCCGTTGAAAAGGGAAGAGGTTGATTTTAAAGGTTATAAAGCACTTTACATTATGGGTGTGTACTCTAACGATAAAGAAAATTTAGGTGGACCATTCTTCACCTATCTTGTAAACACGGGTAAAGAACTTGTCTACATAGATGGACATATTTTTTATCCCGGGGAGAGAAAGTATTTTAAACTTATGGAACTTAAAGCCATAGTAAACAGTATGGAGTTTTGATGAAAAATATCATTCTTCTTGTTGGGAACTGGTCAAAAGAGTCACAGGAAGTTAAAGAATTCTGGTTGAAGTTGAAGAAAACGAAAAAGTTTGATTTGAAGATTTTTGATGTTTCCACAAAAGAAGGAGCAGAACTTATGGATAGATATGAGGTATCGGTCATCCCTGTTACTATAGTAGACGGAGAAATAAAGTTTATAGGTATACCTGATATAAAAAGTGTTGAGGAGATTTTTGATGAGGAAGATTAGTTTTATTGCAATATTCTTCTTTTTTTTATCTGTATTTTCAAACGAAAAATCTATAATAGAATCTTTATCATACCTTTCTTTAAAAACTGAAAATCTGTCTATTCCAATAGAAAATGTGAAAAGGGGTAACTATTCTTTTTATCTCAACGATTATCTTTTAAAGTATCCCCAGAAGAGTGAAGAGTGTTCAGAGAATCTGAAATTCTTGATTGAGAATAAAATGTTTTTTAACCTTTTTAAATATATAAATTTTGGTAAATTTTCTAAAAAAAATTCAAAGATTGAAAAAAACTTTTCATATATGAAACCTTTCGTTAACTATGATTATCCATCATTTTTGATAGATACATTGATAAACGACTCTATTTTTTTTCTTGAGGCTGAAAAGTTTCTTTCAGGTTGTGATGAGTTTTTTTCAAGTAGATCTCTTGAAAATCTTTTAAAAGAGGTTGAAAGGTTATTTTCTTTTGATAAAGATCAACTTTTAAATTATCTAAAAAATAATTTCGAAACTTACAGTAAATCTGGTATAGAAGTTATTATAGATAGTTTAGGCGAAGATAACCAATATTCTTTGGATAGGCCAAATGTTTTAATAGTAGATATAGGTGGTAACGATTCATATTTTGCAAGAAAGGAAGGTTCTCTTGCGACAGGTTTAAAAGGTTTTGGAGGAGTAGTAGATTTTGAAGGTGATGATAGATATTTTGGGAAAAATTTTGATCTGGGCTGTGGTATCTTTGGAATTGGATTTATTTATGATGTTAAAGGAAACGATATATACCAATCAGATTTTGCAACCGTTGGAAGTGGTTTTTCAGGTTTAGGATTTATCATCGATAACGATGGAAACGATAGTTACATTTCAAAAGGTTACTCTCAAGGTTTTGGTTTCACAAAAGGTATCGGTTTCATCTATGACAAGAATGGTAACGACTTTTACCTTGTTCAAAATGGGATTATAGATCACAGGGAAGTTGATTACCATTCACACCTATCACAGGGTTTTGGCTTTGGAATTAGGGATATAGCATCAGGTGGAGTTGGAATAATTCTTGATTTGAAGGGAAACGACATTTATAAAGGGGAGTATTTTGTTCAGGGTTCCTCGTACTGGTTCTCTTTTGGACTTCTGTATGATAGTACAGGTAACGATACCTATTCTAGTAGAAGATACAGTCAGGGAGCTGGGACGCATTTTACTACAGGTGTTTTAATCGATAGGGAAGGTGATGATTCACATTATTCGTGGGGAGTTTCTATGGGATGTGGACATGATTTCTCCTCCGGTTTCCTTTTCGACTATAAAGGAAATGACCTTTATCTTTCGGATTGGCTCAGCATTGGTTCTGGTAACGCTAACGGGAACGGAATTCTTATAGATTTCGAAGGTGATGATTTTTACAGTGCCCAAAATAAAGATTGTATGGGGTACGGTAATTTTTATAGGAACACTTTTTCCATAGGGATACTTTTCGACAAGGATGGTAAAGATCTTTACAATGGTAAAAATCTAAAAACGAATGTAAGGTCAGATTTGGGAGTTTTAATAGATGAAAAGTAAAATATTTTTTTTATCCTTATTTTTCCTCTCAATCAAAGTTTTTCCTTCATTTGAAGATCTTTTAAATAAACTCGATTTTTATGAGGACACTTTGCAAACAAGGATAGACTCAACCTTACTGTCAGATTACTACGAAAAAACAGTTGATTATATGGTTAAAACTCTAAAATCCTCTAACTGGTATTTCAAAACTATTTCATTAAGAATTCTTAAAAAGGTTGAAGACAAAGAATCTCTCATATCAAAACTTTTTGAAGAGGATGTTGAAAGGATCTATATAATGAGGATTTTTGAAGATGATACACTTGACCCTTATAAGGATTTAGATTTTTATTCTATGGAACCTTATGAATACCAGACTTACATATCTTACATAGGTAAGAAAAATAAGTTTGAAACACTCGTAAAAATTCTCTCAAAGGAAAATGATGACTATCTTATCGTTAAAATCTTACAATCTTTAAATGGGATATGTTTGAAAGATACCTCTTATGCGAAAAGCTTATACAGTTATAAAGACATTTTTGCAAAACTCATTGGAAAAAAGAATATCAGATTGAATAAGAGTATATCTTTAATTTTTGCAAACTTTTTTTCAGATTCTTTGGATGTGATTTTTAATGGAAAAATTTTAAATGATATTCCAACCTTCTCTCTGTATGTTGAAAGTGCCACACTTTCCGGCAAAAGGGTGGAATTGGAAAAGATAGAAAAATTCTATAATGGGTTCAGGACAAAAGATTTTTACTATCTTGATTACATTTTAAAAAGTTATTTTGAAAAATTTTCAATTGATGAGTTGAAAGAAATAAAAGAAAATCTTGAAAATAAAAGTTTAAAGGATATAATTAAAGTAACATTGGAGGAAAAGGATGGATAGAAGACCCTCCTGGGATGAATACTTTATGGAGATAACTAAACTGGTTGCTACAAGAGCTACCTGTCTTAGAAGGAAAGTAGGTGCTATAATTGTTAAGGATAGACATATACTCTCAACCGGATACAATGGACCTCCAAAAGGGGTAAAACATTGTGATGAACTTGGTGGTTGTTTAAGGGAGAAATTGAATATTCCTTCCGGGGAGAGAATGGAACTATCAAGGGCTGTTCATGCAGAGCAGAATGCAATTATTCAAGCGGCTAAACTCGGTATCAACATTGAAGGGGCGGATATGTATGTAACAAATCAGCCATGTTTCATATGTGCAAAGATGATAATAAACGCTGGAGTAAAACGGGTTATAATAAATGAAGGTTATCCAGATAAATATGCTGAAGAGATTTTGAAGGAAGCAAACGTAAAACTTATCGTTTTTAATAAAAAAAAGGAGGATGAATGAAAAGGGTTTTATATTTCATGTCGTTGATTTTTTTGTTGTTTGCCGTTGGGTGTTCCCTTTTTGCAATAAAGCCTGTAAAGGATGTTAAAGTAGTCGGAACTCCATACGTTCTATCAACATTCTATGAGGATGGTAAATTCGTTTTGAACATCCTTGCACTTGATGCTGACTCAAATCCTGTTGAATTGAATTCATCCAATGTAAAAATAATAATCGATTCAGTTGTTGATTATTATGGAACAAAGACAACAGAGTATAGTGTGAAGGTAACAGATTTCGAAAAGATAACATTTAAAGATGGAGATATGGGACTTGCCATGCTTTTTGACGGAAGTGGAAGTATGTCATCTTCTGATCCGTATTGGCTCAGAAAAGATGCAGCGACAAAGATGATAGATTACCTTGCAAACGATAGACCAAACTCAATGGTTGGTATATTCGATTTTGCGGTTGGTTACGACACCGCATACTATTTTAGGGTTTTACAGGATTTCGTTCAGGTTGGAACGAACAAAACACTTCTTATCACTGCTTTAGACTCCCTGTCAAATTCTGGAGCAACCCCATTGTATGATGCAATGGTTTTAGGTTGCAGAAAACTTGAAAGGGATATAGATGATTCAGATTATAACAGAGTTTTAATGACTTTAACCGATGGTGGTGATAACGATTCCTATTATTTGAATTCGACAGCACAGAGCGTTCTAACAGAAGCAAAGGCTAAAAATGTTACACTTATAAATATAGCTTTTGGTGATTATGCTTATACACCTGACCTTTTGATGCTTGCAGATTCAACAGGAGGTATTTTTGTTAAAGCACAGGAGGCAACGGATCTTGAGGATCTTTTCTATCAGTTGGGAGTTGGTACAAAAGGAACTATACAGAAAGTCACTGCACAGTTTACAGATACAATCCCATCATACTATTCTGTTGTTTATGGAAGAGTTGAAATATACAAAGGTGTGTTGCCAACGTTAAACGCTGTTTCCGCAACATTTATTATGAACATCTCTTCCTATAAGGGAAAACTTGAAGATTAAATGAGGTAAAAATGGCAAAGATGAAGAAAGTTTCGGTTAAGTGTGATTTGAAGGAGAAGTTCACTATAGAGAGTGATATCAGAGGGCACAAAATTTATGTTGACCAGCCTGAAGGTATGGGTGGAGTTGATAAAGGACCAACTCCACTCGAATACCTTTTCGTTTCTTTAGGAGGATGTATAGCCTCCATCGCAAGAATTGTTGCTAACCAGAGAGGTTTGAAGATTGAAAATTTTAAAGTTGATGTGAATGGTGATGTTGATCTGGATACACTTCTTGGGAAGTCGAAAGAGAATAGGCCTGGATTTTTGAAAATAATAGTTAAAGTTTCTTTCGACGCTGATATGACGAAAGAGGAGAAGGAGAAATTTTTGGAGGAAGTTGATAGTAGGTGTCCTATATCTGACAACATCTCCAACTTAACTCCGGTTGAGATAATTTTAGAATAATAGTTTGAAAAGTAAAATTTTTTTCATTTCAACTTTTCTTCTACTTTTAATCTCTTGCAATGGAGAAAAGATTGTGAAAAATGATGAGAATTTTAGGAAATTGACATCCGAAGAGGAGTTTGTGATAATCCATAAAGGGACTGAAAGACCCTTTTCAGGCAAGTACAATGATTTTTTTGAAAAGGGGACATACCATTGTAAAAGATGTAATGCTCCCCTTTTCAGATCCGATTCTAAGTTTAAATCCACATGTGGATGGCCAAGTTTTGATGATGAGTTACCAGGTGCTGTAAAAAAAATACCTGATAGTGATGGGATAAGGGTTGAAATTCAATGTGCCAACTGTGGTGCTCATCTGGGTCACATTTTTAAAGGTGAAGGTTTTACGAAGAAGAATGTTAGATACTGTGTAAACTCTATTTCTCTCATTTTCGTTCCGGATAAGGAAGAGTTGAAAAAAGCTTATTTTGCTGGAGGGTGTTTTTGGGGAGTAGAGTATCTTTTCGAAAAAAAGGAGGGTGTTAATGATGTTGTTTCAGGATATATGGGTGGTAATGTAAAAAACCCCTCATACGAACAGGTCTGTTCGGGGAAAACTGGTCATTATGAAACAGTAGAGGTAACATACTATCCGTCTAAAATAAGTTATGAGGAACTGGTAAAATATTTTTTCGAGATACATGATTTCTCTCAGGAAAATGGACAGGGACCAGATATAGGGGAGCAGTACAAATCTGTTATTTTTTATAACGATGATGATGAGAAAGAAACAGTTTTAAAACTTATAGAAATTTTAAAATCCAAAGGATACAAAGTTGCTACGAAACTCTTGAAATCTTCCGAATTCTACAAGGCTGAAGATTACCATCAGGATTATTACAAAAAACATAAGAAAACTCCATACTGTCATTTCCACAGAAATATATTTTAATTTAACCTTCAAAATCTTGCTAAAAATTTATTTTATGTTATTATTTAATGTTTTAAGATTGAGGAGGTTTAATGTATATTTTAGGTCTGAACATAGGTCATGATGCTACAGCTTCACTTTTGAAAGATGGAAGGGTAGTATCTGCAATTGCAGAGGAACGAGTTTCAAGAGTGAAATTCCATTTTGGTTTCCCGTACAAAGCCATTAGAGAGTGTATAAGGGTAGCGAATGTTGATGGAAAAGATATTTCAAAAGTTGTTCTATCTTTCGAAAATGATCTTAAAAGGAGTCCTTTCCATTACACTGACCTTATAGTTAAAAGGAGTGGAACTATAGATCCATCCAACGAGATAGATAACAGAAAAAAGTTCGATACTGCAAAAGAGATTATATACAGAAAGATGATAGGAGAAAAAAGATATTGGGAAAAAGCTTCGAATTATGCAAAAACTCAGATAACTGAAGCTTTGAAAAAATGTGGTCTTGAACATTTCTCACTTGAAACTGCTGAGCATCATCTGTGTCATGCAGCTTCATGTTACTATGAGGGGGGGAAAAATAAAGTTTTGATAGTTACGATGGATGGTGCTGGTGATGGACTTTCAGCGACCGTTTCTATTGGTGAAGATGGTAAAATAAAAAGGATAGTTGAAGTTGAGGATATATACTCTGTTGGAAGATTCTATTCTGCTATAACCAAATTTTTAGGGTTCAAAAGAAATAGACATGAGGGAAAGATTACAGGTCTTGCAGCTTACGGTGACCCTGATAAACTATACAACCTTTTTAGAAAGATGATAGATATTACCGATGATGGAAAAAGTTTCTATTCTCCTCTTGCAGGGGATCTTAAAGGTGACAGGTTGAGATTAAAGCAGTTGAAAGATTTTATGAAAGGTAAATATTATGGCCACAACTATACAAACCTCTACTTGGATTTTTTGAAAAAGAATTGTTCAAAAGAAACGAAAGAGGATATAGCTGCTGCGGCACAAAAATTGACTGAAGATCTTGTAGTTAAATTCATCCAACCACATGTTAAAAGGACAGGGATAAAAGATATAGTTCTTGCAGGCGGTTTGTTTTCGAATGTTAAAGTTAATCAGAGAGTCCTTGAAATCGATGGTGTTGAAAGTGTTTTTATACATCCAAATATGGGTGACGGTGGAACTTCAACTGGAGCATGTTATGTGAAATGGGCTGAAGAGGTTGAAAAGAGAGGAGAGAGATTCCTACCTTTTACCATAGATAATGTTTACTATGGACCGGAATATTCGGATGAGGAGATTTTGAAAGTTCTTAAAGATTTTTTAGATAAGATAGAATTCAGAAAAAGTGGAAATATAGTTGAAGAAACAGCACAGATGATAAAAGATAAAATAGTTGTTGGCTGGTTTCAGGGTAGAATGGAGTATGGGCCAAGGGCTCTTGGAAACAGATCCATTCTTTTCGACCCTACAGATAGAAAGATAAACGACTGGTTGAATAAGAGGCTGAAAAGAACAGAGTTTATGCCTTTCGCTCCATCATGTTTATATGAGGATGCAACTTTGGTCTTTGAAAATTTTGAAAAGGGAAGTTATCCTTCATATTTTATGACAATCACCTTCAATGTTAAGGAAGAGTGGAGAGAAAGGATAGGTGCTGTCAACCATGTTGATAATACAGCAAGACCACAAACCGTGAAAGAGGAACAGAATCCTTTGTACTATAAACTTCTAAAAAGGTATAAAGAGTTAACAGGACTTCCACTTTTCGTTAACACGAGTTTCAACATGCATGAGGAACCGATCCTCTGTTCACCCTTAGATGCTGTTCGCTCTCTTCTCAACAACTGTGTTGATGTTCTTGTTATAGGAAACTTTATAGTTAAACAGAAAAAACAATGAAATTCTCTTCTATAGTATGTTTCGCTGGTGGTGATTGGTGGTATCATCATCCTCATTCCTATAACCATCTCATGGTAGAGTTTTCAAAGGAGAGGAAAGTTTTGTATGTTAACTCTCTACCTGTTGGAATCGGTGTTGGTGGTGGAAAGAAAGGCTTTTTCAGGAAGGTGAAGAATAAACTTTTTAGTATCTTAAGGTTTTTAAAAAAGGAAAGTAAAAACCTTTACATTTTCACTCCATTTTTTATCCCATTTAAGAAAAACTTTATAATTCTCAACATTAACACCTTTCTTTTACTTTTCCAGATAAAACTTATTGAAAAAATTTTAAAATTTGAAGATACACTCTACTGGATAACTAACCCTAACGGTTATATCTTTGTTAGAGGAACAAGGTCGAAAAGGATTCTCTACCAGATAGTTGATAAGGTTCAGGAATATAAGTACGCAGGGAGTTTAGTTGAAGATTTTGATAAAAATTTGTGTGAAAGAGCTTCCATTATTTTGACACCTGGTAAGGTGATATATGAAGAGAAGAGAAAAGAATATGGTGAAAAAGTTTACAGGTTGAAACATGGAGTTGATATAAAACATTTCAATAAAAATGTTGACACCATCCCTTACGATTTCCCTAAAAGTGATAAACCTGTCTTTACCTATTGGGGTTCTATAGATTACAAGAAAGTTGATTATAAACTTTTGAAGTTTTTAGAAAAAAAATCTGAAGAGTTCATTTTTCTTTTCATAGGAAAAATATTCGATTTCAAATATGAGGATTTCAAGGATAGCAGAAATATATTTTTTGTTGGAGAGAAGAGTTATTCTCAACTTCCCTCCTATGCAACTTTTTCTTATGGTTTTATTATTCCCTGGGATAGTGAAGATCCGATGAACAGGCATGCTTCACCTATAAAGTTGAGAGAATATCTCGCAACAGGGAAACCGGTTGTTACAACATATATCCCTGAGTTTGATGAGTTTAAAGATGTAATTTATATATCCAGAGATTACGAAGATTTTTATAATAACCTTAAAAGAACACTTTTAGATGATGATATTAAAAGGGAAGAAAGGAAGAGAAAAATTTTTAAGGATGGTTGGGAAAATGTTTATAAAGAGGTTAACTCTCTTATTAGGAATATTTAGTTTATTCATAGTTGTTTTTTCAGAAGAAACCACACTAATTATACCACCATTCAAACATTCTATGGGTTACTATAAGGCTAATTCAACTATTGCAAAGATAATATTGAAAAAGAATGTTAGTTTTGAAAGAGTTTCAGGTATATGTGCTTTGAAGTTAAAACAACTCGATGATAGAACAACCGATAAAGATGATGCCATACTTTCACTTTTTGGAATAAACAACCATCAGATAGTTTACAATGTTGGTTTAAACAGGATTAAAACTTATGGTTCCAAGGGAAGGGGAGAAGCGCCAGAGTCCTTATACTATCCAACCGATATAGTTGTTACACCTGATGGTGAACTCTACATCTCAGATACATACAATTTCAGGGTTTTAAAATTCTTGTATGATGAAGACTCACTTCTCTATGAAAATTCTTTTGGATCCTTTGGAATGGATTCCTTTTCTTTGAATCTTCCTGAAGGTATAGATTACGATGGAGTTGGAAACCTTTTTATTTGTGATAGCAGAAACAACAGGATAGTTGTTTTAAACAGATCATTTTATCCTTTCATGATATTGGATAATATACAGAGACCCCACTCTATATCTATAGTTGACTCAAAAAAAGGTTATCTAAACTTGAAGGATAGATTGTTTCTCGTTGTTTCATCTGATAGAAGAAGACTTTTGAAACTCGATTTCTACGGTAACCTTATAAAAGAGTTTTTCTCTTTCGATATAACTGGTTACAAGGATGTTGATTTCAATTTTATCGATTACGATCAGAATGGAAACATATATGTTACTGATACTATAAACAGTTGCATCCATAAATTCGACAGTGACCTAAGATATATAACAAGTTTTGGAAGAGAGGGAAGTGGTAAAAATCAGTTTTACAAACCTGAGGGTATTTCAATCTACAGAAAATATGGACAGGTTTTCATATCGGAAAGGACCGGTTTTCAATATTACTGGATAGGTGTGGATGGGTACATTAAAGAGTTTACCCCACCAACAATTTCAGATACAACAGAAGGCTTAACTATATCTCTTTTCACTACCGAGCAATGCAGGGTAACGATTCAGATAACAAAGGATGGGAAATTCGTTAGGGAGTTGACTTCAGATCTCAGAAGGAATATTGGTCTCAACTATATTGTATGGGATCTTAAAGATGAAAAAGGTAACAGGATAGTTGAAAATGGTAAATATAGATTGAAAGTCACGCTTGAACCTCTATACTCCTCGAGAGGTTATTTTAAGAAGGTTTTTTATGGGGAAATTGAAAAATTTTAGTTTTCTTTTTCTTTTTTTTATCTCAATTTTTTTAAAGGGACAAAGGATAATCTCTTTTGCACCAAACATAACTGAAACACTATTTTATCTTTCCTATGATAGATACCTTGTTGGAAGAACATCTTTCTGTAACTACCCGCCAAACACTGATAAGATTGAAATCGTTGGCTCTTTTATAGATATGGATTTTGAGAAGGTTATATCCTTAAAACCTGATATCGTATTCTTTTCAGGCAACCTTACAGATAAATCTGAAAAATTTTTTAAGGAGAAAAATATAAACTATTTCGACATAAAAATGGAAAAAATCGATGATGTAACAAAAGGTATGGATAGTATTACAAAAATTGTTGGAAAAGATTACGATACATCCAAAGTTGAGAAGGTTAAAAATAAAATTACAGGTATTAAAAAGGTTAAAAAGAATGAAAAAGTTTTAATAGAAGTTAGTGAAAAGCCTTTCATAATAGCAACCTCATCGAGTTATATAGGTTCGATTTTAAAACTTTTTGGTTTTGAAATTTTTGAAGATGAAAAGCCTTATATAAACTTTTCTTATGAAAATATCCTATCCTTCAAACCTGATATAGTTATATTTATGCATAGTTTCAAAGATGGTAAGGTGAAATACTCGATCTTAAAAAATTTTAGTAAAGTTAGATTTGTTTTTCTTGATGATGAAAAAATTGATATATTCTCAAGGCCGGGGCCCAGGGTAATAGATGCTATAGATATAATAGAGAGGGATTTTTGTGAAAGGTAAAAAACTCTTAATATTTTTAACTTTTTTCTTATTGACCTCTTTTATTTATATTGATTTTAAACTTTCCAGTTTCGAAAATGATGTAAAAATCGAAATCATAAAATTAAGAATTTTCCGATACCTTCTTGTTATTCTATCCGGCATGGTTTTAACTTCATCTGGTGCTGTGATGCAAGTTCTTTTCAAAAATCCTTTACTGGACCCTTATGTTTTAGGTATATCAGGAGGTGGACTTTTCGGTTTTTTACTTTCATCAATTCTTTTTAAAGGTAATCTTCTTATCTCAATTTTTTTCTCATTCTTCTTTTCAGTTCTCTCAGCTCTTCTATCCCTTTCATTCTCTTCAAATATAAAAAGTGATAGAAAAGTTTCTATACTTATCTCTGGGCTACTTGTTAATATACTATTCTCTTCCTTTGTTATATTATTATCAATGTTTTCTAAAAGGGATATAACATTTCTTTTCTATGCTCTGATGGGCTCTTTCAACCATGTATTCATCTCAAAAAATCTTTTTCTTTACATATCATTTTTTGTAACAGTTATTTTATCAACAGTTTTCATAATTTTCAAATCTAAAGAACTAGATATAATGTCTATAGATGAAGATATTGCGAGTACAAGTGGAGTTAATGTAAAGAGCAATTTCTTTTTGATACTTTTGATTATAATTTACCAAACATCGGTAATAGTTTCTTTTGTTGGAATGGTTGGGTTTGTTGGAATAATTATACCAAACATTTTAAGGATGGCAGGAATTCTAAAAAATAGGGATTTGATTTTGGGATCTTTTTTGGGTGGTGCTTCTTTGATACTTGTTGCAGATTTTATAAGTAAGTACTCTTTCTCCTTTGAGATCCCTATAGGTGTTGTCCTATCGATTTTTTCTTTACCTTTTATCTTCTGGATAGTTAAAAACAATTTTGAATGATATGGTAAATATAGAGAATTTAAAATTTTCATACACAAAAGGAAAAGAGTTTTTAAAGATAGAATCTCTTTCGATAAAAGAAAATGGAATATACTCTATCGTTGGAGAAAATGGTTCAGGTAAAACAACCTTTTTGAAGTTAATCTGTAAACTTATTGGAGGATATGAAGGGAAGATATACCTTTTTGGAAAGGATCTTAGGATGATAAAAGAAATTGAACTTGCGGGCATAATCTCTTACATACCCCAAAAGATTTATCTTCACTACGATTTCCCTGTTTACGATTTTATAAAGTATGGAAGGTATTCGAAGATGGACCTTTTTGGAAATTTGACTTTCAAAGATCATGAGGATATTAACTTTTTGATGGAAAAACTTGAAATAGAACATCTTAAAAAAAGGAACTGTTTTTCATTAAGTGGTGGGGAAATGCAACTGGTTCAACTTGCGAGATCCATTTTTCAAGGTGGTAAAATCCTTATAATGGACGAACCTTTCTCGAATATAGATTTTAGACATAGAAAAAAAATAATCGAAATTATTCAGGAGTTAAAAGGTGAAAAAACAGTTTTAATTTCAAGCCATGACCTTGGAATATGCTTAAATATTTCAGACATCGTTATCGGTTTGAAAAAGGGGAATATTGTTGGAATAGGTAATAAAGACTATATGAAAAATGAACTTCAGAGAATATTCGATACTGAAATAAATTTTTTAGAGGATAACGGAAAAATCTATTTTTATGAAGGAGTTTAAAATGTTAAAAAAATTTTTAATTCTCTCTTCTCTAATTTTTTCACTTCTGGTAAAGGGAGAATATGTAAAAAGTATAACTCTTGAAAATAAAACTTACACCAAAGAGGATTTTATAAAAAAACAGTTAACATTCAATATTTTTAACTCCGTTGATAGTTCTGATATAGAAAAAAGTAAACTCAACATTTTAAAAACTGAACTTTTTGGAGAAGTTAGGATAGATGTTTTTAAGGTTGATAGTGGTTTCAAAGAAAAGATTTCTCCAAGCATTTTAAGGAAAGAGAATAAGGATGATTCCGTTGAAGTTAGCATAACTGCAAAAGAGATGCTCGTATTTCTTCCATCTTTAGGGTTTTCAACAACAAAACCTTACTCAATAACTTTAGGGGCATCATATGGTAACCTTTTCAGAGAAAGGCATAAGATAGAGTTGGCTTTCACATTTTTAGATGTTAAGGGTGTTTACCTCCTTTACACTCTTCCAACAGTTTATTCAAGAAAATATACTGGAGAATATAAAATTTTTTATACACAGAACGACAGGGACATTTTAAACATTGTCGAGTATCATAAAGGAGTCTATCTTTCAACAGGTTATTCTTTTATATCGGATCTCTCAACACAGTTTATTTTAGGTTTCGATAGGGTTAGTTTTAAAGATGATACATTTTCCATTTCCTATAAAAGTAACGATTTGAAAGGTTACGATGAATTTTTACAATCAGGAATAAAATTTACTTTAAACAAAAAGAACGATCCGTTTTTCCCAACATCGGGAAATTTTGATGAATTGACTTTTCTATATGAAAGGAATTTTTGGGGAACCGAAATCAACAGGTTAAAATTAAGTTTCAACAATGTTAACTATTTTAAATTCTTCAAAGGAACATTTGCTTTTAGAAACAAATTTCTATTGCAGAATGGGAGTTTAACCTATTATAATCTTGCTGAACCTGATCCATTCGAGAATAGGACAGTTTCGGAAAAGGATGTAACGAATTTTAACAGGTATTCTGGAAGTTTGGAGTTAAGGTATCCTATTTTAAAGATACCTTTCGAGTATCCTATAATAGGTAAAATATCTTTCAACTACATTGTTACCCTTTTTGCTGATTGGACAACTGTTGCATCAGATTATAAAGATTTTCAATTCTTTGAAAAAGGGAGTTATCTTTACGGTTACGGTTTAGGGTTTATGTTCTTTACTGAAATTTTCGACCCTATAGGAGTTCAGATTGGATTTTCACCTGTTAACGGTTACAACGATATACTTAAAAAGTTGAAATACAATATTTTTCTTCTCTGCTGGAACTTTTGATCAATTCCTTAAAGTGTAACCTTTATCTTTAATGAAAGAGATGAAAAGTTTTTGGAAATCTTCTATCTCCTCACCTGTTAGAGTTTTTTGATCACTTCCAATAGTATATCTGAGAGTGACTGATTCGAAACCTTCTGGAATGTTTTCACCTGAATATATATCGTATATTTTGAAGTCTTTTACAAGGTCATTTTTGAACTCTTTCAATTTGCTTTCGAAATCTTTGAAAATCTCCTTTTTACTTTTCAATATTGAAAAATCAAGGGAAGTTTGGGGGAATGTTGAAAACTGCTTGAATAAAATATTCTTTTCGAATCCATACAATCTCTCTATTTCAACTTCACAGAAACAGATAACCACTTTCTTATCGAGTAGGGAGTTTATTTTTGGATGAATGATACCTATGTACCCAATGTATTCAAAATTTTGCCCATCTTGTGAAAAATATATATCTGAAGATATCGAGGGGTTTATAAGTTGATGCTCCGTTGGTGTTCTATAATCTAGTTCCTTACCTGTTAGTCTTTCAAAAATATCATTCAATATAAGTTTCATTCTAAAGAAAGACTTTTCCTCTTGATTTTTGGTTTTTCTATCTACGGATAATATTCCGAGTTTTTTTATTTCGCTATCTTTATGGAAGATTTTTCCAATTTCATAAAGAGAGAACTCATCAAAATATTTAAGATTTTCAAATGAGAATTTTAGAAGAATTGGAAGAAGTGATGATCTCAAAAATTTGTTATCGTTCGTTATGGGGTTTTTTATCTCTATCTCATCTCCAGTTTTGTATCCAACTTTTTTGTTGAACTTTTCATCGAACCAAGGATGGGAATCAACTTCGTTAAGATCATATTTGTATGTCAAAAGATCTTTTATAATGTTATCTTTTTCATTTTCATAATTTCGAAGAGGTGCTTTTATTTGAAGTTTTGGTAGTTCAGGTTTCACATTATCAAAACCGTAAATCCTTACAACCTCTTCAACTATATCCTCTTTTATAGAGATATCTTTTGTACTCCTATGTGTTGGTGCTGTTATTTTTATTTTATCTTTTTCCTCTTCAACTTCAAATTCGAGTGATTCTAAGATATTTTTGATAATCTTATCCTCTATATCTATTCCAATAGTTTTCTTTATATATTTGTAATCTGTGAATATAACATTTTTTTTGAATGGATTGTAATTTTTATCTGTAATACAACTCGCCATCTTTATTTCTTTTTGATTTTCTTTCAAAAGTTGAACATACCTTAAACAACCTATCAATGCGTTTTCTGGATCGAGTGACTTTTCGAATCTTGCACTCGAGTCTGTCCTTAAAGCGATTCTTGTGCTCATCTTTCTTATGTGTGTTGCGTTAAAGTTGGCACTTTCGAGGAAAAGTGATTTTGAATCATCTCTTATTTCAGAATTTCCACCACCCATTATACCTGCTATAGCAACGGGAGTATCTTCATTTTTTATCAAAAGTATCCCTTCCGGTAGTTTTCTTTCAACTTGGTCGAGAGTTGTAAAAACGAAATCCTTTTTTGCACTATCGACTACTATTTTTTTTATACTGTTCCCATCAAAAGCATGTAAAGGTTGACCTATTTCAACCATAACATAGTTTGTAAGGTCGACGATCAGGTTTCTTGGAACATGTCCTGTGTTTGATAACCTTATCTGTAAGTTTAAAGGGGAAGGTTCAATTTTTATGTTATCTATCTTTACCCCAACATATCTAAAGCATTTTTCCCTATCAATTATCTCAACAGGAAATTCAGGCAAATTTTTTATTTCATCCTTTTCAAAAATTTTTGGTTCTCTCTTTTCTCTACCGAGTATTGCTTTTACCTCTCTTGAGAATCCAAAAATTCCCCAGAGGTCAGGTCTATGTGTTAAAGATTTGTTATCGATCTCAATAACATCATCATAAAAATCAGTAAATTCTCCTATCTCTATTCCTATTTTGGTTTCATCAGGTAACTGAAAAAGGCCTGAGTGATCATTGTTTATTCCAAGTTCTTTCCCGGATAGAAGCATACCTTCGGAAACTTCCCCGGAAAAGGATTTTGTTGAAATAGTTTCCCCATCAAGTTTCCCACCAGGTTTTATATGAAAAGTTTTCAAGCCTTTTTTAGTATTTGGTGCACCACTTATAACTTCATATATCTTGTCTGATTTTATTTTACACTTGAAATGTTTTTCATCTATTTTTACAGTTTCAAGGATTTCGCATGTGTATATATTCGAATAATATTCACTTTTTGAATATATACCCTCAGTTTCCGCAGTTTTCATAGTTAAAAGTTGTGAAAGTTCTTTTGGAGAGATATCATCAACTTTTACAAAATCGTTCAACCATTTTAAAGATATTTTCATGTTTTACCTGAACTGTTTTAAAATTCTTAGATCACCACTGTTTAAAAGCCTTATATCGTTTATTTTATACCTCATCATTGCAAGTCTTGTTAACCCAAGACCGAAAGCGAAACCGTTATACTTTTCTGGGTCGATTCCGCCATATTTCAAAACATTCGGATGAACCATTCCACATGGAACTAGTTCAAGCCATCCACTATGTTTACATGTTGAGCAACCTTTTCCGTTGCATATAATACATTTTATATCAAGTTCAAAACCAGGCTCAACGAATGGGAAATATCCGGGTCTCAATCTGACATCTATATCCTCTCTTTGAAAAATTTCAGAAAGCAGTGTTTTCATAGTTCCTATAAGATTTGCTATAGTTATGTTCTGGTCAACTACAAGCCCTTCAACCTGATAGAATGCGGTTTCATGTGATGCATCAATAGATTCGTACCTAAAACATTTTCCTGGTGCAAAAATCCTTAAAGGGGGTTTGTGTTTTTCTAAAGTTCTCGATTGACAACTTGAAGTGTGTGTTCTAAGTATCATTCCGTTGAGAAGGAAAAAGGTGTCCTGCATATCTCTTGCTGGATGTGTTGGGGGGATATTCAAAGCTTCAAAGTTGTAGTATTCGGTTTCCATTTCTGGACCGGTTACAAGGGAGAAACTCATACCTGTCAGTATCCTTTCAACATCCCTTTTTATGAAAGTAATGGGATGCAGGGAACCTTTATTTTCAGAGAACACAGGTTTTGTAAAATCTATACTTTGCTGTTTTAATCTTTTTTCAATTTCCTTCTTCTCACAACTCTCTTTTAATACTTTCAGTTTCTTTTCGATCTCAGATTTTGTTCTGTTGATCAAAAAACCTGCTTCTTTTTTTTCTTCAGGTTTTTTTAAATCACCTATCAATTTTAAAAAGGAATGCAGTTTACTCCTTTTACCAGAATATTTTATCTCTACATCTTTTAATTTTTCTAAAGAATCTACATTTTTAATATCATCTTCAAATTCTTTAAAAAAAAGTTCAAGTTCTTCTTTTAATTTTTTCATAACTTTTCAATTGTATATAAGTAAGAAATTTTTTCAAGTGGAAACCCCCTTTTTTAAAAGGGGGTTAATTTTTAATCTCCGTTAACAACTATACAGGTAACAGTTCTTTGAATGCCATCTATTTTTTGAATTTTGTTAACTATCTCATCTGCAAGGTGTTTAGTAGAATCAGCGTTCACGAGAGCGATAATATCATGTAAACCTGTTACCACATGTGCATTCTCTACTTCCTTGAATTTTTTTAACTCTTTTAAAACCGTTAAAGCCTTTCCTGCCTCCGTGTTGATGAGAAGATAGGATAAAATTTTCATAATACCTCCTTATAACAGAATTGTTACCTTGGTTCCTTTTGGTTCTCTATCTTTTATTTCAATATATCCACCAACCGTATCGAGTATCTCTTTAACAATTGTAAGTCCAAGCCCTGTGCCTATTTTTGAATGTACCTTTTCATCATCTCTCTGGAATGGTTCAAATATTTCTGATTTAATCTCATTAGGGATACCCGGTCCCTCATCCTCAATGCTTATTATTTTTTTCCATTTGTTTTCAACCAACTTTGTGCCTTCGTAGATTATCTCAACCTTTCCACCTTCAGGCGAAAATTTAATAGCGTTATCTATCAACTGATGGAATATGTGCTTTATAGCGTTTGAATCGGCTCTGATGAAAAGTTCTGAATCGAAGTTTGATAATTTAAAGAATATATCCTTTTTTAGAATCTTCATTGTGAAAACGTTTCCAACCTCGATAAGGAGTTTGGAAAGATCTATCTCTTCCTCTTTTAATCCAAGCAGATCGGATGATTCTTTGTAATCGAGAATTGTTGAAAAGATTGTAGAAAATCTTTCAGTTTCATTTTTCAATATGGTCAAGAACTCTTTTTGAGTTGGTGTTAACTCTGTCCCATCAAAATCTGAAAGTAATATCTGAACGGAGCCCAAAATTGCCGTCATTGGTGTTCTCAACTCATGTGAAAGGTTTGTTACAATCTTTTGTTTTTCCTCATTTATATCTTCAGTGTTTATAAAATAAAAGAGAATATTATGTATCATCCTATCAGGATTAATGTATTTTATGGTAAGGTTATAGATCTCTTCAAAATTGTTATTAATCCTAACATTTTTCAAAATTCTTTCAGTTGTTTTTGTTGCCACCTCTTCGAGAACTGCCTTTAAATCTACTTCCTCACCATTATTTTTGGTAATCTTTATGACTTCAAAAATATCTTTCCCAAGTATGTCAACCCTTTTTAGAACACTTTTAGTTTTTTCAGAGAAATTTTCTACTTTACCTGTGGTGTTTGTAAGAAGGAATGGAAATGGGAAACTCTCAATTATAGTTTTGTTTATCAGGAAGAGTTTTTTTTCAAAGAGTTGGAATTTGTTTCTGTTTTGCTCAACAAACTCTCCAATCTTTAAAGATATAGATTTTAAAATTTTCAAATCATCTGATGTGAAAAGAGTGTTCTTTTCTCTGTTGAAAGCAATTATTCCACCAATAGTTTTGTTTACTGATGTTATAGGGGTTCCAACTATGGTTATTGGCATAACCGATGTTGCTGAAGATGAGTTAGGTTTAAAATATTCAAACTCAAGTGATTTTGGAATCAAAACATCATTGTTTTTGAAAATGTATCCCTCAACTGATTCTTCTTCAAGTAGAGATTGAAAAAGTAAAAGATGATCGTTTTTACCATATGTTGCTACATATACAAGTCTGTTTTCAATATTTATGAATATTCCCGATGTTTGGGCTTTTATTATTCTGTTTAAAGCAGCAAGTATATATGTTAAATCAAAGGGACTGACGAGAGGGAGGTTTTCAATTTTTGGAAGAAGATTTTTGGGGTCACTTTCCTGTTCAAAAATCATTTTTGCTCAGGATTTAATGCTTTGTTTATTCTCGAAACGAGATCTTTCAGGTTAAAAGGTTTTACAACATAATCGTTTATTCCTATATCGAACCCTTTATTCTTATCTTCAACATTAGATTTTGCTGTTAAAAAAATTATCGGAATATTTTTTGTGTTCTCATTCTGTCTCAAATTCGCCGCCAGTTCGAAACCATCCATTACAGGCATCATTATATCGGTCAGTACAAGATCAACATGTTCTTTGTTTAAAATATTTATCGCTTCCTGACCGTTATGTGCTTTGATTATATCGAAACCGTTCTGTTTCAATGTGAAAGCCATTATGTCAACCAAAAAGAGATCATCATCAACTATCAAAAGGGTTTTCTTTCTTTCTTCCATTTAAACTCCCACTTTTTTTTAATTATAAAAATAGTTTAACATTTGTCAACATGTTTATTATAGGTTTATTGGTAAAAAAAATCAATAGTATTTTATCCCTTTACAATAACAAAAAAAATGATAATATATAAAACCTATGAAGATAATAAGAAATTTTTCAATAATAGCGCATATAGATCATGGTAAAAGTACTCTATCTGATAGGTTTTTAGAGTTATCCGAGAATTTTGATAAAAGAGAGTTCAGGGAGCAAACACTCGATTCGATGAGTGTTGAGCGGGAGCATGGAATAACCGTAAAAGCACACCATGTAAGAATAAACTTCAAATGGAAGGGGAATGAAGTTCAGTTTAACCTTATAGATACTCCAGGCCATGTTGATTTCTCCTATGAGGTTTCGAGGTCTCTGGCTGCATGTGAGGGTGCAGTTTTACTCGTTGATGCTACACAGGGTGTTGAGGCACAATCCATTTCACATCTACATGAAGCACTTGCAAACAATCTTCCTATAATTCCTGTTTTGAATAAAATAGATCTCCCGGCTGCCGATATTGAACTTTCAGGGAAAGAAATCATGGAACTTTTAGGATGTGAAGAGAACGATATAATACTTGTTTCAGCAAAGGATGGAACCGGTGTTGACCAGTTGATAGATGCTATAATAGAGAAGTTCCCTCAACCCAAAATGGATGTCGATAAACCTTTAAAAGCTTTGATATTCGATTCAACATATGATAACTATAGAGGCGCTATTCCTTATATAAGAATTTTTGATGGTGAAGTTAAAAAGGGAGATACTATAACATTTCTTTCAACAAAGAGTTTTTATGAAGTTGGTGAGGTTGGAGTCTTCCTTCCTAAAATGAAAAGTGTTGAAAAACTTATCTCTGGTGATGTTGGTTATGTAATATGTAATATAAAGAATATAGATGAAATACATATAGGTGATACTATAACACTAAAAGGTATGGATATTCCTCCACTAAAAGGTTACAGGGAAGTTAAACCTATGGTTTTTTCTGGGTTTTATCCTTCTAACGGGGAGGATTATGAAAAGTTGAAGGATGCTTTGAAAAAATTAAAGTTGAATGATGCAGCTTTTACATTTATGCAGGAAAATTCAGAAGCCCTCGGTTTTGGATTCAGATGCGGTTTCTTAGGAATGCTCCATATGAAGATAGTTCAGGAAAGACTTGAGAGTGAGTTTGGTTTAGATCTTATAGCAACCATTCCAAATGTGATTTATAAACTGATTGATGTTAAAGGGGAAGAAAAGTTGATAGATAATCCAGCAAGGATGCCAGATATAACAAGAAATGAGAGAATTCTTGAACCTTTTCTTTTGGTAGATATATTCACTCCACCAGATTACATTGGGCCAATAATGCAACTCGTTATGGATCGAAGAGGTGTTGGGAGGAGTATGGAGTACATAACTGATAAAAGAGCTCTTTTGAAATATGAAATGCCGATGGCGGAAGTTATATTTGACTTTTTTAATAAGTTGAAAACCATAACGAGAGGGTATGGGTCTATGGATTACCAGTTCCTCGAATATAGAGAATCGGATCTCGTTAGACTCGACATCCTAATCAATGGTGAAAAAGTGGATGCCTTATCTAGTATAGTGCCAAGAGAAAAAGCCTACAATGTTGGCAACAAGTTAACACATAAGTTGAAAGAGGTTATACATAGACAACAGTTTGAAGTTTCAATTCAAGCAGCAATAGGAAGTAAAGTGATAGCAAAATCTGTTGTGAAGGCTGTGAGAAAAGATGTTCTGGCAAAATGTTATGGTGGAGATATTACGAGAAAAAGAAAATTGCTTGAAAAACAGAAGGAAGGAAAGAAGAGGATGAAAATGTTGGGAAGAGTTGAAATTCCTCAGGAAGCTTTTCTGGCTGCTTTGAAAATAGATGAAGAGTGAAGATATACTTTTTTCACTTATAGTTTCAATAGTTTTAATCATACTTATAAAAATTTTTTTTCTTTCCCCAATTATTGTTAAGGGTGAGTCTATGTCATCAACTTTTAATGATGGAGATATTTCATTTTTTCTCCCATTGAAAACATACAAAATTTTTAAAAATTTTTTTAAAGATGAAAACTATTCTTTTTTAAAAGACAAAAATGTTATAGTGGAAGTTGCGAGTAAAAAACTTATCAAAAGGTGCATTGGAATACCACACGATACTATAATCCTTGTAGAAAGTTCAGGAAATGAAAGAAAAATTATAGTTCCAGAAGATTCTTTCTTCGTTATAGGTGATAATTTTAGAGATTCTTACGATTCAAGGTGCTTTGGTTTTGTTGGTTTTAAAGATATAAAAGGTATAATCCTTTTTGAAAAATAATTATGAAATTGATTCTGGATTGTGAAAGTGTTGATGTTAAAAGAAGAGTTGAACAGTTTATAAAACACAAAAAGAGTGGTAAGATATATCTTGAAGGTGACCCTAATTCCTTTATAATCTTCGATTTTGGAAAAATTGTTGATAGTTCATTTAAAGGGAAAAAAGATTTAGATTTTTGTTTAAACTCGTTCAACACTCTAAAAAAAGGTAAAATAGTTTTTATAGTGGATAACACAAGAAATGATGATATTTTTAAAAATCTTCTCAAAAGATTGGAAGGATTGAAGGATTACCTTTTTATTGAAAAGGAAGAGGTAAAAACAAGTTTAAATGAAAAGGATTTAAAATTTTTCACCATACAGATTGATACTATTTTAAAATCTGACATCTTGAAACCAGAACTGATATTTTTAAATTTTAAAAAATCCTCCCTTGTTTTAATTTTTAAAAATGAGTTAAAAATACTTCTGATTTTTGAAAGCATGGTCTACAACAAAATGTTTTTAAACAGGATCAAAAAAATTTTTTACAATGAATAGAGGTATCTATATACATATCCCTTTTTGTTCTAGTAAATGTTTTTACTGCAATTTTGTGTCTGGGAAATATGATGATAGTCTAATTAAAAAGTATTTTGATACTTTGATCTTTGAGATATATGATAGAAAAAAAATTTTTGAAGAGGTTGATACAATCTATTTCGGTGGTGGGACTCCTTCATCGGTAGATAAGAAATATATAAAGAATATTATGGAGGTTTTAAACCAAAAATATGATTTGAAAAATTTGCGAGAGGTTACCATCGAGATGAACCCTGAATCTATAGATAAAGAGAAGTTGAATTTCTATAAAGAGTTAGGTTTCAACAGATTCTCTTTAGGAGTTCAATCTTTCAATGATGAACTTTTAAAAATTCTTGGCAGGGTTTCAGATTCTAAAAGGATTTTTAAAGCTCTCTCCAGTTTTGAAAAAGATGATAACCTTTCAGTTGATTTCATATATGGAATAAGAGGTTACTTTATAGATATCTTTCCTGTTAAAGAGTTTCCGATAAAACATATCTCATCATATCTTTTAACACTCGAAGAGGGTTCACAACTTTACAAATCCGATCTTGAAAATGAAGATGTCTGGGATGAGTATTTTTATCTGATCGAAAAGTTGAAAGAATTTGGTTTTTTCAGGTATGAGGTTTCAAATTTTTCAAAGGAAGGGTACAGGTCCTTGCACAATCTTTCCTACTGGGATGTTTCATCGTTTTATATAGGTTATGGAGTTTCAGCAGCATCCTATGATGGAAAGGAGAGGATTAAAAATACTGATGACATAAGACTTTATATGAAAGGTTACGCTGAATTCATACAGAGAGAGTTTATAGACGAAGGTAAAAGGAATTTGGAATATCTGATGCTTGGTCTTAGAAAGAGTGAAGGAGTACTTTACGATGAAAAATTTTTAAGTCTTGTAGATGAAGGGAAGGTTAACTATTTTATAGATGAAGGTTATCTTAAAATAGAAAATGGAAGGATATCCTGCACGGACAAAGGTTTTCTAATCTTAAACAGAATATTGAGGGAAATTTAGAAGTTAAAATTTTATAATAAGGGATCTTATTATCTCCAATATCTCGTTATCCTTTCTTTCGTTGTAAAGTAGTGGAATGTTGTTGAAAAATATCCCTGAAGATAGAGTTTTATCCAGGGAGTGAACCTCTTCAACATCTACCTCATCGAACTCTTTTTTTACAAGATCTTTCAGGTGTTCGAGTTTTGCATTTTCAAGCGGACATAGAGGGTTGTATATTATTAAGAGTTGGTTAGTTTTCGTCTGGACTCTATTCTTTTCATTCGAAACTATCCTGAAACTTATCTCTTTATCGAAAGATTTATAGAGTATTTTCAGAAGGTCATCTTCGGTTGGTGCTTCGACAAAGCCATTTTTTAGAAAGAAATTTTTATTCATCCATTCATTTTCACCTATAGAATGTGTAAAAATTATTTTTTTGCCCTCTTCTTTTATCTGGTTTTCTATATGTTTTAATATCATTGAGCCAAGTTTTTGATTCCTAAAACTTTCAAGAATATATATACAGTTTAAAAATACACCATCCTTACTTTCAATCAGAGATAGAGGCTTCTTTGTATCAAAAAGAATAACATGACCAGCTAAATTCCCATCGATAGTTATTCCGTAAGCATAGATTTTATAATCTAAATTCTTTAAAAGAAAATCAACACTTTTCTGATGTGAAAAAGAACCCCAAAGGTTTTTTTCCTTTGTGCAAGAGTACGCGAGTCCAAGGTTATCCCTATTGAGTTTGAATATTTTAATTTCCATAACTATAATTTAACTTTTTATTTCAAAATGTCAATATTAGAGATACTGCAAAAGTTCCTCTCCAATAACTCCGGCGAAAAGTTCTATGTAAGGTTTTACCGGACTCGAACTTATTTTGGGGAAGAGAACCTCTTCTATCTGAAAGAATCCAACAGATTCGCGCATTAGAACAGTTATTTTTATAGGTTTTTTGATTCCTTTTTTAATACTAACAGTTTGGATTGCTGATGCTGAGTACTTATGGATATCACCAACCCTTGGTTTTCTTTGAATCATAGATGTAATTCTTGCTCTACCCTTTTCCATATCGCAACCATCACCTATCAGGACAAGTCCAGCTTCAAGTGAGTTTATAATTTTTGTTGCCATGTGTCCTATTATCCCTTCTATCACCATAGATCTTACGATAATCTGTTTTTCGAATTCATGCTGGTAAATTTTCTCAAGTATCCTATTTATTATATTTAATCCGATAATGGAAGAATAGATCTCATGGTTCTCTCTGCTAACACTCATTCCTATATCATGCAAAAGTGATGCTATTATTACGGCTACTTTGCTATCAATCACATTGCCAACCCCTTCATTCTCAAGGTTGAATTTCACTCCAGCGTTTTGTAAAAGATCAAACATCAAAAGAGAGTTAAGACATGCTCTTTTCATATGAACAGGCCCATGATCGTTGAATCCTAACCTTTTTATAGAAACGTTATTTGAGTAGTTCATCAGGTATTCGACCTCTTTATCCTGAAAAATTAACTTCGCTGTTTCAAGACATTTTCCATCCAGTTTTGAGATAATAGTTTTTTCGAGTTCTAACTCTTTTTTTGATTTCATATCCACCTCAACTTAAAGATTTTATGTAAAGAAAAATTGAAAAGAAATGTGTTATCGACCCAATTAAAACGAATATGTGCCAGACTATATGGAAAAAGAAGAGTCTATCAAGAATATAAAAAATTGTTCCGAGTGTATAAGATATACCTCCTATTACGAGAAAGATGAAGGATAATTTCGGTATGGACAGGAAAACCTGTTTTATCGCTATGATGATCATCCATCCCATCATTATATATATTATGGTTGAAATCAAATCTGTTCTGTTTATAAAAAAGATTTTAAAAATTATTCCCAAAAGAGCGAGTCCCCAGATGACACCAAAAATCGACCAACCGAGAGGCCCTCTGAGAGGTAAAAGAGCGAAAGGAGTGTAGGTTCCAGCGATAAGAATGTATATTGATGTATGGTCGAAAAATTTAAAGATTTTTTTAACCTTACCTTCAGGAAAGGAATGATAAAGTGTTGAACTTATATAAAGGAGGATCAACGAAGCACCATAGATTGAAGATGAAACTATCGCGTAAAAATTTTTTACTTTAACCGAGAATACAACGCATAGAACAAGTCCAGCTATGCTGAGCAAAAATCCTGTACCATGTGTAACAGAGTTAAAAATCTCTTCAATCAAACTCATTTTTCTTCTTTTCATTTTTAACCATCCCGTAAATGTGTAGAATAGATGAGAATATAAGACCTGCGAACATCGGTTCAACAAGGTATAGAGTTGAATTTTGATCCAACCTTCTCCTTATAAAAATCCAGATTATTGGAACAAAGAACCCAAAAATAATTTCAAAAAAGGTAATGTTTTTAGAGACCTTAACTTTTTTGTAATAAGCTCCAAGTAAAGGAAAAATTAGACCTGGTATGCATACTGAACCTATAAGGTACCAGAGGTTAACAACGGATGGGACAAAAATAGCGAGTATAAAGCCTACAATGGTTGAAATAACTATTCCCCATGCTGTGGCTTTCTTCTGGTCTATACCATCTTTCAATTTTTTAACTATATCTAAAGAGAAGGTGGTTCCACTTATAACGAGAAGAGAGTTTAAAGTTGAAATAACAGTAGCGAATATTGCAGCATAGAATAAACCTTTCAACCCTGAAGGCATTATTCTATCAGCAAGGAAAAGGTATGACCATTGAGGGAGTTGAAGTGATGGGAATATTGTCCTTGAGTAGAGGGCTGTAGTTGTTGTTAAAAAATCAAAAAGTATCCAGAAAAGTATCGATATTAAGATTCCGTTTCTTGCTGTATTACCATTTTTTGCACTGTAGCACCTCTGATGGAAGCCAGGATCAACGAAAGTCCAGGATGCTATAAAAAACCACACGATAACATAAAAGAAGGGAAGTCCTCCGGTAAAGGATAGATGCTCTTTAGGTAAACTTTCTCTAAGTATGTTGAGGTCACCAATATTTTTATAGGAAAACAAAAAGAGTAAGATGAATCCAGAAAACATAACGAAAAATTGGAAAAGGTCTGTTTTTATATCGGTTACGAACCCTCCTTTAAGAATAAATGGAAGGATTAAAACAAGTGAAATTATCATCGAAAGTGTAAGGTTAATAGAAAATATTTTTGAAAAGATTATACCTAACATTAGAATGTATGGTGCTGGAGAGGAAAGTATAAGAACGATTACAGCGGATAGAATTGAAACTTTTTTCCCATACTCTTTTTCCATCTTTTGCGATATAGTTACAAGTGAAGTTTCTCTTATCCTTTTTGCGAAAAGAATAGCGAAAAGAAATCCAAAAAAATAGTAAGGGACTCCCTGTGTCACCCAGTTGACGATACCATAATTATAGGTGAACTCTCCTACACCGAGTATTCCACCATACCATGTTGATACATTTGTTGCTATGAAAAGGAATAGTCCGGTTTTCCTGCTGTTGATCAAAAAAGAATCTTTCCCTTTCACATTTTTTGATGCAAAATAGGAAATCATTAACAGAAAAAAGAAAAATAAAAAAATCACAAAAATATCTAAACTCTGGATCATAATTTTAAATTATAGTAATTTAGAAGGATTATTCAAGGGAAGAAAAATTTTTTGTTAAACTCACAACAAATTTTAATTTTTCATAAGAACAATACATACAACTATTGACTTTTTAAAAAGGTCATTTAAAATTTAAATCATAAAAGGAGGTATTATGAAGAGTATTTCAAAAATTCTAACTATCGCCCCCCCCGATACTTACAGATAGTTTTTGTTTTCATTTTAGGTTTTGCATTAATTTTTTGTTTTGGAGATAACTTGAGTATTGAAGACATCAATTGTTGGGATTATAGTGATTTAAGTTTTGAATTAAATTTAGATAATATTCAACAAGATGGTAATGATTATGGAGAAATTTCATGGAGTTTTTGCTATGGAATTGAAAAATCAATCTATAAATTAAAACATAAATATGATTTTGAAATCGCTAATTCTATAGCGAATAATATAAATTTAATCTTATCTTTAAGGGATGATCGAAGAGGAGTCCATAGTTATATAGATAGCAGTGGAACAGAAAGAACATTAAAAACATGGAGAGGGTTAAAATATTCATTGATTGAAAGAAATGATTCATTGTTTACCTATAATATCCATATATGTGGTTATGACTCTTCCTTGGATCGTTTTATTTATTATGGACCTTCTCATGGAATTCCTGCAAAATATTTTGCTTACCCAGATCTGGTTTTAACAGGAAGAATTTTACAAACAATTTTAAGATTTGTAATTGCAATGGACACTATTGGCAAATGGGATGAAATTGGAGGTTGGTCTTACAGGTCAAAATTGATATATGATTGTAAAGAGAGTTATAATGAATATATTCAATGGTTTCAGGATACAACAATAAATAACGATTCATATTGTGGGGCGTGGAAACACATATTTGATGTAATTGATATTAACTTTATAAATGATGAAGTTAAAATTGACACTTTTTACCCACAATATCCTTTTAGAGCAAAGATGAGGCACCCTTTTAATAAAAATTCAACTATGGCAGATGCGGGACTATTTCTTTATGAGCTCACAAAAGAAAATATATATTTAGAACAGACGAAAAAATTTGCTCATTATTTCAGAAATAACATTGATGACTCTACTTTTGTTTTTGGAAATGGCACTGATTCCACCTTTCTCTGGGCATATTCTGTCAATTATGTTAAAGGAAAAGCGGATGATATCTCTCATGGTGGACTTTCATTTATTTTTATGAACGATTATCACAAAAAATTCCCTGATGATGTTTTTGGAAAAGATGATATGATTAAAATGTTCAATACAATAAAATATTTAATGGTTATTCCTGGTTCAGAAACTACAGGAAATTATAGTTATTATCCATATCTTGACGGTTCTTATCATGATAGTTTAAAATATTTTCCTTTTTCCTCAGATCTTAAATATCAAATGTTTAAATTTTATGGGTTGACTGAATATAAACCCCAAACATTTGAGTTTATTACAGGTATTATTGATAGTTTCAATCCTGAAGACGGTTATTTTCAATATTATAAGAGATTTTATACTCCTTTTTCTGTAAAAATAGGAATTTTACCGGTGTCTGTTTTGCCTGTAGATAGTCAACAAATTGAAACTTTTGTAAATGGTGACAGGGTGTATGTTGAACTTAATTCGTTGTATAATTATACAGGATATAGAGATACCATTGTTATTGAATTATATGATCCAGATAAAAATGCTGAATATCATCTAAAGGATACTCTTTACAATGTTTTGAAAGGAATAACATATAAAATTCCCTTTGGTAATTTAGTATTTGATGGAGAAACACTTAAAACAGACACTTTAGTTGTAAAGGCTTATGCATTAAGAGGTGGAGCGTTAAAATGTCCATTTTTTTCAGATACTTTACCTCTGGTAGCAAGAGATACAATATATTTGTTTTCTCCAACTGAAATTTCTGTTCTTAAAAATAATACTTTTAATGTTTATGCTTGTTATCGAAACAAGAATATCGATCTTTTTGGAATAGATAGTGTGAAAATAACAATCACTTATGATACGGTAAATGATGATGGGTCAATTGAAAAAGCAACACTAATCAAATACACAGATAGCAATGGAAAAGCATACTTCAATTTAAGAACAAATACAACCTATCCAGTAATAATAAGAGCAGATAAATTAGGATATTTTACAGCGGTTGATACCTTGAAACCATTTATGTGGTCAACAACAAATGTTGCCCTGGGCCCTAGCAGTAGCACCCATCTGGTTAAACAAAATGGGTTACTTCATCTGGCTTATTCTGATGGTGATAGTATTGTATATGGTAGGAGCAAGGATTTTGGAAACAATTGGGAACTTAAAAAAATTGGTAGTGGTAGAGATGTTAGTATAACGACAATTTCAGGTGGAATAGCTGCTGTCTGGAAAGATGGAGAAACATGGCAATATGCATATTCAACATCCCCATGGACAGTTCCTTTAATACCGACTGTTATGGGATATCGAAGCCCTTCAATATTAGCGAATCCTGCTAATTTGTCACAATTATGGTTTGCAGGTATAACAACGGATCATCTGACAATTGATAATCAATGGACATTGCAATATACTTCATTTATGTATAATAATTTAACAATCCCTGAATTTATTCAACTAATAGGTGAAGAAGGTGAACTGGATAAAAACAATTATCTTGTGAAACCTTATGATTTTTCGTGTATAGGTGTTACCACAACAAATAATAAATTAGGACCTGAAATTGTCTTTCAAGATGCAAATGGAGAGATTATTAGAAAAAAGTTTGATGCTACAAAAAATATTTGGCTTATTTCAGAAAAGGTTTCAAATTCAACTTTTTATTCCTTTAATCCAGATGTTAACCTGAAATCATTTAATGATACCAACAAAATAATTTGGCAGGAATATAATGATTTACATTTTAGAAATGAAATATATCTTGATAATTCATTTAAAAAAATTGTTGATAATGTTGTTAATGATATGAAATATCCACGTATTTACAATTCAATTATTACATATGTTGGAGATGACAAATTGGTCAGAATAAATACTCAAGAATTTTCAAATGAAGTTGAGAATGTAACTTTAAATAAAGGATTGGATAGTTGTTTCTATCCTGTGTTAGTTGATTCTATATCCCTTTCAATAGGACTTAACCCATCAACTGGGCAGGATGTATATATAAAAAATACTAAAATAAGAGCTTTATGGGTCGAAGGGCATAATAACCACTATAAAATAGAATGTGGTGGAACAAATTTTAGGATTTATACTGATTCGATCTATCCAATACTGGAAAATCCAAGGAGTATTACTTTAACTGATACATTAACCAGTATTTCTGAAAGTGTACTGAGAAATTTTTTACCTTCGCCACAGAGTAGACAACCTATTGAAAGATTGAGTGCTCAAATAGAATGTCTGAATCCTGCGATGGATTATCTACTTGAAATTATTACGACAAATAATAACAAAAATCAACCTTATGCATTAAGTATAGAAGAAGAATTTGTGAAGCTTATAGAAGGTAAAGAAAACAGAACATTCTTTGTTCTTGATAAATCAGATTATCAGGATGGAGATATAAAATTAAACATCGATAGGATAAGAGGTAATCCAAATAGAACCATAAATATTCATCTTTACGAATATGATAAAATAATTAAAGATTTCAGTGCTACTAAAAATAGTTATTTGCAATTTGGAAAAATTAATGAAAGTGTTGGCGAATTTAAATATAAATGGAGAGGAGCAGGATTTTCAGACAAAAAGATAGAATTTAATTTTTTGCTTCCTGAAAGTGGGTTGATTGAGTTAAAAATTTTTAATATAATGGGTAGAGAGATTTACTCAAAAAAAATGAATGGTCAGAAAGGAGAAAATATCATAAGAGTTGATGGAAAAACAACTGGTTTGTCAAGCGGCATTTATTTTTATATATTTGAAAGCAAATATGGAAAGGAGAGTGGTAAGATTGGTTTTATTAAATAGAATTAAGCTAAAAAAACTATTGGAGGGAATAAAATTCCCTCCAATGAAATGGATGATACTATTGGTATTGATTTTGGGATCAATGGCATTATTTTCTGTAATAGAGATAAAGCAAGAAATACCATTTGGAAGTTTTGAGCCTAATATTTATTCTCCCATTATTATAAATAGAGAAACGGATACTTTACTGTCAATACTTTGTTATACAGGAGACTATAATAATGCTATTTATAAATGGAGTAAATATCAATTTGAATTTTTGGATTTTATTAAAGGCGGTTGGATAAGAGGAATTGGTGATTTTGATAGTGATGGATTTTTGGATTTAATGGGAATAAATCCTTCAGACAGTAATATGATATTTATAATTGAACAGCTATATAAAGATAGTATAAGTAAAGAGTGGACTTGGAAATTGAAAATGAATGAAAATGGGGAATATCATTGTTTTGGGGTTACCTCATTGTTGAAAGGAGATGGGAAAAACAGGATATTTGGAGCGCCGAACCCTAATACAACTTATAATGACCCTTATGGCTGGTTTTATATGGATAGCGATAGTGATGATAGTTATTATTTCGCTTACAAAGATACATTTAAAAGAAAAGTTTATGCGATGGATATCGGATATATGGACAATGATTCACTTTTAGATATTGTTACAATGACTCATTTAGGACACAAAGTGTATGAATCAAAGAATATGAATCAGGATTCATTTGTTTCGGTTTTTGACACAACTCTTGCTGGTACTTATTATGTTAAATTAATAGGGGATATTGACAAAGATGGCTATAATGATTATGTATTTGGTGGAAAAGCGTATGATCAATCTCCTGCCGAATGGTTACATGACTTGTTTGAATGTGATGGTGACAATCACTATTTTAAAAAATGGAGTCGCTGGCAAAGAAAAGATTATGGACCATCAGGTTCAGTGGGAAGTGGTTGTGGGGGAACAGCAGGTGATATGGATGGCGATGGATACGATGAACTGGTTCTTTGTGCTGGATCTATTTTAGAGATATTCAAGGTAATGGGAAATGATAGTTTTGAATTGATATGGAGTATGGATAATGATACATTTTCCGGAAGCAGTGTGATAATGGCTGATATGAATGGAAATTGCAGAAAAGAGATAATATGGAGTGGGGAATCAGACCCTCTTCTCCCATATACATATGGAATAGATATGATGAAGACATATATAATTGAGTGGAGAATGTTAAATTCTCCGGATACAATAATCTATGGTAATACTATGGTTCCAGATTCTTTAACAAGTGATAGTTTTTTTATTTTCAACGAAGGGAGAGATACAATTTTAGTTGATTCAATAAGGTTTAAAAATCAGGAGTTTTTTGTCGATACTGAACTAACTTATCCATTAAAAATATATCCTGATGATAGTATGAAAATCAAAACAGGTTTTTATGCAGAAAGTACGGGATACTATCAGAGCGAAATGTATGTATATGGAGATAAAAACAAATATATAACAACATTGAAGGGAGGATTAGGAGTTGAATGCAGGATAGACAGCATTAAAGCATCAGATGGTTTTGTAGCACAAAGTGGAGTTGATGGTGATGATTATGTAATAATATATTTCCATGGTCTAACCAATCAACCAAAAATAGATAGCAGTAATATAGATAAAATATTACAATTAAACAATGAACATTCATGGTTAAATATAGATAGTGCTTACTGGCTTCCTCGACTAATTCAGAAGGATAGGTTAAGGATAGAATTCAGAGATACATCTTCCACAGTATTGGTTGGAGATACAGTCTATCCAGATAGTTTAACAATACAGGAAACTTTATTGAAGGTTCCATGCTTTAATCCAACAGTAATAAATGGTAATTTTAGTCCGGCGGGAAATAATGAAAAAAAACTTTTAATTGAAGTTGAAAATAATGATTTAAAAATCGAAATATCTGAACAATACATAATATGGAATACCCTTACTGAAGGAATGTTGATGTTATACGATATAACGGGAAGAGAAGTAATAAGAGAAGAATCTAAAGGGGGTAAACATAAAACGAATGTAAAAAATTTAAAAAAAGGAATTTATTTTATAAAATTGAAAACACCTTCACATACAATTGTAAAAAAGTTATTGAAATTTGAATAAAAAAAAACCCTGGGGACGGTGCTTGACTTTTTGACATTTTTGTTTTGAAAAGTTTTAAAAAAATATTAAAAGATTAGAATACTCAATCAGTAGTGGGAGGATGAATGAAAAAGATATTCTTTATTTCCTCATTGATTTTTTTGAGTTTGTTTATTTTTGCATCGAAGAGTTCATATAATTGGGATAAGATAAAAACATCAGAATTTAAAAATTTATTTGATCAAAAAAATTTAGAATGGGCAACAGATAGTTTAAATGTTGCAGGAATCGGCAGAGTGCCATATTTTGGAAGTGCTTACGATGTTTTCAGAGTTGATAGTTTTGCTTATGTTTCTATGGGATACAGTTTTGTAATTTTAAATGTGAAAGATCCCCAAAATCCAGTTCTTGTAGGATTTCTCGACATGAGTGTTATTTTAAATAAAATTTTTGTTTTGGGAAATTATGCTTATGTGGTCGATTCCAGTTCTAAAATATGGGTTATAGATGTTTCAAATCCTTCTAATCCAGTTGAAGTGACTTCTTTTGATACACCTGGTGATGCTGAAGGAATTTTTGTGTATAAAGTATATCTTTTTGTTGCTGATGGTGATTCTGGATTACGGATCCTTGATATATCAAATCCAGCAAATCCCGTAAAAACAGGGTATTATATCACTCCCGGTTATGCTTACGATGTTTATGTTTTTGCTGATTATGCTTATATTGCTGATGGTGGTGGAGGTTTAAGAATAGTCGATGTATCAGATCCTTCGACTCCAACAGAAACAGGATATTGTATAACAACTGGTTCTGTTGAAAAGGTTTTCATCTCATTAACCTGTGCTTATGTGATCATAAATAATGGTTTATTTGACTTCAAAATGAATATAATAGATGTATCCGATCCATCCAATCCAGAAGAAAAAGGTTCTTATTCAACTTTTAATTTTATAGAGGATCTGCATATTTCGGGTGCTTATGCTTATCTTACAGAATGGGAGTATGACTCAGAAACTTATGAGTTGAATATTTTAAATATTGCTGACCCTGCAAATATCGTTCAGGTTGGTAGCACTGGACTTTATCCGTTTCCTAAAAATATTTATGTTAAAAGTGGTTATGCTTATGTTGCGAATGAAAGTTATGGATTGATAATAGTTGATGTAACCACACCGACCTCACCTGTCAAGATAAGTCGTTATGATACTCCGACTTCAGCAGAAGGAATAGTTGTTTCAGATAATTACGCTTATGTTGCAAATGATGATTTTGGATTGAAAATATATGATGTTTCTACTCCTGTAAATCCAAACCCATCAGGAAGTTATCTTTCTGCTTCTCCAGCCTTAGGAGTATACAAATCTGGTAATTATGCGTATGTTGTTAGTGGATATTATATTTATGATATAGACCTTATGAAGTTCAACATACTTGATGTGAGTGATCCTTCGAACCCTGTAAAAGTTGGTTCCTTTGGAGATTGGGGGTTTGCATACGATGTTTATGTATCAGGTAATTACGCTTACATTGCTGACTACGATTATGGATTAAGGATAATCGATATCTCTGATTTAACAAAACCAAAACAGGTTGTTTCTTATTCAACCGCAGGGCATCTTTATGATGTTTATATTTCCGGTAATTACGCTTTTGTTGCTGCAAGTAGTGCCGGATTAAGAGTTATAGATATATCAAATCCATTAAGCCCAATAGAGGTGGGATACTGCGATACACCTGGAAACGCTTTGAATGTTTATATATCAAATGGATATGCTTATATTGCCGATAGCAACTATGGATTAAGAATCATAAATATCAACAATCCAGCAAATCCTGTTGAGGTTGGTTTTTATGATACTCCAGGAAATGCAAATGGTATTTATGTTTCCAAAGGATATGCTTATGTTGCTGATGGTAGCAGTGGGCTGCGTATAATTGATGTAAAAAATCCAGAAAATCCGGTCGAAGTAGGTTATTATGATACACCGGGTTATTCCCGTGATGTTTTCGTATATGGTGATAATGTTTATGTTACAGATTTTAGAGGAATTTACATATTAGATTTTCTATTGACTGGATTTGATGAAAAAATTGGTTCAGATAATAAAAATCAAACGAGTTTAAATCTTGTGGTTTCAAACGATCAGTTAAGTTATAATGCACAGAATAAGAATGAACTTGTGATTTACGATATTACAGGGAAGATTGTAAAGCAACAAATGAACAATTCATCTGGACGATACTCTTTGAGTTTAAAAGGATTAAATCCGGGAGTATATTTTTTAAGTTTAAAAGATGGAAAAATACAGTTAAAGAAAAAATTTATAATCGTTCGATAGATTTTGTTTAAATGAAATGACAACGAGTTTTTTTAAAAACTTACATACAAAAGAGAATTATTTTATATTGACAAGAAAGAAAAAAATCATATAATACAAAAACACTTGGGCCCATAGCTCAGCTGGTTAGAGCGGATGACTCATAATCATCAGGTCCTAGGTTCGATCCCTAGTGGGCCCATTCTAAAAGTCCCTTTATCCACTCTAAAATATTGACTTAACTTTATAATGATTTAAAATATTTATTTTAATTAATTTAAAAGGAGAAAAGATGAAAATATCAAAAAGGTTTGCGAATGTTGGTGACTCTTCAACATTGAAAATTACATCTCTTGCGAAAAGTATGAAGAGCAAAAATATCGATGTTGCCATACTTGCTGCTGGGGAACCTGATTTTGATACACCGGATAAGATTAAAGAGGAGGCTATAAAAGCTATAAAGGAAGGCTTTACAGGTTATACTGCTGTTAGAGGTATAAATGAACTTCTTGACCTTATTTGTGAAAAATTTAAAAGGGAGAATGGGCTCGAATACAAGCCAGAAAATATAATGGTTTCAACTGGAGCAAAACAGTCAATATACAATGTTTTACAGGCTTTATGTGATGAGGATTCCGAAATTATTCTTCTTGCTCCATACTGGGTGTCATATATTGAGATGGTTAAGATGACTGGAGCGTTGCCGGTTGTGGTCGATACTTCAGTGGATAATTTTAGAATAAATGTTGAAAGGATTAAAGAGAAGATTAATAAAAAAACTAGGATGATAATTATAAATTCTCCAAATAATCTAACAGGGGTTGTATATACTGAAAAAGAGTTAAGAGAACTTGCGGATCTTATAGTTGAACATAACATTTACTGTATCTCCGATGAGATATATGAAAAGATAATATATAGCCCTAACAAACATTACTCGATAGCAGCCTTAAATAATAATATCAAAGATTTAACTTTTACAGTAAATGGACTTTCAAAAACTTACGCTATGACAGGTTGGAGGATAGGTTATCTTGGAGGAGAGAGAAAACTTGTTGAAAAAGCACTTATGGTGCAAACCCATTCAACCTCATGCACCTCTTCAATATCTCAGAAGGCAGCGGTTGCAGCTTTGAAACTTGATGAGAGGATAGTTAACAGCATGATAGATGAGTTTAAAAAGAGAAGAGAATTTTTGATGAAAAAGGTTGAAAATATAGAAGGGTTAAACTATGTTCAACCACAGGGTGCTTTCTATCTTTTTGTAGATTTTAGGAATTTTATCGGCAAAAAGTTTAAAGATTCTGAGGAGATATGTACAAGATTACTTGAGGATTATAAGGTCGCGGTTATACCTGGAGGTGCTTTCGGCGCCGAAGGTTTTGTTAGAATTTCATACGCAGCTTCCATGAGTGAGATCGAAAAGGGAATCGATAGAATTGAAAAATTTTTAAAAGAGAATGTATGAAGAGTAAATACCTTGATAGAGTCACATTATTCCTTCAGTCCGGGAAAGGTGGAGATGGTAGTTGTTCCTTTAGAAGGGAGAGTTTTGTTCCAAAAGGTGGTCCGGATGGTGGTGATGGTGGAAAAGGTGGAGATGTTATTTTTAGGGTAAACAAAAGACTTTTTACCTTAAACCATTTCAGATATAAACATCATTTCAAAGCAGAGAACGGAGAGAACGGTAAGAGTAGAAAAAAACATGGAAAGGATGGAAAGGATGTTATCATAGATGTTCCTCCAGGAACCGTTATACTTGATAAGAATGGCAACGAACTTAACGAATTGATAGAAGGTGAAATTGTTTTTTTGAGAGGTGGTAGGGGGGGGAGAGGTAATGTGCATTTTAAAAGTTCAGTTAATCAGGCACCGAGAAGGTTTGAAAAGGGAAAAGAGGGAGAAAATGAAGAGGTGATACTTGAACTTAGACTTATTGCTGATGTTGGTCTTGTTGGACTTCCAAATGCCGGAAAATCCACTTTCTTAAAAGTTGTTACAAAATCTAACCCCAAGATTGCTGATTATCCTTTTACAACACTTGAACCCAATTTGGGTGTATTAACCGATGGAGTAAAAATAGTTAGGATAGCAGATATTCCAGGTATTATAGAAGGTGCAAGCGAAGGTAAGGGCTTGGGAAACAGGTTTTTAAAACATATAAGTAGAGTTAATATACTTGTGTTCGTTATTGATGTCACAACGGACATTGAGAAAACATACTCTACCCTTTTAATGGAACTTGAGAAGTATGATAGGAAACTCTTGAAAAAAAAGAGGATAGTGCTTTTAAACAAAACCGACCTGCTTGATGGTAAAAAGATAAATGTTGGAGAAATTTTTAAAGATGTAAAATACACTTTTGCCTCTCTGATAAATAACGATACAGGTAATATAGAGAATATAATTTTAAACCAGATGAAAAATAATGTTTGACGAAAAATTTTTAGAATACCTTAAAGAGCAGATAATTCTATACAACCTTCCACTTTCAATTTTTGAGAAGAGTTTAAAGTATATTGAAAGGGAAGGTATAGAAATAATAGAGAGTGAAAAATTTTTTCTAAGAAGAATAGAAAATTTCCCGAAGTATCTTTTCGTATTGGGGAAAAAAGAGATTTTAAAAAACTTTAAAGTCGGAATAGTTGGAACAAGAAAACCTGATAGTTATGGGATAAAAGGTGTAAAAGATATTGTTGATCTTTATAGAAGCAAAGATGTTGTTACGGTAAGTGGTTTTGCACAAGGCATAGATTCGCTCGTTCATAAAGAATCTATCCTGAAAAATTTGGGAACTATCGCAGTATTACCATGTGGATTCGGGATAAACTATCCAGTTTCAAACAACAGGTTGAAAGAGGAGGTCAAAAAGAGTGGAGTTTTAATCTCTGAGTTTTCACCTTTTATAAAACCTTACAAACACAACTTTATCAAAAGAAACTTTATAATATCAGTATTGTCCGATATAATAATTATAATACAGGGAGCTTTAAAGAGTGGAACCCTTTCGACACTATTTTTCTCTTTAAAATTGAAAAAACAGATTTTTGCTTTACCTGGAGAGATAACAAATAAACTTTCCTATGCACCCAACTATGCAATTTTTAAAGGTGGAATTCCACTTTATTCTTTTGATGTACTACCCGGTATTTCAAAAGGAAAGAGGTCAGAGATTTCCATTCTACTTACAGATGATGAAAAAAAGGTTGTTGAACTTATAAAAAAATATGGTAATCTTGAAAATATACTTAAAGAAAGTATGTTTGAAAAATCTAAAACCTTATCCCTTCTAACCTCTCTTGAAATGAAAGGGATAGTTAATAAAACTTTTAACAACAGAATTACTGTTACGGAGGACTTTGATGGAACGGATAATTCCTCAGGTTGAAGCGATACTCTTTTCTTCATCAGAACCTATAGGTAAAGATGAACTTGCAAAAGCACTTGGAATAGAAAAAACTTTACTCATGCAGGTTATAGAATATTTGAGGGAAAAGTATTCCTCATCGGATTCAGGTATAATGATAATAGAGGTTGCATCAGGGTATCAACTTGTAACCAAGCCTCAGTTTTCAGAAGTGTTGGAGCAATTTTTTGGAAACAGGAAAGCACCACGACTCTCAACTCCAGCTCTGGAAACGCTCGCTATAATAGCATACAAACAACCTATAACAAAACAGGAGGTTGAGGAGATAAGGGGAGTTAACTGTGACGGGGTTTTTAAAACTCTTCTTGATAGGGAACTTATTATGAAAAGAGGTAATGCTGATCTTCCCGGTAAACCTTCACTTTACCATACAACAAAGAAGTTTCTCTCATACTTCAAAATTTCTAGTTTGAAAGAACTCCCTGCAATAGATGATATTACAACAGAAAAACCAAGTCAGGAGGAACTATTTGAAAATAAGGATCAATAAATTTATCTCTCAGGTAAGTGGAATATCAAGAAGGGAAGTTGATGAGATGATAAAGGAAGCGAGAATTGCCGTCAACGGAAAACTTGCCACTCTCGGGCAGATGGTTGACCAAAATGATAATATTGAGATAGATGGGATGAGGTTGAATGTAAAAAATAAAAGTTTCTCTTATATACTTTTATATAAACCAAAAAATTGTATAACATCAAGGAGTGACGAAAAAGGAAGGCCAACTGTAATGGATCTTCTACCAAAAAAATTTGAAAGGTTAAGACCTGCTGGAAGACTCGATTTTGATTCTGAAGGTGCTCTGATTTTAACTGATGATGGTGATTTTATCAACTTTCTTATTCATCCCAAAAATCAAATAGTGAAAGTTTACAGAGCAAAGATTTTTGGGAATCTGGGCGAAAGTGAAGTAAAAAGATTGAAAAGGGGAATGAATGTTAAGGAAAGGTTCTTAAAACTCGATAATGTAAAAACCGTTCATTATGACCCTTCAAAAGACAAATCTGAGATAGAGATAATTTTGACACATGGTAAAAACCATGAGATTAAAGATATACTTAAAACTATAGGTCATCCTGTAATATATTTGAAAAGGATATCCATTGGTAATCTTTCCATCAAAGGGTTAAAACCGGGAGAATATAAAATTTTTAGAAAAAAAGATTTTAAAAATGTTTAAAAAAAGTTTTGTTATTCTATTGTTCCTTTTCTTCTTTATAATTTTCCTATCATCAGAGGAGATTAACTTTTTAAAGGATCCTGAAGGTAAGGACATTTCAAATAACAATTCCGTTTTAAAGAACAATTTAAAAAGTTTTGAATTCAAATTCGTTTCTTCAGAAGATAAGGCTTATTCTGTTTTCTGGGGTAGAGGTGAAGATACTGTTGCAATTTTACCCGATTCTTTAAAAATCTTTAGAGTTTTGGTAAATCCTTCAAAACTTGAACCGGGTTGGTACCATATAGAGATTTTGAATAAAAGTAAAGAGAAAAAACTGGATTTCAACTTTAAGGTTGAAAACTCTTTCTCAATATTCGAAACCGTGCTTAAACTTTTATTTGGCTTGGTACTTTTCATGCTTGGCTTGAAATTCTCTTCAAAGGGTATTTCAAGAATTTCAGGGTACAGGTTGAAAGAATTACTTTGGAACCTGTCAGGATCCAATGTAAAAGGTTTTCTTTCTGGAATAATTCTGACATTGATGATGCAGTCATCAACTTTGTTTTCGATAATGGTTCTTTCCTTTGTTTCTGACAGCTTGATTTCGATATCTGGTGCGATATACATGTTTGCAGGTTCAGCGATAGGAACATCTATAATAGTGCAGATAATTTCTTTCAATATATCCTTTTTTTCTTTTCTGATGATAATAATAGGCTTCTATCTGAACGACAAGAGCAGAAGGTTAAAATATGTTGGTCTTGTCATCATGGGATTTGGGTTCATATTTTTTGCTATCCAGTATATGGCAAGTTCTATGGATCCTATAAAGAACTCTCAAATATTTATAAACTTTTTATACCTTCTTGAAAATAACCTTTGGATACTTTTTGTTATCTTTGCTTTGTTAACATTCTCTGTCCACTCTTCAGCTGTTACTGTAGCGTTTGCGATCAGTTTGTTTACAACAGGTATAGTTAGTTTTAGAACCGCTGTTGTTATGGTTAGTGCTGCAAATCTTGGAACCTCCCTAACACCCTTTTTCGCAGCACTGAAAAGTGGTAACAAAGCGAAATACCTAAACAACATAAACATTCTGTCAAAAATTTTGACCTCAATAGTCTTTATAATTTTAATGTTTGAATTAGAAAATCTTACTGGATTCAGATTGAAAAATGGCAGGGACATAGCTAACCTTCATCTTTACTACAACATACTGTTTTCTTTTGTGATAATTTTTATACTTCCTCTCATAAACTATTTTTCAAAATTTTTAAAATTTGAAAAGTTAACAAAACATCAGGAGAAGATAATTAAAGAAAATATAATTCAGAACCCAACACTTGCACTTGGAAAGGCACAAAGGGATATTATAAAAATGTTTGAAGTTGTTGGAAAGATGCTTGAAAACAGTATAGAGATTTTAAGAACAAACGATACGAAACTTTTATCTGAAACCATTGAACTAGATAACATAGTTGATAACTACGAAAAAGAGATATCACTTTTCCTCGTTTCCATTTACGAAGAGGAACTTTCGGAACCTATTTCTAGGAAAACAAAGGATCTTCTTTTTATAGTGGATGAGTTGGAACATATAGGGGATATTATTAGTAAAAACCTTATGTTATCTTTGAAAAAAAAGATAAATGAGAATTATTATTTTTCTGATCAGGGTATTGATGAAATAAAAGAACTCTACAGGGAAGTTTTAAAAACATACTCTCTGACTCTTGAATCTTTTACTCTTTTTGATAAAAATATAGCATTAATGGTATTGAAAAGGAGAGAGAATGTTTTGAACAAACTTACAGAACTTCAGAACAAACATTTGAATAGATTGAGAGAAGGACATAAGGAGTCTATAGAAACATCAACATTACATCTTGATATTTTGAACGATTATGAAAGGATAAATTTTCATCTATATAAAATTGCGACGAACATTTTAAAAGGATAAAGGAGGAATGATGATAGATGGAGTATTTATAAAAGATCTTAAATACAACTGTGATGAGAGAGGAAGGGTGATGGAGATTTTAAGAAACGACGATAAATTTTTTACAAAGTTTGGGCAGGTCTACATGACAACGAACTATCCTAAAGTTGTTAAAGCTTGGCATTGCCATAAAAAGCAGACAGATTTTGTATGTTGCGTAAAAGGGATGATAAAACTCGTTCTTTACGATATGAGAGAGGATTCAAAAACTTACAAAGAGTTGATGGAACTTTTTATAGGTGATTTTTCTCCAAAACTCGTTGTGATACCACATGGAGTTTACCATGGCTGGAAAAATATTGGAGAATCTGAAAGTATTGTTATTTCTACTATAAGTGAACCCTACAATAGGGAAAATCCTGATGAGTTGAGATTACCTTACAATACGGAAAAGATCCCATACGATTGGGAAATAGTTTTTAAATAGGAGTTTTATGAAGATATCTGTAATTGGAACCGGTTATGTTGGGCTCGTTACTGGAGTTGTTTTTGCTCATCTCGGGCACAATGTTATATGTATGGACAAAAATGAGGAAAAAATTGAAAAACTGAAAAATGGAATTATGCCTATATATGAACCCGGGCTTGAGGAGATGGCTAACAAAAGTTATAGAGAGGGGAGATTGTTTTACACAACATCTATCAAGGATGCTGTTGAAAAGTCGGAGATAATTTTCATCGCTGTTGATACTATGCCTAAAAAGAACTGGCAGACTGATCTTTCAAGTGTAAAAAAGGTTGCAGCAGATATAGGGAGATATATCAACGGTTATAAAATAGTTGTTAACAAATCAACGGTTCCTGTCGGAACAGGGGATCTAGTTGGTAAGATAATAAAAAAGAATATGAAAAAGAAATTCCACTTTGATATAGTTTCAAATCCTGAATTTTTAAGGGAAGGTCAGGCTATATACGATACACTCCAACCAGACAGAATTATAATAGGTTCCGAATCTGTTGAGGCTGCTATGAAAATAGTTGAACTTTATCAGGGAATGAACAGTGTTATAAAGATTACTAAACTGAAAAGTGCTGAACTTATAAAATATGCCTCGAACTCTTTTTTAGGGATGAAAATATCTTTCATAAATTCTATTGCCGATTTAGCTGAAATCACCGGTTCAGATGTTACAGAGATCGCAGAGGGTATGGGACTCGATAAAAGGATAGGGAGAGAATTTTTAAATGCTGGAATAGGATATGGGGGCTCCTGTTTCCCAAAGGATATTGGTTCTTTGATTTATACCGCAAAAAGTTTGGGTTACGATTTTGGAATTTTGAAAGAGGTAAAAAAAGTCAACGATAAGAGGGTGAAAAGATTTGTGGAAAGGATAAAGAAGGTAACGAAACTTACAAACAGAAAAGTTGGAATTTTAGGGCTCTCTTTCAAACCTAACACTGATGACATAAGGGAGGCTCCATCTTTGAAATTGATAGAACTCCTTTTAAAGGATAAAGCGAAGTTAAAAGTTTACGATCCTGTTGCTATGGAGAATGTTAAAAAGGTTTTGAAGAACAAAGTCGAATATTCAAAAGATCTTTACAATTGCGTGGATGGAACTGACTTAGTTATTCTCGTTACAGAATGGGATGTTTTCAAAAATGCTGATTTGAAAAGGATTAAAGATGGGATGAAAGGTGACCTATTCTTTGATGGAAGAAATGTGTATGACCCACAGATAATGAAATCTTTAGGATTCAGATACTTCTCCGTTGGAAGGTAGAGAGTTATTTTTTAAAAGGAATGGATTGAAGTTTGTTTTTCTATCAAACCAATCAACCTTTTCAACCTTTTTAAGAAAGTTCACAATGGTGTAGGTTATCGGGGTGAAAAAGATCTCCACGAGAGTTTTGAAAATATAGTTTGAAAGGGCTATAGCTATAAGAACTCTTCCTCTGTACATACCATAGAAAGCGATAAGAACAAAAAATATTGAATCTAAAAATTCACCAACTACAGTTGATGAAATGGTTCTTAAAAAGAGAAATTTCCCGTTGGTAAAAAGTTTCATCTTCGCAAGTATGAATGAATTTGAAAAATTACCCACAAGGTAACCTATCAAACTCGCAAGAACTATCCTTGGAGTTATACCTAAAATTACATCGTAATAATCCTGAAACTGCCATTCCGGGGAGGGTGGGATTTTGCCAACTATGTAAATGTTTACACTCATCAGAAGTGCTGATATAAATCCTATCCAAATTACCCTTCTTGCTGATGAGTACCCATATACCTCTGTTAAGATATCTCCAAATATATATGATAGTGGAAATAGAAATGTCCCACCATCGAATGTGAATTTATAGAATGTAACGAGTTTGGTTGAAACTATGTTTGAAACAAGTAAAACTGAAATGAAAAGTCCAGAAATGATATCAAGAGTTTTCCAATTTTTCATTTTCAACAATCTCCTTTAGTTTTCTTGCAAATGATGCTGCATTCTGAAAATCCTCAATGTCAGGTCTTCCTCTGTTGATACCACCAAAAAATTTAAAAATACCTCTATCGTACTCTCCAAAAGTTTGAAATCTACCAAGATATTTTACACCTTTACTTTTAAGTTTCATCTCCAACTCATCAAGATAACATTCTTGATTTTTTCTACTTGTACAGAATATGAAAAAATATTTATCTTTGAAACCATCATCAAGTTTATCAACTATCTCAAAGATAGAACTATGTGGTTTCCCCTTGTAGATTCCTGACCCCAAACCTATAAGGTCGTACCGATTTAAATTCTTAACTGTCGCATCCTTTACCCTTGCTATATCACTGTTTAACTCCCTCCCTATAACATGAGCTATTTTGCTCGTGTTACCACGATGGTATGAAAAATAAACTATGATACTGTTAACCATATTTTTTTTATAGCAGAAATTGTATAAATGTCAAATGATTTCTGTTGACAAAGTTGAAAAAATATATATTTTTATAAACCTTATGGAAAATTATTTGAAGGATCCTGTTATAAAAAAGAGTGTAAGTGTATCTTACTTAGATGGAATTTTTGCTCAGGTTTTTGCATCACTTGCATCTTCAGGAAGTGTTTTCTTAACAAAATTTCTCCTATTTTTAAATGGTTCTCCTTTACATTTTGGTCTATACTCTGCAATAGGACAACTTTCACAGATTTTTCAAATAGTTGGGGTTATTCTAACAAAAGAGTTAAAATCTCGTAAAAAACTTGTTGTTCAATTCGCTTTATGGGGGAGATTACTCGTTATACTTTTGGGCTTGATTCCATTCTTTTTTTCAGGTAAAAGTGCGATATATATCTTTCTTTCGATATTTCTTATAAGTAACATTTTTCAAACAATAAGTGCAAACATGTGGATAGCGTGGATCTCGGATATGATACCATTACAGATACGGGGAAGGTTCTTTTCAAAAAGATCCCAACTTCTTATGATAGTTGGACTTTTAACCGGATACATATTCTCCCTGATTTTTGATCTCTTAACAAAAAACGGGAACTCTTTTTCCAACAATTTTTTTAATTTAAAAATAATCCCCATCTCTTTTATGTTTCTCTTCATCTTTACCTTTGCAGCTTTTATGGGGATAGTTGGAATAATTGTTTTACAGAAACAACCTGAGAAAGAGAAAGAGATTGAGAAAGAGAGTATAAGGGATTTTTTAGCAGAACCATTTAAAGATAAAAATTTTATCAGATTCCTCATCTACAATGTATGGTGGATGGTTGCTCTTGGAGTTGGTTCACCTTTCTGGCAACCTTTCATGCTAAAAAATTTAAAGATGTCACTTTTTGAAGTTCAGATATATGGAACCATAAGTACAATTTCAGCGTTATATTTTTTAAAACCCTGGGGCTTGTTTATAGATAGGTTTGGAAACAAGACAGCGATGAGATTCGCTATTGTCCTTGGTTTTATAAACCCTTTCGTTTGGGTTTTCGCAACTGAAAAGATAAAGTGGATAATATACTTCGAAGCCTTTACCTCTGGAATGATGTGGTCTGGAGCAAATATAGTTGCAACAAACTTTGTTCTTTCGATAGCACCAGATAAGAAAAGGCAGATATACACTGCTGTGCAGGGGACTTTTTCAGGGCTTGCCATGATGTTTTCTATGCTTATCTCAAGTTTTTTCATTCCAAAACCTTTAACTTTTATGAATCTAAATTTAACAGGTGAACAGTTACTTTTCGCTTTAACTGGATTGTTAAGATTTACAACTGAAATTCCTCTTTCATTCGTCAAAGAAAAGACAGGGAAACCCACAAGGGACGCTCTTTTGTATCTACAACAATCTCTAAAGGTTAGACTTGAAAATTTAATATTCCCTTTGAGACAGAAAAAATAAATTGAAATTTCAAATCAAAGTTATATAATAATTAATTAAATTAATAGGAGGTAAGATGACAATAGATATAAAGGATAGAGATTTTAAATGGATAGATTTAAAATTTTCCGATCTTATAGGTAATTTCCATCATTTGACACTCCCTGCCAAAAATTATGATGAGATTAAAAAGAATGGAGTTGGATTCGATTCATCGAGTTGCCCAGGTTTTAAGAGTGTTGAAGGTGGTGATATGGTTTTGATAATAGATGAGGATTCAGCCTTTATAGATCCATTTTTTGAGGAGCCTACAATTTCATATTTCTGTTATATTAAAGAGGCTGATACTAGGAGTGAGTATTTGAGGGATCCAAGAACAGTTTCTTTGAAAGCACATGAGTATATGAGAAATGAGGGAATAGCTGATGATGTCCTTTTTGGTCCCGAGTTCGAGTTCTACATATTTGATAGGGTTGTTGTTAACAACAGCGAAAATATTTCAGAGTATAGGATAGAATCTTACGAAGGTAAGTTTGGGTTCGGTGATGGAGAGGTAAATGAGAGTGGTGAGTTTTTGATGAAAAAATCTGGATACCATTCCATTCCACCGAAGGATAAATTTACAGATATAAGAGGTAAAATCTCAAAAACTATAATTGAACATGGAATAGATCTCATTTACCATCATCATGAGGTTGGCTCAGCTCAAAATGAGGTAGAGATAAAAAGGTATCCAATTTTGAAAACAGGTGATAATGTTCAGATAATTAAATATTTCATAAAAAATGTTTGTTACAAAAATGATCTTTCTGCTACATTCATGCCTAAACCTTTGTACAATATGCCGGGAAATGGTATGCATTTTCACCAGCATCTTTTTAAGGATGGTAAAAATCTTTTCTTTGGAAATGGATATGGGGGACTTTCCCAGATAGGCGAATATTATGTTGCTGGGCTTTTGAAACATGGTAAATCTTTACTCGCATTCACAAACCCATCCACCAACTCTTACAAAAGGCTTGTTAAAGGATTTGAAGCACCTGTTAAACTTTTCTATTCACTTGCTAACAGATCTGCAGCTATCAGGATTCCAAAATATGCAACATCTGAAAATGAAAAGAGAATTGAGTTTAGACCACCTGATGCAACATGTAATCCATACCTTGCAACTGCGGCAATGTTGATGGCTGGTTTGGATGGTATCAAAAATAAGATATCTTTGAAGGATAACAACTTTGGTCCATTCGATCAGGATCTTGAAAAGATGGAAAAAAGTATTGTTGAAAGGATAGATTCCTGTCCAACAAATCTTATTGAAGCACTTGAAGAACTTAAAAAAGATCACGATTATCTTTTACAAGGCGGAGTATTCACCGAAGATCTTATAAAAGGTTACATAGAGTATAAAGAAAAAGAAGCACTTGAGATTGCAAAAAGACCACATCCATATGAATTTGAATTATATTTTTGATTGACAAAAACTTTTTGATAAATATACTTCTTTCAAAGACGGAGAGGTGGCCGAGTGGTCGAAGGCGGCGGATTGCTAATCCGTTGTAGTGGTAATACCGCTACCCCGGGTTCAAATCCCGGCCTCTCCGTATAATAAATTCCAAGATTTACATAGTATCATTTTGGTTTATAATATAAGTGAGGGATTTTTTATTTTTTTGCGTCAAAAGGGTAAAAGGAGAAAAAATGAAAGAAAAAATCTTATACATCGTTCTTGCGGTTTCAGTTGGGATAAATGTTGGACTTATTGGTATATTTTTATTCATCACCATTAACAGACCTTTGAGAGATTTCCAACATTTTGATGGAAGAAGGTTTAATAAAGATGGTAGATTTGAAAATATAAGAGGTTTCATGGAAAGGGTAGAGGTTTTGAACAGGCCATATTTTGATAAACTTGAAGAGGATAGAGAAAAGATTACAGATATTTTAAGAAGTGATAAACCTGATACCTCAATACTTGATTCATTTTTAAGGGAACAGGCAAAAACAAGATATTTTATAGATAAGAATCTTGCATTTTCTATAGTTAACTTCAAAGGTAAGTTGAATGAGGAAGAAAAAGAATTGTTGAATTCTTTTCTTGAGAATAGAGGGATACCATCAAAAATGAAAAGAATAAAAAAAATTAAAATCATTAAAAAGGAGGAAAAATGAAAAAATTCTTAACAGTAACAACTTTAACAATTCTTGTTTTGTTACTCTTTGTTCCATCCTTCTCCCAAGGGCTGAAAATGAAGTATAAAGATTTCAAGGGTGTTAAACAGGAGTACAGGTTTTTTGCAGGTAACAGTTTTGAAATGCTAAACCTGACGGATGAACAGAGGGATAAGATTGAGGATCTGCAGGCAGATCAACACAAAAGTATGATAGAATACCTTTACAAACTCTCTTTAAAAAATTTTGAACTTGCTGAACTTATGAGAAAGAGCCCTGATGAAAAGAAAGCTTTGAAGTTGGTCGAAGAGATTAACAGAATAAAACTCGATATGGAAAAATCAAGGATATCTAACCATTTCAAAATCAGAGCACTCTTGAATGATCAACAGAAGAAGATATTTGATGAAAATTTCGGCTTCGGATTTGGTATAGGTAGAAACTGGAATGGAAAATTCAGTGGAAAAGGATTCATGCTTAGAGATGACTGTCCTTTTAACGATTTTGATGAAGATTAAAAAATATTAACGATGTGGGGGGTATCCCCCACATACTTTTATGGAAAAGAACAATTTAAACGATGAAATCTTGATAGAAAATTTTTTAAAGGGTGATGAGTCCAGTTTTAAGATAATTTTTGAAAGGTATTATGAGAAAGTGAACAGAATAGTTTACTCTTATACAAAAAATTATGACGATGCAAAAGATGTAACACAGGAAATATTTTTAAAAGTTTATGAAAGTTTAAAAAGTTTTAAGAAAAAATCTAAGTTCTCAACATGGATTTACAGGATAAGTGTCAACATGTCAATATCTTTCTTAAGGAAAAAGAGTAAGGAAAAAAATCTTTTTTCTATAGATGAAGTTGGAGATATTGAGGAAAGAGTTGAAGAGGATGAACCTTCATATGATAGAAAACTTGCAGAAAAGATACTCTTTGAACTTCCTGAAAATCAGAGATTGGCTTTTATTCTCTCCCAGAAAGAGGGGAAAAGGTATAAAGAGATCGCTCAAATTCTGAATGTGTCTGAAAAGGCTGTAGAATCGTTAATTTATAGGGCGAGAGAGAATATAAAAAATTTTTTGGAGAAAAATAAAATTATGTGAGGTTTTTATGAAACATGTTGAAAAAATCTTACTATCGAAATATGTTGATAAAGAGATAGAGGATGAAAAAACAAAAAATGAGATCAAAAGACACTTAAATGTTTGCAACTATTGTATGGATATTTACAATTCTTATATCAATATAAACTCTTTGATAAAAAATTATGATATAAAAAGTGATGAAAACCCATACCTTGCTTTCGTTCAAAAGAAGGTTAAACTTTCAAATTCAATGAAAACAAATTTCAGGTTCTCTTTATCATTTGGTATAACCCTTGCTTTAATATTTCTAATCTCATTTTCTTTAACACTTTTTGCTACCAAAAGAAATGTTGACTTTACAAAAAGGGTTTCGACTAGTGTAGTTGACATGTCTTTTGACAACTTTTTCTCTGAGGATTACTCTTCTGTAGTCTCAACAGTAAATTTCGACAAATAATCTCCTTAAATTTACCTCCAAACAAAAAGGTATGATAAAATAGAGTTTTTATTGATTTTTAAACCTTATGACTTATCATATTATGTGGAGGTTCTATGAAAAAATTATATATACTCTTAATCATTTTTATTTTATCGGTTTTAACTTTCGCTGAAAGAATTGAAATCCCAATAGATGACAAAAACATTTTTGATGCTACCATTTTTGAATACAATGGAAGTTATTTTTACCATATACAGAAATCGTATCCTGTAATACCATCTTTAAAATTTAAAAGAGTTTTTGATAATGATATTGAAATCGATTCTGTTTATATGGTTAAGGAAAAGATAACCAAAATAAAAGTTTCAAATATTTTGGTAGGTGAAGATCCTTTACCAAAGGAATTTAAACCGACGGAAAGGTCAAAGCTCAAAAAGTTAAGCGAAAAATTCCCTACAAAAGATTATAAAATTTTCAAAACCTATTATAAAGGAAAGACCATCATTTCAGGTTATCTTTGTAACTATTTTTATGAGAATTGTGAAATTTTCAAGGTTACAGGTAAACTTGTTATAGAGTATAGAGAGAAAAATAAAAAGGTAGTTGAAGATTGCAAAGGTATAAAAAAATTTTTGATAATCACAGATGATAGTTTAAAAAGTTTCTGGAATGACTATGTAGATTTGAATAGAACCTTTTCTTTTGATATTAAAGGTGTTAACGAAATTTACTCGATATACCCTTCTATGACAAAGCCTCAGGCAATAAGAGAGTATATTAAATCTTTATACCTAAGCGGGTCTCTTGAAGGTGTTTTACTTGGAGGGGATGTCTCTACAATTCCTCCCTTCTATGTTCAGCTAATTATAACACCACAGTTGAGTTCTTCAGAGCAAACTATTCCAACGGATAAATTTTTTGCATGTCTTGATAAAGATCCAAATTTTGTGAATGATACCTTTTTCGATGATGGAAGTGATATTGATGTAGGAATGGATATACTTCTCGGAAGAGTCCCTGTAAGAAATGGGGATGATATTTTGAATTTTATCCGGAAGGTAAAAAATTTCGAAAATGTTACCAACGATACTCTTCTTTTTGTGGCATCCTATCTTGATGATAATACTGATGGAAGTCAGAATTGTGAAAATATAATCAAAAATGTTCCAATCTTCAATCCAACAGTTAAACTCTATGAAAGATACAATAACCTTAGTTCATATACCTTAATTGAAAATATTAACAAAAGTCCATTTCTCATATCACATGATGGGCATGGGAACTATTCAGTTATCCAAACAGGCATAGATTACACCACGAGAGAGAACTTTGATACTTTGAAAAACTCAAAACCTGTTCTTTTCTATTCCATCTCATGTTTTTCTGCAGCGTACGATTATGATTGTGTTGCAAAACATTTTATCCTTTCTCCAAACGGGGGAGGATACTATATAGGTAACTCGAGGTATGGATGGTATACACCATATTTCTCCGGATTTGGAACAGGTGATCTTTACAACTACACATTTTTCAAAAAATTTTTCAACGAATCGAACAACCCTTCAGAGGTTTTAAGTAAAACCTTTTTAGAATTCATCGATGAGATAAAACTTAAAAACGATTGGAGATGGCAGTTCTTCACTCTAAACTATTTTGGTGATCCTTTACTTAACCTTAAAGTTAACAAAGAAAATAGCACTATCAAATTAGTTGAACCTGTATATAAAAATGGTTATCTTAACTTTTCTGTAAAAGTGAAGGATAGTTGTCTTGTTAAAATAGAAGGTAACACTTTTAGTATAGATACTCTTTTTTACAAAGATAAAAATGTATTTTGTTGCAAAATCGATGATTCCGACACAATAAAATTGTTTTTAAGGATTAACGAAAGTTTAACTCTGGATACATTTATACTTCCTAAAGAATCAACCCAAAAATCTGTCTACATCTCCGACTACAATTTCACTCTTTTGAACGACACTTTAATTTTAAACCTATCATTAAAAACAGATTCCTCTGATTTTTATAACATAAAGGTGAATGGAATTTTAGATACTTTACTTTTACTTGAAAATGATACTATTTTTTATCTGGAAAGTGATACAACCATAAAGTTCAAATTCATCAAAGAGAGTGAACTTGATAATATCTCATCCGTTCCTTTAGTTTTAAATGATAACATTGTTTATCTACAATACGGTAAGAATCTTTACAGGAATCTGAATGTTTCTGTTATGCCTGAAAAACAACATTACGATTATGGAGATCTTGTAAAATTGAATATAACAGCTAAAAATTTACTTTCTGATACATTACAACTTCTTTTCAATAGTAAAAGTTATCCTTTGATAAAGGGCGATAACACTATTTTAGATAGTTTTCTTTTAACAGGTCAGGGTAGTGTAGAAAGTTTAAAGTTAGAGGTTCTTTCAGATCTTGAAAGAGTTGATTTCGTTTATCTATTGAACATAAATGAAAACCTTTCTTTCCAGAATTTTGATAATTCCCCAACTTTAAAGATAGATTCATCAACCGCATTTTTCCACCTTTCAACTGTAAGAAGTGTGTCTGGCTCCTATTCCTTATTTTCAGGTTATAAAAGTTCCGAAACCTATCCACCAAACTATCTTACCTCATTTTACTCCGATACTTTTGTTTTTGACACTACATCCATATTTGGCTTTTCCGCTTTCGTTGATATTGAGCCAGGTATGGATTACTTTGTCGTTAGGATTTTATCAGATTCTTTAAAGGTCCCTATCATCACACTATCCGATAGGTTGACAGATTTTAAAAGTTACATTTTCAACGGTTCAAATTACAGGATTCTTCAAGGTAAAAAATCTTTGTTACAATTTTCCTTTTATTCTGAAGATGATAATGTTCAATACAAAGGTGTTTATATAGATGATTTGGTTTTACCGGGCGATATTGTTAACAACTCTGGTTTTTGTGTAAAAGATATAAACAAGGAGCAAAAATTTGAAGTTTCCTATAATAATGGAACAATTTTGATAAGTTCACCTTTCGATGAATACACTTTGAAGGTTTATGATATCTCCGGGAAACTCATTTTTAAAAATGATTTCAAGAGAAACAAAAACATTTTAAAATTCAGCAATCCTTCAGGAATATATTTTATTAAGGTTGAAAGTAAAGAGAAGATTTTAAAGGGAAAAATTTTGATTTTGAAATGATCAAAGTTTTCTCAATTTTAAAGATAAGAAAAATGAGAAGAGTGAAACTATAAAGGAAAGCAAGAAAGCGAAGTTGAAAGATAATCTATCTATTATTATTCCATTTACTACAGGGAAAAGGTATATTGGAGAAAGTAGAGTGTTGTAAAAACCTATGTATGTTTCCCTTTTTCCGGAAGGTGAAATTGAGAGAAGAAACGAGGGACTTGCTACCTGAACACCAGAATAGAATATTCCATTCAAGAAGAAAAGTAAAAATATGAGGGAATGGTTTTTTGAAGAGAGGTAAGCTATAAGAGGGATTATAGCTCCAACAGTCGAACTTATAACAAAAAGATGTTTCAAAGATTTTTTCTTCTGTATGTAATCCCATAAAAAGTTTGAAAATAAAAGTCCAGCCATCCTTAAAGAGATGAGTATACCTGTTAGTTCAACTTTCAAATTTAAAACTTTAACAACATAAACCATGAAAAATGGCTCAAGTGCTAAAGAGATACCAGTTAGTATTCTAAGTGAGAAGAGGGTTGTGAACCTTTTGTCTTTTAATACAGTTGAAAATCCAGTTTTTAAAAATTCTAAAAAATTTCTATTAACTTTTCTTTCGATGTCATCAGGCTCATCAACAAGGCAGAATAAGTATAGAGCGACACCTACAAATATTGATGCGATAAAGTAAAGTAAAGAGAAGTTTATTGGAAAATTGTACTTTGAAAAAATAAATTTTATAAGTATTCCACCAAGTATAGATAAAAATCCACCGAAAGCGATCCTTAAGCCCCAAAATAGATGTTGTTTTGTAGAGGGTATTGTTCTTCCAACTATATCCATGAAAGGTAATCCGGCTATACCTCCTGAAATATGATAAACCAGCATCAAAAAAAGAAATAATGGTAAAACGTTTGATGGATTTTTAAATATTATAAAACCTAAAAAGAGTATAGTTAAAAATCTTATATATGCTGTTGTTTCGTACAGAAATTTTTTTCTCTTTTTACCCTCAAGGAAATATGCTGTGAAAAGTTGTGGTAATGGCCATAAAAAATTGTACAAGGATGAACCGAAACCTATAAGGATAGATGATTTCGTAATTGACGAAAGGTATAGAGGTAAAACCGTTGATGAACCTGTTATAGCATCAACAAGGTTCATAAGTATTCCGTTTACAACCCCAAGAAAAAAATTCTTTTTATACCTTTTTTCTTCCATAATGTTTTATATGTTAACAGGTTGGAATTTAAAGTCAATAAATTAAAATAGGGAAAGGGTTAGACCAAAATTTGGTTTTTTGATGATATGATCGTAAGAAAGAAAAATTCCAGGTGCAACCGTTCCGAGTGCAAAGAGATCGGAAACTAAATTTATTGAAAATTTAGAGTGTGACAATCTCAAGTTTGTGTCTATAGAATAACCTTCTGAATGATTAAAAGATATAGTCAAAAATGAAAATTTTATAGGTGAAGAGATAAAAATGTTTATAGGTATACCTCTGTTAATATTTACAAGAGTGTATAGAAAACCTAATTTAACTATGTTTAGATTTTTCGAAGAGAATGAAGTTAGGTTTGCTTCATCGAAATAGGTGTATTTTAGTTTTGCTTTTTCCAAGAACATTTTACCATAAAGTGATGGTCTTAAAACCTCAACGGAATCGTTTTCAGTTAAAAATGTTTCAAAAATACCAAAAAATGCTAATCTCCAGTTTGGAGATTTAAAGATCTGAATCTTTAAATCGAGCCCCTTATCAAAAAAAGAATCGTTCAATATTTTTGAAAAATAAAGGTTGGTGTTAAATTTTAAACCTTCTGAAGGGATAATGCTTCTTGTGGAACTTTCACTTTTTGAAAAATAGAGGTCTAAATAGAAACCACCTTTCTTTAGCGAGTCATTCTTTAAAATTGAGAAAGAAGGGGAGAGTGAGATGGTCCTTTTGAATTTTAAATCGTTGAAAATCATTCCACCTGAGAGGGAATAATTTTCTGGGAGATATTTTTTTATACCTAAATTTTTGCCTTCGTTAAGAATATCATAAGAGAAAAATATATCATTTTTAAGTTGTGAAAGGGTGATCTGTGAAGAATTGTAATACTGGATACTGTTCGAAAAATCTTTTACATTGTGGGTGAATGAAAATATGCCATAAGTTATAAAAGAGAGTGATTGTGATATATCAGAATTCACATTGAAAAATGGAAATAGAAAAAGGTAATCTTCAATTTCAACTGAATCGTTGAAAAGTGGTAAGAAAAGAGGTAAGAAAAAATATGTTCCGGGACCTGAAAACTCTGGGAGTATATATCTTTTACTTTTGATGGAATAGGATGTTTCCTTCGAAATTGGAACATAATTTTTATATTCAACTTTTTGTAGATTATAATTTTTATCCTCAAAATTTTCCAATTTCCCTTTAAAAATCTTATCTCCATCCTTTGTCAGATCCTGAAAATATAAGGTATTGTTCACTTCATCTATATCGTAGTTTGAAATATTGTATAAAGTTCTGAAACGAGGATAAATTCTGTTTGAATCAAGGTTAAAATAGAACAATGTGTTCAACCCATCTCTATCCGAAAGAAAATAGAAACCATCATCTTTTTCACTCCATAAAGGCAAAAAATCTGTAGCTCTATCTGTCGTTAAGAATCTTTCAAATCTTTTTTCAACATCGAAAAACATTATATCGGTATAACCACCCTCCCTATAAACTGAAAGTAAAAGATCCTTGCCATTTTTCGTTGTAAGTGAATAGAATCTATAATTTGAAGGGAATTCTATCGAGTCTTTCACCTTCTCCTCTTTCAACGAATAAATTATAAGTAAATTTTTATCAGTTTTGTTTCTTATAAAAAATAGAGTATCCCCATAAGTTTCAGGTGAGAAACCTCTTAAAGTGTGTGGGAGTTTTTTGATATTTTTTGTTTTGAAATCGAAGGTGTAGATGGAAAAAAAGTATGAAACATTATCATATATATCGAGCATATCAAAAATTATGAAATCATCCGTAACTTTAAATTTTGTAGTATAGGATAGGGTGAAGAGTTCTTTCTTTTTTTTGTTAGAATATTCTACCATTCTACTTCTTTTATGATAATAGGATTCGATGAAATAGAGTTTACCTTTATGAAATGCAGGAAGAGAACTTTCATTATCATCTTCAAATATTTTTTCTCTTTCACTGATAGTGTAATTTTCCCTTAATTTTTTCGTTTTCTTTTCTACGTCCTGGTAAACAAGTTTAAGAAGCGTTGAAGGTAAATAGGAATTTTTTATAAGGAAAAATATGTCGGGGAATAATATGTGAAATGGTAAACATGTAAATGGATCTATCTGAGTTATGTAGGATAGATCTTTTTTCGAAATCTCTTCCATTTTATCAAAAATGTATGGTCCGTAGATGTAAGGTAACATCCCGTAAGGGTACTCTGTATCGAAATAGGATATAGCCCTATCGAGAGGTGGTTTTCTACTTTCAAGAAAAAAGGTTCTTAAAATCGCTTCGAAGTAAGTATCTTTTAATCTTCCACTTTTAACTGTTGATTCGTTGTAAACTGTGTAACCTTCAAGAAAATACATAGGCTGAGCTACCGATGGGAGATACAAACAGGAATTTTGCATTTTACTCAAAAATTTTGGGTTTGTTTTGGTAAGATGGAAAGTGTGGGTCAACTCATGCAGTAGAACATACTCCACCCAATTTTCATGTTTTGCAATAAAGGTTGGGTCTGGATTTGCAAGGTAAATGTTTACGGTTGGATTTAAAATCGGCGTTGAAAATCCGTTAGGGAGATCCGACTGATCTGTTATTAAAAGGTTTATCCTGTTTGGAGGTTCACATTTCATTATTTTTTTCAAGGTATCATAGACACCTTCGCTTATCTTTACTATATTTTTGATTTCGTTAGATAAGTCTTTTTTATATATGAAGTTGAAGTGCTTTGAGGAAGTTATGTAGGTGTTTGTCATGTCTGTGAAAACTCTCAGGTTCAATGTTTGGGATGATGTGACCAATGCAAAAAAAAGCAAAGATAAAACGAATATTTTTCTTATCATAAAACCTCTATCTCTGACAAAAATTTTTCAACTTCAATTGAAGCGTTTCCTTCGATAAAAAGATCTATGTCTTCGTTATAGATTCTTTCTTTATTTATAAATACCGTTTTCGCTTTGAAACTTTTTGCTATCGAAACAAAAGCTGCTGCTGGATAAACCTGCCCGCTTGTTCCTATTCCAATAAAAAGTTTCGTTTTTGAAAGAAGTTCATATATCTGGTTTAAAAAGTAAGGTATCTCTCCAAACCATACGACATCAGGTCTTAGTATATTTCCACATTCCTTACATTTTGGTATTCCTTCTATATCCTCAAGATGCTCCTCAAAATAGTTGCATCCTGTGCATCTTATTCTTGTTAAGGAACCATGCATATGTATGACATTTGTGGAACCAGCCCTTTCATGTAGGTTATCAACATTCTGGGTTATCAGATAGGTTTTTGGGTGTTTTTTTTGAAAATTAGCCAATGAAAGGTGAGCTCTGTTGGGAGAAACATCTTTTAACTCTTTTCTCCTTTTAGAGTAAAACTCCCATACGAGTTCTGGATTCTTCTGAAACGCTTCCGGTGTAGCAACATCCTCTATTCTGTATCTGTCCCATAGCCCCCCTGAATCCCTAAAAGTTGAGAGCCCACTTTCAGCACTTATTCCTGCACCTGTTAAAATGAAAACGGTATCATTTCTTCCTATTGAAAATTTCATACCTTACTATAATATAAATTGTATGAGTAGATGTCAATATAGGGTTGGTTTTTCACAGATAAAAATACATCACAAAGATGTTGAAAAAAACATTGAAAAGATTGAAAGGATAACAAAGGAAAAGATGTTTGATCTTCTTGTTTTTCCTGAACTTTCAACAACAGGTTACCATTTTGAGAAGAGAAAGGATCTGAAAAAGATATCTTTACAAAAGGATGATGAAATTTTTGATTCACTCGAAAAGTTGTGCAGGGATGAATGTAAAAGTGTGGTATTTGGTTTTTCCGAAAAAGATGGAGAAAACGTTTACAATTCAGCAATGATGATTACATTTGAAGGTAAAAGGTATGTATATAGGAAGACACATCTATTCTTCAAAGAGAAAAAACTTTTTGATAAGGGTGATTCAGGTTTTTTTGTTGTAAAGTTAAAAGATATAAATGTTGGTATGATGATATGTTTCGATTGGATATTCCCAGAAGCAGCAAGAACACTTGCTTTAAAAGGTGCTCAACTTATAGCACATCCATCAAACCTTGTAATGCCATATTGTCAGAATGCTATGATAACAAGGTCTCTTGAAAATAGAATCTTTTCGATAACATCAAATAGAATCGGAAGAGAAGGGGATTATAATTTTACAGGTAAAAGTCAGATAGTTTCTTCTGATGGTAGAATAATCCATAGAGCGAAAAGTTCAACTGAAGAAGTTTTTATAACATATGTTGATTTAAAAAAAGCAAAAAACAAAAAGATAAATGATAGGAATGATCTTTTTAAAGACAGGAGGAATGAATTTTATGTCTGTTAAAAGGTTACCACATTTTGAAGGGTGTATCGTATGTGGTCAAAAAAATCCTTTCGGTTTAAAGATACCCTTTTTCTTCGATGAAGAAAAGAAAACGGTTTTTGCAGATATAATTTTTGAGAAGCATTTTATAGGTTACGATAACATAATACATGGTGGTATAATAACTACAGTTCTTGATGAATCTATGGCGTGGATAAATATCGAAATTACTCTCCGGATGGCTTTAACCAAAACTATCAGAGTGAATTTTTTAAAACCTGTTAAGGTTGACATTAAGTATCGAGTTGAAAGTTATATCAAAGAGAGGAACGATAATAAAAGTTTGACTTATGCATGTTTAAAGGACCCTGAAGGGCATATATGCGCTGAAAGTGAGGGGGAGTTTATTCTTATGAGTGAACTGAGGAGTAAAAAGATGAAAGAAGGTTTAACTTTTTAGGAGGTCATATGGCATTCGAAAGGGAGAGGGTAAAATCGTTGATATTTACAACAAACTGTGAAATAAGAGGATATGTACACATACCACCTGGGGGAAGGTTAACAGATTTTTTAAACAACATTGCAAAGCCATTTATACCAGTTACAGATGCTGAAGTTAGAACAGTTGATGGAAAAACTTACAAAACTAAACTTATGCAGTTGAACAAAGATTTTATTACAATAATTATTCCAGAAGAATCTATAGATAAAGAAGGATCACTGTGAGAACTTTTTAAATAGATCCTTCATATCGGTTATTTTACCTTTTTTTATCTCAAAAAGTGAATCATCTATCTGGGTATTGAATTTTATCTTATCGATGTTCATTTCCATAATCTTCTTGCCGTTCAAATTCGCTTCAATTTTAAAAGGCATATACCTCTCTTCTTCTATCTTTTTATAGTCAGTGAAAGTCATAATTAGTGTATCCTTCTTATCATTCTGATAATCAACATATTTAGAAAGGAATAGATTCTCTTTATCTACGAAGAGTAGTCCTTCTGATTCTTTGTGTTTGAAAATGTAATTTTTATCCTTTTCGTAAAGATAATCGTAATCATCGTTGATTTGTTTCCACCACAGAACACCTTTATCCTGATTGTAACTATCTTTTTCCTTCTCTGACAATTCTATTTTTCCCACAATTGGGTTTACGATAAACATATTGTCGCCATCTTTAATTATGGTTGTTGCCATCTGCTGGACATCCTCCATCTCTAACGAATCTGGAATTATTTCCATTTTCATCTTTTTATCCTTTACTAAAATTTTCATGGTCATTGGAACTTTAGCGTCGTTGTTATAGAAAATACTCTTATAAATTGCATCAATACTTTTTACATCAGAATAGGAAGAGTATTTTGTCTCTATCCTTTTAAAAATTTCTTCGGAAGTCTCAGCGTAAAAAACAAGTGCAAAAATTGTGATAAGAAATAGCGAAAATTTTTTCATATAAACTCCTTTTTAAAACTTGATTATATGGTGAAAAATTTAATTGTCAATTAAAAAATGTTAAATTTATAATTTATAAAACAGAAGGAAAATTATTGTAAAATAATTTAACATAACTATAATAAAAAAAATGGGAAAAAAAACGATATCATATTTTGGAAGGATTTTATTTTACATAAAAAAAGAAAAGTTATTCTTTATCCTTGGACTTTTGATAACCATACTCGTTTCAGTTTCGAGGCTTTTGGACCCTTTAATATTAGCACATATAGTTGATAAAACTATTCCTTCGGGAAGTGTGAAGGATCTTTTAAAATTTTCTTTAATTTTTGTACTTGTTATATTTCTATCAGGTTTATTGACATACATTCAGAATATAATTTTTGCCAAACTCGGATTAAAATTGATAACAAGACTGAAGATGGATCTTTTTTCACACATGTTGAAACTCCCTGTTAAATTTTTTGATGAAAAAAAGGTTGGCGAGTTGATTGCGAGAGTGGAAAGTGACGGAGAAAGGGTGAAAGAACTTTTTTCGAATCAGATGATAATGATCTTTGGTAACATTCTTTTTTTTGTGGGGATGATAGTTGTTCTTATGATGAAAAACAGTTTTATAACATTGATACTTCTTATACCTTTAGGTTTCGTTTTCATCGTTTCAATACTTGTTATAAGATACCTAACAAAGTTTTTTAAAAAGGTTAGAGAACTTTACGCTGAACTTTCAGCTCAACTTACCGAATTCACACAGGGAATGATGGTCATTCAACTTTTCAACAGGGAAGATAGAATTAAAAAGATAGTAGAAAATAAATCGAAAGAAAAGTTCAATGTTGAAAGTAAAACATCTTTCATCGAGTACTCCTTCTGGAGTTTACAGACATTTTTTGTTGAAACCCTCTTCATAATAATAGTTATCCTTTTAATTTCACCTAAAATAATTTCTGGCGTTTTAACTCTTGGAACACTTGTGATTTTCATACAGTATGGATTGAGGCTTTTCGAACCAATTATGCAGATAGCTGAAAACTTTAACATGTTTCAGAGAGCATTTGTTTCACTCCAAAGGATATTCAACATCATGGAAAATGAAGATGAAAGTTCATCATCAGGAGTTAAAAAGATTTCTACACTTGAAAGGGAGATAGTTTTTGAAAATGTAACTTTTTCCTACAAAGAAGGGGAAGGTGTTCTGAAAGATCTTTCGTTTAAAATAAGGAAAGGAGAAAAGGTCGCTTTTGTTGGACCTTCTGGAAGTGGTAAGACAACAACCGCCAATCTTCTGCTTGGATTCTATAAGAATTATAAAGGAAAAATTTTAATAGATGGAACCGAAATAAGAGAGTTCGAGCTGAAATCTTTGAGAGAACTTTTCTCCTACATACCTCAGGAAGGGATAATTTTTCCCGGAGATGTTCTTGAAAATGTGAGATTGTATGATGAAAAAATTTCTGAAGAGGTTGTTAAAAGTTCCATTAAAGATGTTTATGGTGATAGTTTACTTTACAATGAGTTTGGAATATACAGGGAGATAAAAGAGAAGGGAAGAAACATCTCTGCTGGGGAAAAACAGTTTATAAACCTTGCAAGAGTTTTAGTATTTTCAAAAGCATCAGTTGTTGTTATGGATGAAGCGACATCGTCTATTGATGAAATGACTGAACAAAAGATAATCGAAGCTCTCGATAGAATACTTGAGAGTAAAACTTCGATAATAATTGCTCACAGGTTATCAACTGTAATAAACTGTGACAACATTTTTCTTTTCGATGATGGAAGGATAATTACATCAGGGACGCACAACAGGCTATTGGAAACTTCCAAAGAGTATAGAAAGATAGTTCAACAACACATTTTAAAGGAATGATATGGAACATGTAAAATGGGTCTGGCGAGTCTGGAAAGAAGAAAAAAAGTTTTTGTTTTTCCTTTTCTTTATGACTTTACTTTCAACTTTTGTTACGGTTGCATATCCATTCATTTTTAAAATCCTTTTTGATAATTTAAATAAAATTTTAACTTCTAAGATAAAAGTTGAAAATCCGATGTCTGAAATTTACAGGATAGTATATTTTCTATTGGGAATTGGAATAGTGAGAGTATTTTCGGGAATGTATCCTACCCTTAGAGCGTTTATGAATTACAGGTTTGAACATAAACTTAGAGTAAAATATTTTTCTTACATTTTAAAAAAGGACTTTTCTTTTTTCAACAATTTTAGAACCGGTGATATAGTTACAAGGTTGACCGATGATCTTTCAGATTTCCCGAAGATATGCTGGTTTTTATGTTCAGGTATTTTCAGAGCGTTAGATTCATCATCCAAAATATTTTTCTGTCTTTCCGTTATGTTTTTATTAAACTGGAAGTTAGCGCTTTTTTCAATCTTACCTATCCCTTTGATGGTTGCTATTTTTTATATGTTAAGCAGTAAACTCTATCTATCCTTCAAGATGAATCAGGAATCTATAAGTGAAATTAACAACCAACTTGAGATGAGTTTTTCTGGAATAAAGATAATCAAATCTTACAACAAGGAGAACCAGTACAACAGATTTTTTGAAAAAGCGTTAGGTATCAGAATGAGAACTGAGATGGATCTGATAAAACTGAACTCTCTGATTCATTTAATTTATGAATATATAGATAGGATAGCACAGATAGTTGTAATTCTTTTTGGTGGAATGCTCGTTTTGAAAGGGGAAATATCTGTTGGAACCTTTTATGCATTCTATACTTACCTCTCAATCCTGATTTATCCCGTTTTAGATTTACCACAACTTTTTGTTTCAGGGAAACAATCTTTTGTTAACATAGATCGTCTTGAAGAGATTAAAGATTACCCTGTAAAAACTTATAAAAGTGGAAAGGGTATAAAGATTGAAAAGATTGAAAGTATTGAATTCAAAGAAGTTTCTTTCGCTTACGATGAGAGGAATCTCATTTTAGAAAAATTATCATTCAATGTAAAAAAGGGTGAAAGGATAATAATAGTTGGACAGGTAGGGGGTGGAAAATCAACTCTGCTTCATCTACTTTCCGGTTTTCTTATTCCAAAATCTGGTTCTATTTTAATAAATGGAATACCTATTGAAGATCTTGATTTGAAAAATTATAGGGATAAGGTGGGTTTTGTATTACAGGAACCTTTACTCTTTTCTGGAACTTTGAGGGAGAATGTTCTTTTTGGAGTTGATGAGTATGAGAAAGATGATTATGAAAAAGTTTTAAATATTGTGAATATGGAAGAGGAGATTAAAAGATTCAAACAGAGGGATGAAACAATCTTAGGACAGAGGGGCACATCCTTAAGTGGAGGGCAAAAGCAGAGGATTTCCATAGCGAGAGCCTTGATGAAAAAACCACAACTTTTGATTTTCGATGATATAACTTCCTCACTCGATACTGGAAATGAGAAAAAACTCTGGGAATCGCTCGAAGAATTTTTGAAAGATAGAATAACTATAGTTGTTTCACATAGGCTGGCTACTATTAAGTATATGGATAAGGTGATATTTCTTAACGAAAGAAAAGCTAAAGGTTGCTATACACACGAACAACTTTACACAGGTGAACCTGATTATAGAATGTTTATAGATAAGGAGAGAGAATGGAAAAAGGAGGAATAATTTTTTTCAAAACGAAAAAACTTGATCAGATAAAAAATTTTTACGTCGAAAATTTCGATATGGAGATTTTCCTTGATCAAAAAAAATGTGTAATTTTAAAGTATGAGAATCTTCTTCTTGGTTTTTGTGATTCTGATGAGGTTGAAAATTCAGGTGTAATAACTTTCTTTTACGAAAGCAAGAAAGAGGTCGAAAAAAAGTATGAGAAGTTAAAAAAATTTATCACAGTTGATTTGAAAACAAATCCTTATTTTAAAATATACCATTTTTATATAAAAGACCCTGAAGGGAGGGATGTTGAAGTGCAACATTTTCTTGATAAAATTTCAGAGGTATGTTGAATTTATAGATAAAGATTGGGAATGTCTTGATTGATTAAAATGAGTTAGTTCACAGACTTAAACCTTATACTAGTATACTGCCTAAAAAGATTTTTGTGATATATAAGGGGAATAACAAGATAACTTCAAAAATTAAATCTAAAGTTGTGTCTAAAATTTTATCAATTTTATAGATGTTATAACAATTCTTTCAGAAAAATAAAGGAGTAAATAAAAGTTAAAGTTAAAATAAAATTTTATGACAATTCCAAACAATATATTTACACTTTTTGATATCCATGTTAAGAATAAAAAAACTAAAACAAGGTTTCAAATATTTTGCAAAACTGTTAAAGAAATTCGAAAAAAGGAGAGAAAAAGATATTGTAAATATAGTAAAGGTATTGTAAGACATAAGATTCTTGTTTTTAAAAATTAAGGAAAAATCATTTTTCTTGCGACTAAAAGTTTAAAAGATGAATCATCCCAATATTTTCATTCTTTGAATTTTTCTTTATCCCTTATTTTTAACTGTTGGAAATCGTATAATCTGTATAGTGTAAGAAGATATGATAGGGTTGATTCAGCCCCCTGATTCAAATTAATTCCTAAAGGATGTATTCCATCCCTTGTGCCTCCTGTTGTAAAATCATAGAGTGGTTCCCCAACATCGTTATCACCAAGGAACCAGTTTATACATAGTGACATAACTTTTTCATAGTATTCGTTTTGAGTGTATTTATAAACTTCATAGATAGCATCACTCAACGCAGCTATCTCAACCGGTTGCTGATCGAATTGGGATTTTTTCTCTCCTCTTTTCAACCACCTTTTGTTTCCTATCAAAGACAATCTGTCATTCTTTTTGTCATACTGTAAATCTATGAGCCATTTTAAACTTTTTTCTCCGATTGAAAAGATTTTTTCATTTTCGAAGAAACCTCCATAAGTTATAAGAGCTTGTGGTATACGAGCATTTTCATATGAAAGTATATCTTCAAGCCATATCCAGTTTTTATCAGAATTATCTTTGAATTGTTTATAGATCCTATTGATCATATTTTCACATATCTTTTTTATTTCTATATCACCTTTGTATATGCTCAAATAAAAAATACCTCCTAAAGTTATAAAAGCCCAAGCTCTTGGAGATGTAAAATGCATTACATTGTTTATAGTTTTTTTAAAAAGTTCTAACGCAAAGATGTGTAGAGAATTGTTCGGAGAATGTTTTATAAGATAACCTAACGACCATATTACTCTTCCGACAGTATCCTCTGAAATCTTTTTATCTGTCCATTCTCTTTTGTAATTTAAAAAATTTCTTACTTTTTCAGATTGTTCATCGTAAGAATAGTGTACAAATGAAAGAAACTTTGTTATATAACTTAACATTTCGTTATTTTTTGTATTATTGTAATCTTTTATCGCAACGATCAAAGCTCTTGTATTATCGTCAGTTGTGTAACCACTCTTTCTATCAGGTATATTTATCTTAGAAAATTGTATTATTCCAGTATCATCTGTGAGGATTTTGAAGAAGTTAAGATTGATCTCAGGTAAAATAGATTTTTTCTTTTCATACTCAATATCAATTTTTGCTTTTAATTTCCTTTGTCTTGTTATCGCTTCCCAGAATTTTTTTTCATATTTTTGAACAACATTTTCCCATATAAAATTTCTTCCAAAATCGTATGCGTTTTTTCTGTATTGAGAAAATTTAGTTTCATCCTCTAAAAGTTTTATAATATTATCTGCAATGCTTTTTTCATCCCTGAAAGGAACAAGAATTCCCCTTTCCTGACCCAGTAGTTCTTCAGCATACCAGTAAGGAGTCGAAATCAAAACTTTCCCGCATGTCAAAGCGTACGTTAAAGTTCCAGATGCTATTTGTTCCTTCGAAAGATAGGGTGTAAGATAAAAATCACTTGCAACGAGGAATTTTATCAACTCTTCCTTTTCAACAAAATAGTTGAAAAATTCCACATTTTTCTCGATCCCTAATTTTTTTACAAGAAGTTCAAGGGAGATCCTGTAAGATTCACCAGATACTTTTTTAACTTCCGGGTGTGTTATTCCAAGAATTACATAAAGAATATTGGGATATTTTTTCGCTATTATAGATGTTGCCTTAATCCCATACTCTATCCCTTTGTTTGAATTTATTAAACCAAATGTCAATATTATTTTTTTACCCTGGGCGTTCAGATCACCTTTATAATAGGAACTATCGAGGAAAGGAACATCTGGTGCACCATGCTCGATATAAACTATTTTTTCTTCAGGGATATTGTAAATATTCTTTAAAAGTTCGATAGCTTTTTTTGCAAGTACAACTAAATAGATAGATTTTCTGCCAAGTTCTGCAACAATGTATTTTTGTTCCCTTGATGGTTTTTCAATTACCGTATGTAATGTTGTTACTAGAGGTTTTCTTAAATTTTTGACAGTATCAAGTATAAAGTTGCCATCTATTCCACCAAAAATACCAAATTCATGTTGTATGTTAACAACATCAACATTGCTGTTGTTTAAAAATTTCGCAGCATTTATATAACTTAACTTCTCCTCTTTCATAATTTCGAATTTAACTTCACCTGGATAAAGATAATTCTGTTGGTCAGAAACAGCAACTACTGTTATATTTTTATTTTGTGATTCTCTTATCTTCCAACTTTTAAATAGATTTTTAACTATATCGTTTGTAAATGTTGCTATACCACATTCTTTTGGAACATAGGTTGAAATAAACGCTATTTTTAATCTACCATTCATACAATTCCCCCTTTGAATTGAAAATCAATTTTCTTTTAGAAGGTATTCAAGCAATCTGTCCAGTTTTGCAAAAGCGAGACATATCGATGAATCTCCAGCTCCATAATACATGTATATTTCGTTTGTGCCTTTGTTAAATATAACTCCAGTAGGAAAGGTGACAGATGCTACATCTCCTATTCTTTCATAAGGTTCGGATGGACCAAAAACCCATTCGTCTGACCTTTTAATCAATTTCGTTGGGTCTTTTAAATCTAACAGTGCAAGTCCAACTCTATAAAGGGGACCTGAGCCGCTATACCTTACTCCATGGTAAATGATGAGCCATCCGTATTTGGTTTTCATAGGTTGAGGTCCAAGACCAACTCTATGGCAATCCCACCAACCTGGTCTTGTTTCAAGGACAATCTTGTGTTCGCCCCAATGTTTAAGATCAGGTGAAAATGAAATCCAGATATGTGCTTCACCTCTAATAACTGGTCTATGTATCAAAGCGTACCGTCCTTTGAATGTTTCTGGGAAAAGACATGCATCTTTATCTTCAGGTGGAAGGAGGGAACCTTTTTTAGTATATCTTTTGAAATTCTCCGTTAGTGCCAAAGAAACCATCGGTCCACCTTTTGAAAAGGAAACATAGGTTATAGCATATTTTTTTAATTTTTTTAAATAGACAACTCTTGGATCCTCCAATCCCCATTGTTCTTCCTGCAATCTATCGGAAGGGTATAAGACAGGTTTTTTTGATATAACCCAGTTTGTTTTTCCATTATCACTTGTTGCACGCGAAATATGTGAAAAACCTCTTTTATCTTCAACTCTTACAAGAAGTAAGTATTTTTCTTTATATTTTATCGCTGCAGGATTGAACACCGCATTTACATGGTAAGGCCAGTCAGAAGGTTTTAAAATTGGATTGTTTGGATATCTCTCAAAAAGATTATTATGTTCATGTGAAATCAACTTATATTTCATTTATTCTCCTTTTAATTTTTAATTATAACTTTATTTTTCCATTATTTCAAGTTTTTTATTGATAAAAAAACTTGGATGGTTAAAATTATAATGAGGTGATTTAATTTTTAAATTTTAAAGGTAAAAAATGCAATAAGGAGGTTGGATTATGTATATCATTTTTGGAGCGTTATCATTTTTCTTTATATTTCTGACAGTTTTTAGTGGTTTATTTTTAAGAAAATTGAGACTCAAAATATTACATCATAAGATGTTGGCTGCAATCTCTTTGATATTTGCTATTTTACATTTAATATCGATTTATATTTTGGGTTGAATATTTTATTTTAAAATTTACTGAAAAATTAATTTCACTATTGACAATAAAAAAACTATTTGTATAATAAACAAAAATTAAACTCCTCGGTAGCTCAGTCGGTAGAGCGAGTGGCTGTTAACCACCAGGTCGGGGGTTCGAGTCCCTCCCGGGGAGCCATTTTTTATTTCAAACTAATTCAGGCTGACAAAAGGAAGGGATGCTTTGAATTTCTTTTTCTAATTGTTCCATTTGACTTTCCTAATGAAATTCATGGATGTAAGAGAAGAAATCTTTAGGAAAGATTAACCCCACCCACCACCCTAAAATCAAAAAAACAGAAAAAGGTTGAAATCCATTGGTTTATTTTGTAGGATTTTGTTAGATTTTATGTTTTGATAAAATATAAAATAAAAAGGTTAGATTATGAAGGAGAAGGAAAAGGAAATAATGATCGTTAAACAGGTAGCTGAATATCTCCAAATGGATGAACACACCATCTATAAACTCTCTCGCTCTGGAAAAATCCCCTCCCTAAAAATCACTGATTAGGAGGTGCTAATTATTAGATTTTCTCTGTATTATATAATCCTGTAACTAAGTCAGAAAAATTTTTCGGTTTCAAAGAATTAAATGAGGTTTGCATTATCTTTAAATATTTCCATTCTTGTTTTGTCTGGCTTGTAATATCCTCACACCATCTCTTAATGGCAGCATCTTTTTTATCAGTTTCTTCGTATTCTCTCCCTTTTGTTTCCAATATCCAGTAAACCCTCTTGTTGCCAACTTTTTGAACTGCGATGAAATCAGGATGATACATCCTTATTGCTCCCTTTGAACTGAAATAATCAATAGAGAATTTATCAGCAAAAGCGGCAAATTTTTCTATGTCTTCAGATTTATCAAGAAATTGGGCAAACTCTGCTTCATAATCATTATAAACAGCAACAAAGTTGAAAACCGTTTTCTTACATCTTAGATGTTTTCTTCTCCACGTGAATGGTTCAATCTGTGATAACCTTAATTTTCCTGTTTTTGAGACCATTTCTTTAGATTCAAGAGATATTTTACCAAGTTCTTTTGCAAGTAAATCAATAATTGCCTCCCGAATTGCATCATTAGATAAATTTCCTCTTAATCTCTCATCCTCAATGTCTTCTATTTCAACTTCAAAACATTCTTTCAGGATGTATGTTTCTATTTTGGGGTATAGTAAACTAAATTCGCAAGTAAGGCGCGCCCTTTTCATAACTTCATTAACTATATAAGCTACGAGTTCCCTTCCAGAGATTAAAGAATATGCAGGCATAGCTGCCGTGCCAACATCTGTTCCTGTAGTAGCAAATTCCATTCTTAAGATGATTTTTCTTTTTTCCTCAAGTTTGTCAGAAGAATAAAGCGAAGAGACCTCTAAAGGATTAAAATCTTCTATATTTCTATAATTTCTGTAGTATCTAAATTCTGTTTGGGGGATTTCAATATCATATATTAATCTTGATTTTTCTGGAGCAATTGTTACAGGTAAAGGTGGAGGGGTTTTTACAGTATTTATTCCAACGCCTTCTTTTTCAAGTTCTCTAACAAACTCTTCAAAAGCTTGAGTTCCCATAACTTCAAGGGTCTGGGTGTGGTCGGGACTAATTCCTCTCATTAATCTCAAGCCTCTGCCAACTGCCTGTTCAGGCAAGATTTGAGCTTTTGAGGTAAACGGTCTAAGCCCGAGAACCACTGAAACATTCTGGACATCCCAGCCTTCCCTTAACATCATATTACTGACGATGATTTTTACCTTATTCTCTGGTTCATCTATTTCTCTTGCACGTTGTCTTAAAATAGGAAGTTCCTTATCTGTAATCTTTATCTCTGTTTCTGCAGATTCTCTTTCCCTTGTTTTAACATGGATTACCATTACTTCTTCCTCAGGATTTTTTATACCGAGCCCTTTCATCTTTCTTATCGTTTCTGCAATTTTATCAGCATAATCATTTTTCTCTGCCATAATAAATAAGACTGGTTTTTTACCAACAGAAGAATAAACCTTATAATGCTCTTTCCATCTTTCTAAAGCAGCAGAGATCCAGTCCCCATACTTTTGAATAACATTTTTTGTAGTTATGTTTTCGGGGTCTTTTTTATCAACACGGTGAACAATTAAAGGAGCTTTTACAATCCTGTCTTCAACTGCCTGAGCGAGAGGATAATCAACAATAATCCAGGGATAATATGTGCCTGTCTGTGTCTTTGGGGTAGCAGAGAAGTCAAGCCATAAGTTCAATCCCAGTGATTTGTGAATTGACATTAAGGTTTTATGCCACTTTAAATCTTCATCGTGAACATGATGGGCTTCATCATTGAACACCATAAGATTATCCAGTTTTTTTATTTTATCTATGAGAAATTCTGGAGATTTTGTTAAATCTTTCTGTGGCATTCTACCAAGTATCTCGTCAACAATATTTGCAGGAGACTGTTCTACTCTCCTTGATTCGTATAATTGCTGGATATTGTTAACGATTAAATTGCCAGACGGATTTAATGGTGAATCGTCTCCTCTCAATGTTACTTTTAGATTCCATAATGGTTTCCAGGAAGGTGGTATAAGTGGCAATGAATAAAAAATCTTATTATCAGCAAAGTCTTTTGCTAATCTTTCATAAACGATAACATTGGGAGCAATGATTAGAAAATTATTTGGATATCGGTTACTTTTCTCCCTCAAATTATTAAAATACGACCAGACAATTATTAAAGCCATTGCATAGGTTTTGCCAGAGCCGGTTGCCATCTTGAAGGCATATCTTAGAAGTCCTTTTTCAGGCAAGTCCTGTTCACCTTGCTGCTCAAGTTCTGGAAAGTAGCGGATTAACTTTCTGTTTCCCTCTGTATCTTCACTGAATTCTACTGCCATTGTAAATAAGTCTTTCCTGAAATTTTCTGCATAGGTCTTTATTACAGGTTTTAAGTCGTCATATTTTTTAACTTCAAAAAGATAGATAAGTGTTTCAATTGCCTCTCTCTGACAGAACCAGAACCTGAATAGTTCACCATTTATTTTGTGGTCGTTGAAAAACCAGAAATACAAAAGTTCTCTTGTAGTGTCAGTAATTCCCGGGTAATCATCATCACGCCACTTATATACTTCTTCTCTAAGTTTGTTCACAAGAAGCATCTTGCTTGGTCTTCTTCCTTCCACTACTTTATATGAATTTTCTCCATCTTTTATAAGATGGCAGGTGGGTTTTCTGGAAGGGTCCCTGTCTTCTACATAAGGCAAGGTTTTGTCGTATTGAACCCAGGTTTTTGGTGCCCCGTGAGATAATTTAAAATTTTCTTTATTTGATAGCATAGTTATATCACCTCCCATCTTCCCGTAAGATAATTTTTTAATCTTATATATCTTTTACCCCATGCTGTTTTTAAATACTTTTCTCTCTTTATGGCATCTTTTTTATTCAAGCAAAATTCGTAATAAATTAATTTCAATGGTATTCTATACCTAGTTGAGAGGACTTTAGCACTGTTATGTTCTTTTATTCTTCTTTTCAAATCATTTGTCATACCCACATAGAATCTTCTATCTTTTTCGCTTTGCAGTATATATACATAATATCTCACCCTGTGAGATAATTTAATGTTTTCTTTATATCTCACGGGGTAACCTCCACTTCATAAACCTGTGATGTATCAATACCAAAGATGTCTATTGCTTTAACAAAGATTTTGTATTTACCAGGTTTTTCATAATTATGTGTTGCCTTTAAATTCAGGGTTCTGTCTTTCTTCGTTCTATACGAAGTCCAGCCATTGTTAAATGTATCATTCTTGAAATCAAAATCAACTGCCCAGTAGTCAATCCAGTCAGTCCATTTTTTAGTTTTATCTTGAACATCCTCAGGAATTAAGTCAGTATGGGGGATGACGAAATCTTTAAGTTCAAGTTCTACTGCCTTCCCATTTATTATTATATCAACTTTAAAGTAGGCAAGTTCAAAGAATTGAATATCTCCTTTTTTGACTGCTTCTGCTTCAAGCACTTCTTTTGGGATGATTCTAAGTTTGAGTTTAATTTTTTCTTTTTTAGCCAGTTCTTGTATAGCATCATTGAGGCCCATTTCCCATTCCCAGCCAAGGATGTGTAATTCTTTTTGTCCTACTTTTTTACAATCATTTATTGCGTCTATTACTTCCTGAATTGTCACCGGAGAATCAACAGCGCCTACATAGACGAGTGCATTTCCTTTTCTGCCGTGAATATTAGTAAAGCCTGATATTGGTTCTGCTCCATAAAGTTTTAAGATAAAAGCGAGGTATTCATAAAGAGCCTGCTTTTCATCTTTGTTTGTAAATGTTTTAACCTGCCAGAGTTGTCTTTCGTATTTGCCGAGGTTTAAGATTTCAAAAGGTCTTGCTTTTTTACCATATTTTTTACCTTCATTTTGTAAATCCTTACAGTTTTCAATATCAAGAAGCCGTTTTCTTGTGATGTGGATCGCATATCTTGATAAATCAGAACCAATCCATCTTCTTCCAAGTTTCTCTGCAACTGCTAAGGTGGTGCCTGAGCCACAGAAGAAGTCTGCAACAATGTCGCCAGGATTAGAAGATGCAAGGATTATGCGTTGTAAAAGGTCTTCAGATTTTTGAGTTTTGAAATCTTGAGAGTAATCATATCCTTTAATGTCAAACCAATTATTATCACATATAACTTCTTCTTGAGGTGACACCCAATATACAGGTTTTGCACTGCCAAACCGCCAAACAAATTCTAAACACTTACCTGTGCGCACCCAATATTCTTCAAGACTTTCGCCTGTTCTCTTACTTTCTTCCAAATATTTTTTATAATTCTCAACTGCTTTGTAAGCTCGCTCTTTGGACCATTTCCATTGACCAGAATCTATGTTTACACCCAATAACTCATATCTCATTGTTGGACGATCAGCGTTATTCCACATACTTTGCCATCTTCCAATCCTCTGATATTCTAAAGCCTTTCTTAAAGGAGGATTAAATGTAGCATTCGGATTTTTTGAATACCAGAGAATATAATCATTATAAACATTCATTGTTTTGAAGCTCTCAAATTGATACTGTAAGTTTTTCGTTTGTCCTCTTCTTGTGAGTATCTCATTCCTAAAATTCTCATACCCAAAAATCTCATCCATCATTACTTTTACATAATGCCCAACATGCCAGTCCAGATGAACATAGATTGAGCCATCTTCAGCCAAAAGTTCTCTCATCAACACCAGTCGTTCATACATCATTTGAAGATAAGAGTCCAATCCTTTTCCCCAGGTGTCTCTGTATGCCTTTTCTTCAATTATAGAATGTTCTTTTGTGATTTTTTCTTTTTCTTCGCCAACCTTAATCGTAAACTTAAAATCCGCCCCTGTTGCAAATGGTGGGTCTATGTAAATAAGATTTATCTTACCAGCAAACTTTTCAAGAAGAGATGATATTACCAGTTTGTTATCTCCCCAGATGAGTTTGTTCCTCCATCCCTCTTCAAAAGTATCTCCTTCCTTCCCTTCCCACATTTCAAAAAGTGTTTGCTGGGGTTCTTCTTTTCCTGTTCTCGGCTTGTTTATTACTTCAACAATCTGAAAGGGATAAGGACCAGGTTTTTCAACTGCTTTTAATTTACCTTCATCATCATATTTTCCAAGCCAGACAAGTTCTGTTTTGTTAATGTTTACCTTTGGCATAGTAATACCTCCTTAAAGGTTACTTAATTCGTAATACATAGTAAGTTTCTTCCTTTCAAAATATATTTTGCGTCGCAAAAGTTGACGTATTGTTACGCATATGTTACGCATTATTTGGTTTTAAATACATAATACACATCTTTCCCTTTACCTTTTCTCTCCACAATTGATAACTCAATAAGTTTTTTTATATACCTATTTGCAGTCATTCTTGTAACATCAAACAAATTTTGAATCTCTCCACTGGTTATTCTTTTGTTAATTTTTATATACTCAATAATTTTTTTCTCCTGTTCAGTTAATCCTAAAGTGGCTAAATACTCTTCAGTCAATTTAGATTTTCTCAAAATCACTACCATACTTGTTCCGGTAAATTCAAAATCCGGTTCAGGCAACCCCCATTCAGTGTACCAATCAATTATCTTATTAGTTCCTGTTCCTACCTCTTCTATGTATTTAATCCAGAAGAATGCTTTTGCAATAAGGGGATTAAATGGTCTTCCAAAGGTAAGAACAAGTTGGTAACTGACTTTGCTACATCAATCACTATGACATCTTTGTTTTCGATTTTCTCTGTTGATATTTTAGGATAAACCTTTGGTTCAGTATTATTAACAATCTTATTGGTCAGGTCTTCAATCGTGCTTTTACCGATATTAGTTCCAAGAATTTTACCTGAATTTGAGACTCCAATATAACTTTTACCGCCCTCAGTATTTGCAAAAGCACAAACAGTCTCTACAATTTCTTTCCATTCACCAGGAGATTTTTTGAATTCAATTTTCTCTGATTCTTTCATACTTCAAATAATTCCTTTGTTTTAAATTTTATAATATCATTTTGAGAGCAGTAAAATCTAAAATCACATTCTTTGCATACTTTTTCTGTGTCCGGACTTTGTACAACCTTAAATTCTTCTGCCTTTATCTTTTTTACAATCTCATCAAAGTGCCTTCCTGCTTCTTCAACTTTATCCTCTGAATAATTCAATTCCATAATAGCATCTCTTCTTTTTTCCTCTGCTGTCCAGTAGATATACATTTTTCTTATCGGCTTGTTGTATTTTTCCTTTAAGATGTATGCATAAAGGCATAGTTGTTTGGTATAGGAATCAATCAATGGATGGCTATTCTCAGGTTTCTTCTGTGTCTTAAAGTCAAGTATTTCAAATTCATTTCTCTCATCCATAAGCAGGTCAATTTTCCCTGTAATGATGTAATCCTCTTTTTCTACTGAAACATCTACTTCTGTTTCTTTTATTTTTTTCAATAAATCCTGGTTCTGTTGAAAGTAATTAATCACCTGTTTTAATGCCATTTCTTTCTGAGTTTTGCTTATAGGTCTTAATCCAGCAAGTAGCAATGCCTTATAATTTTGTTCAAACCAGTTTTCAATGTTATCAATTGAAATATTTTGTTTATCAAGTATGGCTTTATGTATATCTTCTATTGTGTGATGCACAAGATTGCCAAACAGAACTTGTGCTGAACGAGAGGGTTGGAAGTCGTATTCTTTATAAAAAAGATACTGTTGGGGGCAGACTTCATAAACGTTTATTTGAGATAACGAGTATGTCTTCTTGGGTATAAATTGTGGCTTTGAGGTAAATTTTTGAGCTTTTAGCATCTCTTTTTCAATATACGGATACTGCTCAAGCCCTTCCCAGATGGGTGAAAACCAACTTTGCGGTTTTTCATTTGTTGTAAGAACGAGTAGCTTTTGTGCCCGCGAGAAGGCAACATAATAATGACGTAACCTATCAAACTCTGTCATCTGCTTCTCTGTTTCATAAGTTCCTCTTTTTGAAAATGGCAGAAGGTCTCTATCAACCTGTTTTTGCACGGCGAATCTTCTATGCAGAGAACCAACCACCACTACGGGAAACTCAAGTCCTTTTGATTGATGAATTGTCATAATTTGTACATATCCCTTAGGCACAGGATTATCCCTATTTTCGTATTCATCTACACCATTCTGTATTAAAAAGTTAAAGAAACTTCCAAACAAATAGAACTTGATGTATTCTTTGTTTTTTGAAGTCACCAGTGATATATCATAATAATCCTGGAATATTGTGATAAGTTTAGAAAATATAGAAAGGTTGTAAGCCCTATTTTTATCTCTAAGGAAAGATGAAAAAGGTTCGTAAGCAAGGAGTTGGTAAAAATAATCTAAAATTGTCAAATCAAGTGAGCCTTCTTTTAATTCTTCTTTCTGTTCTACTTTTCTCTGCAGGTAGGACTGAAGCGAAGAGTTAATTTTTTTATATAACAATTTGATTGACTCTTCTATGTATGGTTTATGAGGGTAATTTTCTAAATCTTTATCATAGAATCCAAAGATGATACAATAACAGGCAAGTATGAGTTTAATTTCTTCATTATCAAAATATGTCTTTGCTCTGGGAGCAAAAAAGGGAATGTTGTTATCTTTTAATGCCTGAATGTAATCCACACTATGATCTAGACGGACGCTTTTAAGAAGTATAGCAACATCACTCCAGTCCTGAATTATTTTGTTTTGTTTCAAAAACTTAATCATGTGAACTAATCTTTGAGGCTCATCTTCCGCCCAAATACAAAATACCGCAGGGTATTCTTCAAATTTTGCCTTCGGGTCGGGCTTTATTTCTTTAGGATATCGAAAACCATCCCAATTAATAGAAGTGATAAATTTATTATATCGTTCAATGATGTTGTGATGAGATCTATAGTTGATTGTTAACTTTATCTGTTTACAGTGTTTAAAATGTTTAGGGAATTCAAGTATGTTTCGGACAGTGGCTCCTCTAAAACGATATAGGGATTGGTCTTCATCTCCAACAACAGCAATGTTATTTTCGGGTTTTGCGAGTGTGAGGAGAATCTGCTCTTGAATATAATTTGTATCCTGATATTCATCCACCATTATATATTTTATGTTTTGCTTAATTTTAGGGTATAAATTTTTATCACAAAGCAGTTCAAAAAATATCTTTTGCAGGTGAGAAAAGTCTATCCTGTTTGCTTCAAATAACTTATCGCAGTATTTCCTATAGCATATCGCAAGCTCCTTAAAAAACGTATTCTTGGAATTCTCCAATTGTCTCGGGTCAATTAGCTCTTCGGTAATTTTGTTCAGATATGGTGTAAGATCTTTAATAGCATCCCATTTGCTACTCCACTTCCCGAGATATTTTCCATTATGAGAACTTACAATTTCATCAAAGTTTTCATAAAGGAAGAATAATTGTGTCAATTCATCTAATACCTGATAGCCCTTTCTAAGGGGAGTATAAGATAAAAATTTATTTATAAATTCACTGCATAGACTATGAATAGTACCAACTTTGAGTGAATGTATTTGTCCTTTATAGTCAAGTTTTCGTGCCAGTTGACTTAATCTGTCTCTTAGTTCAAATGCTGCTTTTTCGGTAAATGTGGTAAGAATTATTTCTCCAGGTTCAGCCTTACCATCTAAAAGGATATATAATGCTCTTGTTACCATAGTCAAAGTTTTACCCGTTCCGGGTCCAGCAATAATAAGCACAGAACCATCAATTGAAGTTATCGCTTCAATCTGGTCATTATTTAATGTAGGAATAACTGATTTTATTTTATCAATTATATTCATAATAACTTTTCCTGCTTAAAACTAAAATAACCTGCTGGGGTTACAATTAAGTGGTCAATAAGGTTCATTCCTACTGATTTTGCAGAAATATCTATAAGTTTGGTTAGATTTTTATCGTATTCGGAAGGTTCTAAGGTACCATTAGGATGATTATGAACAATTATAAAACCGTATGCCTTTCTCTTTATTCCCTCTTCAATTATCTGTCTTGGATATACTACTGTCCTATCAATTGTTCCTTTTGTGAAAAATTCACTCGCAGGGAAAAATTTTTCCAGTTGAATTTTAAAATTACTATCAAGATAAAGAACATGAAATTCTTCCTCTTTCTTATCAGCAAGTTTTTCGATGCAATATTGAGCAATTTCTTCTATTGATTGAGAAACAGGAACTTCACTTGCTTTTTGTTTCCTATATATAGCATTAACTTCACGGATGAGCTTCAATAAAGTAATAAATTTATCTTTGATAAAAGGGATGGTTCTTAGTTCCTCTTCTGAAGCTTCAAAAATACCTTTTATTGAACCGAATTTTTTAAGAAGATCTTTTGCAATTTCTTTCACATCCCTTTGGGGTATAACATATGTCAAAAGAAGTTCAACCATTTCATATTCTTGCAATCCCGCTGAATCTCGCATAAATCTGTTTCTCAACCTCGTTCTGTGACCTAAATAATGTTTATCTTCTTTCATCTTTAAGATTTTTGTTTACTCTTTCTAAGGATTGCTCACTTATCCATTTATCAATCACTTCTTTTTTAAACCGCCACTGACCAGCGATTTTTAGGGAAGGGATTTTTCCAGAGCGGGCAAGTTTATAGATGGTATGTTCATCCATTTGAAGATATTCAGCTACCTGTTTAACGGTCATTATCTCCTTTTCTTTCTTCTTCATAATCTAACCTTTTTATTTTATATTTTATCAAAACACAAAATTTAATAAAATAATACAAAATAAACCAAGAGATGTCAACCTTTTTCTGTTTTTTTGATTTTAGGGTGGGGGGTAATAGGTTCAAACAATCCTTTCTTTAGATAATGTTCTGAATGATTAACAATTTATAATCTCAATCCTGTATTTTCCTCTTTCTGCCTGAAAAGTTCTTATATCAAACCTATATCCAAAGTTTCGCATAGAATTGTTTTTGCGGAGCCAAAAATCAAAAAAAGTTAAAAAAATTTCAAACCAATTTTCAAAAAAATTTTTGTTGATTTTTAGCTTTGAATTCAAGAATAGTAAGAAACATTCCCAAAATTTTTCCAAAATCCATTTATTGGTAAAAAATTTTAAAAATAGCAATATATTACAGCCATAGAAATTTCATCGTCTTCCCACTTCTTCTTTTACTTCTTGCTACACTTTGAGTTTATAAATTTTTCTCTGTAAATTCCATCTTTAGAGTTTATTTATCTATAACCAAAATATAATATAAGTATTCAATTTTTTTAATATGAGAACATTATAAAATAAAAGATAATGTTGCTTATACAATTCAATTTCTATCATGTAAAATTTATGTTAATATTTTTATATTGCCAATTTAAAAGACTATCAAAACATAAACAGAGCATAAAAAAAGTAATACTTATGACAGATACCAAGATCTTTACCTCGAAAAAATTTCTTATTATTAAGGTAATCTTTTAAAAATTTTTTCTTGACAACAAATTAAAATTATATATAATAAAACAATTAATATGATACATATAAAGGGAATAAAAGGCCAAACAATCTCAAACACTATATGACTATATTAAAAACTACCTTTGTTAATATTAAACAGGTAAATTATAGAGGTTTATGTAATAGCTTCTATCCAAAAAATTTATTTAAAGTTAAGGAGGTATTACAATGATTCCTAAAAATATAAAAAAAGAACATATAATTAAAGCAATAGAAGAAATAAAAAAGATTGGACTACCTTCTCGTAGAAACTCAAAAAAATTTTGGCTAAAATACAAAGGTAAGTTATATCCACCAAAACATATCATTTCTTTAGCTAATAAATATGCAAATGGCAAAGAATTAGACCCAAAAGAATTCAGCGGAGGCGCAGAGACAAACAAATTCTTAAAAGAATTAGGGTTTAACATAGTGGAATCCTTATTTGAAAAAACTATCACCAAGACATTAAAAGAAAATAGAAGAAAAAAAATTTCAAAATCTAATCATAATGAAAGATGTCCAAAATGCAAAGAAACAGTTAAAGAACTTCTGGAAAAAATTTATGGAAAAGTTGAAGTGAATTATAATCTTAAAGTAGGAACACTCCCTGAGGATTTTAAAAATACACCTTACTATGAACAACTAAAAAATATTTATGAGGCTCTCCAGAATAATAGGGGTTTCAAAAAATTTGTTAAATCAAAAACACTTCCAAATTGTGATTTCTTTGTTTCAAATCAAAAGTTTATCGTAGAATTCGATGAAACACAACATTTTACAAAACAAAGAGGTTTAACTTTAAAAAATTATCCTGAAAAACTTGAATTGGGATTTGATAGAAGAAGGTGGATAGAACTATGTGATAGATTTAAATCTAAAGACAATGACCCTCCTTATAGGGATGAACAACGTTCTTGGTATGATACTATCAGGGATTTCCTTCCGTCAATAAAAGAAGATTTAAAACCTACAGTCAGATTGTTTTCCAAGGATTATGTTTGGTGTAGTTTTGACCCAAAGAAAAAATCTGATGTTAAGAGATTTGAAAAAATTTTAAAGGGTGATTCTGAAAACTGGGAGATTGAAGAAATAAGAGAAGAAACAAATCCATCAATTGCAAGAGTAATTATTAAAGATGAATGGGAAGGAAATTTTAATGATGCTAAAAGGCTACTCGAAAATATTTGCGAAAAGTGGCCTAAAGACAGAAAAGTAAAATTTTTAATAACATGTGGCGGTTTTATTCAATTTGATTGGCCAAAATCAATATCTCAGAAAGATATAGGTGATAATAAGAATCCGAATGAAAATTCTTTAAAAAAATTATTGGAAGAAGCTGAAAATCTCGCTAAAAATTTACTGAATTGTGGTTTAGATAAAAAATTAAGTAAATTTACTGATTATATAACATTGGGTATAGATACATATAAAGAAAAAATTTCGAAAACTAATAATTATATTGGTAACCTACATGCTGAGCTTGTGGTTCTTGTTGACTTAAGAAATAAAAAATTTTATCTGACAGGGAAATCTTATCCCACATCTAATCAACAAAAGGGATTAGTAAGAATTACGGACTTAAAGACTCATTTTTTTGATTTAGATGACGTTGGGAAACTTATGATATTGGGTTGCAACGATTTAACCATATTTAACCCCAGGTCTAAAAATGCAAAAGGTTGGCGTAAAGATGTAAGAAATGAATTTCTAGAATTAGCAAAAAGTGAAAATCCAAAGATAGTTTTACAACATCCCCACACAACTGTAAAAAAGAAAACATGGCTTAATGCTTGGAATGGTTTAAGAAAAACCCTTCCATCTGTAGAAATATACTCGAGTTCTGGTAGATACTATGAATCTGACAGACTTGATAAGGATTGTTTAGATGATATTCTTAAATCTACGAAAAAGGGAAATACCTCGACAATTGATTTTATTATAAAGAAAATTAGTATAACTTAAAACTTTATATAAATTAGAATAAAAGAGCTGACCTTTAGGTATATATGAATTTTTGTTTTTAAAAACCTTTTTAAATGTTCAATACTTTATATATATTTTTAATTAACCTAAAAAAAATTTGAGATATACAAAATTATTTCTTATTTATAAACAGAGCAAAAAACCAAAATTTATATTCATATCAACAACAAAAGTATAGAGTTGATGAAGAATATACTTGATATTTTGAAAAAATTAACTGATTTATAAAATTGGTGAGAATAAAAGAAGGCAGAACAATAAATGCAATATTTTCCAATACGATTCTTTATCTGTTAAAAAAGAAAGGTTCGTTAAGCACAGAAGAGATTCACCCACTGATTCAAATGATGCGCCCAGATATTTGTGATGATTCTATTGATCGAGTAATTAATGGTCAGCATTTCGGGAAAAAATGGAAACACTTGTTTAGAAATGCCCAACAATCTCTTAAGAAAGAAGGATTAATTTACTTAGAGGGCGGGAAATGGCACTTAGCGAGTTAAACAAATCAATGATGTGATTGATAACGATTCGCTCAAAACAGAAATTGTCAAACAAAGACAGAGATTTTATAACAGAACTTATTAGTGAAGAAGCACGGAAAACAATAGAATCGTACAGTTTTGTCTTACATGACATTATAGAAAGCAAAAGATTTTCCATAATTCTTATAGAAGGAACAATGATGTCCCTTATCAACCTTGTATCAGTAAGTGAAGATAACCTCCCTTACAAAATTACATATAGAATACACATGCCATGAATACAAGCAGACACCAAATAATTGTTAATGATAGTGAAGCAACTGCAAATGGAATTAAGGATTATGGTATGGTTGGTTTAATACTTGCTCTTGGAAAAGTTTTATATAACTACGAAGACAGAACATTTCAGAGATGGCATGAAGAATTAAAAGGTGGTTTGTCAAACTACTCCTTTGAGAGAATAAAAAGGGGGGCATGGTCAAGATTGAGAAAAATATCTTTTGATTTACAACAAATTTCTTTCCTTAAAATCACGGATGATACTTTAGTTAAATCTGGTTCATTTCAAAGAGATTTCTGAAATGCTAACGGTTCTTAAAGAAGAGAAAAGGTTCTATTGGATCTTGAAAAAATTGACGAAGAATTGGTTTTTGTTATTGAATTCTAACTTACACCATATAACACACCATAAAAAGATTAGTACATTATTGCAAATACTCAAATTTTTGCTTCGAAAAGACTTATTTTATGGTGGAAATCTAAATTTCTCTCTTGACATTCAATTAAAAATATAATTAATTAAATTATGGAACTAAAAATAAAAATTCTGAAGATAGAAAAGGGGTTAGCCCAAATAAAAAAGGATTTTCAGTTTTTCTATACCACTAATTTTGGAAGGATATCCAAATCTAATTCGGATATGAACGAGTTAGGCGAAATACGTCCAGATAAGGAATGAGAATCATGGAAAGAAAAAAATTCTTAATTGAAATTGATGATGCTTTCATAGAAAAATGGCATCCCGAATATGACAAATGCGAGGTTGATGAGGAAGACTATAAAACAATCATCGCTAAAGTTTCAAACGAACTTTCTCAGAAAGGTACTATTTCGAAAGACACATTTATCGACATCTTAGATTGGAAAGCAGCCCGCGTAAAGGGCATTGTGAGGTTAAACGATTTCGATACTTATGAAAAGGCTTTTCGCAAATGTATCAAAGCTCCAAATAATGAGAAACTTTCGATCTTGGACGAGTTATACGGCATTGGTGTCCCAGTGGCATCGACAATACTCCATTTTATATATCCACAATTTTTTCCAATTATGGATATCAGAACAGTTGAGACCTTGCACTATGCTGGTTATATCAAATCAACAGCGAGAGACCAGAAGCGTTATATCCCTTTTCAATCCACCATTCTAACTATCGCTATGGATTATCCAAAATGGTCTCTTCGCCAAATAGATAGAGCATTGTTTGCTTATCACAAGATTTATTTTGAGCCAAAAATTAAAAGTAGAGAAGCAAAAGCAAAGAGGTGTTTATAGGTGGGACTGTTGTACGGCGTACTTCGCTTAACACAGCATAAAAGGTTTGTCCGCAAGTGGCGAACTCACCCAAATTTTTGCTTCGCAAAAACTTCTTTTATGTGTAATTTAGGTTAATTTTTCTTGACATTAAATTGAAGAAATATACAATAAAACTATGGATTTGAGATATATACAGGGGAGTTTAGGGCATAAAAGTTCAAAAACTACAGAGATTTACACCCAAGTTAGCACAAAAAATCTTTCTGCAATAAAGAACCCTCTTGATGGCATTTTAAAAGGATATGAGATATGAGGATAAAAACACAGAACAATGGTCATCTAAAGGGGCATATATGCGAACAGTTTGCATATACTCCTTATTTGGTAGGGTATCCGAAGTGTTCGGATATGAACGAGTTATATGACATGGCGGCTCAAATGCTCACAATAAAAAATGGAGGGAAGTAAAACATGGAGAAAATATCTCTATCAATCAAAATCTATATTGGTCTTATCATAGCTCTTGTCATCTTGGGGGCGATTAATGTCTTTTTACCCCAAGGTTCTTTCTTACCAAATCTTCCAGAACAAGAACTTCCAGCTTCGAGACCAGTGCTTGCCCTTGTAAATGCAGCCATTATGCTTATTCTATATGGTGGTTTGGGTTTTCTTGGATTAAGACTTTCACAAAAACTTGGCTTTGCCGATATCTGGGATTTGGGAGTTTCTAATAAACAAAGGTTTTTAATTCCTGCTCTTGTTGGGATAGCTATTGGTGTATTTTTTATTTTTGCCGATGCCTTTTTGAGTCAATTTTACAAATTAGGCCCACTTCCTCATCCACCGTTTCCTACTTCTCTCCTTGCTTCGGCTACTGCTGGTATTGGAGAGGAAGTGATATTTCGACTATTTTTCATCTCATTTTGGGTATGGCTTATTTCTTGTGTCATCCTTAAAAATAGATGGCAAAACCAAATTTTTTGGGCTGTCGCTATTTTCTCGGGGCTTGCATTTGCCTTTGGTCATATTCCCTCGGTAATGATTCTTTTTGGTTTTAATACTATTATTGAAATCCCATTTGCTCTTATGACTGAGATTATTCTTCTTAATGGAATACTTTCACTTTTTGCTGCTTATTACTTCAGAAAATTTGGATTTTTGGCTGCAGTTGGTATCCACTTTTGGGCAGATATAGTCTGGCATGTTATTTGGGGAGTGATTTAGTTATGCCGCCACTTCATATAACACAGCATAAAAGGTTTGTCCGCAAGTGGCGAACTCACCCAAATTTTTGCTTCGCAAAAACTTCTTTTATACTGAAACCGTTATATGAAATTCCGAACCCCCTTTAAAATAGGAAGAATATATGAAGGCCAAAATAATTTAATGGGGAGGTAAAATTATGGAAAAGATGAATATAAAACACTTTGGAGTGACCATCCTTTGTGCAGTGCTTTTAATTTCAGTTATATTAATAAGCGGATGTATAGAACTAACTCCTACCGAACCAGAAACAATTGTTCCAGTGGATTCTCCGCAACTCCCATCAAGAGGATTCTTTATGGGAATTTTGCCTACTACTGCTCAAAGTCAATCATTTGATGATGCTTATGCACAAGCTGCTCAATATTCGGAATTCGTTCCTGTGTGGGGCAGACCTACACCATTCTACAACCTTGCATCTGACTTAAGTGGAAGCTGGGGACAGACATTTGTAGAACAACTTATTCGCGGCAATGGGATGTTTCCAATAGTCCATATTTCTTTTATAGGTAGCGGATTAACTCTTGTCACGCCGCCGGGGATGGAAAACGCAACTTTAAGCGACTCTATATGGAGAGCAGCATATAAGCAAGCGGCACTTGATGTTGTGAAGGCGACTCGTCCTCTTTACTTATCATTGGGGAATGAAGTCAACAGGTGGTATGAAAAATATGGTGATAATGGGCCTAACGGTTTCACAAATTATGTGAGTCTCTATGAAGAGATTTATGAAGCTGTTAAAGAACTATCCCCAGAGACGAAGGTCTTCTGCATTTTCGCCAGAGAAATTGTTTCCGAAAACCGGGAAGCAAATCTTGATGTCTTGAAGCTATTCAACTATAGTAAAATTGATTTACTTATTTTTACTAGTTATCCGTATTCCGTGCAGGGTATAAACAGTCCATCTGATATTCCAGATGATTATTATTCTAAAGCAAGCAATTACATGCCTGGCAAACAATTTGGCTTCAGTGAAATTGCTTGGTCATCACTTGATGCACTTGGAGGTGAACAAGCGCAAGCAGATTTCATTGTACAAGCTACGGGCCGACTCACACGAGATAAAGGAATAAATTTGCACTTGTTTGGATGGTCATGGCTTCATGATTTAGATGAAAATGATGCAGTAGGCTTAATTAAATTCGATGGTACTGAAAAACTTGGTTACGCAGCCTGGAAGAACATTTCCGGGAGATGATGATGAAAAATTTTTATGGGGTTCACGACTCTGCGGTTGCTTTGCAACCTTGCCCTTCGGGTCATATAACAGCGGATAAAAGGCTTCGCTACGCTTCGCCCAAATTGCCTTCGGCAACTTCTTTTATCAGTAATGTGTTAATTAAATTTTGTAACATGGAGGAAATAAAATGAGAATTTATATTACTCACTGTTCAGCCAAAAAGGACCAGTCATTAAAAGTTAGTGGTGATAAAGTAACTCCAGATAAGTTATACACTGCAAAGCCAACTCAACATTTTATGAACGAATGTAAGAAGAAAAATGTCAACTGGGCTATTTTTTCAGATTTATATGGCGTTTGGTTCCCCAAGATAAAACACGAGTGGTATGATAAACATCCTAACAAAGTTACAGAGCAGGAATTCAGAAACCTTTTAAATGATTTTGATCAAAAACTCCAAGGCTATGATGAAATATGGTTTTATTGTAACCCTGCGCGTTTTCATAAATTGTATAAGAGGTTATTAAAGGAAACAAAACTAAAAAAAAGAATAAAACTATTTACTCATTACAAAGAGATTATATAAAAAAGAGGTAAAAGTGTCAAAAATGTGTAAATGGTTACATGAACAATTAGAACAACTGCCGATAATTAAGTATCCTTTCAAGTTAGAAAAATTGCCCGAAAATGGAATATATTTCTTTTATGAAAAAGACGAAATTTGGGGCCATGGGAAAAATAAACTAAGAATAGTTAGAATTGGCACTCATAACAAAAATGAAAATTTCAGAAACCGTATTAAGGAACACTACCTTTTGGATGAATCAAAAATGAACTTTGATAAAAATAAGCCTAAACCTTCTGATAGAAGCATTTTCAGAAAAAATATTGGAAGAGCATTAATAAAAAAACAAAATATAGAGTATTTGCCAATTTGGGAGATAGATTTTACGAAAAGTAAAAATATAAAATGTTTTGGAAATAAACGAAATATAGCTAAGGAAAAAAGAATAGAATCAGCAATTACAAAGACACTTAGAGATAGATTTTATTTTAGATTCATCAAAATTGACACTCAATCTGAAAGAAAAACACTTGAGAGATTGCTTATTGGAACAGTGGCAAGTTGCGATTCGTGCAAAAAGTCTGATAGGTGGTTGGGGAATTACTCTCCTAAAATGCAAATAAAGAATAGTGGTTTATGGTTAGTGCAGCATCTAAAAGCAAACGGAATAGACGAAAACCATAAAAAAACTATTTTAGAGGCAATCAAGAGCACTAAAAAATGGATAAAAAAACTTATAAAGAACCATAAAAAGATTCTTGCTTTAAATCGCTCATCCAAATTTTTACTTTGAGAAATCTTCTTTTATGATAAGGGAGGTTAGGATTATGAAAAAAGAAAATCTTGAAAAAATTCAAGGAACGCTTGAATTAATAACTCGCAAATGGTGGTTTTTAGTTCTTTTTATTCTGGTCGGAACGATAAGTCCACCGATTGTTACAGAAGGATTTGATCCTTCCAAAATAGGCGAAATTATAATCTATATACTCCAAAATTCTTTGCTTAAATTTTGCTCTCCTCTGTATCCTGTTTTCAAGATTATTCCAATAATTCTAGTTCTTACTTTAATTTTGTTTGGAAATCGAAGTGGCAGAATCTTTTCTTTTTATGTTGGTATTAATTATCTTCTTTTTGCATTCCTTCAAGGTATCGCGATAACTGATAAATATGGTTTTGGAATGGTGACAGGTAATTTCATCCTCATGATACTTGTTTCCATCTTCTGGTTCTGGGAGGCATCTGTTAATAAAAATAATTTCATTCCTCAAAAACTACCTATTACAAGATATTGGGTTGTTCCATTAGCATTTTTAGTCTTCTGGTATCCAGTAAACCTTGAATCAATGAAACCTGATTTTAATCTTGTTTATTTATTCACAAACCCAGCGGGTTTAGCCTTTTGTACCATGACGCCTGTATATCTTGGAATACTCACTCTTTATTATCCCAAGGTTAATATCGCAACCCTTAGGGTTACAAGCCTCGTTGGAATAATCATTGGTTTCTGGAATATGGTAGAGAATTTTTTGATTAAGCCCGATATTTTGTGGTGGAATGGAGTGTTACATCTCCCCTTGCTCTTTATCTCTATCTATGCTCTCGTCCTTTCTTTTAAAAAGATACAACTGGTAGAAGCCACAAAGGAGGAAAAGTGATGGATATAAGCCAATTGCATATAATAGCGGATAAAAGGCTTCGCTACGCTTCGCCCAAACCCATCCCTCTAAGCCGTAAGCAAGGGCTGAAATGTAGAAACATACTCATTAGTAATTTTAATGGCTTAAAAGAAAAATCAAAATGCATAGAGGGCTGGGCTTCTTTTATCCGCAGAACGTTAGTTGCAATCCTCCCAATCACCAGAAGTTTTATAAAATCTGTCGTTAAATTAACTTATGAAAATTAGAAAGTTTACTCAAAAGGATAAAAGAGTTGTTTCCGAACTTTATTATAACCTTCACCCGGTTGAAGAGAAAGGAAAAAAGGAAAAAGGTTTATTAATTCCGGTAGAAAAATCTAAATTAAAAACAATTCTCTTAGTTGCAGAAGAGAATGCCCGCGTAGTTGGATTTATTTGGGGAAATCTTATTATCTATGGATTTTTTAGATATGGTATTGTTGAAGAACTATTTGTTAAAAAAGAATTTAGGAATAAAGGAATTGGAAGATCATTAGTTAAAGAAATTATGAAACAATTTAAGAGGTTGAAAGTTAAAGTTGTTTTTGTTACAACAGAGAAAGAAAATAAAGAAGCGATTGATTTATATAAAGAACTTGGATTCAAATTGGACAAAGCCCCCTGGTTTTATTGGAATCCAAAAGAAGGTATACCGAAATAATTTTCGGCTCGCGGCGGACTTCTCAGCTCCTTCGGAGCTTCGACCCTTTCGGGGCATCTAACAGTGGTTATGAGGTAAAACTTCGCTTGTTTTGACCCAAATTTGTCCTTTCGAACGAACTTCTCATAACTGCAATTCGTTATATGAAATCGTGAACTACGGGCGACCATTGGGAAGGTATAAAATAGGTAACAGGAGGTAACAAAATGAGCAATGAATTTGAAAGAAAGCATCGTCACTCTGGCTCTGGCCATTTCAGGGGCCATTTTAGCAGCCTTTTCGACTCCGAAAAGGCTCTTAGAGCAATTGGGCTCAAAAGAGGCGACACCCTTTTAGACGCTGGATGTGGGGAGGGGCGTTTTTCTATTCCTGCCTTAGAGATTGTCGGAGACAGGGGGAAAGTATATGCAGTAGATATTTCTGAAAAGTCAATAAAGATTCTTAAAGAAAATATCAAGAAAAGCGATATCAAGAACATTGAAGCCTTCGCCGGGGATATAACTAAAAATCTGCCCATAAAAAACGAAAGTATAGATATATGTTTGATGGCAAACGTTTTACATGGACTTGTCGCAAATAAGGAGGTTGAAAGCGCACTAAAAGAAATGTATAGAGTGCTGAAACCTAATGGGAGCCTTGTTATAATTGATTTTAAAAAAATCGATGGCCCGCCGGGACCTTCGAAATCTATTAGATTGACGCCTGAAGAAGTTGAGGAGATTATCGGCAAGTATGGATTTAAAAAGAAAAAAGTTTCTGAGATAGGAGAATATCATTATGCAATCACATTTGTTAAAAAATTAAGTAGAGAAGGATAAATATGTCAAACTTAAAGAGAATACCCAATTTTGCTTTGAAGATGATGTTCTTTATGCACGATAATCCATTTCTCTGGATATTTAGAAATCCTTATAGGCTTTTAAAAGCTGCTGGGCTTAAACATGGACAAAAAGTTCTGGAAGTAGGGTGTGGCACCGGCTTTTTTACAATTCCGGCTGCAAAAATAGTAGGTGAAAAAGGAGTTATTTATGCGTTGGACAATCATCATCTATCTATAAAAAGAGTTCAGGGGAAGGTAAAAAAAAGAAGGGGTAGAGAATGTCAAAAACATTCTTGCTGATGTAAACAGGACTAGATTGCCGTATGAAAGTATTGATGTTACATTTCTTTTTGGTTTCGTTCATCATACTGGAGGTCTGGAGAATATTTTTCCCGAGCTGTATCGTGTTTTAAAACCTGAAGGTATACTTTCTATTGAAAAAACTCCTTGGCTATCAGAGAAAAAGTTGGTTACGGCAGTAGAAAGAAACGGATTTATTTATTTGGGTCAACAAGAAAGGGTTTTCTTATTCACAAAGAGAAAAGCGTAGAGGATCTTAAGCAAATAAAATATGAATAGAAGAAGAAAATGCTTGTATTAATGTCGCCCTACGTTCACAACTCTGCGGTTGCTTTGCAACCTTGCCCTTCGGGTCGCTTAACACACAGATATGTGGCTCGCTACGTCTAAATTGTCTTCGGCAAATTCTTTTATTCGTAAAACATTAGGCGAAATACCTTAATTTAGGAATGTGGTAAAATGGAAATAACTTTCCTTCCACTCCGAAACGAGAAAACTTTGTTTTCTCCTGATGATAAATGGAAAATATTTTACATTGTTATGTCTACTAAAAATTTGTTATCATTAAAATAACACCATCCATTCGGAGTAGGAAAAAGAGATTTAAATTTTTCTTATCCTGACAAGATGGAAGGGTAACTTAAGAGAGTATGAAAAAACGTCAAGTTAAGAGAGTTAGATTATATTTTTTTCATTCCATTCAAACTCATCCTAACATGAAATAAAAGAAAACTTTCATTACCTTTATGATTTACAATAAAAATGATAAATTCCAGTTGAAAGGAAAAGTTTTATGAATTAAACTTGACTTATGGTTTTATGTTGTTATAAATTTTTATATAGTGTCATAGAAAGGGGTAGAAAAGTAAAATGATATTCGAAAGAACGTTACCACCTTTGCACAAAAATCTGCTTAATGATTTTAAAAGAAAGAAAGATTTGAAGATAAAAGGAAAGAATAATAGATTTCCAGAAGGCAGTAAACTTAAATGGTTCAGATTCATTTCTCTAAATGTAGAACGTCGAGTTGATTTGGATAAGAAAGAGTTAGCATTAGTTCAAAGGAATTAAGAATGAACAAATATTTAAGTGAAAAATTGCGAATTGTTTCATTTGTATCAATGATAATGGTAGTTTTTCTCCATTCTTATAATTTGACTATAAAATTCTCATCTGGAAATATCAGGTTTGATAGCATGTATAATATTTTTATTCAAAACTTTTTCAGTCAGGGGATTACAAGGGTTGCAGTTCCAATATTTTTCTGTATATCAGGTTATTTGTTTTTTCTAAATATTAAAGGAAAAATAAATGAATTTGTTGTAAAATATAGAAAAAGAGCAAAATCTTTGTTATTACCATATCTTTTTTGGTCCTTGTGGGGATTAATGTTTTACTTTTTTTTACAGATTTTACCTCAATCAAAAAAATTTTTTACAAGCGATCTGATTGTGAATTATTCCTTTGCAAAACTTTTAGAGAGAATATTTATTGATCCTATCCCATATCAACTTTGGTTTCTAAGGGATCTTATGGTGCTGGTGATTTTATCACCAATGATCTACTGGTTAACAAAATATTTTAGGGCTATTCTGATTATACTATTTTTTATTATCTGGCTTGAATTTTTTAGATTTAGTTTTGTAATTGTAACTAACGAATCTATTTTCTTTTTTTGTTTGGGAGCTTACTTTGCTATAAACAAAAGAGATTGTTTGTTGAAAAAATTTGAACAGAAATATTATTTGATATTTGCATTTTTTTGGATTTTATTAGTTTTTTTAAAGACAGGATTAATATGCCAAAACTCTGATCAGAAAGTTTTAATGTTGCTACTACATAAATTGAGTATTATTTTCGGATTGATAGGTATTTGGAGTTTTTATGACATTTTGATGATAAAAAAGATGAATCCCAATAAGATGATTTTTAATATTTCATCTTTCTCATTTTTTTTATACGCCTTTCACGAACCGTTGCTAACGCTTATAAGGAAAGGACTGTTTTATATCATGGGAACACGCGAGATTGTATCTATAATAATTTACTTTCTCGCTCCGATAGTCACAATAATCGTTAGTGTCTTGTTAGGTTATTTTATCAAAAGAAATTTACCAAAATTTTATAAATTAATTACTGGAGGAAGATAAAAATAGGATAAAAATATTTTTGGAAATATGTCTCAAACCAATTATATATAATAAGGTAATTATTAAAATTGAAGAGTAATACTTGATTTCCCATTTTACAAGTTTAAAATTAAGTCAAAAATGAAACGAATAAAATATTTGAAAGAAAAAGCAAGAAAAATAAAAAGTGATATCACAACTCTTTTTTATGCTTACAAAAATCCGAAAACAAAACTTTTACCAAAGATAATAATTTTTATTACCTTGGGTTATGCTTTAAGCCCGGTTGATCTGATTCCTGATTTCATTCCAGTTTTAGGCTATTTGGATGATCTTTTAATAGTTCCATCTTTGATAGCTCTTTCGATAAAACTTATTCCAAAAGATATTATGGATGAGTCAAAAGAGAAAGCGCTGAAAGAACCTGTAAGATTAAAAGATAACTGGCTTTTTGGATTGATATTTATTTTAGTATGGATTTTGTTGTTAACTTTTATTGTTATTAAAATTTTAAAACTTTTTAGTAAGTAGTTAAAAAAAAGAAGTGTTAATATTTTGTCTATGCCAATTCCTCTAAAAAAATTTTCAAAAAAAATGTTTTAAACTTATAAATAACTTTTTAGTTAAATAAAAATTTTTTAGTCAATCCATTATTAAGAATTTTGAAAATGCATTTTATTTCTATTGACTAAAAATGAATTAAGGGATACAATATATTTATGAAAAAAATTAATACAAAAAATATTTTAGCATTTCAGTTCAGTTTAAATTTTGGTAAAAGATTTTGATAAGGATATAAGAAAAGTTCTATAAATGAAAATTTTATTCGGTTGGGAATTTCCTAAGTTTAATTTAAATCCTAAAATAAAATCAAAAAATCTCAATTCTACTCTCTTTTACTGTTTTACCAATATTTTAAAAATTAAAAAAATTGTTGAAAAGTTAAACATTTATTTTTTGTTTTACTTTGAAGAAGGATAATTAAAAATGAATTTTATCATCATTTATACAAAAATTTCCCTTTACAGAAAAGGTATGAAAAATTTCTAAAGGCAATTTTTTAAGTGATGAAAAGTAAAAAAAGGAGAATTTATGGATTTGAAAAGTATACCACAATTAAAAATAGGTAACCTTATAGCGAAGATACCTATAATTCAGGGTGGAATGGGAGTAGGAATCTCTTTGTCAAGGTTAGCTTCAGCCGTTGCTAATGAAGGTGGAATAGGAGTAATAGCAGCAGCAGGAATTGGAATGCTTGAACCAGATTTTGTTATGAATTTCAAAGAGGCGAACAGAAGGGCTTTAAGAAAGGAGATAAGAAAGGCTAAAGAGAAAACCGACGGCCTAATCGGAGTTAACATAATGATGGCTCTTACAGATTTTAACGAACTTTTGCTTATATCTCTTGAAGAGAAAGTTGATCTTGTTTTTCTTGGGGCTGGTCTCCCGCTTTTAAATCCAAACATAATTCCACCTGAAAAATTAAAAAATTCAGAAACAAAATTTGTAGTAATAGTATCTTCAGCAAAAGCTGCAAAAATAATTTTTAGATACTGGGAAAGGAATTATAACATAATTCCAGATGCTGTTGTTGTTGAAGGTCCTATGGCTGGTGGACATCTTGGCTTCAAAAAGGAGAATTTGTTCAACCCAAATTTCAAACTCGAAAAGTTGGTTGAAGAAGTTATAGATGAAATAAAAGATTTTGAACAAAAATTTGGGAAAGAAGTCCCTGTTATAGCTGCAGGTGGAATATACACAGGATACGACATTTATAAATTCATTAAACTCGGAGCATCAGGTGTTCAGATGGCAACAAGATTCGTTGCAACTTACGAATGCGATGCTTCGGATGAGTTCAAAAAAACTTATATTGATTGTAAAAAAGAGGATATCGTTATAATAGACAGTCCCGTTGGTTTGCCGGGAAGAGCTATAAGAAACAAATTCATTGAAGATGTTTTTTCTGGAATAAAAAAGCCATTCAAATGTCCATGGAAATGTTTATCAACATGTGATTTTAATAAAGTTCCATACTGTATTGCATTAGCTTTGACAAACGCTAAAAAGGGAATGTTAAAGGATGGTTTCGCTTTCTGTGGAGCGAATGCATATCTTGTTGATAAAATAATGTCTGTGAAAAAACTTATTGAAACACTTTTAAAAGAGTTTCAGGAAGCTGCATCGGTTTCAGTTGAAAGTAGTTGTTGAAATTTCTTGTGTTATAAAAATATTTTGTAAGTTAAATTCTATTTGAAAAAATGAAAAGGTGCTTTTATGGAAACAAAACCAAAAATCCTTGTAAGTAAATGTCTTGGGTTTGATGCTTGTAGGTGGAATGGAGTTATTATTGAAGAACAGTTTATAAAAAAGTTGTCTGATTTTGTAGAATTTATTACAGTTTGCCCTGAAGTTGAGATTGGTCTCGGAGTGCCGCGTGATCGTATAAGAATAATAAAAAAGAATGGGGAATATTTTTTAATCCAGTATAAAACGGAAAAGGATATAACTAAAGTTATGGAAAATTTTTCAAAAAAATTTTTGAAAAAAATTGAAAAGGAAAATATAGATGGAGTTATTTTAAAGGATAGATCTCCATCATGTGGTATAAAAGATGTAAAGATTTTCAGTGATAAAAATGTTGTGGTACAGAAAGGTTCCGGCTTTTTTGCTAAAGATGTTGTTAACACTTTTACAAATATCCCGGTTGAATCGGAAGGAAGATTGAACAATCTATACCTAAAAGAGAATTTTTTAACAAAGGTTTTTTTAATATCAAGGTTTAGAAATCTAAAAAAGGAAATGAAAGAACTTGTCAAATTCCATTCACAGAACAAGTATCTTTTTCTATCATATAATCAAAAGATGTTGAGGGAACTTGGCACAATAGTAGCAAATCTGAAAAAAGAAGATGTTGAAAAAGTTTTCAAACGCTATGGTGAAACATTGTTATCAGGGCTTAAAAAAAATTATAGAAAGAATTCATACTATAACACTCTTTTACACATTTTTGGTTACTTTAAAGATTCTTTAAAAAAGGAAGAAAAAAATTTTATTCTAAAAAATATTGAAGATTTTAAAAATGATAAAGTTGGACTTTTGACAACGTTGATACTTTTGAAATCTTATGTAATAAGGTTTGACATAGATTACCTTAAAGAACAGACTATTTTTAAACCATTCCCTGAAGAGTTAATTTAACAAAGGAGTAATATGTGGTTTGCTATACTATCTTCATCGCAACTTAAAAACAAACCTGTTGGTTTAAAGAGGCTTGGTAAAGATATAGTTCTTTGGAGGGATGCTCAAAAAAAAGTTAACTGTCTTGAAGATATCTGTGTTCATAGAAAAGCGAGACTTTCAAAAGGAAAGGTTGTAAATGGAAGTTTACAATGCCCTTTTCATGGTTTCGAATACAATGGTGATGGGAAAGTAACACTTATTCCAGCTTATGGTAAAAACTATAAAGTTGAAGATAGATTTAAAGTTAAAAATTATTATGTTTTTGAGAAATTTGATTTCATATGGATATGGCTTGGTGAGGAAAAACCTGAAGGTGAACCCAAATTTTTCGACGATATCAACGATAGTTTTTCATTCTCAGATTATGGTGAGTTATGGACGGTTCCTTTCACAAGGTCAGTTGAAAATCAACTCGATGTTATGCATCTTCCATTCGTTCATCACAATACTATTGGAAAAGGTGGAAAAACTGTTGTTAATGGTCCAGTTGTGAAATGGATAGATCAGGATAAATTCTTCTTCTATGTTTTCAACGAAAAAGAAAAAGGGGTTATAGCTAAAAAACCTGAAGAGTTAAAAATCGAAGATAGTTCTATTTATCTTGAATTTATCTTTCCAAATGTTTGGCAGAACCATATTTCTGAAAATGTTAGAGTTGTTGCTTTTTTTGCACCTGTGGATAAAGAAAGTAGTATAGTTTACATCAGATTCTATATGAAATTGAGTGGGATGAAATTTTTTGATAGTTTTGTTTCAAAAGTTGGAATGGTTTTTAACAGAATTGTTCTGCATCAGGACAAAAGGGTTGTTGAAACAGAAAAACATAATATTTTTGATGATCTTTTAGTTCAAGGTGATCTGCCAATAATGGAATTCAGAAAAAGGATAGTTAAAAACAGAGACCTTTTTAAAGATTTTATCCCTTCATAAATTTCAAAACATTCTTCTGGATAATTTCAATTTTATATCATGTTTGTAAAAATAAAATTTAAAAGTAAATATTTTGTATTGTAAAATAGCAAAAAAAAAGTAAAATAAAAATATGGATAAAAAATTTTTTGATCAGATAAATATTGGCATAACTGTTTGTGATAGGGAAGGGAAGATAATATATATGAATGAAAAATCAAAAGATATTTTTAAAGATTATGGAGACATCATTGGTGAATCACTTTTAGATTGTCATCCTGAACCAGCAAAAAGTAAATTGAAAAATCTTATGGAAAAAGAGGAACAAAATGTTTATACGATAGAAAAGAACGGTATAAAGAAATTGATTTTTCAATCTCCATTTTATATTGATGGGGAATACTCTGGTTTTTACGAACTCTCTTTGGAGATACCTTCACAGATAAAGAATTTTAATAGAAATAAGGAGTGAATATGAAAAGAAAATTTAACAATCTTTTTCTTTTAGGGTTTTTAGGTGTGATAATCGTTGGTTCCTTTTTCGTTGTCGACATTTGGGGAACATTTTGGGGGGATAAGAATATATATTGGACTGCAACGAATATGATGCTTCAATATGATCAGAGTTCAAACGATTTTGAAGTTTACGTTAAAGGTGATCTTTTGCAAAAAGCTCTTGATAAAAATAAGTTGCTATACCTTGAAGAGGATAACACATACTCTAATCTTTCAATTGAAGATTTTCAATACAGGTTGAACAACTATTATAAAGTTAAATCTTCAAATCTGACAAAACTTTTATTCACATCATTCTTTACCGGATTCTTTTTAGCTTTCCTTTTTACAGGTTTTTTCAAATATGTCCCGCAAGTTCAAGAAAAGCCAGTTGAAAAGAACGAAGATACAAAGTAAAAGAAAACTCTTTGATGAGTTTAGATAGTTTAAAAGATTACTTTTCAGATTTAGAGACGAAAAATTTTTTACTTTTCTTTTTACTTTCAAAATACAGGTTCAAACATTTTTCCAAAAAGGATATAGAGAATTATCAAAAGGTCAAAAGGCAGTTTATTGTTGATTACGCTTTTAGGAATTCTAAATTTTTTAGAAAACTATATGAAAATTGTGATTTGAAAGATTTTGATAAACTTCCAATTATAAACAAAAAGATAATGATGGAAAATCTTTCAGATTACAACACCTTGGGATTAAAAAAAGAAGAGATAATAAATTTTTGTTGTGAGATTGAAAAGAGTAGGGATTTTTCAAGGAGATTAAAAGGTCTCAACATTGGGATGTCCTCTGGGACGAGTGGGAACAAGGGAGTTGAGATTGTTACAAGAAGAGAAGAGATGTATATGAGAGCTGCCTTCCTTTCAAGGTTCGATTTCCCTGAAGGTGAAAAAATGAATGTAGCTTTCATTTTGAGAGTCAGTGCACCAGCATTCAATCTTAACATTTTGGGAAACAAACTGACATATATAAGTCAACTCGATAGTATTGAAAACATAATGAAAAAACTTGAAGATTTAAATCCTAATATAATTTCAGGACCTCCATCTATTTTAAAACTTATCGCAAAAAATACTATAAAAGGGAAATATAAAGTAAAACCAAAAAGAATAATCTCCTACGCTGAAATTTTGTATCCAGATGTAAAAGATTTTCTAGGAAGTGTTTTCAACTGTCCTGTTCACGAAATTTATAAAGCAACAGAAGGTCCTATAGGTATAACCTGCGAAAAGGAAAAACTGCACATAAATGAGGATCTCGTTTATGTCGAAACTTTAAACAGGGATTTGAGCATTACTCCACCGGGAAAAGAGTGCGAAAAACTTGTTATAACAGATCTCCATAAATGGGGTCAGCCTATAATAAGGTACAACCTGAACGATGTTATAACTATAAGTCCTAAGAAGTGTTCCTGTGGGTCCAATTTCAGAGTTATAGAAAAAATAGTAGGAAGAAGTGACCACCTTTTTTATGGTAAAAGGAAGGATGGGAAAGACTTAAATTTCATATCTCCAGATTACATTTCGAGAGCGATAATCTCAAGTTCTGAAAAGATTGAGGAGTATCAGGTTTTTGAAAAATCACCAGAAGAGATCCTTGTGATGATAGAGTTGAAAAAAAATGAAAAAGAGGATTCTTTTGAAAAAGATATTCTTACCAAAAATCTGAAAGAAATTTTTAGAAAGTACAACTGTGAAGAGCCTGATATTAAAATTTATTTCGAAGATATTACAAACAGGAAAGATTTTAACAAATTTATAAGGATGAAAAGGGAATTCAAGGTTAAGGGGGAGATTTGAAAGAAAGGATTTTAACATTCGACCTTATAAGGGGCATAGCGATTATATTTATCATCTTCTTTCATTCTTCGATTTACAACTATGACAAAATACATCTTATTGACTTTTCAAATCCACCACTTTTTATAGTTCTGATAAGTTTTATGGCTCTCTGGGGTGGAATTTTCATAATTTACTCTTCGATTTTAAACACTTTTATTTATTTGAAAAGAGATGAAAAAAATGAAAATAGTAATTTTTTAAAACTTTCTTTTTTTACTTTTTTATTTTATATTTTGATTCACTTTTCTTTAAACCTGGTTTTTGGAAGATGGAATATAGATTTTGTTAACAACACTCCTTCCCTTACATTTATGGGGGCATTTTTAAGAGATAGAATCTCCCAATTCCATCCATACGAGAAACTTTTCGATGGTTCCTCAATATCAACAATAGCTTTTAACATACTTTTTATTACTTTTTTGCAATCATTTTTCAAAGAAATCAAATTAAAAAGAAATGTTATTTACATTTTTTTATTTTTAACCTCTTTTATAACTATTTTTCTTTCTTTTACAAGAGTGAGTCTTTACGGTTATTTTTCCATTTTAAAAGAACGAAACAATTTTTTACCATCTTTACTTTTAACATTTTTCCTCTCTAACCCTTACCCTTTAATAACATATTTTTCTTATGGGCTTTTTGGAATGTTGATAGGTTATCTTATCTTTGATGGAAGGGATGATATTTTGAAAAAGATAATTTTGCCATCGTTAATCCTGCTTATCCTTTATGGAATTTATGGGATAACAAAATTCCCCAAAACTATTTCGAAAGCTGATTACTTCTGGTACTTCAAAACCAATTTTGAACTTGGATTTTTTATTTTGAGTATTATTTCATTCTATCTTATTCTTGAAAAAAGAAATGCCCCTTTAAAAAAATTATCTTTCGTATATAATTTTAGTAGGGTAAGTCTTTCAGTGTACCTTTTGGAGGTTTTGCTCTCTGAGTTGTTTAGAAAATTTTATCTAAAAGTTAATGAAGGATGGAATATGGATATGAATGCAACTTTTCTCTTTGGTTTTTTTAATGTCATTATTTGGGTGATTATTGTTAATATCTGGAGTAAATTTAATTTTAAATACAGTTTTGAATACTTCTGGGTGAAGATTTTTAAAATATTAGGAAAAGATTCTACAAAACTGAAAATCTGAAAGGAGATTTATATGAAGAAGATATTTTATATTTTGATTTTTATTTTTCTTCTTTTCTCATGTGCTAAGGCTGATAGCGGTAAAAAAATTGAAAAGAAGGAGAGTGATTTCGGTAAGGGAGAGAACTTCTATAATTTTTTTGGCTTTGACCTTTTGAACAGGTTGTTCTATGAGGATGAAAATGTCGTGATTTCACCTTTCAGTATCTCAACTGCACTCGCTATAACTTATGAAGGGGCTGGTGGAGAAACTGAAAAGGAGATAAAAAGGGTTTTTCATTTTCCAGATAAGGAGAGTTTGAGAAAAATCTATTCCAACCAGATAAAAAATTTTGATAAGGAAAGCAAAGAGATAACCATAAAGATTTCAAATGGACTCTGGATGGAAAAGTCATATAAATTCAGAAAGGATTATCCTGAAAGGATAAAAGAGAGTTATAATTCCTTTGCACAAAAACTTGATTTTATAAATGAAACTGAAGAATCAAGATTGAAGATCAATAAATTTATTGAAGAGTTCACTGAAGAGAAGATCAAAGATTTTATCCCTAAAGGGATGATAGATGAATCTACTGCACTTGTGATTACAAACGCTATATATTTTAACTCTCTATGGGAAAAGCAGTTTGAAAAGAAATATACTTTTGAAGAAGATTTTTTTGTTAATAAAAATAAAAAAGTTAAATGTAAGATGATGTCAACTAAACTTGAAAAACCTTTAAAATATTTTGAAAATGAGAAATTTTTTATAGTTGAATTTCCTTATGCAGATTCAAATTTTTCAGCATTCTTTATTGTTCCCAAAGAAGAGATCAAAACTCTTTACCCACTTAAATATAGTGAAATTGAAAATAGTATAGATTCGATGAGGTATGAAAAATTCGACAGAATCTCTTTCCCAAAATTCAAACTTGAAAAAAAGTATTTACTAAACGAAATTTTGATAAAGATGGGAATGAAAGAGTCTTTTACACAAAATGCTGATTTCTCATTCATAACGGATTTTTCTGATCTTTATATAAGTAATGTTATACATCAATCCTTTTTAAAAGTTGATGAGGAGGGAAGTGAGGCTGCAGCAGCAACTGGCGTTGTAATAGTTAAAGAAACCGCTGTAATACCTAAAAGAATTTTAAAAATTGATAAACCATTCCTCTTTATAATTATGGAGAAGCAGACAGGTAATATGCTTTTCATAGCAAAAGTAGAGAATCCACAATTTGAAGAGTAATATTTATCTGACAGTGTAATTTTTAAATTATCGATTTTTTATTTTAAAATTTTTTAAAACAACTAATAGTTTAACTTAAATTTGGCATAATTTTTATTTATAATTTCTTAAAAGGAGTTTTTATGGATGAAGTAAAAAAAGATATCGATGAACTCATCCAGAAGGTTGAAGAAGAGGAGGATAAAAAAAGTAAAGAGTTGAAAAAGGAAAGTAACAATTTAAGACGTATTTCACTTACTGTTACTTTTTTCGTTTTTCTTTTTCTTTTTGTATTTTCAATTTTTTTTAACATCAAAAGATTTGAAGATTTGAATAGTTTGAATTTAACTGAAAGTGAGATTGAAGAAAACAAAAAAGTTTTCCTTTACCTCACAGTTATGAAGATAAACAATTTTAAAGAACAGAGCGGTTTTTTACCTAAAGATTTGAAAGGTCTTGTGAAAGATGAAGATTCAATTTTATATAAAATTTTAGATGATTCAATTTTTCAGCTTGAAATCGAGAATAATGGCAAAAAGATAATTTACAATTCTAACGAAGATCCTGTTACACTTCTTCCAGATAAATTTAAAAATTTAATTTTAAGTGGGGAGAAAAAATGAAAGGTGGATTTTCTCTTATCGAGTTGATGGTAGTTATTTTGATAATTTCCATTCTTGTAAGTTTTGCTGTTCCATCATTCTATGAAGCTAAAAAAAGTGCTGAGGCTGCGAAAGTTATCACAGATTTTGAGGTAATAAGAGATGCTGTTGTTGCTTATTATGCTGATTATGGGAAATTTCCTCCAGATATGGGACCCGGAATAATACCTAAAGATTTAAAGAAATATTTACCTAAAGGATTTAAGTTCGATTATAGACCTAAAAGGGATATCAGGTATGATTGGGAAAATTGGGTTGTAAACAATAAGCCTAAACATCCAAAAACTGGAATACTTTATGGGATTTCTTTAACAACAAAAGATAAAGCTTTAGTTAAAAAAGTTAAGGGAATATTCAGAGGGGCTTTTCAATACTCACTCAACAATAATTATACTTTTGTTCTTGAATATATTTCTAAATAAAAGGTTGATTTAATTTTAAAAGTGGAATATACTATTCTTGATGTTGAAAAAAATTATTATATTTTTTTTAATAATTTCATTGAATCAACTTTTACTATATCCACAAACGGAAGAATCGGATAGTTTAAAATCTTTAAACAATAAACCTTTGTGTTGTCTCCAATTCCCATTTCTTTCAAATAATCAAAATGTAGCGAAAGACAATCTAATTTTTGGATGTTGTGTTGGTTCTCCTGTTGCAGGTTCAATAATAGTTTCCGCTGTTGGGTTTGTTCTCCTTCTCCTGATTGGAATTTTAGAATTTGTATTCTCCTTGGGGCAGAGTAAAAGTGTTATAGACTCTATAGGGAATTTTGGAATTCCAACTTTTATTGTACTACTTTCATTTTCAACTCTATTGAGTTTACTATCTATAGTTTTTACTCCTTACTATGATTACTCTTCGAAAGAGATAAAAAAAGGTTATAAAAATTTTATTGTTCTGTTGGAAAGGGGAACAGGATGTCTTGGTTCAACTTTGCTCTCTTTACTAACAGTTTATCTGATCTTCAAAAATAGCGAGGGAAATTAATGGTTGTTGTGAAGGTAGAAAATTTACAAAAAAACTTTGGAAAGGTAAAAGCTTTGAGAGGGATAAGTTTCGAATGTTTTGAAGGTGAAATCTTTGGACTTATTGGACCAAATGGTGCAGGGAAGTCAACATGTTTGAGAATCCTTTCAACTATTCTTTCAAAAAGTGAAGGTGAAGTAAAAATTTTTGATTACGATGTATCAGAAAAGATGAAGATAAAAAGGATAATATCCTACCTCCCAGAGGATGCAGGTGCTTACAAAAATCTCAAAGGTATAGATTATTTGAAATTTTTCGTTAACTTTTTCACAGATGTACAAGATAAAGATAAAACCTTAGAGTATGGGATAGAGTTATCCTCTCTCGGTGAAAGATTGAACGATAAGATAGAAACATACTCTAAAGGGATGGTGAGAAGATTACTAATAGCAAGGAGTTTGATGATAAACCCTAAACTTGCTATACTCGATGAACCAACCTCAGGGCTTGATGTAATAAATGCTACCCAGATAAGGGATATTATAAAAAATAAGGCAAAAGAAGGAACAACTTTTATAGTTTCTTCTCACAATATGCTTGAAGTGGATTATCTTTGTGACAGGATATCTCTTATAAACAACGGGTTGATAGTTGAAAGTGGAGATATAAGAGGATTGAAAGAGAAATATAGAGCCCAGAACATTGAGGAGATTTTTGTTAAAGTTGTTGGGGTTAAAAATGATTTTTAATATTATTAAAAAAGAGGTTAGAGAACTTTTAACGAGATCAACTATAATCTCACTTGTTTTTGTTTCTTTTATGTTGGGTTATATTGGGAATTTTGTTTCTAAGGCTGAAGAGGGAGTTTCAAAGAAAAGTGCTAATATAATTGTTGAAGATAAAGATTCAACAGACCTATCCCACCTTTTCTCTTCTTTACTTTTAAAATTTTCAGATAAAGATTTTGCTAACAATAGTTTTAATGAAAGAGTTGAAAAACTTAAAAAGGATGGTGGGGCCATCGTAACACTTGAAAAAGGTTTTCAGGATTCAATTTTGAAAGAAGGGAAGGGAGAGGTAAAAATAGAATGGGTTTTAAAAGGTACTGGACTTTACGATTTTATTTCTTCAGACGTCATCAAAAATGGTTTAAATTACACAAAGAATGAACTGATAAAATATCTTCTTTTGAGAAAAGGTATAAAAAATGAGAATATTTTAGAGCCGTTAAAAATAAAAAATGAGAATGTAGAAGTAAAGGGAAAAGTTTTTAAATCGGTTGATCCAAAATTGCTTTATTCATTTCTTGGTAAACAAACGAACTTTGTGCCTGTGATAATTATGATGCTTATAATAATGTCTGGAGGTATGATAATATCTTCTATGGGAATGGAGAAGGAGAATAAAACTTTAGAAACACTTTTAACTATGCCTGTTGAGAGAAGGGATATAGTTCTTGGGAAAATAATCGGAGGTGGATTGGTCGGAATAATAATGGCTTCAATATACATGATTGGATTCTATAATTATATGAAAGGTTTTACAGGAAACATCTCAAGCAGTTTTGATATCAAAGTTTTTTCTATTCTTGATTACACATTGGTTGGTGTATCCATTTTTTTATCATTGCTTTCAGGACTTTCTCTATGTTTACTTTTAGGAATCTTTGCAAAAAATTACAGATCTGCACAGACATTAACGATGCCTGTATCTATTCTCGCTATAATACCCTTCTTTTTAACTATGTTTAAAGATTTTAATTCCCTTTCATTACCTTTTAAAATTGTAGTTTTTCTGATACCATTTTCACATCCTATGATGGCGATGAAACTTATTTTTTTTGAACAGTACAGGATGCTCTTTTATGGAATAGGATACAATCTTTTATTCTTTGTAATCCTATCAATTATTATTGTAAAGATTTTCAACACAGATTATATAATAACTGGTAAAGGGTTCGAAAAGTTATTCAAAAGAAGATTTTTCTAAATTGAAAACCCCATAATTAATATGGGGTTTTTTAGTGTATATTTTTCTAAAAAGAGACGGTATTATTTCAATATAACGATCTTCTCTTTGTAAATTTCATTCCCATTTTTTATAAGTAAAAAGTATTTACCATTTGGAAGAGAGTTTACATCACATTTTATTTCTAAACCATTTATATTGAATATATGTATTTGTACATCCTTTCCAATATTTTTAATATCTATAGTTTTTGAGATTGTTACCGGATTTTGTGGAGGAACAGGATTTGGTGGGATTATATTGTGTCTTCTCCTATCAGGAAGAGAGTTTAACTGAGTTGAATTGTCATCATCAGGAATGACAGGTTGAGGTGGGATTACGTAGTTTCTGTGTCTATCAGGAAGAGAGTTTAACTGAGTTGAATTGTCATCATCAGGAATGATAGGTTGAGGTGGGATTATGTAGTTTCTGTGTCTATCAGGAAGAGAGTTTAACTGAGTTGAATTGTCATCATCAGGAATGACAGGTTGAGGCGGGATTATGTAGTTTCTGTGTCTATCAGGAAGAGAGTTAACAAAAGTGTTATTATCCTTAACATTTCCATTTGCAAAAATTGTAACCGTTATTAACAACAGTAACGAAATTGTTAAAAGTTTTTTCATGAGACCTCCTTTTTTTTGTTGCTTATGTAAATACAATAATTGTGCCAAATTTTAAATTCACAAAAGAGGGGAGTTTACTTTTTTTGTTGACAACTTAAATGTAAAAATTTATTTACAGGTGTCTATGTTGATGTCATTTTAAACCTATTGATTTTTTCATGTTATATGTTATACTTCAGCAAAAAAAGGAGAAATAATATGGCTAACAGATGCGAAATTTGTGGAAAAGGACCTCAGTTTGGCTCAAGTGTTTCACATGCTCATAATGAGACAAAGAAAAAAAGAATGCCAAATCTTAGAAGGGTAAAAGCAAAAATGGGCAGTCAGGTTAAATATATCTACGTTTGTTCAAGATGCCTTCGTTCAGGTGCTGTTAAGAAAGTTGTTTAACTATTGACATAGATGATTTATTCAATTATTATCCTAATATAAAATATTAGGAGATTATAATGAAAAAAATTATATTACTTATAACTTCGATCTTTACATTCGTACTTATCTTTTCAACCGCCTCCCAGGCAGGTGCAGTTTTCTTGCTCATATATCCAGGGTCAAGGGCAGTTTCCCTTGGAAACTCCTATACTGCAATATCTGATGATGCACTCGCTCCATATTATAATCCTGCAGGGATGGGTTTGCAGGAAAAAAGAGATATAGTACTGATGCATGCCCCCTGGCTTACCGGGCTTGGGGAAGGTATGTATTATGAATATCTTTCAGCAGTTATTCCAACCAATTATGGTGTTTGGGGTGGAAGTATAATCTACCTTACAACGGGAGAAATGTCTGCAGAGGAGAACAACGACCCAACAGCCATCTGGAATACTTTTGATCTTGCTATAAATCTTTCCTACTCCTATAGGATACGAAAAGATCTATCCGTTGGAGTTTCAGGCAAATTCATCTATTCTTTTTTAGCACCAGATTGGATAATACAGAGATATATGGGGGAAGAGAGGGGTGGACAGGGACAATCTGTTGCTCTTGATTTAGGTTTTCTCAAAAAATTCGGTGAAAAGACATCTCTTGGGATCTCCCTATCAAATTTAGGACCTGGATTAAAATACCTTGCTGATGGTTCAACTGATGATCTGCCAAGAACATTGAGAATAGGTTTTGCACAGACGATAATTGAAAATGAGTTGAACAAACTTCTTTTCACAACCGATCTGACAAAAGTTATCGCTGGAATAAAACTGGATTCCCTCTCAAAAGAGGATTTCACATTCGAATTAACAAAAATCATCGCAAAGTATAATAGAGATGTTGACCCTGTAACCGGTGACACATTACCTCAACTTTCTTTGCTTGAAGCTGAATTTCTTGATACCTGGCTTGGGGCTGGTTTTGAGTACACCTATTACAACCTTCTATCTTTAAGGTTAGGATATTTTCTCGATTACTATGGACAGAGGTATGGTTTCACATTCGGTGGTGGGATCATTGTAAAAAACAGTTTCAGGCTTGATCTTGGAATAGATTCAGATATCTATTCCTTCCCAACAACGAACTACAGGATCTCTATTGGTTTCAGGTGGTGAATAAAAGACTAAATCTTATTTTTAACATAGACAAAGAAGAAAATATCCCATCTTTTAAAATAGTAAAAAGGTTTCGAGATATTTTCAAGGAAAAGAAGGTCGGTTTCCTTGGAACCCTCGATCCTTTCGCCTCAGGTGTTTTACCACTCTTCTCAGGGAATTTCACAAAACTTATAAGATATTTAGAAGGGTGTGATAAGGTTTACGATGCAAAAATTGAGTTCGGTTTACTTACAGATACCTTTGATATAACAGGAAAGGTAGTTGAAAAGAGAAGTAAAATTTTAAATTTTGATTCAAAGGAGATAGAGAAGGTAATCGAAAAGTTTTTTTTGGGTGAAAGGTTGCAAATTGTCCCTGATTATTCTGCAACGAAGATAGATGGAGTTAGATCATACAAACTTGCAAGAAAAGGATTTAAGTTGGAAGAAAGAAGAAAAAAGGTTATTTTGAAAGAGTTTACTCTAAAAGATTTTGATGGGAAATACCTTAATGTAAGAATAAGGGTAAGCAAAGGTTTTTATGTCAGGTCTTTTGCAAAAGAACTTGGAGAGAAACTTGATACATTTGGAACTGTTGTTAGTTTAAAAAGGATAGAAAATGGACCTTTCAAGATAGATGATGCAAAAAGGATAGAAGATGTAAAAATTGAGGATTCAAAATTACCAGAGGAAATTTTACAGGAATATATGGACACTGTTGAGTTGGATGGTAGAAGTTTTGAAGTTTTGATGAATGGAAACAGTTTAAAATATGAGTGTCAAAATCAAAAATCCTTTCTTGTTAAAAATGAAAGGGGTTATATTGTTGTTGAAAGTGATGGTGGGTCAATATACCCGAAAAGGTGCATAATATGAACATATATTATGGTTTAGACAAAATAGATGAAAATTTGAAAGGAAAGATAATAACATTGGGCTCATTCGATGGTATTCATAGAGGGCATAAAAAGATACTTGAAACTTTAAGAAGGATATCTTTAAAAGAAGGTAAGGAAAACCTTCTGATAACTTTTGAGCCACATCCAAGAATGGTTCTTGAAGGGATTAAGGAGAATTTTCTTTTAACTACCCTTGAAGATAAAATGTATATTTTTGAAACTTCCAATCTTATCGATAATCTTCTTATAATACCTTTCGATAAAAGTTTTGCCCAGATATCTGCTGACGATTTTGTTGAAAGGATAGTTGTTGATAAACTTTCGCCCTACATATTCGTTGTAGGTTATGACACACATTTCGGTAAAAACAGGAAAGGAGATATAGTAAGATTAAAATCAATACTCTCAAAAGAAAGGATCAAAATAGAGATAGTTGAACCAGAGGTGGAAGATTCACAGATAATATCCAGTTCGATTATTAGAAAGTTTATCAAGTTTGGGAATATTGAGGAGGCTAACAAATTTTTGGGCTACAAATATTTTGTAAAAGGTTCTGTTGTGAAAGGAGAGGGCAGAGGGGCTATACTCGGTTTTCCCACTGCAAACATTGAGTTCGATGAGAAGATAAAGATGATGCCACAGAATGGAGTTTACGCTGTTGGTGTTATCTATGAAGGGAAAAAGTACAAGGGTATGATGAATGTTGGGAAAAGACCTACATTTGATGAGAAACTCTCCCTTGAGGTTCATATCATTGATTTTAATGAGAACCTTTACAATAAAACTTTGAAAATAAATTTCATTAAAAGGTTGAGAGATGAGGTTAAGTTTCCAAGTGAGAATGAACTTATAGAACAGTTAAAAAAAGATAAAGAAGAAATAAAAAATTTAAAGGAGGAATTATGGCTTTGAAAAAAGAAAAGAAAAAAGAGATCATTCAGAAGTTCGCTGTTAAAGAGAATGATACAGGTTCACCAGAGGTTCAAATAGCTCTTCTGACTGAGAGGATAAATCAGGTCACGGAGCATTTGAAGAAGTTCAAAAAGGATATCCATTCCAGGAGGGGGCTTCTTCTTATGGTAGGAAAAAGGAAAAGACTATTAAACTATCTTATGCAGAAAGATTTTGAGAGGTATAAAAAGGTAGTAAAAGAATTAAATTTAAGAAAATAAGCGGGGTAAGTAATGGAAGAAAAAATAGTGAGCGGACCTTATGGTCGGTTCAACCTTGAAATATCAACAGGAAAGTTGGCTAAACAGGCTAACGGTTCTGTTGTAGTGAAACTTAACGAAAACATACTTCTCGTAACTTCAGTTGCGTCGAAAATGAAAAAAGAGGGACAGGACTTCTTTCCACTAACAGTAGATTACAGGGAAAAATATTTTGCAACTGGAAAGATTCCAGGTGGTTTTTTCAAAAGGGAAGGAAAACCGAGAGATAGAGAGATACTCGCAAGTAGATTAATAGATAGACCTATAAGGCCTCTTTTCCCGGATGATTTTATAAATGAAACGCAAATAATAGCAACACTTTTTTCCGCTGATGGTAAGATGGATACCGATGTTTTGGGGGTCATTGGAGCGTCCGCATCTTTGATGATTTCAGATATACCTTTCAAAGGACCAGTTGGAGCATGTAGAGTTGCACTTGTTGATGGACAACTTATCGATTCTCCAACTTTTGAGGAACTTGGAGATGCCGATCTTGAACTCGTTCTTGCAGGAACTGAAACAACTGTAACAACAATCGAAGCTTCAGCAAATGAGGTATCTGAAGAGGATATGTTGAAGGCTATCGAATTTGGCCATAAGATAATCAGACAGTCTATTGAATTGCAGAAAAAACTGATATCCCAGTTTGAAATCAAAAAGATGGAGTATGAACCTTTCGTTATTCCACAGGAGTTAAAAGATAAAATTAAAGAGTTAACAACTGAAAGGTTGAAAGTTTTAAACAATATTTTCGAGAAACAGAAAAGGAATCAGGAGTTCGATAAACTCGTTAAAGAGGTGGTGGATAAACTTAAAGATGAGTATGAGGATTGTGTCGGTCTCATTCCTTCCCTGATAGAAGATAACCGGAAGGAGATGATAAGGGAAAGGATAATCAAAGAGGGTATAAGGCTTGATGGCAGAAAGGTAAATGAGATAAGAAAGATTACATGTGAAGTTGGAATAATGCCGAGAACACACGGTTCAGCATTATTTACGAGGGGTGAAACCCAATCTTTAGCATGTCTCACCCTTGGAACAGCATCGGATGAACAGGTTATCGAGGATCTTGAGGGAGAATCGAAAAAATCTTTTATGCTCCATTACAACTTCCCTCCATTTTCAGTTGGGGAAGTATCACCTTTAAGAGGCCCGGGTAGAAGAGAAATAGGGCATGGATTCCTCGCTGAGAAATCCCTTCAGGCTGTTATACCTTCAGAAGAGATTTTCCCTTACACTATAAGGATAGTTTCTGAAATACTTGAATCTAACGGTTCTTCAAGTATGGCTTCAGTATGCTCAGGCTCATTATCTTTGATGGATGCTGGAGTCCCTATCAAATGTCATGTTGCAGGAATAGCGATGGGACTTATAGTTGAAAAGGAGAATGAACCTGTAATCCTTTCAGATATAATGGGTGAAGAGGATCATTATGGAGATATGGATTTCAAAGTTGCAGGGACAAGAGAAGGAATAACAGGTTTACAACTTGATACTAAAATCGAAGGAATAAGTATAGATATTTTGAGAAAAGGCTTCTATCAGGCAAAAGAGGGGAGAGAGTTCATATTAAACATAATGGAAAAAACAATATCAAAACCGAGAGAACAGTTGTCACAGTACGCTCCAAGGTTAATCCAGTTCACAATAGATAAGGATAAGATAGGACTTGTTATAGGCCCAGGTGGAAAGATGATAAGGTCAATAATAGAAAAGACTGGAGTTAAAGTTGAAATAGATGATACCGGAAAGGTAACTATAGCATCAACCGACCTTGCAAGTGGTGATGAAGCTAAGAGGATGATAGAATCTTTGGTAAAAGATATTGAGATGGGGGAGATATATGAAGGAAAGGTAACAAAGATAACCAACTTTGGTGCTTTCATCGAACTTTTACCTGGTAAGGAAGCTTTGATGCATATTTCACAGTTCTCACACGAAAGGGTAAATGACCTTAATGAGCATTTAAAAGTTGGAGACAAAGTATCTGTAAAAGTTATAAATGTTGATGATAATGGTAAAGTCAATGTTTCAAGAAAAGTTTTGATACAGAATGACAACCCAAATCAGAATGAAGTTCAACCGAGACATCATTACAGAAAATTTGGAAGAAAGGATTACAAAAAAGATGGATCTTAAACAGAATGTTTCTATAGAAAAATTGGAGAATGGAGTAAATTTCGTTGGAGAGCAGATAAGAATATTCCATTCTCTGATTTTTGGTTATTATGTTAGAGTTGGTTCAGATTATGAGAGTGAAAGGTTAAACGGGATAAGCCACCTTACAGAACATCTTTTTTTTAAAGGAACTAAAAAAAGAAAATCTGACGAGATTTCAAGAATTATTGAGCATTATGGCGGAAGTGTAAACGCATACACTTCAAGGGATCACACTACCTTTTACTTCAAATGTTTACCTGACAATTTTAAAAAAATCCTTCCAATATTTCAGGAGATGATTTTTGACCCTCTTATCCCTGAGGAAGAATTGGAGAAGGAAAAAAATGTTGTGATAGAAGAGATAAGGTCTGCTGAGGATGATCCAGAGGATCTGGTTTTTGAGAATTTAAACAGGATAATTTTTAAGGGTTCACCTTTTGAAAAAACTATTCTTGGAAGTGAAGAGATAATAAAATCTATAACAAGAAAAGATGTTATAGATTTTATTCAAAAAAATTATGTTTGTAACAATTCCTTCTATTCTTACGTAGGACCTCTAAAAATTTCAAAAGTTAAAGATCTTATAGATAATAAGTTCTTTAGAAAAGGTGAAGTTAATTCTAAAATTTTTGATCAAAAAGTTAAGGATAACTTTTCTCAAAAAATTTATGTTTACAAAAATTCTTTACAACAGTTCCATGTCGCTTTAGGATTCAAAACTCAAAATTACTCTTCCGATGAAAGGTACCCTTTAACTATACTTTCCGCTATTTTGGGTATAGGTATGTCTTCCAGACTTTTTAAAAAGTTGAGAGAGGAAATGGGACTCGTTTATACGGTTTACTCTTTTATCGACATTTTTAAAGAGGCAGGTATGGGTGGAGTTTATTTTGTTTGCTCTCCAGATAACTTCAGAAAAACGATGGGACTTATCGAAAAGGAGATGACTGACATAATAAAAAACGGTGTTAAAAAGGATGAGATGGAGAAAGTCAAGAATCAGATATTGGCAAATGTTGTGATGAGTTATGATTCCCTTTCTGGGCGAATGGGATTCAACTCAAAATCCTTTCTATATAAAAAAAGAATTCAAAGTGTTAACTCTGTTATAAAAAAATTCAAAAATGTTAGTTCTGATGATATAAAAGAAGTGGCGAAGAAATATTTAAAATTCAACAGGTTGAACATTTCTATAGTTGGGAACAAGAAAGATTTTAAAATATGATAAACATAAAAATTGAAATTTCCGAGAATGGTTTTTTGCCAAAATACATGACTGAAGGTTCTTCAGGTGCTGATCTGTACGCTTCGAGCGATACCACTATTGAGCCTTTTGATGTTTCTTTGGTTCCAACAGGAATAAGAGTTCAAATACCTTCAGGTTATGAGATACAGATAAGACCAAGAAGTGGATTCTCCTTGAAAAATAAAATATTGATTTTAAACACACCCGGAACTATAGATTCAGATTATAGAGGTGAGATAAAAGTTATAATGTTCAATCTTAACAGGGAAAAGTTTTACATAAAAAGGGGTGATAGAATAGCACAGATGGTTGTTGCTAAAGTTGAAAAAGCCAATTTTGTTGAAGATAAGATCGATGAGACCGAAAGAGGAGATGGCGGTTTTGGCCATACTGGATAATGTTTTTATATTACTATTTTAGAATAATGTCTGTTTTTTTATTTTTCGTTCCATTCGAGGTGATTGATTTAATATCCCTCGTTATTGGTAACATCATTTTTCTTTCAAAAAACTGGAGGGTTAAAAGCATTTCCGAAAACCTTATAAGGATCGGAATAGAAAATTTTGATGTTAAAGAAGTTTTTATCAATATGACAAGAAACCATCTTGATCTTTTGAAATTCTATTATACTGATAAAAATTATCTTTTTCAAATAACAGATTGTTCTGAAGTTGATCTTGAAGAGATACAAAAAGGTAAATATATTCTCGTTACAGCGCATTATGGGAATTGGGAACTTGCCGGAATGCTTTTTGGTTTTCTTGTTAAGAAAAGTGTTACCGTTGCAGAACTTGAAGGAGTTGGTGAAAAGAGGTATGAGATTTTAAAAAGGTTTCGGAGTAGAACTGGGATGAAAGTTTTGCCTCTTGAAGAAACTTCAACTGGGGCTCTCCTTGAAGATCACATACAGAAAGGATACATTCCTGTACTCCTTTTCGATAGAGATATAAATAAGAGTGGAAGTTTATCAGAATTTGGGAAAGCAAAAGTTTTTATTCCAAAAGGTCCATTCTATTTTTCCAAAAAGTATTCGAGAAAGATTTTGTTAGGAGTTTTTTTCTACGAGAAGAATAAAAGGTACAGGTACAAGATACGTGCCAGTGAGATTGAAAGGGATGAGAATTTGAGAAGATATTCTAACAACGGTTTAAATGCACTGTATAAAGTTATTGAAAATAAACCTGAGGAATGGTTTGCCTTTTCTATGAGATGGGAGTGAAAAATGGCTGATAGAAAAAAATTAAAAATTTTAATGGTTTCAGATATGTACTATCCTCTCCCAGGGGGTATTTCGGAACATATACATCACCTTTATATAGAGATGAAGAGAAAAGGTCATACTGTTCATATCCTAACTGGGAATCCTCTTTTTAAGAGTGTTAAAAATGAAGGTGGTGATGTAAAGAGGGTTGGACACTCTATCTCAATTCCAGCTAACAAATCTTTCACTCAGATTTCTTTAGGTTTGAAAATGATCTTCGATGTAAAAAATCTTCTCGATAGGGAAAAATACGATATTGTTCATATACATGGAGCCCTCGCTCCAACTTTACCTCTGATTACTCTCTTCTTCTCTAACTCAACTAACATAATAACATTCCACGCAGCGTTTGACAGATCTATAGGTTATGAAGCTTTAAGATCTCCACTTAAAAAATTTTTTGAGAGAATAGATGGAGTCATAGCTGTTTCAAATGAGGCGAAAAGATCTGTTTACAGATACTTTCCCGGAGATTACACTATTATTCCAAACGGTGTTGACCTTAAAAGATTCTCACCTTTAAATCCTAAACTTGAAAACTATATTGATGGAAGGATAAATTTACTTTTTGTAGGAAGACAGGATCCGAGGAAAGGGATCAAGTTCTTATATAAAGCGATGGATTATATTGTTGATGAAATAACCGATGTTAGGTTGATAGTGGTAGGTAAAGGATTTTTGAAAAAATATTATGAACTTTCCATAAGTGATAAAGCGAAGAATCATATAATATTTGAAGATTATGTGGATTGGTCGCTTTTACCATTATACTATAACACAGCGAATATTTTTGTTTCGCCAGCAACAGGTGGAGAGAGTTTTGGTATAATACTACTTGAAGCGATGGCATCTGGGACTCCCATTGTTGCGAGTAACATAAGAGGTTACAGACAGGTAATAAAACATAAATATAACGGGTACCTTGTAAAACCTAAAGATCCAAAAGAACTCGCCTATGGAATAATTGAAGTTTTGAAGAATAGAGAGTTAAGAGAACAACTTAAAAATAATGGACTTGAATTCGTTAAGAGATTCTCCTGGGAAAATGTTTCCAACGAAATTTTGGATTTCTATTACAGAAAGATTGAGGAGAAAAGTAAAAACAAAGAGAACAGGTTGAGAAAATGGTTTTAAAATATATTTTGCCTGTAATTTTCGTGTTTTCACTTTACATCTATGGATGGTTCTATTGGTATTTAAAATTTTACAGAAGGAAAATTTATGCGAGTAATATATTCTCTTTTCATAAAATTTCAAAATATCCAGAATTTGGAGGAACAACAAATCTTTTGTTTCAATTCGAAAACTATTTGAAATTTTTAAAAGAGAACGGATTTAAAACCACAACTATAGATGATTTTTTAGAATCTAAAGATGATAGAAAAATTCTGATTTTTTTTGATGATGCCTATGAAAATGTTTACAGGTATGCTTTCCCTATTATGAAAAAATATTCTTTTACTGGTGTTCTATCACCTGTTGCAGGTTATATTGGAAAGAGAAATGTCTGGGATGCTAAGACTGGAAAGTTCAAACATATGGACTTAGGAATGTTGAAGGAGATGGGAGATTATGGGTTCGAGATAATTTCACATTCTTTCTCACATAAGGATTTAAGAAAACTAAATAACGAAAAACTTGATCTTGAAATTCTTGTTTCAAAAGAGATACTCGAAAAATCTTTAAAAAGAAGGATAGAATACTTTCTTTACCCTTTTGGTTTAACAAACGAAAAAGTTAAAAGAAAGGTAAAAGAGGCAGGATACAAGGGAGCTTTTACTTCCTATACAGATAAAGAGGATTTTGACATATATGAAATTCCAAGAAACACCCTTTACATAATCGATACGAATCTAACTTTAAAAACTCTACTTTTTAGAAAACCTCTATTTCTTTTCGGTCATTTTGATATGAAAGGAAGAGTAACAAACTGGTTCGGTAGATTTTCACCTATTATAAAATTATGAAAAGGAAAAGTATCTTTATAGATTATCTATTTCTTTTAAGACCAACGATACAGGTCGCTCTATGGACTTTTTATTTTATAGGTGTTTATTTGGGATACAGGGATTGTAAAGAATTGAAGATCTTTAACTTTGTTTTTGATTTCAAAGTTTACTATATACTGTTTGCTTACTCTCTTCTTATGGGAGGAATTTACATACTCAATCAGATAACCGATATAGAAACTGATAGATTGAACAAAAAACTCTTTCTTTTACCTGAAGGTATAATAAGTGTAAAAAATGCTTACATCACTTTTGTTATAGTTGTTCTTATTGGTTTTAGTTTGGTTTTTTTCAACTACACGGTTCAAAAAACGATTGTCATTCTTTTCATAATTTCTTTCATTATGGGATATCTATATTCTGCGAAACCTTTCTATTTCAAAAGTAGACCATTTCTTGACCTTTTATCGAATGTGTTAGGGTATGCTTTTGTAGCCTCACTTATAGGTTATCTTTCTGTTTGCGAAAAGATTCCAGATCTCAAGATCTTTTTGCCTTACATATTTTCCATGGCAGCAATTTTTATTAACACTACTATTCTAGATTATAAAGGTGATAAGAAAGTTGGCTTGAAAACAACTGGAATTTTTCTTGGAATAAAAAGTTCACTTATTCTATCGACTACTTTTATGCTCTTTGCATTCATCTTTGGTTTTTACTATAAAGATTTTCTTGCAATTATAACAACATCATATTCACTTATTTTCTTCATAATATCAACAGTTTTTAGAAAAGAAAAATTTATAAAATGGTCTGTAATGTTTACATCACCTTTCGTCTCTTTTTCGCTTGGGATAATTTTCCCATACTTTCTTTTCTTGTGTATTCTAACATTACTCATCTCGATAATCTACTATAGAAAAAGGTTCAAATACAATATAATATGAAAAAATTTATTTTGATCGTTTCCCTATCATTTTTTACAATCTCAATTTTTCCCTATCCTGCGTACAAGGAGGATGTCGATACAATAGTTGACCTTTTATACAAACAGGATTATGAAAAAGCCATAAAACACATTGAAAGTATAAAGAAAAAATATTCACCGGTTCTATACCATTTTCTTAATGCAACTGTCATTTCAACTTATATGAGTGATTTTGAAACCGATTCTTTATCCTATTTACTTTTTTCAAGTGCAGATTCAGTTTTAAAATATGCTGACTTAAAAGATTCTTATGATAACTTTTTCGTTGGTGGAGTTTTTCTATACAAAACATATTACTATGTTGATAAAGGGAATTATCCTAAAGTTATCAATAACGGTTTGTCAGCGTTAAAATTTTTTAACAGGTCAATAGATATAGATAAAACCATGTATGACAGTTATCTTGGAAAAGGTGTTGTCAGTTATTTCGTTAACAGATTCAAAGACAGGTTGCCTTTTGTTTCAGGTAACGATGATGGTATAAAGTTGATAAAATTCTCTGCAGACTCAGGTATCTTTGTTCAGTATCCTGCATACAACGTTTTGGCGGTACTTTATCAGTTGGATAAGAATTATAAGGAAGCTGAAAAAACATGTGAAAGGTTGAGGGAAGTTTACCCTGATAACAGGATGTTCCTCTTTACACATATAAAGATCCTTCTTGAGCAGGACAAATTCAAAGAAGCACTGCTGTTACTTGAAAAGTTAAAGGAAAAGGTGGAAACTGAACAACCAAAAACTTATGTGAATCTCTCCTTCGTATATTATAACCTTTCTTTGGTTTACACAGAGTTGAAAGATTTCGAAAATGCGAAACTCTATCTTAGAAAACTGAATAGAGTTTATATGTTGTCACCTCATAACAAAAAGGTTAAAGAGTTTTATAGGAAGGGAGAAATATTAAAGAAAAGGATAGATGGGTAGAAAAAAAGTCCTTTTGATCTCATACTATCTTTATCCATTCTATAACTATGGAGGAGGTAGAAGATTCACCTCTTTGATAGATTATTACAAAAATTCAAAAATAGATTATCGTGTAATAACTTCATCTTTCAAAACTTTTGAAAAGGAAAAGATTCTTTTTATAAAAGACCCTTTTGTCAAGGATAAGATGATCGATAGAAAAGAATCTACTTTAAGATCTTTTAACCCTCTGCCTGATTCAATGTTTTTATGGTCTTTTGAAGTTTTTAAATACATTAAAAAAAACAAAGATAAATTTGACAGAATCATAATCTCGTCACCCCCATTCTCTTTACCTTTGATTCTATCTTTGAAACTTAAAAAAAATGATCTTGATAAGTTTGTTCTCGATGTAAGGGATATCTACTATAATGGGACTTTGAGAGATTATAGAATCATTTTTATTAAATTTATCGATTATATTTTTGATAGAATGATATTCAAAAAATTTGATAGGATAACAACGAATATCCCGCAATTTGTTTCTTTGATAAAAAAAAGGTATGGGAAAGGAAGGGTAGATCTTGTTTTGAATTCTATCGTTGAAGAAAATTGCGAAAGGGCTGATTTAAATTTAAAAGAGAAGTTTTTACTTTATTCTGGTAAACTTGATAGGTACAGGTTCAACAGAGATTTTTTTGAGGAGTTTGAAAAGACCTATCCAAAATTAGGTTTAAAGATTTTTATTATAGGAAAAGTTGAAGAAAGGATAAAAGAATACCTTCAAAGAAAAGAGTACATAAAATTTTTAGGTGAAATGGATTATGATAAAACGGCTGATTACATCTTATCCTCCGAAATTTTTCTTATAATGCATCCTTTTGATCTTAAAGATGGAAACTCAATATTTTCATCAAAACTCCTTGATGGAATAAAATTCAAAAAAAAGATTCTGTATGTTGGTCCAGAAAGTGAGGTATTTAAATTCATCAAGAAATATAACATTGGGGAAACTGTTAAAAAATCTGAAATTTACAATCTCGAAGAGAGATTGAAAATTTTGATTGCAAGAGATTATACCTATGATAAAAAGGTAATCGAAATGTTCAAACAACCTTTTAAAAACAGTTATTTTACTGAAGGTCTTTGTTGAAACTATCAGGATGTGGAGATTTGAAAACAAGTAGGGAACTCTTTCTTTCAGAATTATTTTCAATTAACATTCTGTCGTTAAGATTTACCAGAAATATTGAACCCTCCTTTAAACTTTTTTTTACACCATTTAAAGTTATCTCAACCTCTCCCATTATAGGAATTATCGTTAGATACGAGTTTGCGTAATGTTCTTTAACAGATTGTTTTGGGTTCAACGCTATCTGAAGTATCAAACAATAGTTGTTTTCAACAAGTTTTCTGTAACCAAAATTTTCATCCTGAAAAGGTATATTTTCAAAAATATTCATAAGACCTCCTTCATTTAATTATCTTTTGTTTTTCCTTAATGTCAACATTTACAATCCTTGAATATTTAACTTAATATTGTATAATAAACTTATGGAAACTTTAATTTTGCATACATGTTGTGGTCCAGATCTGACTTACTCTTACAAATTTTTCAGTAGAAGATATAATGTAATCTCCCTTTTTGTTAATGACAATATTGACTCTGAAGATGAGTTTAACAGAAGGTATGAGGAGGTTTTTAAGGTTGCAAAATATTTTTCTTTTGAAAGTATCAAATTGAAATATGAGAATAATAATTTTTTGGAAAATATTACCGGACTTGAAAATGAACCTGAGATGGGAAAGAGATGTGAGATCTGTCATCTAATTAATTTTAAAAAGGTTGCAAAATTTTGCAAAGAGAATGGTTACAATTTATTTTCAACTACCCTAACTATAAGTCCACATAAGAATGTTGAACTTATAAACAGTGTTGGTGAAAAGGTTGCTAAAGAGTTTGGAATAGTTTTTATTAAAGAGAATCTCAGGAAGAATGATGGTTTTAAAGAATCGGTAAAGATTTCCAAAGAGTTGAACCTTTACAGGCAGAATTATTGTGGTTGTATTTTTTCAAGGGGGAAAAGTGGACAGAGAGTTAAGATTTAAAAAGTTCCTTAAAAAGATGGAAGATTGTGAAGGCTGTCCTATGAGAAGTTATGGAGAACCTGTATTTTCAGGTAATATTTTGCAGGAAATTATGATAATAGGTTATGAACCTGAAAGTCACAATTTTTCAATAGATTCGAAATTGATTGCAAAAGCATCTTCACTTCTTACTCTTTATGAAACTGAGGTTAAATATGGAGCCTACATAACCTATCTTTACAGATGCTCACTTATAATCCATGGTGAATTAACGGATGAAGCTAAAAAAAGATGTAAAAGGTATCTTGAAGAGGAGTTTGACATAGTAAAACCAAAATACCTTATTGTTTACGATGAAAGGGTTTTAAAGGAACTTGTACAGGATTATGAACGGGTAGTTAACTCTGATACTCAACCAGTTGAGTGTAATGTTTTCGATAGAAAAGTAGAAATATATTTTATAAGATGAAAAAAGTATTTTCTTTTGAAATAACAGATTATAATGTTGAAAAGATTGATGAATCTTTAAGAAAGGTTTTCTCCAGTTTAGACCTTACAAAAAGATTTTCAGATGGGAAGAAGATAATTTTAAAACCTAACCTTCTCACAAAACCTAATTCCACTTTAAACATTATAACAACAAATCCAATAGTTGTTGAATCAGTTATAAAGATTCTTCTCTCAAGTGGGATCCAAAAAGAAAAAATATTTATTGCTGATGGCTCATCAGCGATACACAAAGATATGGAGCAAATTTTTAAACAGACAGGTTTCTGGGAAGTTTCAGAGAAGTATGGGATAGAACTTGTCAATCTCAACAGGACAAAATACTTTATCAAAGATAAGATTAAGGTGAGCGATTTTATTAAAGATAACCCCCATATAATAAACATAGCGAAGTTGAAAACTCATATGCTCACAAAGTTAACCTTATCCGTTAAAAATCTTTATGGTTTGATTCCGGGTGAAAGTAAACTTTACTATCATACGAGGTATCCAGATCAAGAAAGTTTTTCAGATTTTTTATCAAAACTTTACAACTCTGTAAGACCTGAACTGAACATAGTAGATGGTATCGTTGGAATGCAGGGAAATGGACCTGGTGGTGGAGATTACGCTAAAACTGAACTACTTTTAGCATCTGAGGATGGTTTCGCTTTAGATGATTTTATAGCATCCCTTTTAGGTTTCAAAACCTCCGACATACCTTTTTTGAAAATGGCTATAAGAAACGGTTTCTACGATGGTAGATATGAAGTTTTGGGTTCATTCCATAAACTTGAAATGAGGATGCCTGACAGAAACAAATTTTCTTTGTCGCTAAATTTTGCTAAACAAAAATTTGTAAAACATTTCACATCCAATTTTCCTAAAGTAATTACAGAAAAATGCACGAGATGTTACAGATGTTACAAATCTTGTCCCGCTGGTGCAATAAATCTTGTTGATGGGTATCCGCATATAAGGGAGAGATTGTGCATAACCTGTTACTGTTGCGTTGAGGTCTGTCAATTCAAATCAATAAGAGTTAAAAAGAGTATTCTTGAAAAATGGTATGAAAAATTTAAAAAATGACCTCGTTGTTAAAATCTCACTATTCCTTCTAAAATATTTACCTTTAAGGTTATTGATAGTACTGGCTAAATTGATCTCAATACTATTTTACAATTTCGGAATAAAAAGCAAAAAGAGGGTGAAGGAGAATTTAAAAAAATGTCATATAAGATTTTCCATAAAAATTTATCTTAATAATGCTCAGTTTTTAGTTGAAAACCTTTATCTTTTTTACCATCATCCTTCTGAAAACAGATTCGAGTTTCATAACCTTGAATTACTTGAAAATTTATTGAGGAAAAATGAAAAGGTGTCTATCATTTCAGTCCATTATGGAAATTGGGAGGTTGTTGGTCAAATTTTACAAAGAAAAGGTTTCAAAATTTCAATTGTTTATCAGAAAAGGGATGAATGGTTTTATCATTATATAGATAATATAAGGGTCAAGTATGGGGTTAAACTCATTGAAAAGAGTTCTCCTTTATCTGTTTATAAAGAACAGATAGAAAATGGTAGAATTCTTTCTTTTTTAATAGATCAAAAATTGAACAACATTACAACAAAAAATGTTAACTTTTTAGGTATCGTTCAAAACTTGCCTTATGGCTGGTACAGGTTAATTGAAATATTTAAATTACATCCAGTTTTGATGGTAACGAGGTATGAAAGAGGAAAACATAAAGTTTACTTCTATGATGCTTACTCTTTTCCCTATGAAAAAATATACAGATTTTTCGAAAACCATATACGGAAGGATATTTTTCAGTATGATTTCTTCAGTAAAATATTTCAGGATAGTAACGGTTAGTATTTTTCTCTTTCTTTTATTCTGTGAAAGAGAAAGTATCGAAAAAGTTGAAAAAATTCAGGAAGATGTTGTTACAGATTTCAGATCAGAGTATTTCCAGAAAGATGTTAAAATTTATTCTTTAAAATCTGATACAGGTTACTATATAGATTCTTTGAAGATGTATATACTTAAAAATGTAGAGTACAATAGGGAGGATGGAGAAAAAGTTACAATCTTTGCGGAAAGTTCAAGTGTTTTTGAAAAAAAGATAGAGTATTTTAAGAATGTTCGAGTTGTTTTCTCAGACTCTATGATTCTTCACTCTAACTACCTTCTTTACGATATAGATACCGATACCTTAAGAACCGATGATTCGATAATTATAGAAAAGAAGGATGATAGAATGCTAACTAAGGGTTTTATCTGTTTTGACAATTTTAAAAAAACAGTATTTCTCTCTCCAGTTTTGATATATGATGAAAAAAGATAAAATTTTGATTTTGATTCTATTCTTTTTTTCACCAGAGATTTTCTTCGCTTATACTCTCTATTCTGAAAAAGCATCCATAATTGGTGATACTATATTTTTCTTTAAAAACGTTGATTTCAAATCTGATGGTTACTCCCTTAAAACTGATTCATCCTTTATTCTAAAGAAAGATTCTTTAATCTTTTTTCCAAAAAGTTTTATTTTGAAAAGAGATGATTCTGTAAAAATTCTTGCAAAGTATGGGATCTATCTTATCAAGGAAAAAAGATTCTATATTAATTTTCAAACAACTGAAAAAGAGAATAGATTCTCAATCCAGAGTGAAACTTTAGAAATTTTTCTTGATGATTCTCTTTTTATTTTTACCGGAAAACCTGTTTTTGATAATGCTGATGAAAAGTTAAAAATTTTTGGAGAAAGAGTTGAGTATTTAAAAAATCTTGAAAGGATTTATTTTAAAGGTAACTCTTTCCTTCAAAAGTATGATTCTTCTTATTCTATTATATCTGGTAACATTTTAATAGATGATAAAGATTCTGTTAATATTTTTTCAAGCGGAGTTGAGATTTTTAACGATAGTTTCACTATAAAATCAGATTCGGTGAATCATTACAGGAAAGGATCCTTTTTTAAAACTTTGAAAAGGGGAGATATAGTTGCAAAAAATTCCTTCTTTCAGGGAGACACTTTTATTTTCTATTTTGAGAATGATAGTTTGAGAAGGATGGTTGGTAAAAATAATATTGTATTTAAAAATGAAGATGATAATATTGTTAAAATAGTTTGTGATTCACTTGATGGAACTTTTAAATCATCAAAAGTTGATATTCTTAAATTTTATAAAATCAAAGAGAGTGAACTTTTGAAAAAGGAAAAAGATGGTACTGAGAAGTGAAAACCTGGTGAAGTTTTACGGGAAGAGAAAGGTTGTAGATCAACTCTCAATCGAAGTTGAAAATGGGAAAATTATAGGGCTTTTGGGTCCTAACGGTGCCGGCAAAACTACAACTTTTTACATGATGGTTGGAGTTGTTCAGGTATCTTCAGGAAGGATCTTTCTTGACCAAAATGATATAACAAACCTACCAATGTACAGAAGGGCAAGATTGGGGATAGGATATTTACCTCAGGAGAGTTCAATTTTCAGACAGTTGACAGTTTATGAAAATGTCTACTCGATCCTTGAGATGCTTTACAAGGATAAAGAAAAAAATAAAAAAAGAACTTTCGAACTTCTTGAAAAATTTAAGGTTTCGCATTTGAAAGACCTTCCCGCTTATAAACTTTCTGGAGGTGAAAGAAGGAGGGTTGAAATAGCGAGAGCTTTAACTTCCAATCCAAAATTTTTACTTCTCGATGAACCTTTTACTGGTATAGATCCAAAAGTTAAAGAGGATATACAGAATATGGTAAAAGAACTCGCTCGGGAAGGTATAGGTATTCTGATAACTGACCATAATGTAAGGGAAACACTTGAAATAGTGGATGTTGCTCATATAATATATGAAGGAAAGATACTCCTATCCGGTGATGCTCACCAGTTGATAAACGACGATAAAGCCAGACAACTCTATCTCGGAGAAAGGTTCAGATTATGAGACAAAAACTTGAAACCTCCCTGAAACAGGAGATTAAGTTAACACCGCAACTTCTAACACTTGTAAAGATACTTCAACTGCCACTCCTTGAATTACAGCAGGTTATTACGAATGAAATAGAGCAGAATCCGTTTTTAACAGATGATATTCTTGAAGAGGATGAGGTTACCTATGAAGAGGCTGAACCTGAACTTCCTTTGAAGGATGAGATAGATTATGAGTACTTTTTCCATGATGAGTGGAAAAAAGTCTCTCTCCCATCGGAAAGGTATAGCAGGGAGGATGAGGAGTTCGATCCTATTGCAAATATAGAGGAAACGGAAAGTTTACAGGACTACCTTCTAACCCAATCACATATTTTTTTCAATGATCCGGATGATATAAAAATTGCTGAAGAGATAACTTTTTCCCTTTCGGATGATGGACTATTAGAAGTCCCTTTGAGTGTGATTTCTGAAAATCTTAACCTTCCACTTGAAAAGGTTGAGTATGTGCATTCAAAGTACAAGTTCTTAGAACCGGTTGGAATTGGAAGCAGGAGTGTTCAGGAAGTTTTACTTACCCAACTCGAAAACCAAAAGAAAGAAGAAACATTGGAATACAAAATTATAAAAGATTTCTATGAGGAGTTTTTATCAAATAAACTCTACATAATAGAAAATAAACTCAAAATAACAAGAAGTAAACTTGAAAAGGCTTTGGAGTCAATAAAAAGTTTAAATCCGAAGCCTGCCAATGGGGTTTGGGGAAAGAGTACAGATTACGTAATACCTGATGTTATAGTTGAGCAGAGGGGAGAGGAACTTTATGTATCTTTGAACCTTCAATCGTTTCCAGAAGTTCATCTTAGTAAAAGTTATTTTGACATGTACAAAAACAACGAAAAACTCTCACAGGAAGAAAAAAGATTTTTAAAAAACAAATTCAATGCAGCTTTATTTCTCCTTGAAGGTATATATAGAAGAAACAATACACTTTTAAAAATATCTGAAAAAATAGTCGCTGTTCAAAAAGATTTTTTCTTTAATGGCATCTCTTCTTTAAAACCTTTAACTTTAAATGATATAGCGAGCCAGATAGGAATGCATGAAGCAACGGTATCAAGAGCCATAGAGAATAAGTATATGGATACCCCTTCTGGAATATTTCCTTTAAAATTTTTCTTTTCCAAAGGGGTTAAAAACGTTTCAGGTTTTGAGGTCTCAAACAAAAAGATCATGAATATTATCAAAGAGGAGATTGAAAAAGAAGATCCAAACAATCCTTACTCAGATTTAGAACTTGTTAGAATACTTGAAGAAAAATATTCTATTAAAATTGCAAGAAGAACAGTTTCTAAATACAGAGAAAATTTAAATATTCTCCCTTCAACAAAGAGGAAAGGGAATTTCAGGAGGTAAAATGAAATATCTATTCTTATTCTTTTCAATCGTTTCACTTTTTAAAGTTTCATTCGGGCTCACAATTTATGATGTTCAATACACTGAAAATATTTCTGGAGCATCACCTTATGAGGGTCAAACTGTTACAATCTCCGGAATAGTAACACGAGTTTTTGGAGTCAATGTATATATTCAGGATGATACCTTGCCTTGGCATGGAGTATTAATTTACAACCCTCCGACACCTGTTGAGGTTGGTGATTCTGTAATCGTTACCGGTCAAGTTGTTGAATACAATGGGAAAACTGAAATTTCCAACCCGACCTCCCTTACCGTTCTTGCCAAAAGTGTAAAGGTTCCGGGTCCAGTTCTGGTCAAAACAGGTGAGGCTGGTAAAGAAAAGTATGAAGGTATGTTTTTACAGGTTGAGAACTGTACCGTTACGCAGATAACATCAGAAAGGGAATGGCAGGTTGATGATGGATCTGGACCGATGATAATCTATGAGGATAACTCTTACCCTGTAACTGTTGAAGCTTTGAACGATACTTTTATTTTTATAAGAGGTTGTATGGATGAATACAACGGAAAATTTGAGTTAAAACCTTATGGTAACGATGACGTTTTAAAAACTATCGATGGGAGTGGATTGGTAAATGTTAATCCAAAATTTTTCAACGATTCATCCTATAACGATATAAGGGTTGATCTTATTCCAAACGTTGACACGATATATGGAACCATAAAGTATTTAAAACTCGTTTTCAACAAAAGGTTACTTGCAGATTCAATAAAGGTTTTGTGTGATTCTTCATTTATTTTATTTGATTCCTCTAAAATAACAATCGATACAACATCAACCACAACAACCGTCAACATAAACGATATTCTTTTTAAGGACACTGTAAAGATTTATGTTAAAAATTATTATTTCACAAACAGTGATACTGTAAAACTTTACACCGGAGTTAGTTCATCACAACTTCTACCGGTTTCATCCTTTTTCATAATGAAGGAAACACCTTTTTCAAATGTTATGAATATCTCGGAAGTTCAGTCAACAAATGATGGTTACAACTCAAAATATGTTAACCAGGTAGTTTCAGTTAAAGGTGTTGTAAATGGGGCTTCGAATGTTTTTTCTCCAACCGCAACCTCTACAGGATTTTTCATTCAGGATGAAAGTGGTGGAGTAAACATATATTCATCATCGGATCCTGCAAATCAAAAATTCAAAGAGGGTTTTGAAGTTATAGTTAGGGGAGTTGTTACAGAATATAACGGTTTAACTGAAATAAAATATTCATCTCCAGATACAGATGTTTATGTGATAAATGATACATTTGCCTATATCCAACCTGAAGAACTTAAAAATTCTCAGGGTATATCAGAGATTGTTGAAGGAAAACTTTTGAAAGTAGTTTACGGAAAGATCTTAACATATCCTGTTGATGCTGGAACAGGTAAAAATTTCCAGGTTCAGAATGGATACTCTGTTATTGATGTCAGGATAAACCAGTCAACAGGTCTTTACCAGGATGAAATAATGGATTCTATAGTACCAGGTAAGATAGTTGATGTTGTTGGTATAGGTGGCCAATATGATAGCCAATCACCATACACATCAGGGTATCAACTACTTGTTAGAAAAAAATCTGATATAAATATTTTGAGTTTACCGGAAGATTCGAACACTTCGGTTTCCCTTTTCCCAAACCCTTTCTCTCCAGATTATGGACAGGTTTTAAGGATAGAGGTAAAAGGATTAAATGAGGAAAGGTTCACACTGAAGGTTTATGATATAAATGGGAAACATGTAAGAACTTTAGGAGAAAACCAACCTGGCTCAGGAATATACCTCTGGGATGGTAAGGATAAAAATGGTGGTTTATGTAATCTAGGAATATACATTTTAAATGTAACCAGAACAGATAGTAAAGGTTACACCAGTTCTATAACAAAACCTGTTGTTATATCAACAAAATTAAAATGATGAGGTAAAAAATGAAGAAGATTATTTTAATTTTCATAATTTCTTTTTTAACTTTTATCTATTCTTTCGCTGCTTTTGAATATATACCTGGTAATGTTCAGACGAAAGGTATGTCCTATGCTACAACCGGTATGTTATCAGGAATAGACAATATTACTGTAAATCCAGCATCAATAATGGGGCTTGAGAAATATCAGGTATCAGTATCCTACGAAAATCTTTACAGGTTCATACACGCCGCTTCCCTATCGGGAGGATACTTTTCAAATTATGGTAACATCGGCTTAAAGTATTCTGAACTTTTCGTGATAGGTGATTATTCTAACGGTGATTCCTTGATAAGTTCGAACACGAGGTTGCAGACTGAAAGGGTTGTCCAGTTAACATACGGTCTTGAATTTAACGATGTAATATTTCTTGGAACAAATTTGAACTTTCTTTTTATAGAACAGAAGATGGAAGGTGTTGATGCAAACAACAACATATTCTATTCTGCTGATTTTGGAATAATAGGTAAGATATATGACAGATGGTTTCTTGGACTTGCAGTTTCAAATTTCACAGATACCTATATCGTTGGTGCAATGAGTAACCAAAGATATTATATAACGAGGAAGGTCTCCGCAGGTTTAACCTTCCTGCCTTATCAAAGTTTAACCACAAACTTTGATGTTTCAAAAGTCAGTGGTGAACCCACATCTTTCGGTTTTTCATTGAAATACCAGATGATAAAGAATTTATTCACAATTTACTCTGGAGTAAGGAATTATCCAACAAATCTTGGGATAGGATTTGAAATGAAGATAAAGAATATATCGATAGATTATGGTTATACAACCGTTGTAAATCTTCCTTCGAGAAACCATATACAGTTATCCTACTCTTTTTAGGAGTTTTTTATGAAAAGAATATATACTTTTCTTTTAATACTTGCGTTTTTTTCTATATTATTCTCTCAGGATAAGATAGATATAAACAATTCCGATTTGTCTGCACTAGATACCCTCTTTATTCCTGATGAAGTTATAAACAACATCAAAGTTTATTTGAATAGTCATGGAGAGATTAAATCCATATATGAACTTATGGAAATAGAGGGTGTTGATTATGAGATCTTTTCTATATTGAAAGAAAAACTTACAATAAGACCAGATACGAGTATAGATTCAACCTCCATCTATATTCTTAGAATGCAGGATAGATTGGCTGGTGAGGAAAACCCTTCAAGAGGTGCAATTGACCTATGGGAAAGGTTGCTTGTTGAAAAGTTGAATGTTAACAAGGTTGGTTTTGAAGAACTTTCACAGATATATGGTGTGAGGCTAACAGATGTTGAAGCTATAATGCAGGGTAAAAAATCGAGAACGTACAGGTATCTATCAGATCTTAGAAGGACCCCAAACCTCACCTACTATGCCTACTCTAATTTAAGAAACTATGTTACTTTCAAAGATGAAAAGAGAAGTTTTTTTGATCTTTCAGGTTATGTAAGAACAAAGATGAAATACTCAAACGATGATAGTTATGGTTACTCATCCTTTTCAGCACTTGCGAACGAACTATCATACAGGTTGACTCAACTTGAGGTTATAAATCCTGATTCGGTAAATTTGAGAAATACTCTTTTGAAAGCGGGGTACACTTCAGAGGAGGTTGATTCTTTGAAAAGTAGAATCGAAAGTGAGTACTCACAACTACAGAAAAGGGAGATAGGTTCAAACCTTTATAATAAGATAATTCTAAATGTCGGCAACAATCTTTCTTTTGGGACTTTGTTTTCAGATTATTCAACCATTGGAGAAAGAAATTTTAAAGGATATTTCCAGGTAAGGAATATTCCTTTTATCAAAAATTTGATATTTGGGAATTATAGGGTAACCTTGAATGATGGTTTAATCTTCGATAACACTGATGAGAAGAGTTCAAGGACATATGATAGGAGTTCAGGACTTTTCGTTGATCTGAACGAATCTTTCGCGAACAACCTTTTCGGTGTAGCTTTGGAGGGAAATGTAAAAAGGTTGTACTATATTTTGTTTTTGTCCCAGATGAAAAGGGATGGAATTTTAAACAGAGATTCAACCGTAAATCTACCTTTTCTAACTAAAACGTATATAGATGAGTTTACGGATGTTTATGGTGAAAAAACTTTTGGAGGTAAAATCGCTTTGAATATAGGAGGAATTTTTAACCTACCACTTGTAACGCAGATAGGTTTTTCAGGTTTTAACTCTATGTTTGACAGAAATTTCAGACAGGATAGTTTAACCTTAGACATACCTTTCGATAAGGACAACCTAAAAATACCTGTCTATCTTAACGAATTTTCAAATGATAGGTTGAATGTTTACGGGATTAACTTTCAAACAGCTTACAAAAATATTTTTCTACAGGGAGAGTTCGCTTTACAGGATAAAAGTAGAGCTTATGTGATTAAAAGTGGTTTGGTTTACAGTGATTTTTATTTCGTAGGCCTTTTAAGAAGGTACGATGTTGGTTATTCAAACTTTTATTCTAGACCTTTCTATGAACAGTCGAGATACGATGATACAGAGTTTGAAAAAACCTATAGACTCATAGATCCACTTTTCACATACATACTCGATGACCCTAGGCCAAGACCTGAAGAGGGTATATATCTTGAAACAAGGTACAGGATACTATCAAATTTAACACTCAACTACACTTACCTTGATATATGGAGAACTCTCGATTATAACCTTCTCAACTATAGGTTCCAAACCGAAATCGAGTTAAGACCCGTATTCCCTGTTAGAATAAGGTTGAAGCATAAAATACAGGAGAAAAATATATACAAAAATATAGTTTCAACGAACTCTGTTACCAACGAAACAACTTTGAGAATCTTCACACTTCTTTCAAACAACGATTACCTTAATTTTGAAGCAAGGTATGGAATGGTTAGACTGACAACTGGAGGAAACACTGATAACAGTTTCATAGATGGTTCATTTGTAAACCTTTCCTATGAAAAGAGAATAACGGATTACTTCTCAGTTCTTGGTGGTTTTGCTACATGGAATACAGATGGTATGAGTCAATGGATACTTGAGGATAATGGGATAGATTTTCTTTATGGAAAGGGTGACAAGATGTATTTGAGTTTTGTCGATAGGGTATCCGATCTTCTTTCCATGAGGATGAAACTCTCATTAAAAAATCAGGAGACCACATTTTCAGGTATATCGTTTTATAATGACAAATACCGTTACATAGACTCAGATTTTCAGGTTATCTCGGATTTCGATGAATACAAAAATCTTATAGGTATATCATGTCAGGTAGATATCAGATGGTAGGAGGAAAAATGAAAAAGTTTTTTTATATTGTTTTAATCTTTCTTTTCTCTTTAACTCTTTTCCCTTACACTTCACTTTACAGAAGTGGACTTGGAGATTTTAATACATCCCTTTTCAGTAAAGGCGCAGCGTTAGGTAACAATGACTTCTTTTTCAACCCTCTCGTTAACCCAACCGTTGAATGCAAAACCCAAAACTATTTTGTCGCTCTCGGATTCTATGGAATCCAGACAAGGGAAACGAGGTCTAAATATATTTTCGATTCCTATGAAAACAGTGTTGCAAAAAAGAATGTTTATGATAACAATTTCCTTTATGGCGAACCTGCATACATCTTAGGTTATATGCCTGTATCCAACTTCGGTTTGTACATAGGTTATGAAAATTACATAAACAACGATTATACATACAGGCAGATATACAGAAACGATAATTATGTTCTTTTATACGATGAGAGTCAGATCAGGATTGGGAATGTGAATACATATTTTTTGACTTTGAATTACAAGATTTTAGGTTTTACCCTTGGAACAAACTTTTCAATTATGCAGGGTGACGGTTCAGATGATTATTCAAAACTTTTCATTGATCCTTCATACATTGATTCAACCTATTCAGCGAAAGAGAATTATTCTGGAATAAGAGGTAATTTTGGCCTATCATACAATTATAAAGATAATCTTATCCTTTCATTAGTTTACAACATCAGAACATACCTTACAGTAGACAGGGTTACAGATATTATAGCGTCAGATACCAACCTTTTGACTGAAACTTCCTATTACATAATTCCAAATATATTCTCCTTTGGAATAGAGTACAGGGCAAAAAATGTCGCACCAGCAATCTTTTACTCTTCGATAACCTATGAGAGATGGAGTGAATTGAATGGTGAATTTATCGATTATAATGATCTTATAAAATACAATATTGGAGTTTTACATCAACTCAACAAAAATATAGATATGATGTACGGTTTTATGTATGAACCTTACAGAAAGGACAACAGGTTGGTTGATATTGGTTTTACAACAGGTTTAACTTACAAAATCGGTATGACGGATTTTACGATTGCTCTAAACTACAGGAATGTTAACTATGAGAAGGAAGAAGTTTACTATACGGATAGGGTTATAAAGTTGGTTGGTGATGTTTCTATAAAATTTTAGGAGAATTGGGAGTATTATGAAAAAGATATTTTTAACATTTTTCATCTTTATTATTTTTCTCTCTCTAATTTCGGAAGAGGAGATAGGTTTACTTCCTGTTGAGGGAGTTCTACCTATGAACAACAGGGATTACACTCCAACTCTGATAAAACTTTTTAACAATGCTCAGAAAACTATACATGCTGTTATTTATCAGGCTGGCTATTACCCAGATTATTCTGAAGGTGAACCTACAGAACTTCAGAATAGTTTGATAGATGCTGCAAAAAGAGGAGTTAAGGTTGTTTTACTTGTTGACCAGTCATCATGGAATCCATCCCTTTCAATAAAAAATGAAGAGTATGCAAAATATATGAGAGAGTTCGGTGTAGAGGTTTACTTCGATATGCCAGATATAACAACACATGCTAAATTTGTTGTAATTGATTCTTCAATAACTGTTGTTGGTTCGACTAACTGGAGTTTCTATGCTCTAGCAAAAAATAACGAATGTGCCGTTGCATTGAAATCAAAAGAGATATCGCTAAAGTATGAGAATTTTTTTGAAAAGATTTACATTTTCAGATCTGACACTTTAACAATAACACCTTAGGAGTTAATATGAAAAAACAATTTTTTCTTATTTTCTTTTTGTTAACCTTCGAATTTGTTCTTTCGGATAGTTTGAATTTTCTACCGGCGGATGGTGCTTTTACTATGAACAACAGAGAGTACCCAAAAAACCTTATAAAACTAATAAAAAATTCAACGAAAAGTGTTCATATAATGATGCTTGAAGGTGGTTATTATCCTGAAAGAGAAGAGGGAGTGAACCAGAAAATTTATGAATCCCTTTTTGAAGCAGTAAGAAGGGGAGTTGATGTCAAAATAATACTCGATCAATCAGGTTTCAATCCGAATCAAAGCATACGGAACAAAGAACTTGGGGATTTTTTAAAAAGTGGTGGAGTGAAGGTTTACTACGACGATCCTGAAGCAACCCTTCATGCAAAAACAATTATAATAGATTCTATCTTCGTGATAGTTGGTTCAACAAACTGGAGTTACCATGCATTGGATAAAAACAATGAAGCTTCAGTTTTGATAAAATCTGATACCTTAGGTAAAATCTATGAGAGTTATTTCACAGAGATACTTGAAAAATCTGTTGACAGAATAACAGTTTTCTAAGGGGTGAAAATGAAAAAGATTTTTTACTTTTTATTAATTTTTCTTTCTTTTATTTTAACTTTTTCAAAAGAGATAGTTATATTACACACTAACGATATAAGGAATGTTCTTGAAAGAAGGGAGGCAACTTTCATAAATCCAAACTTTCCACCAGTTCTCGGTGGAATATATTCACTTTCAACCGCTGTAAAGTATGAAAGGGAATTAGCGGAAAAAAGAGGACAGATTTTTTTACTTTTCGATTCAGGTAATTTCGTTTACAAATCTGTGGATTTGGATTCTGTTGATTTTGTTAAGCCATCCTTGTACTTTAACTATATAGGTTACGATGTTGTAAATATTGGTGTTGATGAAATAATAGCGGGACCTAAATTTTTAAAAGAAGGATACAATTTGTTTAAACCAAAAATGATTTCATCCAACCTAACTATTTTGGATTCTGATATTCAACCACAAAAGTATGTTATAATAGAAAAAGAGGGAATAAAGATAGGAATCTTTGGATTGGTAACAGAGTATGCCATATTGAATATGGATGAAGAGGTGGCGAAAAATTACATTATTGAAAAAGAGATTGAGAAAACTAAAGAGGTTGTTGATGTGTTGAAAAAAAATAGATGTTCAATTATAATAGGTATTACATCTGTTGGGCTTGAGCATGATAGGGTAATTGCGGAAAACGTTGAAGGAATAGATATTATATTTGGTGGATTCGAAGGGGTTGGTTTAAGAAATGCTATCGAAACACCTTTAAACCATACAATAATTATGAAAGGATATGGGGAACTTTCAAGTTTTGATAAACTGATCCTTAAAGTGGATGATTTTGGAAGGATAATAGATTACGAATCTGAAGTAGTCACACTTTTTGAAGAGAGATACCCTTCAGATTTAGAACTCGAAAAAATTTTAAAATAGATTGGAGGTTTTATGACTCAAAAATTTAAAAATTATATCAACGGAGAATGGGTTGATTCCGTTACAAAAGAAACTTTCGAAAGCAGAATGCCTGCAGATTGGAGTAAAGTGATAGGTGTTTTCCCTAAATCGAATAAAGAGGATGTTGACCTTGCGGTTAAAGCTGCTAAGGAAGCGTTTAAAAGTTGGAAAAAGGTCCCTGCAGCTAAGAGGGGAGAGTTGTTAGGAAAGGTTGGCGATATAATGGTAAAAAGAAAAGAGGAATTAGCCAGGCTTATGACGGAGGAGATGGGAAAGATAATGAAGGAAGCGAGAGGTGATACCCAAGAAGGTATAGATACAGCATACTACGCTTTCGGTGAAGGAAGAAGATTTTTTGGAAGAACATCCCCATCGGAGTTACCCAACAAGGTGGCTATAACATTTTTAAGACCAATCGGTGTTGCCGGTCTTATAACTCCATGGAATTTTCCTATCGCTATACCAACTTGGAAAATGTTTCCCGCATTACTTTCAGGAAACACCGTAGTTTTAAAACCAGCATCTGATACACCTGCTCTTGCAACAAAACTGGTAGAGATAATGGAAGAGGCAGGATTTCCAAAAGGTGTTGTGAACCTTGTCCATGGACCAGGTGGTTCGGTCGGTAATGCTATTCTTGAACATAATGATGTTGGAGTGGTGTCCTTTACCGGTTCATCTGAGGTTGGAAGACATATAGCATCGGTTTGTGGAAGGACTTTGAAAAAAGTTTCTCTTGAACTTGGTGGTAAGAATGCTCAGATAGTTATGGATGATGCTGATATTGATCTTGCTTTAGACGGTGTCCTTTTCGGTGCATTCGGAACCGCTGGACAGAGATGTACTGCTACATCGAGGTTAATACTTCATGAAAAAATTTATGATCTTTTCATTGAAAAACTTGTAAAAAGAACCGAAGATTTGAAACTTGGTTACCCATGGGATGAGAGTATAGATGTTGGACCGGTAATCAACGAGGCTTCTATGAAAAAGATATTGGAATATGTTAAGATTGGAAAGGAAGAGGGAGCGAAACTTGTAACAGGTGGTTATAGGTATGAGGAAGGTGTTTGCAAGAATGGATGGTTCGTAAAACCTACTATTTTTGTTGATGTTAAACCTAAAATGAGAATCGAGCAGGAAGAGATATTCGGACCGGTTCTATCAGTTATCAAAGTAAATAGTTTTGAAGAATCTATAGATGTTTTAAACGATGTGGAATACGGACTCTCAAGTTCAATTTACACTAAAAATGTTAACCTCGCTTTTAAAGCTATTGAAGATATTGATACTGGAATAACTTACGTTAACGGTCCAACTATAGGTGCAGAGTGTCATCTACCCTTTGGTGGAACAAAGAATACAGGAAACGGGCATAGAGAGGGTGGTTGGACAGTTTATGAAATATTCACAGAACAGAAAACTGTTTACATAGATTACTCCGGTAAACTGCAAAAAGCACAGATAGATATTAGTATTGAAAAGTGAAAGTAAAGGGGGGAGTTTTCCCCCTTTTTTAAAAAAAGGAGAGTTATGAATAAGTTTCTTTTCTTAATAATTTTAGTAGTTTTCTTTTTTTCTTCCTGTATGTTGTTACCTCTCCCTCAGAGTGCTGAAATTGAACTCACCTATACACCAAACCCCGTCACCGATGGTTACTATGATGGAAATTATGGATGGTCTTTTTACTCTGATATAACTATAAGTGAAAAGAATAACATTTCGGTAACTCTTGGAAACTACGGGCCAAACGGATGTTGTTGTTATGGACAACTTATAGTTAACGGAAAGATAGTTGAAACATACTACTATGATGAAAGTGATGTTGAAAGTTGGTTTGGAACTTTAACCATCGAAGGTGGTAGTTATATAAAAGAAAATGATGCACTTTTCACAACAGGTAACTACCCATCAGCAAAGATGAGTGAGACATACTATGGGAAGGATGAGAATGGAAATTTGGTGAGTTGTTCAAATACTTTAATACTTGACGCATCAAAAAAGAAAAAAAAGATATGAAATGTCCATACTGCGGTTTTGAAGAGAATAGGGTTATAGATTCGAGGGCAAGTAAAGATGGGCAAAGTGTAAGAAGAAGGAGAGAATGCCTTCAATGCAAAAAAAGGTTTACAACCTATGAGTACGTTGAAAAGACACCGCTTCTCGTAATAAAAAGGGATGGTAGAAGAGAACCCTATACGAGGGAGAAACTTATTGAAGGCATAAGAACAGCATGCAGGAAAAGGCCTGTTTCTAATGAGATTGTTAACAGAATAATAGAGGATGTTGAAAGAAAATTATTTTCAAAAGAATCTGATGAGGTTGAGTCAAAGTTTATTGGAGAGACAGTTATGGAACATTTAAAAGAGGTAGATGAGATTTCATATGTTAGATTCGCATCTGTATACAGACAGTTCAAAGATATGAATGAGTTTATTGAGGAACTGAATTCACTTTTGAAGAAAGGAGAGAAAAATGGTGGTAAAGGAAACAAACGTAAAAGAATTAAGGATGATTGCAAAGGGAAAAGTTAGAGATATTTACGAGTTTGAAAACGATAAACTTTTGATAGTTACAACAGATAGAATATCAGCATTCGATTATGTTCTTGAAAATGGCATAGAATCTAAAGGAAAGGTATTGAACAAGTTGTCTAAATTCTTTTTTGATTTAACCAAAAAGATAGTTTCCAACCACTTTCTCTACGATGATTTTGACGCTCTACCTAAAGATTTGAAAAAGTATGATTACCTTAAAGATAGGTTCATGGTTGTAAGGAAAGCAAAACCTATCCCTTTCGAGTGCATAGTTAGAGGTTATATAACTGGAAGTGCATGGAGTGAATATTTGAAAACTCAAACTGTTGGAGGTACTTATATAAGAGGCGGTTATGTTGAATCTGAAAAGTTTGATGAACCACTTTTTACACCAACTACAAAAGCTGAGAAAGGACATGATGAGATAGTTTCTTTTGAACATATGAGAGAAAAATTAGGTGATGAACTTGCAAATAAGATTAAAGATCTTTCTTTACAACTGTACAGATTCGGTTCAGAATTCCTCCAAGAAAAAAATATTATTTTAGCTGATACGAAGTTCGAATTCGGTTTACTTGATGGCAACCTTATAATCATAGATGAGATCTTTACTCCAGATTCTTCAAGATTCTGGTCTGCTGAAACTTACCAGGTTGGAAAGAAACAGGAACCATTCGATAAACAACTTATAAGGAATTATCTCCTTTCAACAGATTGGGATAGGAAGTCTCAGCCTCCACAACTTTCTGATGAGATTGTTCAAAAAACTTCCGAGATCTATAAAAAAATTTACAAGATTATAACAGATGAAGAATTATCCTGATAATTTATTAAGAAAGGTTAAAAATCCTTTACAGTATATAGGCAATGAGTTCAATTTTATTAAAAAGGATAGTGAAAATAAAATCAGGGTTCTCCTTTCTTTTCCAGATCTTTACTCTATAGGTATGTCCTCTTATGGACATCTTTTGAATTACCATTATTTCAACTCTTTCGAAGATGTTTATGCTGAGAGAGTTTACGCTGTTGAAAATGATATGGAGGAACTTTTAAGGAAGGAGGACATACCACTCCTTTCACTTGAAACGAAAACACCACTTAACGAATTCGATCTTGTTGGTTTTACCGTTGAATATGAATTAACATTCACAAATATACTTCAGATACTTGAACTTGGGCGAATTCCTTTATTATCAAAAGATAGGGATGAAAAATCTCCAATAGTTATCGCTGGGGGAACTGTAACTTACAATCCACTTCCGATAAGAGATTTCATAGATGTTTTTTTTATAGGTGAAAGTGAAGGTATGGTTGAGGATATAGTTTCTATAATGAGAAAATTAAAATGGGGAGAGATAACAAGATATCAAACTCTTCAACTTTTTGATCAACTCGATTATACATACATTCCACAACTTTCAGGTAAAAATAAAGATGTTTACCAGAGGATAGATGAAAATTTCTTTGAAAGAAAAAGTATTCAAAGTCCTTTAGTTCCAATAGCAAGAACAGTTTATGAAAGGGATGTTGTTGAGATAAGTAGAGGGTGCACAAGAGGTTGCAGATTCTGTCAGGCAGGTTATATTTATAGACCTTTAAGGGAAAAGAAAAAAGAGATAGTTATTTCAGATTGTACCGAAATCGTTAAAAATACCGGATACGACGAGGTAACACTTTTATCACTTTCAGCAACCGATTACAGGGAACTTTTCCCTCTTCTAAAGGGTTTGAAGAAAAACCTTTCGAGAAACAAGATTTCAATATCTTTACCATCTTTAAGAATAGGTGAAATAAAAAATGATCTTTTAAGTGAGATATCGGATATTAGAAAGTCAGGTCTAACCATTGCTGTGGAGACTGGCTCTGAAAGGTTGAAAAAGGTGATCAATAAAAATATCTCTACTGAAGAAATTTTTGAAACTATAGAGAGAGGAAAAAAATTAGGCTGGAAGCATGTCAAACTCTATTTTATGATAGGACTTCCCACTGAAAACGAAAGTGATTTAGATGAAACCGTTAAACTTTTGAACGATCTTGGAAAAAGATTTAGAGAACTTATTTTGAACGTTTCAATCTCTCCATTCGTAGCGAGACCTTTTACCCCTTTCCAGTGGTTAAAGCAGGACGATATCGAAACAAGCAGAAAAAAGATAGAAAGAATAGTTCATGGAGTTAAAAGTAAAAATGTATCTATAACTTACAGGGATCCGAACATATCCTTTCTTGAGGGAGTTTTTGCAAGGGGAGATGAAAAACTTAACAAACTTGTTTTGAATGCTTACAAGAATGGCTCTCGACTCGATGAGTGGAGTGAATTTTTCGATTTTAAAAAATGGGAGGAGGCAGCAAAAGATTTGAATATCGACCTGAAAGGGTATCTAAGGGAAAGAAAAATGGAAGAAAGTTTACCATGGGATTTTATCAATTGTAAAGTTTCTAAAAGTTATCTTAAAAAGGAATTTTTAGCATCACAGAAAGAAATTCTTACCGAAGATTGCAGAAGGGATAGTTGTACAGGTTGTTCCGCCTGTAAAGGAGAAATAGCTGGAGAACTTATAAAAAAAGAGGGTGTTCACTTTTCGAGTGTGAGTGATTTTGTTAGAAGAAAACAGAAAAAATTGATAAACCCTTTGATAAAAAAAACAAAGGTACTTTTGTTGTACTCTGTTGATAACAAATTACAGTATTTATCCCATCTTACCATGATTAACATTTTAAATACTGGCTTTAGAAGATCTAAACTTCCTTTCATATACACTCAAGGTTTCAACCCAAGAATAAAAATGAATCTTGGATACCCCAAACCTGTTTTTGTCTATTCACAGATGGAGATGGTTGAAGTTTATTTAGATGGCTTATTTGTTCCCAACATTTTAGAGAATTTAAACTCTTCCTTCCCTGAAGGTATAAAATTTTTTTACGCTAAGGAACTTTTAAACGAGAAGGATTCTATTATATCTAGAGTTAATAGATTGAAGATGGTGTTCGAATTTGATGTTGGAAGGGAGAATTTAGAGGGTATAAAAAAATTTCTTGAGAGTGAAAAGTTCTTGGTTGTAAGGAATATCAACCAAAAGGAAGAGGAAGTTGATATTAGAAAATATGTTGATATAATAGAAGTAGGAAAAGGGTATGTTAAAGTTGTTTTGGTATTGGGAAAGGATGGTAATATAAAATTCGAAGAATTGTATAAAAAAGTTCTTTTGATAGAAGAGTTAAAAGATGTTAACGTTTATAGAGAGAAATTTTTTATATTTGAAAACGGAAAAGTTGTAGAGGTTATTTGATGAATGAACTTTTCATTTCCAAGTTGGAAAACAGTACAATTATAGCACTAAAAGAGGACTCAAAACTGGTTGAAATATCTGTCGAGGATACAACGAAAAGTTCTCTTGTAGGTAATATTTATAAGGCAAGAATAGATCATATTGCAGGAGGGATACAGGCAGCCTTTGTTGATATAGGAGAAAAGAAAAAAGCTTTTCTTCCTCTGAACACTCCAGATGGAAAGGTGAAGTTTGAGTATTTTGGTGAGATAGATGAGGACATTGAGAATTATATGGAGATAAAGAAAGGTGATGAGATACTTGTTCAGGTTATCAGGGATGAGATCAACGCAAAAGGTGCAAAGCTTTCATCCTATATTTCAATCGCTGGTAACTATCTTATACTTGTTCCTTTTGTTCATTTCGTCGGTGTATCAAAACAGATAAAAGATAGAGAGTTCAAATCATCAGTAAAATCTTTTCTATACTCTTTTTTACCGCCAGATATGGGAGTTATAGTGAGAACCGCTGCAATAGATGCAAAACCTACTCTTTTGAAAAAAGAATTCTATGAACTTCAAAAAATCTGGGATAAAATAGCAAAAAATATTGATAAGAAAAAATCCCCTTCATTACTTTACAGGGAATCATCCCTTGTTATAAAAACTATAAGAAACCTTATGAAAAGAAACCTTGATGTGATTCATATTGATACGAGGGAGGTATTCAACGAGGTAAATAACTATTTAACCTTTTTCAACCCTCTTCTGAAAAACAAGGTTAAACTTTACAAATTCAAAATCCCGATGCTTGCTTATTTTGATATAGATAAAGAGATAGATAGGATGATAAAACCAGAAGTATATCTTAAAGGTGGAGTGTCCATAGTTATTGAAACAACCGAGGCTTTAACCGCAATAGATGTAAACTCTGGGAAGATATCGAAAAGCAGGGATGATGTTAACCTTGTGAAAGATATAAATCTTATGGCAGCGGAAGAGATAGCAAGACAGTTAAGGTTGAGAGATATAGGTGGGCTCATCGTTATAGATTTTATCGATATGGGAGATGTACAATCAAAAAAAGAGGTTTTCAACTATCTTAAAAAATGTTTGAAGAACGATCGCTCAACAACAAAAACTTTGAAACTCTCACAATTCGGTTTAGTTGAGATGACAAGAAAAAAGATAGGTCCATCAGTTACGATGAATTTTGTTGAAAAATGTCAATGCTGTGATGGGAAAGGTTATACAGCAAAGCCAATACTGTTGGGTATGAAACTCATAAGATGGATAAAAGAGAATATAAAAAATTACTCAAAAGATACACTCATTATAAACTGTAACAAAGAGTTATCCGATGTAATTGAAAAAGATCTTTACAGGTATTTTGAAAGTTTGATGAAAGATTATAAGGTTAACATTAAAATTGAAAACACAGAATCTTCAAAAATAGGATTTGAAATATACTCTTTGAATAAACTCGAAAAAATAGCGTATGTATTCTAAAAAATAGGAGGTGTTATGTCTATAAGAATAGGTATAAATGGTTTTGGTAGGATCGGGAGACTTTTCACAAGGATAGCCTTGAAAAGGGAAGGGCTTGACATAGTTGCAGTAAACGATATCACTGATGCTAAAACACTCGCACATCTTTTAAAATACGATTCTGTTCATGGAATCTATGACAAAGAGATCAGTTCAGATGAAGGAAACATTATAGTTGATAACAGAAAGATAAAGATTTTTTCGGAAAAAAATCCAGAAAATCTAAAATGGGGGGATCTCGGAGTGGATGTTGTTATAGAGGCAACAGGTCTTTTTAGAAAAAAGGATGATGCCTTAAAACATATTAAAAATGGTGCAAAAAAAGTTATTATAACTGCACCAGCAAAGGATGAGATAGATGCTACGATAGTCCTTGGGGTAAACGAAGAAGTTTACGATAAGAATAAACACCAGATTATATCAAACGCTTCATGCACAACAAACTGTCTTGCGCCACTTGTTAAAATTCTGCTCGAAAATTTTGGAATAGTTAACGGCCTTATGACTACCGTTCATTCTTACACTAACGATCAGAGAATTCTTGACCTGCCACATAGTGATTTAAGGAGGGCTAGAGCTGCGATGCTTTCTATGATACCAACTTCAACAGGAGCTGCAAAAGCTTTAGGGCTTGTTATACCTGAAGTTAAAGGAAAGATGGATGGGATTTCGATAAGGGTGCCAACCGCTGATGTTTCAATAGTTGATCTTTCAGTTATAACGGAAAAGAAAACATCGGTTGAAGAAGTGAATGCAATTTTTAAGAAATACTCTGAGAGCGAAAGGATGAAGAATTACTTAAAGTATAATGACCTCCCATTGGTTTCAGCAGATTTTTTGGGTTCCACTTACTCTTCGATATTTGATGCACCATCAACATTCGTTAAAGGTAATCTTGTAAAAGTTTTCTCCTGGTATGACAATGAGATGGGATACTCATGTAGAGTGGTTGACCTTGCAGAATACATAATGAGGTGATTATGAGATTTAAAAGGATAGATCAAATAGATGTAAAAGGAAAAAATGTACTTATAAGAGTAGATTACAATGTCCCTATAGAAAATGGAAAAGTTTTGGAGAACAAAAGGATTGTTGAGAGTTTGCCAACGTTGAAATATCTAATAGAAAATGGATCAAAAATAATTATACTTTCACACCTTGGAAGACCTAAAGGATTCGATAAAAAGTTTTCCCTTTTCCCCGTGAAAGAGGAACTTGAAAAACTTTTAAACATTGAAATTCTTTTCATAGAAGATTTTTTAAAGGATGGAGTTAAAGAGAAGATAGATTCTCTGCCTTTTCCCTCCCTTGTTATGTTTGAAAATGTTCGATTCTTCAAGGGAGAAAAAGAAGGTGAAGAACAATATGTAAATAAACTTTCCTCTTTCGGAGATATTTATGTGAACGATGGTTTTGCAGTTTCACATAGAAAGGAGGCATCCATTTACAATCTACCTTTAAAGATGAAAGAGAAATGCGCTGGTTTACTACTTTCCAAAGAGATAGAAAACCTTTCCAAATTGAACGAGAATCCATCAAAGCCTTATGTTTTTGTTGTTGGTGGTTCAAAAGTTTCAACCAAACTTACAATTATTGATAACATTATGAACAACGCATCAACCGTAATAATAGGTGGTGCCCTATCTTTCACATTTTTAAAATCACAGGGCTTTTCTGTAGGGAAATCTTTAGTAGAGGATGATATGTTGGATGAATGCAAAAAGATTTTCAAAATGGCTAACGAAAAGATGGTTAACGTACTTTTACCTCTCGATTTTGTAGTTGCCAAAAATCTTGAAGGTGGTGGGAAGAGAATTGAGAAAAGGGAATCTTTAAAAGAGGATGACCTTGGACTTGATATAGGTCCACTTTCAATTGAGATCTTTAAAGCATCCTTGAAAGATTCGAAAACAATAGTCTGGAATGGACCTATGGGCTATTTTGAAAACCCTCTTTTTGTAAACGGGACATTTGAAATAGGGAAAGCGATAGCAGAGGAAACTAAAAAAGGTGCATTTACGGTTGCTGGAGGAGGGGACAGTTTGCTTGCTATAGATAAACTCAACCTTTTCTCTTCTTTCTCATTCATCTCTACAGGTGGAGGTGCTATGCTTGAATTTTTGGGTGGAGTTGAAATGCCTGGTATTAAAGTTTTAGAGGAGGTTTTATGAGAAAGGTTTATGTTGCTGGAAATTGGAAGATGAATCTCATCGATGAGATCCAGCCTCTCAAGGAATTTTCAAAAGATATAAAAAATGATATAGAGGTTATAGTTTTCCCACCATTCACACACCTTCAGAAATATGGAGAGATTTTAAAAGGAAGCAAAGTGAAAGTTGGGGCTCAGAATGTTTTTTACGAGGAAAAGGGTGCTTACACGGGAGAAATTTCTTACAGGTTCCTTCAAGAGTTTGGGTGTGAATACGTTATTTTGGGTCACTCAGAAAGGCGTAACATATTCAGAGAGAGTGATGAATTGGTATCTTTAAAGATTAAAAAGATTCTTTCTTCCAGTATAAAACCTATACTCTGTGTTGGTGAAAGAGAGGAAGAAAGGAGTTTAAATAAGCAAAAATTCGTAGTAGAGAACCAGTTAAAAATCTCTCTTGGGGGTATTGAAAATAATTTTAAAAACATTATAATAGCATATGAACCTGTGTGGGCAATAGGAACAGGAAAAAATGCTTCGCCTTACGATGCACAGGAGATGCACTCTTTCATAAGAGAGCAACTTTCTTCATTATTTGGGAAGAAAATCTCTTATGATATCTCCATACTATACGGTGGGAGTGTAAACGAAGAGAATGTGAAAGATCTTTTCAGAGAGGATGATGTGGATGGGGTTTTAGTAGGTGGTGCATCCTTAAAGTGTGATAAGTTTATAAAGATAGTAGAGATAGTTGATAAAAGTTTAATTTAGGAGGTTTTTAAATTGTTTACTCTGATTTTAATAATCCATATTTTGGTATCGGTTCTTTTGGTAGTACTGATACTTCTACAGCAGTCAAAAGGTGGGATGTCTGAAATGTTTGGTGGTGGAGGACAGGAAAACCTTTTATCTGGATTTGGTACTGAAAATATTCTTACTAAAACTACAGCAATACTTGCGGTTGTTTTAATGCTTACAAGTTTTTCCTTGGCAATTATGACAAGTAAAGTTAACAGAACCCCTCAGATTGAGAAAAAGGTACCTATCCAAAACAATATTCCACAGAGTACACCAGAACAAAATACTCAACAGCCCAATCCAACAATACCATTAAATAATTTACCCACAAATGAAGGAGGAAAATGATGTTTGCTATAGTAGAGATCAATGGGTTTCAATACAAGGTCGAAGAAAATCAAACTATCAAATTGACCAAGGTTGATAATTTTGAGAAAGGGAAAAAGATAGAAACCGATAAGGTTCTTCTGCTCTCAAACGATAAAAGTTTAAATGTAGGTAAACCTTACGTGAAAGGTGCGAAGGTTATTTTTGAACTCATAGGAGAGAAGAAAGGAAGGAAGATCGAGGTTATGAAATTCAGAAGAAGATCAAACTATAAAAGGATAAAAGGATATAGGGACAATTATACTCTTGCAAAAATAGAAAAAATAGTTACCCCCTAAGGAGGATTTATGGCACACAAGAAAGGAGTAGGGTCATCGAGAAATGGAAGGGATTCCAACCCCAAATATTTAGGTGTAAAGAGATCTGAAGGAGAGTTTGTTAAAGCGGGGACGATTCTTGTGAGACAAAAGGGAACAGTTTTTCATCCTGGGAGAAATGTTGGAATAGGCTCTGATAACACTCTCTTTGCTCTTATAGATGGGGTCGTTAAATTTCACAAGTATGGAAAGTTTAGAAAAAGAGTATTCGTTGAAGGGAAGGAATAATGAAAATTGTGTGGTATGGCCACGCATCATTTCAACTCAACATAGAGAATAAAAAAATGATTTTTGACCCGTACCAGAAAGATGGATACGGGTCATCTTTCAGGTATAGAGGGAATTTTGAAGATCCTGATATTGTAATGATTTCCCACAACCATTCTGACCATAACTTTAGAGATTTTAAGAACTCCCCTAAAATAATAGATAAAGAAGGGGTATTCAATATCGATAACATTAAAATCGAAAGCATAAAAACATTCCACGATAATGAAAAAGGGAAAAAGAGGGGAGAGAATTTAATATTTATTGTTTATTCTGAAAAGGGTAAGATAATACATTTCGGAGATTTAGGCCACATACCCTCACCTGAAACTTTAAAAAAACTCTCTGATCCTTACGCAATAATGATTCCAGTTGGGGGATATTTTACTATAGATCACAATGATGCTAAAAAGATAATAGAGAACATTTCTCCACTTTATATTTTCCCAATGCACTACAAAACCGAATTTGTTGATTTCCCGATAGAACCGGTTTCCAAATTTCTTGAAAACAACCAAAATTACAAGATAAAAAGAAAAGATTATTTTGATGATTCTTTGGAAGAACTTGAGAACTCTATTTATATTTTAAGTATCTCCTGATCATTCTTTGGAGGAAAAATGAAACCATTCAGTATCAAATCCCTTTTTAATTCATTTATATCAAACGATATCGCTATAGACTTAGGAACAGCATCAACTTTAATATACATGAAGAATGAGGGGATAGTATTGAATGAGCCTTCAGTTGTGGCGATAGATTTAAAGACTAATAAACCTCTTGCCATCGGTTTTCAGGCAAAAGAGATGCTTGGAAAGACACCTCAGGAGATTAAAGCTGTAAGACCTATGAAGGATGGTGTTATAGCTGATTTTGAGGTTGTAGAGGAGATGTTAAGATATTTTATTACCAAAGTTGAAAAATCGAAAATAATAATAAGACCAAGAGTAATAGTATGTGTCCCATCCGGAATAACAGCGGTTGAGATGAGGGCTGTTAGAGATTCAGTTGAGCATTCTGGTGTTAGGGATGTTTTTCTCGTTTCGGAACCTGTTGCAGCCGCAGTTGGAGTTGGACTTCCAGTTGAAAAACCCAAAGGAAGTATGGTTATAGATATTGGAGGGGGAACAAGTGAGATAGCTGTAATAGCCCTGAACGGTATAGTAACAAATAACTCTATAAGGGTTGGTGGTGATGAAATGGATGAATCTATAATCCAGTACGTTAAGAAAAACTATAACCTTCTTATAGGGGAACAAACAACTGAAAAGATAAAAACTACAATAGGTTCAGCATACAAACTTGAAGAAGAACTTGAACTTGAAATAAAAGGGATAGATCTTGTTGAAGGTATTCCTAAGACTATAAAGTTGACTTCTGAGGAGATAAGGGATGCTTTAAGGGAGCCGGTTTATATGATAGTTTCTGCTATCAAACAGACTCTTGAAAAAACTCCACCAGAACTGGCATCGGATATTATAGATCAAGGTATAGTTATGACAGGTGGGGGATCCCTTTTAAAAAATTTTGATAAACTTGTTTCCAAAGAGACTGGATTGAAGGTAACTATACCTGAAAACCCTATAGAGTGTGTTGTCAAAGGAAGCGGAAAGATCCTTGAGAATCTTTCCTTTTATGAAAAGATCATAATTCAAACATCAAGATAAAATGAACTCAAGAAAAAAAATCTTTTTCTTTTCCCTTCTGTTTATCTCTTTTCTTTTAATGATTCTTTCAAACAGGTTCACTTTCTATTCTTTTAAAAGTGTTCTTCTATATCCCTTAAAACCCTTCAATTTTATTGTCGATTACATTGGATTCACTTTTCAGGATAGAAAAATATTCAGGGAAGAAATGGTAACTATATTTCAAAAGAACCTTGAGATAAATAGATTAAAATTCCTTGAATATGAAAATGAAAATTTGAAAAATCTTTTAACGATTAAAAATAGATTCAAAGAGGAGTTAATCTTCTCAGAAGTTATTGGACAGGACAAGTTGGCAGGTGAGTTTTTAACTATCGATAAAGGGAAAGTGGATGGTGTTGAAGAAGGGATGCCTGTTCTATCTTTAAAAGGTATAGTTGGGAAAATAGTTTCGGTTGATAAATACAGTTCCGTTGTTGAGACCTTCAACAACTCGAATTTCAGAGTTGGGGTTATGGATAGAGAAAAAGAACAGTTTATGTTATGCTATTTTTATAGAACAGGATTTTTGAAAGTTGAAAATGTTAAATATGACTCTAAATTGAAAATCGGTGACTCAATTTTTACAAGTGGATTTGGTAAAATTTTCCCTGAAAATATACCTGTTGGGAAAATCATCAAGATTGAGGTACTTGAGGATGGGGATTTTTTTTATGTTGTTGAACCTTTTGAGAATATTTTTTCCATAAAATATGTTTTTCTCATTAAAATGGATAAAGATTTTTATAGAAACAGATTCGAAAGAGCAAAGAAAAGAGAGTTAACAAAGTTTGGATGGTACACTATTTACAAAAGGACTTTTGAATGAAATATTTTCTTTTAACTATTCTCTCCATTATTTTTATATATTTTATTTCCACAATCCCTCCCTTTTTTTCAATAGATGGTGTAGTTCAACCAGACCTTATAATAATACTTGTAATCTTTGTTTGTTTTAACTTCAACGAGATTTTTTCTTACCTATTCTCTTTTATTATAGGTTTTTTCTGTGATGCTATTTTGGGAACATACCTTGGTTTCCATTCATCAGTTTATCTGATAATCTCTTATTTTACTTCAAGGTTTGGGAACCTTTTTTATAAAGAAAAATTTTTTAATAAACTTCTTTTGGTTTTAATATCCGATATATTTTACAGGATCATTCTACTCGTCATAAATTTTCAAAAATCAAAAAGCATAATTACAATTTTTGTTTTTGTTTTCATCATTCCATTCTATACAGTCTTTTTATACTTTCTTTTCCATTATCTTAAGAAATTTTTGAAGAAATTTTATGTTACGAGATAGGTTCTTAAATATCATATTCCTTATAGGATTTCTTTTCTTTATACAGGTTATCTTTATTATCGATTTACAGGTTTTTGGAAATCGTTATTATAAAACTTTATCTGAAGGGAACAGTTATAAAAGGGTTATTGTTCCTGCTATTAGAGGAAACATAGTAAGTTCTGATTCTGTTGTTATAGCCACATCAAAAAAATATTTTTCGTTGTTCTGTAACCTTGATAAATTCGATATAACAGCTGATAACATTCTTAACATTGCAAAAATTATTGAGGTCGATCCTGAATCGATCAATCAGATGATCGGTGATGCGAAAAGAAACAATGAGAAGGAAATATGTCTTAAAAACAATTTGAATATTGAAGATGTATCTTTCATAGAGGAGAATAGAAAAAACTTTCCAGAATTCGATATAAGGTATCAGCCCAAAAGGTATTACCCTTATGAATACCTGTATTCTCATATTGTTGGTTATGTCGGAAAGATCACAGGCAACGAACTCTATGAGTTGAAGATAAAAGGTTACAGTATTTCAGATTTTGTAGGTAAAACTGGAGTCGAAAAAAGTTATGAGAGTTTTCTAAAAGGAAGAAACGGAATTAAATATTATGAAGTTGATGTGATGGGAAATATTGTAAGAGAGGTTGAACAACAAAATTCTTTAAAAAAGATAAATGGAGATGATATTTTTTTAAGCATAAACCACAAATTGCAAAGTTACGTAGATACTATTTTTAAAGATTTTCAAAGTGGAACCGTGATAGTTTTGGATGGGCAGAACGGAGCGATACTATCACTCTACTCAAAACCATCTTTTGACCCTAACATCTTTATAACAGGGATCAGGAATGATGTTTGGGAATATTTGAGAACAAACATTTTATCACCCTTTCTTAACAGGGCTACAAATGGATTGTATCCTCCTGGTTCAGTCTTTAAAATAGTCACATTTCTTACAGCACTTCAGGATGGGAAAGCTGATTCCAATACATTTTTCCAACCATGTTATGGTAGTATAATGATTTCAAATAGAATTTTTAAATGCTGGAAAGTTCACAATGAACTCAACCTTTTCGATGCTTTAGTGAATTCCTGTGATATATATTTCTATCAACTCGGGATGAAGGTTGGCGTTGAAAACCTTTACAGTGGAGCGACGGAACTTGGTTTAGGGTGTTTAACTGGAATAGATATATTGGAAGAGAGTAAGGGAATAATTCCAGATTCAAGATTTCTTAATAAAAAATATGGGAAAAATATTTGGGGGATGGGTCAACTTGCCAATATTTCTATTGGACAAGGGGATATACTTGTCACTCCAATACAGGTGGCATCAATGTTTTTAATGCTCGCAAACGATGGGAAATTTATCAACCCCCATGTTGTTGATTCCGTTAAAACGAAAAAAGGAGAGAAAGTATTTGAGTATAAAAAAAAGATAAAAGGGGAAGTGAAGTTTGAAAAAAAATATTTAAACCTTTTAAAAAAAGCTCTGTACAATGTTGTCAATTCTGATGATGGTACTGCAACTCTTGCAAGGATGGATAAAAATTTGGGTTATATAAGTGGAAAAACTGGAACGGCTGAAAATCCAACAGGTGAACCACATGCGTGGTTTGGTGGGATCTATACCGATAAAAAAGGTAACAACAGATTGGTAGTTGTTGTTGTAATTGAGAATGGTGGACATGGTGGAAATGACCCCGCGAGGTTAACTAAAATGATAGTTGAAAAATATCTTAGGATAAAAAATGGATTTTAAAAAAAGGTTCGATCCTTTTATTATTTTCTCTTTGTTAGGACTTTCAGTTTTCGGTCTTATGGTTTTGTTCTCAGTTGTTTGTAATGACAGTATATCAATTTTCTATAAACAGTTCATCTGGTTTTTTATCTCTTTTTTTCTTTTTATCGGTATACAGTTTATCCCTATGAAAATATTTTATATAAGTTCATACCTCCTTTACTTCTTTTCGATTACACTACTTATTTTTTTGAAAGTTGTAAATAGATCTCCAGTTGAAAGATGGCTGGATTTCGGAATAGCATACATCCAGCCTTCCGAATTCGCAAAAGTTTCTTTGATTCTTGCACTTCCAAGATTTCTGCTATCGATGAGGGAAAAACGTGACAGTTTTATAACACTTTTTGTCTCATACATTTTCGTTCTTGTTCCATTTTTGCTTATCTTTCTCCAACCTGATCTTGGAACATCTATTCTTTTTCTAATAATCCTATTCATTATTCTTTACCTTTTCGATGTGAAATTGATAAATCTTTTCATACTGATCACACCAATACTCTCAATAATTTTTTCCTTTTTCCCTCTATTTTGGATCTTCTATCTTTTTTTTGTGGTTTTTGTGTTATATTTTTCAAAAGTAGATTTTATAAAACTTCTCAAAGTGTTTTTCGTAAACATAATATCTGGAGGTATAGCACCGATTGTATGGCATAGTTTGAGAGATTATCAGAAGAATAGAATAATCTCTTATCTCTCTCCACAGAAGGATATTCATGGTTACGGATGGAATCTTTTACAATCAAAAATAGGAATTGGTTCTGGAGGAATTTTTGGAAAAGGATTTTTGAACGGAACACAAAAAGGCTTAAATTTTGTTCCACAGCAACACACTGATTTTATATTCTCTGCAGTTGGGGAGGAGTTTGGTTTTTTAGGTTACCTTTTTATCCTTACGATGCTTTCAATAATTTTACTTAGAGTTTTATACATCGTTAACAGAATAAAATCAAAATACACGAAAATCGTTGTGTACACTTTCACGACCTTCATTATCTTTGAGTATTTCTTGAATATAAGTATGTCCTCTGGTTTGATTCCCATAGTTGGAATTCCATTACCTTTATTTTCCTATGGTGGTTCTTCATATTTAACAACATTTATAATGTTTGCTATAATAAATAGAGGAATCAATGAGAAGGATAGATATTGGTAACCCTCTAAAAATACTTTTTCCTGATAACTGCATTGTATGTAAAAAAGAGAGGTTTATTAAGGATATACCTTTGTGTAAAGATTGTTTTGTCGCATTAAAAAAGGTTGGAGGAAATTTATGTGAGATCTGTGGGAAAAATATAGATGAAGATGAAATTTTGTGCGATAGATGTAAAGATAAAGAATATTTTTTTGATTATGTTAGGTCGGTTTACTACTATGATAAAACAACTTCAACGATCATAAAAAATTTCAAATACTATAACATAAAATCCTTGAGTTCATTTATATCGAACTCCCTTTATATGAAATTACAGGAGGATATTAATTTTCAGGATGTAGAATTCATAACCTACATACCACAGAGTTTTTTTAAAAGTTACAATAGGTATTACAACCAATCTTTTCTTCTAGCAAAAGATCTATCTGAACTTACAGGTATTCCTCTTGCTGAAAACATTTTAAAACAGAAAGAAAGGATTGTAAATCAGGCAGTTTTACCGAGATTTCTAAGGGAAAGAAGAGGAGAAATATTCTATCCTTCGAAAAAAGAGTTTACCTGTTTTTCAATTCTTATTGTAGATGATGTTTTCACTACAGGTAAAACTTTGTCCGATGCGGCAAGGGTTTTAAAATCGTATTTTAAAATCGATAAAGTCTTAGGGATCACTTTTGCGAGATCTTAAATGCCGAAGGCCGGAGTCGAACCGGCATGATGTTGCCATCATCGGTTTTTGAGACCGACGTGTCTACCAATTCCACCACTTCGGCATAGAAAGAATATTAACAAAAAAATCGTTTTTGTCAATATAATGGTTTCCATCAAAGGGGAATGTATTAAATATTTTAAAAATTGTTTAAAAATGGATAGAATGAAAATGTTGTAAATATTGAATTAGAATTTTTCTATGATAAAATTTAACGTTAGGAGAAGTAAAATATGTGTAAAGAATTTTTTTGTTTTATTTTTTTATTCTTTTTCTTGAAAATATCTGCTTTTGAACAAAAGAGTTTCACTATCCCTTCAGATAGTTTTAGAAATATATCAGATCTTTTAGATTACGCTTCCCAAAACGATTTAAAGGATATTAAAGTCAATATTATCTCGAATTTAGAATATGATAGTATTGTTATCAATAAACCTATAAAAAATTTAGTCATTTTAGGTATAAACACTCCTTCCAACTGCGATCTTGGAGGAAGTGTAATAATTAACCTATCTGAAGATGTCTCAATTCAGATGGAAAATCTTTCTTTCAAATCTTTTATAAATAAGGGTAGAATTGATTATTTTTCATTGTTTTTTTGTATGTGTGAGAATTTAATAAATGAAAACCTTGTTAGATTTTCTGATATTTTTGGATGTGAAATATCAAACAGTTTCAACTGGCTTTCAAATGGTTATCTGGCATCATCTCAGGGTAAAAGTATAGGGAAGAATTTCTGGGGTATAAAATCTATACTCCACCAAACGGATGGGGATAGTTTTGTAATATTTGGAAATAGAAAACAGAATATTCTCCTTTTAAAGAAGAAGGATGAGATACATAATCTTTTACAGATGGAAGGTAGTGTAATCGCAAAGGATAGGTACATAGCAAAAAATTTTGTTGATTCATCAACCTATGCAGCATCCTTTATGCATCTAAATGGCGAGATGAAGGTCAAAGGTAAAAAGGATTCTATCTTTTTCAGTGGAGAAGATGGCTCTTTTACACTTTCAGGAAATCTGAATGTTGGAAAAGAAATCAATGTTGGGGGTAAGGTTAAATTAAATCTTTCCAGTAATGGTGATTTCTCTTTTGTTTCAAGTATAAGGGACACTATAACATTTAAAAATAACAGATTGGATATGAAAAAGGTACAACTTTTTACTTCCGAAATTTATACAAAAAATTTAACAAATTTTTCGGATCAACCTTTGATAATAAGATACAATAATGGAAAAAATCCAAATATCAGGTGGGGATTTTCAAATCTTGAAAAAACAAACGATTTTTCCTTATTTGAGGATAGTTCAAATAGCATAATTTTTAGAAGGAATATTGTTGTTGATTCCAATTTACCTTTTATTGAAGTTAATCTAAATACTCCTTTGAAAATTTTCACTTTAAGAGAAAAGGATATTCATAAAAATAATTTTAAAAAGTTCAAATTTCAAGATGTTTTTTTGGAGAACAACTCTGAATCTTTTAGAGTTTCAGAAAATGATGGGGGTAGTTTGTATTTTTTGAGAAGTGGTTTTTATAGTATTTCATATAGAGTCACATTCTCATCCAAAAAAGAAAAAACCGATTTGTTTTTGAGAGTTAAAATAAATGGTAGAGAGGTTGCTCAGTTAAACTCTGGTTATAGAGGGACGATAGAGAAAGGAAATTTTATAAATTTGAGTGGAATTGGAATAGTTAAGATTGAAAAAGGTGACAGTTTGATATTTGAATATTTTACGGGTGACGACTCTCTATATTTTGGAAATTTTGATCTTTTTGAGAATAGGGAAGGCGTTTTTCTATCTATTTTAAAGATAAATTGAGATTGTAAATGGAAAAGTTTATGGTATAATGCTTTTTTAAAAAGGAGAAAGGATGGCTAAAATTCTTGTTACAGGTGGTGCTGGATTTATTGGAAGTAACCTCGTAAAAGCACTTCTTGAGGATAACAATGAAGTCAGGGTTCTCGATAACTTTTCAACAGGTAAAAGAGAAAATATTCTACCTTTTTTAAATAGGATAGAACTCGTTGAAGGTGATATAAGAAGTTATCATACAGTTATGCTCTCTCTTAAAGATATAGATTATGTTTTCCACCAGGCAGCACTTCCTTCAGTTCCAAGGTCAATAAACGATCCAATTACAACAAACGATGTTAATATTGTTGGAACTTTAAATCTCCTGCAATGCAGTAAGGATATGAATATTAAAAGGTTCATCTTCGCATCATCTTCTTCGATATACGGAGATAACCCTATAATTCCTAAAGTTGAAACACTTGAACCTAAACCAAAATCTCCTTACGCTCTAACAAAGTTAACAGGTGAATACTACTCCTCAATTTTCTATAAAATTTATGGTTTGAAAACTATTTCACTTAGATATTTCAACGTTTTTGGAGAGAATCAGGATCCAATGTCACAGTACTCGGCTTTTATACCAAAAGTTTTTTCATCCGTTAAAAACAAAAATTTCATTACCATTTTTGGTGATGGAAACCAGACGAGAGATTTCACCTATGTCTCGAATGTTGTTCATGCTAACATACTTTCACTTAAAGCATCCGAAGAAGCATTTGGAGAAGTTTTCAATGTTGCGTGTGGCGAAAGGATCTCTGTAAACGAACTTGTGGAATATGTCTCAACCATAACAGGTTATAAGATAGAAAAAAAATACCTTCCTCCAAGAGCAGGCGACGTAAGGGATTCTATGGCTGATATAGAAAAGATAAAAAGGATTATGAAATATGATGTTCTTGTAAGGGTAAAAGAAGGTTTAAAAAAATCAATGGAATTTTACCTATGAAAAAAACTGTTGATCTTATAATAGGAGCAAGACCTAATTTTATAAAAGTTGTAAAACTTAATAGAATTTTAAGGGAAAATTTTAATGTAAGATTAATTCATACCGGGCAACATTACACGAAGGAGATGTCAGATATATTTTTTGAGGATCTTTCAATTCCAAAGCCAGATTATTCTTTTGACGTTAAAAGTGGAACTCATGCTTACCAGACATATAAAATAATGGTTGAATATGAAAGATTACTCTTAAAAAGAAAACCACACCTTTGTGTTGTTTTTGGTGATGTGAACTCAACAATGGCAGCAACGATTGCAGCAAAAAAACTCTATTTGAAAGTTGCTCATGTTGAGGCGGGTTTAAGAAGTTTTGATAAAAGTATGCCTGAAGAGATAAATAGAATAGTTACAGATTCACTTTCAGATTTTCTATTCGCTCCATCACAAGATGCTGTTTCCAACCTTTTAAAGGAAGGGAGAGAAAAGAGAAATATTTTTCTTGTTGGAAACATAATGATAGATACCCTAAAAGAGAATCTTGATAAAATAAGGAGCATCGATATCTGTAAAGAGTTTTCCGTTAAAAGAAAAAATTTCATCTATCTAACATTACATAGACCTTCAAATGTTGATGATAGAAAAAGGTTTATAAAAATTTTGAATTTTGTTAAAATTCTTTCAAAAGAGTATCCTGTAATACTTCCCCTTCATCCAAGAACTGAAAAGATGATAAATCTTTTCAATTTAAAAAAATATATATCAGAAAAAATATATTTTATAAAACCTGTGTCCTATCTTAAATCAGTTGCTCTTGAGATGAATTCGAAATTCGTTTTAACCGATTCTGGAGGTATTCAGGAGGAAACCACATTTTTGAATGTTCCTTGTTTTACATTGAGAAAGAACACTGAAAGACCTGTTACTCTTACAGAAGGAACAAATACCCTTTTAGAACCTGAGGTTGAAAGTATTGAAAAAATTTTCAATACTTCTGAAAGAGTAAAACGAAATAGAATTAAATATTGGGATGGCAAAACATCAGAGAGGATTTCAAGAATTTTAGAAGAATTATTATAAACGTAAAAGGGGTTTTTATGAAAAAAAAACTTTATCTTCTTTTTATTTTCATTTTTCTTTTAGTTGATAAAATTTTTCCATCAAACCAACTTGCGGATCCGGTCTATACAGGTAATATTCATTTTCAATACAATCTTGCTTATGCCGGGTATTTTTCTGAAGATGATAAAAACTTAGCTGACTCTTTAAAAGAGAGTAAAGGTTATTGGGGCTTTTCTTTCAACTATGGACTCGCAAAATATCTTGATCTTGTTGTTGGATACCAGAGTAATTCTGCAGGTTTCGGTTTAAAATACTCTCCTGATTTTAAAATGCCTTTAAAGTTGGCTCTCCAAAGTGATCTTTATACGAATGTGTCAAACGTTTTGGTTTATCCAATATTTTCCGGTATAATAGGTTACCATATTAGCCCAAACATATCTTTTACAACAGGTATTTCAACGTATCTCCATTTTACCGAAAGGATAAAGAATGAGTTGTTTTTAACTCTTGACATAGAAAGGGGAGATCTCTTCAAACATAAAGTCCCAGATTTTTTCGTTAACATTTTCATCCCAAAATCTTTCCAGATAGATGTTACATATCCATTCTCCGATCAGGCAAAGAAGTTGTATATAGGTTTTTCAATAAGGCACGAATTCGAATTGAATTCTAAGGAGGAAAGTATATAATATACTCTCGCGCCCGTAGCTCAACTGGATAGAGCACTTGACTACGGATCAAGAGGTTGGGGGTTCGATTCCCTTCGGGCGCTATCTTGAAAGTATAATTTTTTATGATAAAATATTATAAAAAGGTGGGCTTATGAAAGATTTTTCTACATATTTTAACCCCAGAGAGGTTTTATATTTCAACTCAGCATCATCTGGAATTCCTACAAAGGAAAGTGTTTCTAAAGCGCAAAAGTTACTTGAACAACTTTCTTTTGAAGGGGATGTACCTCTTGAAACATATTTTTCTACCATAGAAAATTGCAGAAAGGAAATCGCAAAACTTATAAACTGTAAACAAAACAGTATTGGTCTGGTTCAGAATACAACATCATCCGTTCATATCATTAAAAATGGATTTTCCGAAATAAAAAAAATTATTGTATATGGAAAAGGTTTCCCATGCACTTTAGTTCCATTTCAGAAAGATGATAGATATTCTGTTGAAGTTATAACTAAAAATCCAAACAATCTTGATAGGGAATTATCTAAATACAAAAAATGTTTAGTTTTTGTTGATCTTGTAGATTATCTTACAGGTGAGATGGTTGATTTGAACGTTTTACTTGAAATAGTTCATAGTAGAAATTCTCTCATCGCTGTAGATGCTATACAGGCAGCAGGTTCCGTTCCAATAGATCTCGAGAAAACACCGGTAGATTTTCTTTTCGCTGGTGCTTCAAAATGGCTCTTGGGTCCACAAGGTATAGGGTTTTTATATATGGATGAACAACATATAGATAGAGTTGTTAAGAGAAACTGTGGATGGCTTTCTTTAGATTACAAAAATTTCGATTCTTTTGAAAATTTACCTGATTACAGGATCAATGGTTCTGGAATAGAGAGTGGAACGAGAAACTTTTTAGGTATAACTATGATGGGTGAGAACTTAAAATTTTTAAACAGCATAGGCAAAGAAGAGATATATTCTCACAATCTTGAAGGAATAAAAAATATAGGGCATATGCTTGAAAATTTTGGTTTTCTTTCTCAAAACTTAATAGAAATAAAAACACCGATAATCTCTTTCAAAACGAAAAAAACAAAAAACTTTTTCAACTACCTTATCGAAAAGAATGTCAGAGTCTCTTTCAGAGATGGAATGGTTAGGTTCGCTTTCCACATTTTCAACAATGAAAATGAAATTTTCAGATTGAAAGAGATAATGGATAGATTTAGTTTTTAAGCAGTTTTTTGTAAAAATCCAAAAGTTTATCTTTCTCTTTATTCCAGTTGAATTCCTTCTGAACTTTTTTATAAGCGTCTTCAACGAGTTTTTTAGAAAATTCTTTATTCTCAAGTAAATACAAAATTTTTTTCTTAATATCTTCCGGTGATAATGGATCGAAAAAGAATGCAATATCTTTGAAGGTGTTTTTCCAGTAATCGAAATTTGACATAAGAACAGGGATTTTACACAGGAAATATTCGAAAGGTTTGTTTGGAAGTGTTGTGAGATGGTTCTGGGCAGGTAAAAAGGGGACTATTCCTATATCACCTTCTTTGATGAATTTGAAATGTTCACCGTAAGGGAAATTCCCTAAATATTTTGTATATTTATAACCTTTCCTTTTTTCACAATCCTCTTTTAATCCTTTATCCTGCCATTCACCTAAAAGATGTAGTTCAACTTTCCCATCCAAAAGTCCAACAGCATCAACAAGTTGTGTGATACCTCTTATATAAGTTAATCCACCGGAATAGACTACTATAGGTTTTTCGTTAAATTTTTTTACTCCATCCTCTATTTTAAAATCTATATCTGGAAAATTTCTAAACACAAGGATATTTTTGTTTTTATAAAGTTTTTCAAGATCAGGTCTTGCTACAATAAGACCATCGAAAAAATAGGATGTCACCAGTTCGAAAAATCTTACAGATTTTGCTATCAAAAATTTTAAAATATAGGGCTTTAAATATGTTTTTTCAATTATAAGACCATAGTTGTTCTCATGAGAGTCGAATACCACTTTCTTCCCAAAGATTTTAAGGAGGATTCCTGTAATTAAAAGTTCAGGGTCGTGGAAATGGTAAAGAGAATAATCGGTCCCAACAAGTTGGAAGAAAGTGTCAAAAGGTGAGAAAATGATCCTTAAAAATCTGTTCTTTCTTTTTTTAAGTTTTTTTAAAAAAATATTTTCATCCTCTTTTTTCTCTTCTTCAACATTTGGGTTAAAGTAAAAAATTTTATAAGAATCTTTAAGCGCTTTTATCTCTTTATGAAATATCCTTACATCGTAAACTTTATGGACTGTTGAAAATATCGCTATACTTTTCATAGATAAAGAATTTTAGCAACATTTGCAAAATAATCAACATATTTCTATGCTCTTGACTTTAATTTTTAATATGATATTTTATAGATTCAAAAAAGGAGTGTTTATGAAAAAATCAAATAAACTTTTTGAAATGGAAAAAAAGTATGGAGCAAACAATTACCATCCGCTCGATGTTTGTTTAGCAAAAGGGAAAGGCATATGGGTATGGGATACAGAAGGGAAAAAGTATTTAGATTTTTTGAGTTCATATTCTGCTGTAAATCAGGGACATTGTAATCCAAAGATTGCACAAGCAGCAATAAAACAGATGAAAAAACTAACATTGACAAGTAGAGCATTCCATAACGACCAACTACCTTTGTTCTATGAAAAACTTTGCAAACTTGCAAAGATGGATAAGATGTTGCCTATGAACTCTGGTGCTGAGGCTGTTGAAACCGCTTTAAAGGCTATAAGGAAATGGGGATACACTGTAAAGGGTGTTGAAAAGGATAAAGCTGAGATAATAGTTTCTAAAAACAATTTCCATGGTAGAACTATTACGATAATTTCTTTTTCATCTGAATTCCAGTACAAAGATGGATTTGGACCTTTAACACAAGGTTTCGTAGAGATACCTTTTGGGGATACGGATGCCCTTGAAAAAGCTATAACACCAAACACTGTTGCTTTTTTAACTGAACCGATACAGGGAGAGGGCGGAATAATAATACCACCTGATGGATTTTTGAAAAGGGCACAGGAGATATGTAGAAAAAATAACATCCTTTTCGTTTTAGATGAAATACAAACCGGTCTTTGCAGAACGGGAAAACTTTTCGCACACCTTTGGGAAGAAGGGGTAAAACCTGATGGACTTATACTAGGAAAAGCTCTCTCTGGAGGATATTATCCTGTTAGTGCATTCCTTGCAAAGAAAGAGGTTATGGATGTATTCAAACCAGGTGACCATGGTTCAACATTTGGTGGAAACCCATTGGCAAGTGCTATAGCAGTTGCTTCTCTCGATGTACTTATAAAGGAGAAACTTGATAAGAACTCTTTGAAGATGGGTAACTATTTTATGAAACTTCTAAAATCAATTAAATCCGATTATATAAAGGAAGTTAGAGGAAGGGGACTTCTTATAGGTGTCGAATTGAATGAAAACGCTGGTGGTGCAAGGAGATTCTGCGAAGCCTTAATGAAAGAGGGACTCCTTTGCAAAGAGACACACGAAAATATTATAAGGTTCGCTCCACCACTTGTCATAACCAAAAAAGATATTGATTGGGCATTTAAAAGGATTGAAAAAGTTTTTAAAACTATATAAAAGTATTGACATTTTTTATAATTTTGATATAAAATGTTTTCAAAGAGCGGGAATAGCTCAGTTGGTAGAGCGTCACCTTGCCAAGGTGAATGTCGCGGGTTCAAGTCCCGTTTCCCGCTCCATTTTTTTCCTGGCGGTATAGCCAAGTGGTAAGGCGACGGTCTGCAAAACCGTTATTCTCCGGTTCAAATCCGGATGCCGCCTTTTGCCGGAGTGATGGAATTGGTAGACATAGCGGACTTAAAATCCGCTGGGACTTCAATCCCGTGCCGGTTCGAGTCCGGCCTCCGGCACTTTATGAATATGTTTAAAAAGAAAAAAAATTATCCTTTTATCCTTTTAATTCTTTTAGTTGTTCTTACTGGTTGTTTCCCAAAGAATGACAGGTACCTTTCATTTTTTAAAAGCAAGGTTGATAAGGATTATCCTTTTATGAAAGGTTTAGAAAAGAAGAATGTTATTACAAAAAGTGATGTAGCTTACCTTTTTGGAATATATTTCCCCCAGCAGATTTTCATTTACAGTAACGAGATCCCTTTTGACATAAAAATGTTTCCAAAAAGTGAGATCCTGTACGCACAGGTAAAAAGGGGAATTTTACCACCACTTCCAGATAATACATTTAAGCCTGAAACCCCTATCTTAAGGTACCAGATTGCGGTATTTTTTTATAACTTTATTTTGAAAAATGGGTTCCTTTCCAATTTTAAAATGAATGTAGTAGATATTAAGGATGTTGACGAAAAATTTTTTGCATACAAACCTATTTCGAATGTGATTTTTTTAGGGATTATGGAAGTTGATGATGGGTATTTCAACCCTTATAATACAATATCTGGATACGAGTTGATAAAATATTTTTACAGGTTAAACAATCTCTTTTTAAGATAATGTCAATAAAAATTTCAAAGATAAAAAAAGGTTCCATATTTAAAAAGCACTCCATATCTGTGGGTGATAGAATAGTTTCGATCAACGGAAGGGAGATATTCGACTTTTTAGGTGTACTTTTCGAAACTTCTTTTGAAAAGATGGTTTTTCTTGTAAAAAAGAAGGATGGTGATTTTATAGAATTTGAGGTTTCAAAAAAAGATTATGGTAAAATAAAAATTGAGTTTGATGAGTTTGAAAGGAGGAGATGCAACAATAAATGTATTTTCTGTTTTGTTGATCAGAACCCAAAAGGTCTTAGAAAAAGTTTATATTTTAAGGATGACGATTACAGGGAATCTTTCGAGTATGGTAATTTCATAACTCTTTCCAATTTGAATGATAGGCTGCTTCTTAATATAGTTGAGCATAAAATATCTCCACTCTACATTTCTGTCCATTCCGTTGATAACGTTTTGAGGAAAAAAATTTTTGGAGTGGAAAACGGAATTGAAAAAATTGAAAAGTTGATAGATGGGGGAATAAAAATACATGGTCAGGTTGTCCTTATGAGGAATATAAATGATGGTAAATATCTTGAAGAGACAATAAGGTATGCTGCGAGTAAAGGATTTTTATCACTTGGTATCGTTCCTTTAGGTTTAACAAAGTACAGAAAAGACTTATCAAAATTTACTCCCATAGATAGAGATTATGCAAAAAATCTTATTGAGTATGTTGAAAATTTGAAAAAAATTTTTGGATACAAAAAAGTTTACGTAGCGGATGAACTTTTTCTGAAATCTGGGATGAAAATCCCTCCAAAAAGTTATTACCATTCTTTCCCACAGTATGAAAATGGGATAGGTATGGTTAGGAACTTTATTGAAGAAACCAAGAATTTTAAAGATAAAAAACTTAAAAAGGGTTACGCTATTATAACAGGAAAAAGTTTTGGAGATTTTTTGATAAAAAATTGTTATTTTAAATCTGAAAGGATTTTGCCTTTAGTTAACACTTTTTTTGGAGAGATCGTTACGGTAACTGGCCTTCTAACAGCATTTGATATTGTAAAAATAATGAAAGAGACAGATTATAAAAATTATCTTATACATAAAAATGTTTTTAACATTGATGGTTTAACACTTGATAATTTCACAAAAAAAGATATTATTAAAAGCAGTGGGAAAAACCTTATAGTTTTGGAAAAAAATATTGATATTAAAAGGTATCTTTTATGAATGTTGTATCTATAATAGGAAAACCTAATGTTGGGAAATCAACACTTTTCAACGCCCTTTTAGGTAAAAGAGAGGCTGTTGTTCATTCAACACCTAACCTTACAAGGGATAGGCATTATGAAAAAATAGAGATAGATGGTAAAGAATTTGTAATCATAGATACTGGAGGAATTGAAGAGAATCCAAAGAATGTAACTTTCAGTGACCTTATAGAACAGCAGGTTGATATTGCGATAAATCAGTCAGATATAATACTGTTTGTTGTAGATAACAGAAATGGTATTACAGGTGATGATTATTATATAGCTGAAAAATTAAGACGTAGAAAGAAGGATGTTATCCTTATCGTTAACAAATGCGATAAGTATGATGATTTCCCTGATCCTGATATTTTTAAACTCGGTTTTGGTACTTATATTCAAACTTCGGCAGAGCATAAGTTGAACCTTTCTACATTAAAAGAGATGCTTGTTGAAAGGTACAGGGAACAGAAGAAAGATGGGTTTTTTAAGGAGGGATTAAAGATAGCGATAGTAGGTAAACCTAATACAGGGAAATCCACCATCGTTAACTCTCTCCTCAACGAAAACAGGATGATAGTTTCTCCAATACCTGGAACAACGAGGGATTCTGTAGATTCTTACCTTGAGTATAAAAAGAACCATTTTGTTCTTATAGATACCGCAGGAATAAGAAGGGCATCTAAAATAAAAGAACCTACGGAATACTATACGATTTTGAGAAGTAAACTCGCCATGGAAAGGGCTGATGTTGTTGTAGTTGTAATGGATGTAAAAGAGAAAGTCACCCATCAGGATAAAAAAATTCTTGGAGAATCTCTGTTACTTTTAAAACCAACTGTAATCGTTTTTAACAAAACTGATCTTGTAACTGGAATTGAAAAAACGAAGTTTTATAAAGAGGTACTTGAAAATTTGGAGTTCGGCGATTTTTTGCCAAAACTTTTCATCTCTGCAAAGGAGAAAAAACACATATATAGAATACTCGAAAAATCTTATGAACTAAGAGGTAAATTACCTATCAAGTTTAAAAACAGTTTACTGAACACGGTACTTTTTGAAAAGATAATTCCAAATTTCAAACATCCAGTTTTGAAGAGTGGAAAAAGACCAAGATTCTACAGTTTAACACAGAAATCTCAAGACCCTGTAATTTTCATTTTGAGAGTTAACGACCCAGAAAATATTGACAGAAATTATATTAGATATATAATTAATAAAATAAGAGAGGTTTTGAACTTATCGGAGATTCCTTTCGATGTTGAATTGAGGAGAAAAGATGATAATTAAGATAATAATATTTTGTTTATTATCATATTTATTTTCAGGTATACCTTTTGCTTTTGTCATTTCAAAATTGTTTTTGAAAACAGACATTAGAAAGGTTGGTAGTGGTAATGTTGGAGCCACAAATGTATACAGGATTGGAGGGTGGAAGTATGGTATACCTGTGTTTATTCTCGATTTTTTAAAAGGTTTCATCCCTACTTTGATTTCAGTTTTTTATTTTGATAAAAATCTTGAGATATCAACAATAGTTGCCATCACAACAGTTTTAGGGCATATGTTTACACCTTACCTTAAGTTTAAAGGTGGTAAAGGTGCAGCAACCTCATTTGGAAGTTTTATTGTCCTTTTCCCTTTTGAGATTTTAGTTTGTGCAATATTTTTCCTAATTTCAGTAGTAACAACAAGGATTGTTGCTGTTGGGACTATAGTATCAGCATTCTTCCTACCAATAGTTTATTTTGTTATGGGAAAACTTTTAAATATAACTTTTCCTTTTAAAAAATTTTCAAATATAGATTTTTTATTGATTATAATTGTGGTAATTTTTATAATTTTAAAACATAAAAGTAATATTGAAAGATTGATTAAGGGAAATGAAAACAGAATATAGAAATAGGAAAAGATACTATTCTATAAAAGAAGTTTCTCAGATGACTGGTCTCAGAAGTTATGTTTTGAGATATTGGGAAACAGTTTTTCCTAAGTTAAAACCTTTGAAACATTCGGTAAATGGAAGAAGGATGTACACTGAAAAGGATATAGAAATTGTAAAAAGGATAAAAGAGTTGCTTTATGAAAAAAAATATACTATAAAAGGAGCGAATGAAGTTATGAATTCAAAAGTTGAAATCGTTCAGTTAAACTTTGATTTCAAAAATGATAAAAATTATATAAAAGGGGAGATAAAGAGGAAGTTGAATGAAGTTGTAAACCTATTAAAGGGGGAAAAATGAGAAATAAAATTAGAGTTTATATTCTTGATGACAGTATAACTGTTACAACATTTGTCAGTAAATCATTGAGTTCTTTAGGTTATGTAGTTTATGCGGATAATGACCCGAACAAATGTATAAAAAGGATAAAGGAATTTTTACCTGACATAATAATTTTAGATATAGATCTAAACGAATTCAACGGAATAGATATCTGTAGGGATATACAAGAGGATGAACAGTTAAAGGAGATCCCTGTAATATTCCTTTCACATCTAACCGATACATCAACCGTTGCTGAAGGTCTTGAAGCTGGTGCTGTAGATTACATATACAAACCTATAGATATAAATCAACTCGATTCAAGGATAAGAATCATTTTAAAGATGATAGATGATATGAAGGATAGTGTAAAACTTGCTAAAATGAACATTATAAAAGCATCCGTAATAACAATGCATCATGAATTGAACCAACCACTTTCCGTAATACTTTTCTCTACCGAGACCCTTGAGAAAAGGATGGGAAACAAGTTAACTGATAAAGAGAAGAAATTGATTGAGAGGATAAAGAACAGTTTGAACAAAATAAACGATATACTTAAAAGGTTCGCTATTTTACATGAAAATGATCCCGAACTTATTCCTTACTCCTCCGATTCGAAGATGATAAAATTACCACCATCTGAAACATCTAAAAAGATTCTTATTATTGATGATGAAGATGAAGTTAGAGAGTCGATAATAGACGTTTTGAATGAGGAAGGTATAGATACTATACAATCTGAAAATATAAAGGATGCTATTAAACTTATAGAAAAAGGTAAAGAGAAAATTTCTATAATATTCTGTGATATAAGGATTAAAAATGAGTCTGGCTCAGAGGTTTTCCACCTTGTAAGAAAAGATTATCCAGAAATAAAATTCGTTTTTATAACAGGTTACTCTATCCCTGCTGAAGTGAAAAGGATTATAAGAGAGTTTAAAATACCTCTTTTGAAAAAACCGTTTTCAAGAAGATCTATACTTTCACTTTTGAAAAAGATGAATCAGTAGGGAAGAAGGATATCTTTATCCAAAATTTCAAAAGAGTCTGGATAGATCTTTTCTAACTTTGATAAAGTTTCAGCATTAACATATATTTTTGCTTTTACCCTTTCTTTGAAATCTTCAACTAAAATTTTATGTTTAGTTCTTTCAATAACATGTAAAATTTTGTTGTATTCGTTATAGTCGGTTGAAATCTCCAAAAGATAAAATTTTTCAAGTTCCTTTATAATAGAGTTTTTCAAAGTTTCAATAGCGCATCTTGAGTACGCTCTAACCAAGCCTGACGCACCAAGTTTTATACCACCAAAAAATCTTGTTACAGTAATCAATGAGAAGTAAAGGTCATTCTTTTCTATAACGTTGTAAACAGGAAGACCTGCACAATTTTTTGGTTCTCTATCGTCGGTGTAATAGAATTCGTTTGATGTTAACCTGTAAGCGTAAACTATATGAGTATAGTCTTTATCCTCATTCTTCAAAGATGAGATAACCTTTTCAACATCGTTTTTATCTTTTACGAAAAAACCTCTACCTATAAATATAGAATTTTTTTCAACTATCGATATCTTTTTTGATTCCGTTATAGATTTCAATTTTTTTCCCCTTTTTAAAATCTGTCAAGGATAAAATTATCAAAAATATGCCAAAAATCTGAATTGGGCTCAACTTTTCTTTTAACAAAATCACTGAAAGTGTTGTAGCTATCAATGGTTTTAGGAAAAAGAAGATAGATCCATCAACAACATTCAACCTCTTAAAACCTTCATAGTATAAAAGGTATCCGAATCCGGTAACGAAAAATCCAAGGTATAACAGGAAAGGAATGTTAAAAGAGTTAAAATTTAAAAGATGGTTCTTTTTGTAAAAGAAAAAAGGTAGTAAGAACAAAATACCTGAAAAGAAAGATATGAAGTTTATGATAACCGGACTGTTATCCTTTAAAAATTTTTTTGAAAGGAACGTGAAGAGCGCAAAGAAAAATGATGATAAAAGACCGGCAAAAGATGATAGATAATCGATTCTATTGATTTTTTTAGAAAAGAGTAAAAGAAGAGATATTCCGATTATACCTGTTAATATTTTAAAGAGTTTGGTTCTATCAAACTCTTTTGAAAAGATTAAATTTAAAATGTATACGAATATTGGATGGCTACCTATAAGAACCGCAGCAACAGAAGCGTTACCTTTCTCAACAGAATATTGGAGAAGAACCATTGAGAGAAAAACATTTATAAAACCTAAAGAGGATATTTTTATAAAACTTTTCATTTTTAAATTTCCAAGTTCTTTTTTTAAATCTTTATTTAGTAGGATAAAAAAAATGAAAATGAAAATTCCCAGAAAAAATCTCAAAAAAGTTAACTGTAAAAAATTGAAATCACTTGAAATAAATTTAGAGGATATCTCCATAGTTGAAAATAGAAGAACTGAAATGAAAAGAAAAGTTACTCCAACCATAATTAGGATAATAAACTTAGAAAACAAATTGTCAACATTTTAAACGTTTGTAATGTGTTTATAACGGGTTAATAATTCTAAGTTCTAAAATAGAACAATTTAATTTGGCACATATAATGTATTCGATTGGATAAAAAAGGAGTAATTATGAATATAGGAATAATCGAAGATAATGAAACTTTCGCAAACGCTTTAAAGGATATACTTGTATTGAAAAAATATCAGGTTTACCTTTTGGATAAACACCCTCTTTTTTTGAAACCAAATGAGATCGAGAACCTTGATGTTCTCATAATAGATATTTTCTTAGGTTCCAACAGTAGCTTAAATATCATAAACCAACTGAAAAAGATGGATCTTTTTTTAACCTTTATCGTTGTTACTGCAAGTTTAAATCAAAAAGTAAAGGATCTTTTAAAAGAACTTGATGTGAGTTATATAATTGAAAAACCTTTTCATTATGAACAACTTGACAGGATACTTAAAGAGGTAGAGGAGTACAAATTCATAATAGAGAATTTTTTGAATGATGGCAGGATGGAAAAAAATATTTTGCTTTTAACCAGAATCCCTGAGATGAAAATTTTTAAGAGTTTAAAATGGATAAAAATTGAAGATCTTGAAAATACCTATCTTGATAGGATAAAAGAAGAAAATTTTTACCTTGAAATTAAAAATTTAAATACTCTTAACAACTACCTGTTAATAAAAAGATTAGAAAGTTTACCTGAAAGTAAAAAATTAATATTAAAAATAAAGGTAAATATCGATGAACTGAAAAAAAGTTGTGAAAAAAACCCCATTTTGAAATCCTTTATTGTTAGAAAATGTTATCTTGTTACCGAAACTTTAAATGTGTCATAAAATTATGACTTTTGCAAATTTCGTATAAAGGTTATAAATTGTTAGAAATAAGTAACTTAATTTGAACCCCTTTGCAATTTAAAAAAAAACATAATGTCATATAATTATAACATAATGAAATTGTTACACTTATATTTGGCACTTTTTTTGTTTATAAAAAAGCAAAAAGGAGGAAAAGTGCAAAGGAAGATGAGGGTTTTAATAATAGATGATAATAAAGATCTTGCAAACTCTTTAAAGGATGCCTTGAACAACTATTCATCAGATTATGAATGTCTTGCTTTTTACGATGGTAGTTCAGCAATGAATTATATATCAAACAGTCCCCCTGACATTGTCTTTACGGATATAATTCTTCCAGACATTTCAGGTCTTACCATTTTAAAAAACATTAAGGAGATCGATAATGATATTCAGGTAATAGTAATGACAGCTTACGCTTCTCTCTCAACCTCAATAGAAGCTTTGCAGTATGGTGCTTTTGATTACATTCCAAAACCTTTACATATAAATCAGATTATGAACGCATTGAAAAGTGCTATAAATAAGAGAAACAGTTTACTTGAAAATAAAAAAATAATTGCAGATATTATAAACAAAAAAGAAAAAAGTTCAGAGAGTGAAGAATCAAGAAAGGTTATTGAAAGGTTAATAATTTTGAAACAGTTTCAAAAAAAGATTTCTAAGATAGATGATGTTGAAACTCTATTTAAAATATCTTACCTTGAATTTTCAAAAATTTTTTTAACACAGTTCATATATTTTTTTGTAAGGGAGGATAACTTTTTTAAAGAGATAGTTGGTCCTCCGGTTGGTGAATTTAAAATTGGAGAAAAAGTTGATCCTAAGTTACCAATATTTTTTGTTCCAGTTAAAAACAATATAGGTTGTATATTTGCTGGTTCAAAGTCGATGACTTCGGTTATGAGTTATGAAAATGATATTTTGGGAGTTGTTTACTTGAAAAGGGAGAACGATTTTGTGGATACGGATCTTGAAATCGCTGAAGTTTTGTCTTTTGTCCTATCGAACAAATACTCTGAGATAAAATTGAACAAAAAGTTGAAGTCAACAAGGTTTGGGATAATATACACTATGCTCACTTTGACTGGATTATCGGATAGTTTTCAAAAAAAGTTAATAGAGAAAAAATCGAAATATTGTGAAGATTTTTCCTCTTTTTTAAAATTGGAAGAGGAAAATGTAGAAAAGATTAAATACTCATCTGTTCTTTTCGATATAATTCAATCTTTAGGAAAGGATAAAAAAAGTAATTCCAAAGAGGTTTCGGAAAAGTTCAAGAATGTTTTTGAGGATATTGAGTTTTTGAAGGAACTTGAACCCATAATAAATTCAATAAGTGAAAATTATGATGGTTCAGGTTCCCCAAAAAGATTGAAAGGGGATCAGATACCACTACAATCACAAATAATTAAACTGGTTCATACCTATTTACTTCTAACAGAAAATAAGAATTATAGGGATGGTGTTGGGAAAAATGATGCTTTTGAAAATCTACGGAAATTAGCTGACAGATACTTCAAAAAAGATTTAGTGGAAAAATTTATAAGGTTTGTGGGAGAATATGAAAGCACAAATAATTGATTATTTAAAAAATTTTCCGGAAATCTTTCAAATTTATCAGAAAGAGAGTGAATCAAAAAGTTTTGATCAGATAAAATTTTTTACAAATCTATTATCTGAAGGGAAATTAAAGGTGGATGAAACACTTGCAAAAATTATTGAGGAGAATTTTAAGATAGGTTTTGTTGATTTAAAAAAAGTTCAAATAACTGAAGGTTTGCTGTCACTATTCATACCTACTTACCTTAAGAAAAATAGATTCTTGCCTTTTGAACTGAATCAGAAAACTTTAAAGATAGTATCGGATAATCCTTTCAACGTTGAACTTATTAAAGATGTTCAGTTTATCACAGGTCTTGATGTTGATATCTTCATAACTACTACCGAAAGCCTTGAAAAGAAATTTATTGAAATCTTTGGACAAGAAAAGTTCTCTTATGACCTTCCTGAGAATATACTTAAAATAGATGATTATGAAGATATGGAAGAAGATGTTGTGGAGGATGACGAGATTAGTTCAAAACCTATAGTTAGACTTATAAACTCTATAATAATAGATGCTATAAAATTGAACGCTTCAGATATACATTTTGAGCCGCAGGCGAGTAATCTTATCGTCAGATACAGAATAGATGGATTTTTAAATGAGCATTTGAGGTTACCAAAGAAGATAGAAAAAAGGGTAATTTCAAGAATCAAGATAATGGCTAAAATGGATATAACCATAACCAGAAAAGCACAGGATGGAAATATACAGATAGTTGTTTCACATAAAGATATATCTTTAAGGGTTTCTACAATTCCAATAATGGACGGAGAGAAAGTAGTGATAAGGATTCTCGATAAGAGTAAAATAAAGGTTTCACTTGAACAACTTGGTCTAACTGAAGATAATATTAAAATCATCAGGAAAAACTCAGCAAAATCTCAGGGAATAATTCTTGTCACAGGTCCAACTGGAAGTGGAAAGACAACTACTCTCTATTCGATTTTGCAGGAACTGGATTATAAACATTTGAACATAACAACCATTGAGGATCCGATAGAGTACACTATCAAAGGTATAAATCAAACACAGATAGATCCTAAAAACAATGTTACTTTTTCTTCAGCTTTAAGAACTCTTTTAAGGCAGGATCCCAACGTTATCCTGCTCGGCGAAATAAGGGATAATGAAACGGCTCAAACTGCGTTTAAAGGTGCCATTACAGGACATCTTCTACTTTCAACTCTACACACAAACAGTGAAGTATCAACTCTTATAAGGTTGAAAGATTTGGGTGTTGAACCATATCTTATTGCTGATGCTTTGCTTGTTGTTATAGCACAGAGGATAGTTAGGAAAGTTTGTAAATTTTGTTCACATAAAGTTAAGCCGGATGAGAAGGTAAGAAATATTTTAAAAGTTGATGAAAATTTTGAAATCATCGAAGAGAACAAAAACGGATGTGAAAAATGTAACTATACTGGATTCTCAGGTATAATTGGAATTTTTGGAGTTCTTGAAATTGATCAGAAGTTGAGGGAACTGATTGAGAAGGAAACAGATTTAAATGAGATAGTTCATTACCTAAAGAGTATAAATTACAAAAATGTTTTTGATGATGGACTGGATAAAGTTAAAAAAGGTATAACAACATTTAGTGAAATAGAAAGGGTTCTTGACGTTGATAGATTTCTTGTTGAAAATGAAATCTCTTCCAGAACGGAAAACAAGGAGTGTGGAGAAGATAAAAAGAGTATACTTGTTGTTGATGATGTAAAAACAATAAGAACGGTTATCAGTGCACTTTTTAAATCGGAAGGGTTTTTAACTTTGGAAGCTGAAAATGGTAAAGAAGCGTTAGACATCTTGAGAAGCAAAAATGTTGATCTTGTTATCACAGACCTATCTATGCCGGAGATGGGAGGATTTGAACTTATCGACAGGATTAAAGATGATAAAAATCTATCCGATATCCCTATTGTTGTTCTCACTTCAAAGTCAGATTCTGAAAATGAGATTGAGGGGCTTTCAAAGGGAGCTGATGATTACATCCCAAAACCTATTGATCCTCAGAAGATTTTATTGCGAGTTAAAAATATCCTGAAAAGGGGGGAAAGGTGATTTTAAAAACTGTTAACGAGATAATAGATATTTTACAGAACTCTTTTAACATAAACATAACAACATCTTTGAATGTCAAAATACATGATCTCTACAATCTTGGGAAAATTCAGACAAAAGAGGATTTTGAAAAGATTCTCTTTGCTCTTTACAATTATCAAAATATATTTTTTGAAAATGAGGATATCAGAAAGATAACAAAAAATATTTTTGAGAATATTGAAAAGGATAATTTAAACATACTATTTTTCTCCTCGGATATTGGTAGTTCTTTACTTTCCTTCGTTATAGACAGTGAACTGGCTCTAAAAAACCTAAAGAAGAGAAAAAATGTCAACTATTTTGCAGTTTACCCATCATTTTTCATTGTTGAAAGGATAAAGAATTGTAAGATAGAATATCCACAGCTCATAAAAGCGAATGATGACGAGCTTAAATATTTTATTGATATGATAGAAAATTACACTATAAGAGCAGACCTTTTAAACAGAATAAATTTCATAGTTACGAATCCCTTTAACAACTCCATAAAGAGTGAATTTTTTGATATGATAGTTGTTAACAATTTTTCCAAAATATTTTTGAAAGAAAGGTTAGTGAATTTGTCGAAAGAGAGTTACAGGTTGTTGAAAGGTGGTGGTTATGTCATATCAGATTTCAAAGAGATAAACATTTTCTCAACTGGTTTGTTTGAGCAAGAGATTTGTGAAGATTTATTCTACTTTAAAAAACCTGAGAGTGATGATTTTTTAGTTTCAGATTATACTTTTGAGGATGCTTTAAATTTTTTTAAAGAAAAAAAATACAATGAATCTTTAGGTATCTTGCAGGCACTTCTTGGTAAAGATGATGAAAGGAGTGTTGAAATTTTAAAATTGATGCTTCTCATATTTACAAGGCAGCACGATATTATGAAAATAGAATTCCTTGAGAAACAGTTACAAATGAACGGAATTAAGGATCCAGATTTCGATTTCATTCTTGGAATATACTACTTTGACAGATTGAACTATTCTATAGCAAAACTCTATTTTCAAAAAACATTAGCACAAAACCCAAACTATATATATGCTCTATACTATCTTGCTCTGATAGATAAAATGGAAGGGAAGAAAAGATCATCGATTGAGAATTTCAAAAGAATAGTTGAACTCATTGATAGTAGAGATTCGTACATACCAAAATTGTATACAGGAGACATATCAAAAGATATGATACGGTATATTGCGGAAAGTGAAATTGAGGAGGGAGTCTTATGAAACAGATTATAATTTTCAAAGTAACGCATGATGATATTTTAGAATCGAAAAAGTTGAATGAGAACAATTTAATATTCGAAGATGATTTTGCTAAAATAGAGGGGATCTGTGCTGAGGTGAAAATCGATATAATTTTAACATCATCAAGTGGAAAAATTTTAAAAGATACAAATCTTTTAAAAAGGCTCTTTTATTTGAAGATCCCTATTCTTGTAATTTTAAAAAAAGATGAGGATATTTACAGGTATAAAAACCTTTTTGAATTTCCCTATTTAGATTTTATAAAAGAAAATAATTTTGAATACGAATTTGAATATAAGTGTGAAAAAATTATTGGTATAAGAAACTATATAGTTTCCGTTGAGAGTATGTCATCTTTGCAACATGAAATAGGAAAAATTTCAAAACTATCTGTAGCCGGGGAATTGATCTCAAGTATAAGTCATATGATAAATAATCCTATTACATCGATAATCCTTCAACTCGATGTATTAAGGATGGATAAGAGTTGTCCGAAGGAATTGCATAAAAAAATTGATATGATTGAGCAGAATGTTGATAGAATAGTTTCCATAGTTTCAACTGTAAGGGAACTTAAACTTGGGATCTCTGAAAGGATGGAACTTGTAAACCTTGAGGATGAAACTTTAAAATTTTTACCAATAATAAAAGATTACTTTATCAATCACAATGTTGAAATTGAATACTCTTATGATAAAAAGATACCACCTGTAAAGTTGCCACATGGATTTTTAAAATATATTTTCCTTGAAATCATGCTTCTTCTTTTCCACAGAAGTGAAAAAGTTAAAGGTAATAAAGTCTCTATAAATTTTTCTCTATTCGATGATAACATAAATTTGATTTTCAACACAAATTTTAAAACAGGGTTGGAGACACTTTCAGAAGATGTTGATAATAAAAATAACAGATCGGACCTTTTGACTATTAACTCTATTAGATTCGATCTTGAAAATGTTTCAGGAAAATTGTTCATGAAAGATTATGAAAAAGGGACTGAATTAAAAGTTGTTCTTCCTTTGCCTACGATATAGGAGGTCTTATGAATATGAAGAATATTTTGATAGTTGATGATGATCCTTTCATTCTTGAATCCGTTGGAGAGATACTAATTGAGAACAGATACAAAGTTTATAAATCATCGAATGGTGAGGAGATGTTTAAAGTTTTGGAAAAAAATTCGATAGACCTTATCTTACTTGATGTTAAGTTGCCTGACAGGACCGGAATAGAGTACCTCCCTGAACTTAAACATTTTTATCCTGATATATCTATAATAATAATAACTGGAAACGCTGAAATAAACGATGCTGTTAAAGCGATAAAAATGGGTGCTTACGATTATCTTAAAAAGCCCTTCAAAGGAAAAGAACTACTTTTATCGATAGAGAAGGCTTTGAAGTGGAATGAACTTTTATTTAGAAATGAAAATCTTCAGGAACAGGTTGAGAAGGATTTTTCTTTTCAGGGGATTATTGGAAAAAGTTCCAAGATGAAAGAACTTGTTAAGATGATCAAACAGGTATCAAAAACTGACTCAAATATTTTGATTACTGGTGAGAGTGGTACAGGTAAAGAACTTGTTGCAAAAGCTATTCATTTCTCTGGAAAGAGAAAAAATAATCCTTTCGTTCCAATAAACTGTGCTTCTCTACCTGAAACTTTACTTGAAAGTGAACTTTTTGGATATGTTAAAGGTGCTTTTACAGGTGCATATAACAACAAAAATGGACTCTTTAAAGTTGCAGATTCTGGAACAATCTTTCTTGATGAGATAGGTGATATGCCTTTAAGTTTACAAGCAAAAATTTTAAGGGTTATTGAAAGTGGAGAGTTTACACCTCTCGGTTCAACCGTTGTTTTAAAGACTGATGTAAGGATAATTTCTGCTACGAATATTAACCTTAGAGATAGGATAGTTGAAAACAGGTTCAGAGAGGATCTTTATTACAGATTGAATGTTGTGAATATAAATATCCCACCTTTAAGGGAAAGAAGGGAAGATATATTGCTGATTGCTCAACATTTTCTTGAAAAATACTCTATCAAGATGAACAAGAAGATAAAAGGTTTTTCAGAAGGGGTTAAAGAGATATTTTTGAGGTACGATTGGCCTGGTAACGTGAGGGAACTTGAAAACGCTGTTGAAAGTAGTTGTGCTCTGACAACTGATGAAATAATAGATGTAAAAAATCTACCATCACACCTTTTCGGTAATATAATGCGATCAAACAGAAATGAGTTCATTCCTATAAACAGGCCCTTGAAAGAGACTATTGATTACTACGAAAGAGAATACCTTGTTCAACTTTTAAAATTTTGCAATGGGAATGTGACGAAGGCGGCACAGATTGCTCAGATAGCGAGGCAGAACCTGCATTCGAAATTGAAAATTTATAATATAAATGTAAAGGATTTTAGAAAATGAAAACGATTTTAAAAATTTTCAAATTCGAATTCAAAACGGACTATTTTTCGAAATTTTCAACCAAAGAAATTTTCCCGATTTTAAAATACAATTTTCTGATTTTTTTTGTTTTTATAGGTTTAATTGGGACTTTCTTTTTAAGTTCAAAATATCTTTTTACAAAATTAATTTTAACAAATTTTTTGGTAACATTTTCTTCCTTCATTCTAAACCTTTTACTTCTTTTTTTCCTGATAAGAAAGAAAAAGGTTGAAATTGTTGGAAGGATTTTAGTTTATTTTTTATTTTTTGTTAATCTATTCATTTTGTTTTTTACAGATTTAGAATCAAATAGAAGAATTATTGTTTACATTTTCCCATTGATATCTTTTCTTTCGATTTCATTTTGGGAAAGTTTCATTTTGTCTTTCATTGTAATGTTTTTTATTATCGCAAAAATTCCTGATTACTACGATATTTTCACTTACGATAGGACATTAAATTTCAGTTTTTTGATAACCTACATTTCAATATTTTTAATTACTGCTGTCTACAAATACTTTTTAGATATGTTTCAAAAAATTGCTGTTGAAAACGAAGAGAGACTTGATTATGAAAATAAAGTTTTAAAAGTTTTGAAAGAGAATTTTCAGAAAAAAAATAGTGAGTTTCAAAAATTGTTCGAAGTTGTTCCGAGTGCTGTTTTTATTACTGATAAGAATGGAAAAATAATTTCAATCAATAGAAGAGCACTTGAGATATTAGGTTACAAGGAAGATGAACTTGTTGGAAAAGAGTGCACTTTTTTTGCTCTTGAACCATGTAGGAGTGGATGTTCTTTGAAAAACAAAAATGATGACACTCCAATTTTAAACAAAATATGCAAGATCGTTACGAGTTCAAAAAATATTAGAATAATCTCAAAAAATGCTCAGATTTTGAAAGATGAAAATGGAAACTATTCTGGTTCCATTGAGGTTTTCGATGATATAACGGAAAAATACAATTACGAAAGAGAGATTGAAAAGTTGATGTTTTCAGTTAATCAGAGTCCAGCAAGTGTCGTTATAACCGATACGGATGGTAATATAGAGTATGTTAACAAAAAATTCACTGAAGTTACAGGATACACATTCGAAGAGGTGAAAGGTAAAAATCCAAGAATTTTAAAATCAGGTGAAAAAAGTAAAGAGGAATACAAAGAGTTATGGGATACAATAAAATCAGGTAAAGAGTGGAGAGGGGAGTTCCATAACAAGAGAAAGGATGGGACACTCTATTGGGAAATGGCTCTTATCGCTCCAATAATTGATAAAGATGGTAAAATTATAAATTTTGTTGCTGTTAAAGAGGATATAACTGAAAGGAAAAAGGTTGAAAATGAACTGTTTGAAGCAAAGTTGAAAGCAGAACAGGCTACGAAAGCGAAATCAATTTTCCTCGCAAATATGAGTCATGAGATAAGAACTCCCTTGAATGGTATTGTTGGAATGGTTGATCTTTTACTTGGAACTAAACTTGACAAGGAGCAGGAGGATTTTGTAAAAACAATTAAATACTCATCCATAACTTTGCTTACACTTATAAACGATATTCTTGATTTTTCAAAAATTGAGTCTGGGAAGATGAGTTTTGAGGAAATAGAGTTTGACCTTTACCAACTTGTTGAACTTTCTTTAAAACCTTTAATTTTTGAGGTTTCCAAAAAAGGACTTGAGGTTTTGGTCGATATAGATAGAAATGTTCCAAGGTATATAAAATCTGATCCTGTAAGGTTAAAACAGATTATTCTTAACCTTGTTGGAAACTCTTTGAAATTCACTGAAAAAGGTGAGATACTTGTAGAGGTGAAACTTCTTGAAAGAAGAGAGAATGATGTTATCCTGAAATTTATAATTTCGGATTCAGGCATAGGAATAGATAATGATAAGATAGAAAAGATATTTCAGCCGTTTGAACAGGCTGATAATTCGATAACAAGAAAGTTCGGTGGAACAGGTTTTGGCACTTCAATTTCAAAATATATAGTTGAAAAGTTGGGTGGACAGATATATGCCACCTCACCTTCGAAACTTTCAAAAGATGGAGGTAGAGGGAGAGGAAGTGAGTTCGGTTTCACGATTAAAACTGTTGAGGTTTCAGCTGATGATATTAAAAAAACATTTTCAAAAATAAAAGATATTGAGAAGGTTCTTGTAATAGATGATAACAAGTTGAATCTAAAAATAATGCAAAATATGTTATCTGTTTGGAATGTGGATTGTGAAACCCTTACAACTTTTAAAGGTTTTGATAAAGATTTAAAAAATTATGACTTAATTTTTGTTGACTATGTTATGCCTGATTTCAACGGACTTGAAGTTGCTAAAATGATAAAGGAGAGAGATGAAAAAATAAAAGTTGTGATTTTCACATCTGCAATTTTGAAAGAGGATAAAGAAAAGTTCGATTCGATAGGAGTTGATGGTTATCTACAAAAGCCAGTTACACAGTCCTCCCTTTACGATCTGCTTGCTTCTATGTTCGAGGAAAGGGAAAAAATCGTCGAGAAGAAAGAAAAAAAGAAAAATTTAGAAAAGAAAGATGTTAAAATTCTTGTAGCTGAGGATAATCCTGTAAATCAGAAGGTAGCTAAAAGTATGTTGAACAAGTTAGGATACGATGTGGATATCGCTGAGAATGGGACTAAAGTTTTGGAGAAGATGTCAGAGAACAGTTATGATATTATTCTTATGGATGTTCAGATGCCTGTTATGGATGGACTCACAACAACCAGGATAATAAGGGAGGTTGAAGATGATCTTAAAAATCACAGAAACCTTTCCTATAACCTTAACCTGAAAAAAATTCCAATCCCTATCATCGCTCTAACGGCAAACGCAATGAAGGAGGATCGTGATATATGTTTGGCTAATGGGATGAACGATTACCTTTCGAAACCTTTAAATTTAAATGAACTTAAAGAGGTTGTTGAAAAATATAGCGGAAGTTGATATAATTAATAAATGTTTTCTAAAGTATATTTTCTTGATATACAAACATTTTCAGGTAATTTCAAATTATTCGAGAATATCCTTATAAAAGAAATCCGTATACAGGAAAAATTCAAAGAAAAAGATATAATCGGAGTAAAAATACATTTCGGTGAAAAGGGTAACAGGGCTTACATAAAACCGGTTTATGCTAACTGGTTTTGTGATTTTTTAAAAAGAAGAGGTTATAAGCCATTTTTAACTGACACCAATACACTTTATAAAGGGATGAGATCAAACTCTGTGGATCACCTTTATAACGCATTTTTCAACGGATTTTCATATTTTCCAATTATTATAGCTGATGGATTGAGAGGGGAAAGTTATGTTAAAGTTGAGAGGGAATTGGAAATTTTAAAAGAGTTCTATATTGGGGCTGATATATTTTATTCCGATGGTTTGTTGTTTCTAACACATTTCAAAGGTCATGAGTTAACAGGTTTTGGAGGAACGATCAAAAATATGGGTATGGGATGTGCAGCCAAAAGAGGAAAATTGGTTATGCATTCAAACCTTACTCCCCATGTAGATAGAAATAGGTGCAAAGGTTGTTTCAAGTGTTTAAAATGGTGTAATGTAAACGCTATAGAAAATGTTGATGGCCTGGCTAATATAGATAAAAAGAAATGTGTAGGATGTGGGCTCTGTCTTGAAGTATGTGATTATAAAGCTATTAACATAGATTGGGAAATCGAGAGTTCCCTTATGCAAAGGAAAATGGCTGAATACGCTAAGATCACGGTTGAAAAGAAACCTTCAATTTTTATTAATTTCGTTATAGATATCTCTCCAGTTTGTGATTGCTATCCATACAATAAAAGTCCAATAGCGAAAGATGTTGGGATACTTTTTTCTTCTGATCCTGTTGCTTTAGATAGAGCATCATACGACCTTGTTTGTGAAAGAACAGGTTATGACCCTTTTAAAAAGACTCATCCTTCGATAGATTCTCTTATCCAACTTGAACATGCTGAAAAAATAGGACTTGGAACAAATGAGTATGAACTTGTTCAGATCACTTAAATTAACATTCGTCCTTCTTTTCTCAATAAAGTTATTATCTTTTGGTCAGTATTTTGATGACTCCGAAAATGTAAAAAAATTTTTTGAAATGGATTTAGATTTTAAAAAAGTTTTAAATACAAAGAGTATAAAGGAACTTGAAAGGTTATCTTCCTTGGAAAGGGTTATTTGTTATAACGATTCTTTGTTTAGTAATTTAAAGTCTCCTGAGAATTATGTTCAGGAGTATCTTTACCTTAAAAATCTTTTTCATGAAAAAAATTATGAAAAGATAATTTCATACAAGCCAGTTTTTTTAAAAGATTCGATCGGACTAGTTTATAAGATTTTTCTTGGGTACTCTTTTTTATATCTGAAGGATTATGAGAAAAGTATTGAAGTCTCATCAAAATTTAGTGGTGATTTCTCGGAGATCTTAAAAATAATTTGTCTGTACAGGTTAAACAGGTTTGATGAATGTATAAAATCTATTGAGAAATTCCAAAACTTTTCAAGTTATCCAGAGATACTGAAATTGTATATCCATCTTAATTACACAAGGAAAAATTTTGAAAAATTAGATGATCTATGTGATCTTTTCTTTGAAAAATATAAAGGTGATGAAGATTACAACTATATCCTTTACATAAAAGGGCAAATACTTTTCAAAAAGGGATATTTTAAAAGATCCCTAAAATTCATAAATCAGGTTATCTTAAATGAAGTTAAGGATTCAGTCCTTATAGGTAACGCCTACTATCTTGCCGGGAAAAATTATTTTATGCTTGGTGATTACGATAGGATGGAAAACTATCTGAATGTTTTTAGAGAGTCGAACATTGCTTCAGATTTTAAAAAGAATGCATTATTTTTGGATGGTAAAGGATTTTTTCTGAAAGGTGATTATAGAAAAGCCATAAAAAAACTTAAAAATTTTTCTAAAGATTTCCCCGATGATGAACTTTCTACCTACGCTGATCAGATGATAGCAGAGTCCTATTTCAATCTGAAAAATTACAAAAAGTTTAAAGAATACCTTAAAAAGAGAAACTATCCTGATTTTATAAATGAAAAGTTAATTTTTTTGAAATATTTTGTGGATTACAAAGATGGCTTGTATCCTGATAGTATAAGTTCCTATATATCTTTTATAGAAAACGAAAAGAGTAATCCTTTTAGAAAGAATGCATATGAAAGAATCATTGAGGAAACAAACTCAGATTCTATAAAACTTTTTTATCTAAAAAATTACCTGATTGAATTCAACGGAGCAGAAAAGGTTTATCAGATATTTGAAAAAAGTTTAGTTTTTTTGTATGAGAACACAAGTTATGAATTTTTTCTAAAATTTTTCAAAAATATGGATTTTTCCAGTGAGAGGGTTGATAAACTCTTTTTACTTCTTATAAGTGAAATTTATAATAAAAAAAAGGATTACCTTTTTGTTGTCAAAATGACCCAGAATTTTTTGGATAACATCAAATTTTATAAGGATGAAATAGAATACATCTTTATAAAATCTCTTGGTAACTTAGGTAACTATGATGCTGCCCTGACTCTAATAGATAAAAAGTTAAAAGTTAAAAATGATTTTTATGATTCTTTATATATGTTAAAATTCTCTATCTACTCTGAAAAGAATGATGTCGAAAATTTAACAAATGTTGTTGAGAGTTATGATGGTGGGAATATTTATCTTGAAGCCGAATTGAATAGAGTTCTTGCCGAAAAGTTTTACTCAATAAAAATGTTCCAGCAGGCAAAAGAGTATTTTAGAAAGGCTCTTGTTCTTTACGGAGATGATAGGGAAAAGGTGGCTCTTGTTTTGACTGAACTTGCTGAAACTCATTATGCTCTTGACGAAAAAGAGAACGCCTCTATAATTGCTCAGCAGGCTTTATTTTTTACGAGAGATGTAAACCTTATAAACAGGATAAAGTTGATAATTGAAAAATAAAAAAAAATATTCATTTTTTCCTTTAACTTTAGGTTGTTCAAAAAATCAGGTTGATATGGAATACCTTTTAGGTGAAATAACAAAAAGGGGACACATTATAGTTGGGGATATGGATAAAGCGGATTTTGTTCTTTTGAATACATGCTCTTTCATTCATGAAGCGAGAGTGGAAAGTGAAAAGGTAGCAAAAAGGTTGTCGAAAAAAAAGAAGGTAATACTTCTTGGATGTTATGTCCAAATGTTTGGGGAAAGGGTTTTTAAAATATTCCCCGAGATAGATCTTTTCTTTGGAACTGAGGGTGGAAAGTTCACAGAGAAAATTCTTGAAAATTTAAATGGAAAGAAAAAAATTTTAAAATTGAATGGTAATGAAAATATTTTTTACAGTTTGGAAAGGTATCCTTTGAACAGATTCCACACATACATTAAAATTTCAGAAGGTTGTATAAGGAGATGCTCTTTCTGTAATATACCTTCCATAAGAGGTGGATTGAGAAGTAAAAAAATCGATGAGATACTGAAAGAGGTTGAAAAAATGGTAAGCATGGGTTTTCAGGAATTTGAGATAATATCAGAGGATACATCTTTGTATGGAATTGACCTCTATAAAAGAAGGATGATCTTAAAACTCATCGAAAGTTTGACTAAAAATTTCACAGATAAAAAATTTCGGCTCCTCTATGTTTATCCTGATAAAAGCATCTACGATATTGTCTCTGCTGTTAAAGAATCAAAAAGTTTTATCAAATACATTGATGTCCCGTTTCAGCATGTCTCTGAAAATGTAATAAAATATATGAACAGGGAAAAAGTAGATGTCTTTGAAATATCAAGGATGATAAAAAAAATGGGACTTGTTCTCAGGAGTTCTTTTATCGTAGGTTTTCCCGAAGAGAAGGCAAAAGATTTTAAAATGTTGAAAGATTATATAAAAGAAGGTTATGTTGATAAACTTGGTCTTTTTATGTACTCTGATGAAAACGATAGGATTAAAGATACAGTAGATTACTCGAAAAAAATTGAAAGGTTTAACATCTTGATAAATATTAACAAAAGATTGGCTTTAAAGAGAATGAAAGAAAAAATTGGCAAATTTCATGAAGCAGTTTTTTACCATTCTGATGGTGAATTTATCTATGGGAGGTTACTTGAAGATGCTCCAGATATAGATGATGTGATTGTCTCAAATAATATTAAGTTGCAAAGATTCAATTTGGTAAAAGTTAAAGTTAAAGATATTAAATATTACCATTATATTTGCTGAAAGTTTTCTTGACATTAAAAAAGTTTTATAGATAATACTCTTATGAATTTAATCAATTACGACCTGATCGTGGTAACCGATGATAAAAAGAAAAAGGCGAAATACAATTTCCTTAATGGTGAGGAAGTTTTATTTAATCACACGAGATTCAGAATTAGATTGATTAACAAATTCATCTATTCTGAGACGGGACTTGATAGGTTGATGTATGATGGAGTGATAGTTGATGTAAAACAGTTTGAGGATGATATAATAAACACACTACTTTTTTACAACAACCAGAGTGAAATATTTATTTTTGATTACAAGTTTAAGCCCAACATAGCAAATAGAAATACAAAATATTTTTATGAACTTTCACATTTGAAAGATCTTATAATACAATTTTTTTATGAGAGAAGGTACAATACACCATTTTTCAATGCTTTAAAGAGGTTGGCAAGAAGTAAAAAGCAGAGATGGCATACACCTGGTCATGTTGGAGGGGAAGCGTTTGAAAAATATACCTCTGTAAGGGATTTCAAAAGGTTTTATAAGAACAACATCTTTTTAACCGATACATCAGTTTCTGACCCATCTTTCGGTTCACTGCTTTCGCATAACAGTGTTTTCAAAGAGGCTGAAAAACTCTTATCAACTGCTTATGGAACGTTGTACTCATTCATAAATGTTCATGGCACATCTACCTCCAACAAAATAATTTTTATGACTCTTCTTGATAAGGGTGACAAGGTTATTGTTGACAGAAATATACACAAGTCAACTATACATTCAATAATAGTTTCAGGTGCTTTACCTATTTTTTTAAAAGCCAATTTCAACAGAGAGTTTGGAATAATTCTTCCAACAAGAAAAGAGGAAGTTTTAAGATGTATAGAGGAAAATAAGGATGCGAAACTTCTCGCTTTGACAGTTCCAACTTACGATGGACTTAGATACAATCTTCCAGAGATAATTTCTCTTGCCCACAGGTATAAGATAAAGGTTCTCGTAGATGAGGCTTGGGGAGCACACATGCATTTCCATCACGATTATTACCCTGATGCTTTACAGAGCGGTGCAGATTATGTTGTTCAATCAACACATAAAGTTATGGGCGCTTTTTCTCAAGCATCTGTCATACATGTTAACGATAAGGATTTCAAAGAAAAAAAATATGAGTTTTTTGAAAATTACATGTTTTTTTCATCAACTTCACCATTCTATCCTATAGTTGCCAGTATCGATGTTTCAAGGAAACTACTCTCCTGTGAAGGCAAAATGATCCTTGAAAAGGTTAAAAAATATTATGAACAACTCGTGAGTGAAATAGATGCTTTGAACGATTTCAAAGTTTTAAAGAGATCATATCTTAAAGATTATTATCAGGATAAAAACGAGATACTACTTGATTACACAAGGATCCTTGTCAATTTTTCAAAGGCTGGGATTGGCAAGAAACAGATTTACTCTTACCTTTTGAAAAACAAAATAGTTGTTGAAAAAATAAATTACAATAGTTTCACGTTGCTTCTCGGTGTTGGAACAACCCAAAACATGGTAAAAAGGTTGATTAAAGTTTTAAAAGATTTTAAATATGAAAAAAGGGATTTGGAAGAGAAAAGTATACAGTTTATATGGAACGATCTTGAGGCAACTATACCTCCATTTGAAGCTTACCAATCTAAAGGGGAATGGATAGAACTAAAAAATGCAAAGGGAAGAATATCTTCCAACATGCTTGTTCCATATCCACCTGGTATCCCTTTGATAATACCAGGGCAGATTTTTACGGAAGATCTTATAAACAACCTTCTCGAGATAACATCTTTCGATGAAATAGAAATACATGGTTTGATAAAAGGAAAGGTGAAGGTGTTGAAATGATAAAAAGCAAAGAGTTATTACGAGAGTTTGAAGAACTTTTCGATTCTTTAGGAATTGTCATAAAGTATGATAACATTAAAAATGATGGTGGATACTGTAAGTATAAAGAAAAAGAATTTATTATTATAAACAAAATATTGCCGTTAAAAAATAAACTCAAAATCTACAAAAAGATTTTGAAAAATATTTTACAGGAGAAAGGTGATATTTTCATAAAACCTTTAATAAGGGAGTTTTTGGAAGATGATAAAGATTCTTGAAAATTACTTTTTGAAAAGAAAAGTTAAAAAAATGGAAACATCATGGAAAAGACAGATAAACACTTCTTCGATTTTTAATGATGTCAAAAATGTCGTTGTTCTATTAAACGATGATTTAAAAGAGATCGAAGATTTTTTATCATTTGATAGGAGTTTAAAAAATAGGTTGGATAATCCAAATGTTTTATATTTCACCTCTTCATATTTCACACTTTACAAAGATCTTTTCAAGGATAATTTTGAAGAAATAAAAAGTCCAAAACCTTTAAAATTTGAAGAACTTGACCAGATAAATGGATTTTTAAAAAGGGTAAAACAAATAGACTTATATTTTGATCTTTCATCTTATGAAAATTTGAAAAGAAAACTTTTTATAAGAACTTTTAAACCCTCAGTCTCAATAACCTTTTTTGAAGATGAACTTGAGGAAGATTTTAACATACTTTTTAAAAGTTCTGATAGAAGGATGTTGAAGATTTTGAAACTATTGAATTTTGAAATTGTTTCTGAAAATTTCTCTTCTTTTTTGAAAGATAGGATAAAACAACTAAACATAACTGTTTCCCCTGTAGTTTTAATAGGAAAATCCTCCAAAGTTATAAAGGAAAAGAAGAGAATGGAGAAAGAGGGAAGAAGGTTCCTTTATATCAAAAACTTGAAGGAGGAACTGAATATTGTAAACCTATACCATATTTTAAATACAAAAGAAATTTTCTTTGATGAGGAACTTTTTCCCGATGTAAACTTTCTAAAAAAATTCAAGGTGTAAAATATTGACAATCACTTTTTAACCAATATAATAGAGAAAGTTATAATTTTAGGAGTGTTTTATGAACTATAATCTATACTTACTTTTACCATTTTTTGGTTCTCTGTTATCTTTAACTTTTGCTTTTATTTTTTATAAAACTATGCAATCACACCCAAAAGGTGATGAGAGAATGGAAGAGATAGCATCCATAGTGAGAAAAGGTGCTTTCGCTTATTTAAAAGAACAGTATAAGTCTGTCGGAATTTTCTTTGTTTTCGTTTTTGTGATACTTTTTATTGTATCGTATTTTTTTAAACTCCAATCACTCTGGACTCCTTTCGCCTTTTTAACTGGTGGTTTCTTCTCTGGTCTTGCCGGCTTTGTTGGTATGAACACTGCAACACAGGCAAGTTCAAGGACAGCGCAGGCCGCAAAGAAATCTTTAGATGAAGCTTTAAAAGTAGCTTTCAGGGCTGGGGCTGTTATGGGACTTACTGTTGTTGGACTTGGACTTTTAGATATAACAGTGTGGTTTTTTGTTTTGAGGTTATTCTATCAAAATGATCTTTATATAATAACCGCTACAATTTTAACTTTCGGCATGGGTGCTTCATCACAGGCACTTTTTGCGAGAGTTGGTGGTGGGATCTTTACTAAAGCAGCAGATGTTGGTGCTGATATAGTTGGTAAAATAGAATCGGAAATTCCAGAAGATGATGCGAGAAACCCTGCGGTTATAGCAGACAATGTTGGTGATAATGTTGGTGATGTTGCGGGGATGGGTGCTGACCTTTACGAGAGTTATTGTGGTTCAATATTATCAGCAGCATCTTTAGGTGCAGCAGTTGCAATCCCTCTTTCCCTATCAACAACATTATCTTTAAAACTTGTTTTACTACCTCTTTTGATTGCAACGGTTGGAATAGTTTCTTCAATAGTTGGAATCTTCTTTGTGAAGACAAAAGAGCATGCTGATCAGATACACCTTATGCAATCTTTAAACAAAGGTATTAATATCTCAACGGTTATGATATTCACACTCTCCTTCCTTTTGATGTGGCTTATGTTTAAAAATTCTTCTATAAAGTATTTCAATTTCTGGTTGTCTTTGGTAACAGGACTTTTGGTAGGAATTTTTATAGGAAGGATAACTGAAGTTTACACTTCTTTTTCATACAAACCGACAAAATTTGTTGCAGAGCAGACAAAAACTGGAACAGCGACAGTCATACTTGCTGGTCTTGGTGAATCTATGATATCTACAGGTTTTGTTGTTTTGGTTATAGTAACAGGTATAATAGTTTCATATCTGTTCTCATCAAACTTCGATTTTAAAAATGTAACTTTAGGGCTTTACGGTATCGCTCTTTCTGCAGTAGGAATGTTATCAACTTTAGGAATAACCCTTGCTACAGATGCTTATGGACCAGTTGCTGATAATGCCGGTGGAAATGCCCAGATGAGTAAACTCGATAAATTGGTAAGAGAAAGGACTGATGCTTTGGATTCACTTGGAAATACAACCGCAGCAACAGGAAAAGGTTTTGCTATAGGTTCTGCTGCTTTAACTGCACTCGCTTTTATAGCAGCATTTTCCGAGGCTATAAGAGCTGCTCTTATCAGAATAGCACAAAATACTAACGGATTCGTTGATATTGGAAGCAGATCCCTATCTTTGGCAGATATAAAATCTATGGATATAGTTGATGTTTTACTCGCTTACGAAGTTCACCTTATGAACGTCAAAGTTATTGTTGGTATTATGATAGGTTCAATGTTGCCTTTTGTGTTTTCAGGGCTAACTTTGAACGCAGTTGGAAGAGCTGCAACCAAGATGGTTGATGAGATAAGAAGACAGTTCCATACTATACCTGGAATACTTGAGGGCAAAAATAAACCTGATTATGAAAGGTGTGTTTCTATAGCAGCTAAAGCTGCTGAGAAAGAGATGATAATTCCGGCTCTGATTGCTGTAATAGCACCCATTTTTGTTGGTATAACTATTGGAGTACCGGGAGTTTTTGGACTTCTTGCAGGTTCACTTGGCAGTGGTTTTGTTCTCGCTATTATGATGGCAAATGCAGGTGGTTCTTGGGACAATGCGAAAAAATTTATAGAGAGTGGAGAACTTGGAGGAAAGGGTAGCGAAAATCATAAATCTACAGTTGTTGGTGATACTGTTGGAGATCCTTTGAAAGATACCGCTGGTCCATCTTTGAATATACTTATAAAACTTATGAGTATTGTTTCAATAGTTACTGCAGGACTTGTAGTTTTCTTCCATATATTTTAGTTCTTTTTAAATGGAGAGGTGTCCGAGTTGGTCGAAGGAGCATGATTGGAGATCATGTATAGGGGAAACTCTATCCTGGGTTCGAATCCCAGCCTCTCCGAACTTTTAAAAAGAGGAGGAAAGATGGTTATTTTGATAGTTGTTGGTATTATTCTTCTCGTTATAATACTTGCCGTAATAGGAATTTACAACAATCTTGTAAGGGAAAGGAATAGGGTAAAGAACGCATGGTCACAGATAGATGTTCAACTTAAAAGAAGGTATGATCTGATACCTAACCTTGTTGAGGTTGTAAAAGATTATATGTCCTACGAACAGGAAACTTTAACGAAGGTTATTGAAGCAAGAAATTTCGCTATGAATGCCAAGGGAGTCAAAGCGCAGGCTGAGGCAGAAAATATGCTTTCCGGTGCTTTAAAATCTCTTTTCGCTGTTGTTGAGAATTATCCAGATTTAAAAGCGAATGAGAATGTTATGAGGTTACAGGAAGAGTTAACATCAACTGAAAACAGAATCTCATATGCAAGGCAGTTCTATAACGATTCTGTTATGCAGTTTAATACTATGGTTGAAACATTCCCTGCAAATATTGTAGCAGCGATTTTCAATTTCAAACAGATGGAATTTTTTATCATACCTGAAAGTGAAAAAGCAAATGTTAAAGTTGACCTAAGGTAGAATATGGCAGCAAAGGTTTGCCCAAGATGTGGCTTTTACAACAATGTTAAGAGAAAAAGATGCTCCTTGTGTGATGCACCTTTGGACGGCTCACAGATTAAAGATCTTTCTTACAATAAAAAGGAAAACTTCTACAGGATACAGAGTTCAAACAAAAGAAATTCGGTTCTTTTAATAATATTTCTTTTTATTTTTCTTATAATTTTAGGTTTTATTTTTGGATACATTTTTGACATAGGTTACACAGGTCCAATACTTGCTCTAATAATTTCGACAGTTACCACTCTGATATCCTACAATATGGGTAAATCCATAGTTTTGAAAATATCTGGTGCAAGAAGGGTAACAAAAGAGGATGAACCTCAATTTGTAAATGTTGTCGAAGAGATAGCTATTGCTGCTGGACTTCCCACCCCAGAAACTTACATTATAGAGAGTAACGCCTTGAACGCTTTCGCAACAGGGAAAAATCCAAATGATAGTGCTATCGCTATAACAAGGGGACTTTTGAATAAACTTAACAGGGAAGAACTTTCAGGGGTTGTTGCACATGAAATGTCACATATCTCAAATCTTGACATAAGATTTTCTATGCTTGTTGGAGTTATTGTAGGAACTATAGTTATGCTTTCCGATTGGCTTTTAAGATACCTCTTCTGGGGAAGGAGAGGAAAAAGGAATAGAAGGGAAGGTGGTGGAGGTGCTGAGATAATTATACTTCTTATAGCTATCCTACTTGCTATAATAGCACCGATTCTTGCAAAACTTATTCAGATGTCCATATCAAGGAAAAGGGAACTTATGGCTGATGCAAAAGGTGTAGAGTTTACGAGGAATCCAGAAGGGTTGGCTTCGGCACTCGAAAAGATAGCCCAATCTTCTATAAAACTTGAAACAGCAACCAGAGCGACGGCACACATGTTCATCTCAAACCCTTTTAAAGATTTTTCAAAAAAATCATCAGCATTGTTTTCAACGCATCCTCCAATTGAATCAAGGATCAGAATATTAAGAAGTATGTAATGGATAAAGTTCTCGCTGTTGTTTTAAACTATAACGGTGTTTTTTTTACAAGAGATCTTTTTTTAAAATGTATAAAATCACTCAAAGAGCAGAGTTATAAAGACCTAAAAATAGTTGTTGTTGATAACTGTTCAACTGACTATTCTATAAAACTGATAAAACATAACTTCCCTGAAATAGATATTATCCAACTTTCAAAGAACCATAAAACTTGTGCATACAATTTCGGTTTAAAATACGCTTTAAAAAATGGATATAAATACACACTACTTTCAAATAATGACATAATCTTTAAAAGTGATTTTGTTGAAAGTATGGTTTACTTTGCGGATAAATTTAAAGATGGTGGAATATTTACCCCTAAAATTCTATTTTTAGATAACAGAACGAAAGTAAATTCAACAGGACTTATAATAAACAGAACTGGTTACGCTTACGATAGAGATTTTGGAAAAGATCTTAACGATTTAAAAAGAGATAGTGGAGAGGTAACTGGAGGCTCAGGAGCATCCATGTTCGTTAGAACAGATGTTGTAAAAAATGTTGGGTATTATGAAAAATTTTACTCAGCATACTATGAGGATTTAGATTTTTCATTCAAACTCAGAAGGTTTTCAAATTTTAAAATCTATTATAATGATTCCGCTATCTGTTATCATAAATTCTCCTCTTCCTGGAAAAACAAAAAAGTTAAAGATTTTTATATGAACAGAAACAGGATATACTTTGTAATAATCCATTTCCCTCTAAATTACTTAATTAAATCTATTAAATATTTGATAGTTAACCAAAAAAATATAAGCAAAGAATTAAATTACATTATGTATATTGAAACAATACTAAATTTACCCTTTTTATTATTGAAAAGAATAAAATTTTTAAAACTTTCAAAATCTAAAAATATTATTGAGTTTTTGGAAAATTATTCTGGTTATCCAAAAAGTTAATATGCAAAAATTTCCCTGTATTTAATTTTTTAAAAGATAAAAGTGCAAAAAAAACACACTTTTATTTATTCACAACTTAATTATATTATAAATGTTAAAATAAAGACAATTAAAATATTTATTTGGAATAAAAATTGCTTTTTAAAAATATCAAAAAGAAAAATTTTAAAAGGAGGATAAATGTTAAAGAAAAAATTTTCGATTCTTCTTTTAGCCTTACTCCTCTTTGTGGTATTTTACCCTGAGAGTATGATAAGGTTAAAAGTTGCGAAATTTTCAACAGATTTTGAACCACCTTCATTTGCAAGTTTAGGACTTGAAAGGATGCAGGTCAAAGGTGATTATGATTACTATGTTGTTCAGTTCAACGATCTTGCAAGAGAAAGTTATAAACAGGAGATAAAAAAGTTGGGTGGAGAGATTTTTGATTACATTCCAGACAATGCTTTTATAGTAAAACTTTCCAACAAAAGTTTTGAGAATTTAAAAGAGAGAAAATTTATAAAATTCATTCAAATTTGGCAACCTGCATATAGAATTGCACCCAATCTTATATATGAAAAACAGGAGCCTTTAAAAGGTGATCTTCCTGGTAGAGTTAACTTGCTAGTTGCTGTTTTTTCTGGAGAAGATGTTGAGAGTTTCCATTCAAAGTTGAAAAGTATTCCTGATGTAACAATTCTTGCAGGTCCAATGCCTGTAAGAATTTCAGTTCCAGCAGAAAAAGCAAACGATATAGCAAAATTTCTTGCAAATCAGGTTGAAGTTTACTGGGTTGAAAGGGATTATCCTGTTGAACTTCATAACGCATGGTCAAGGTGGATTTTGCAAACTTTTGATACTTTAAATATGAAGGCAGCTGCAGATTCTTGGAAATCACAACTTACAATATCATCTTCAGCAGATTCTTTGAGATTACCTTTTTATGCACACTCAATATATGGTCAAAATCAGATAGTCGGAGATGATGATACAGGTATGGATTGGGATAATATTTATTTTAGAGACCCATCTGGAACAAAACCTGTTTACGATAAGGATAAGGATAGAGTTTGCGAAACAACTGGAACACATAGGAAAGTTGTTGCATACAATGTACATGCAGATACCTTTGATTTAAACTCCTCAGGACATGGTTCTCATACTTGTGGTTCAGTTGCAGCAGATTCAATGAATTCCGGACTTCCAAGTGTTACTGCTTATGCGAGAGTTATGGGTATGGCACCTCTTGCAAGGATTGCGTTCACAGATATTGGAGGCAGTTCTGATGCACTTGTTCTTCCAACAAACTATCAAGATATATACCAGTGGGCTTACAATGCTGGTGCTAGAATACACACATCATCTTGGGGACAATCAACGGGTGGATACAGTAGTTATACTTTGAATGCACAACAGATAGATTCATGTGCTTGGGATAAAAAAGATTTTCTTATGTTTAGATCAGCTGGGAACTCGAATCTTTATAGGGATTCGGTAAACAGTCCAGCAACAGCAAAAAATATTGTTTGCGTTGGTGCAACTGAATCTGGATTCGGTGATGGTTCAACAACATGGGCTGTTAATGGAACATCATCAAGAAATGAACTTTTGGATGTTGCTGAGTTCTCTTCACATGGTCCTACGAAAGAGGGTATGATGAGACCAGATCTTTGTGCAACTGGTGGATGGTATATCTGGTCTGTTGATTCTGATGGAAGTTTGACATCAAACAATGCGGGAATAACATATATGGGTGGAACTTCAATGTCAACTCCAACTGCTGCAGGTTTTGGTGCACTTGTAAGGCAATAGTTTACAGAAGGATGGTATCCATCTGGAACGAAGAATAGTTCAGATGCGTTCACCCCTTCAGCAGCACTAATAAAGGCTATAATGATAAACTCTACAAGAAACTCTCCAGGTGCTTATTCTACAAGTACTATAAACAACTCTGGAACCCAGAATGCTCCTTCACAGGGACAGGGATGGGGAAGAGTAGTTCTTGATGATGCTGTTTATTTCAGTGGTGATGTTAGAGATCTTAAAGTTTGGGATATAACTTCAGGTTTCACTTCAGCAGGACAATATCATGAATACACAATAAATACAGGTCCATCAACAACTGAGTATGTAAAAATAGTTCTTTGCTGGACAGATTATCCAGCAGCGGTTGGTGCTGATCCACTTGTTGTAAACAATCTAAATTTAACTGTAACAGCCAACGGTAACACATACCTTGGGAATGTTTTTGGAACCAACTCAAGGTCAACAACAGGCGGTTCTGCAGATGTTGAGAATGTTACTGAAGTTGTATGGCTTGATCCAATACCAAACTCAACAATAACTATAAGAGTAACAGCAGCAAATGTTCCAAATGGACCACAGCCATATGCACTTGTTGCAACTGGTGATTTTGTTGAATCGGCACCTGCAGGGAAAATATCATATCAAAAAACATCGGTTCTCGATTCACCAGCACCTGTTCTTGTTGATGGAAAATTAAACAACGGTGAAACAACTGATCTTAACGTTTGGGTTGTTAACAATACTGGAGCAAAGCAGAACAATGTTACAGCAAAACTCAGAGAAGGCTCAACTTATGTTACAAATCTTGACTCTTTAGGTTCATATGGAAATGTATCTGATGGTGATTCAGCATACTCTGCTTATAGATTCCAGATAGCAAACAATACACCAGATGGAACTTCTATTCCATGCACCCTCTTTGTTACTTATGGAACAACGGTTGATACTTCAACATTCACTCTAACGGTAACAGGTGTAAAAGTAGCAACACTTTCAACTTCACAACTTACTTTCGATTTTTCAAATAAGAAAACAACTACAGAAATACTCGCAATTAACAATACAAAAAATGAAAATATTTTCTATGGTGGAACATTTAAAAATATAGGTTTTGTAAACCTTTCAGAAAAGGAAATTTCTTCCAAAGGTATCTGGGACACCTTAAAATGGGATGATGCTGAAAATGAGGGAGCGCTAGCATGGTATGGAGTGAGTTATTTTGCCAACAAATTTTCAGTTGCTCAAGGATGTTCTTTAAGAGCAATATGGTGGGGCAGAGCGATTGAAGATGGACTTGCAAGAACGGATACTTTATATGTATGGTCAGACAATGCCGGAAATCCTGGAACACTTCTTGGCAAATATGTTGCTTCAGGCTTAACAACCGGTGGTGCAGCACAACTATTCAGAGCAACACTTTCAACATCCCTATATCTTAATGGAACTTTCTGGGTTGGTGTTTATGCTGCAACTAACAATTCCACAACACCTCCAAACAGAAGGTCATACATGCTTTCAGATACTATTGGAGGAGCATATTCCTACTATGCATCTTCAAGTAGTGGCCCCTGGACGAACTTCTCTCCAAACGGCGATTTTATAATAAGGGCTGAGGTTGAGTATCCACTTTTACCTGCTGATTCTGGAACATTCTACATTAAGAATACTGATTCTGGCTCAGTTCTACCATTCGATGTTACAGGTATAACGAAAGCGAGAAACTCATCATGGATAATTTCTATAAGTCCAACAACAGGAACAATAAATGTTGGGGACTCTCTGGGTGTTACTGTTCTTGTTGATACAGCAGGTCTTACATATGGTGCAACCTATTATGATACACTCCTTATAGCAACCTCAGCAGATGTTGCAAAGGCTGTAACTTTAAGGTTACCTGTTACTTTGATAATGCCAGCAACTTATGGAATACTTTCAACATCCCTTTTTGCTAAAGTTGAAGGAAAAGATGTTGTTTTAAAGTGGAATTCTAACTCAACTGAAATGAAAAACTGGATAATTGAAAGGGATGGTTTAATTGTTGGAACAGTTTCAGGAAATGTTGATTTAACCTATACTGATAAAAACGTTTCTTACGGTTCACATACATACAAAGTAGGCTTCAAATATGGTGATGGAATAATCTATTCTGATGCAACAACAGTTTTCGTTTCAAAACTGATTACTTCTCTTTTCGTTAGTAAACTATCTGATAAAAATAAAATATCTGTCAGATTTATAAATGCCCAGAATGGTAAAGTTTCAATACAGATAGTTGATCTTGCCGGTAGAAAAGTCTTAACTTTATATGAAGGTATCCTTCCAGAAGGAGTATTCAATTATAATGTTTCAGGCCTTTCAAGAGGAGTTTACTTTGTAAAAGTTGTTACAGGTAACGGGATACTTAAAGAAAAATTCGCATTTATAAAATAAATTTTAAAAAAGCACCGGGGATAATCCCCGGTGCAAAATTTTCCCCAAAATCCCCTCTTATTTTATTTAAACAATGAAAAATTTGCATTAACTCATAGAATATTGTTTTAATTTATCATTCATAACTACTTTTTTTTACAAGTTACCAAAAAAATATGGCATAAAAAATGTACACTTTTTATAAAAAAAAGGAGGTTTGATGAAAAGAGTTTCGATAATTTTTCTTATTTTTATGACTCTTATCCTTTTTGCAAAAAGTAATGTGATTTACTTAGGGCCAAATTCGTTGAATGAATTCAAAAGTATAGACATTTACAAATCAACTATCGATTTTGAGGCTGATAAATTTTTTGTTGAGAAAGATGGAGAGTATGATCTGGTAAATATAGATGGACTTTCACAGTTCAGTTTTGAAGTAGGTTATCCTTCTTTACCATTTCTTGTAAAAAATATAGCATTACCAGATGAAGGGGATCTTGACTATAAAATAGAAATTTTGGAGGAGATTCAGATAGATGGTAAATTTAATATTAAACCATTCCAACCACCACTTCCCGAGATACCTAATTTCCAGCCGCAATTTGTAAAAGATGATGAGTTTTATTCAACAAACACTTTTTATCCTTCAAAAAATGTTACGATTTTAGAACCTACAGGAATAAGGGATGTAAGGTTTTCTAAGGTTTATTTTTCACCTTTTAGATACAACCCGGTTACGAAAAAATTGATTCTGATAAAAAAAGCAAGAATAACATTTTTCGTTAACAGTTCAAAATCGACAAACCCTATAAACAATTCTTTCTATTTGACTGAAGAGTTTGTTCCACTCTATAAAGAGTTTTTAAGTAATTTTGATGCAGTGTTAAAGTATAAAAGGGTTGAAACTTTACAGGAAAGGAATGAAAGGATTCAAAAGGTAAGAGAATCTTTGAAAGGTGATAATTTTACTCCACCTGGAGATTATCTTATAGTTGTTGGCGGAACTACCTTGAGTAACAAAGTGAAAACTTTTGCAGCGTATAAGGCAAAATTAGGTTATAATCCTGTTGTTTGGCACTTGGCAAACAATGTTTCCTCTAAACAGATAAAAGATTCAATACAATATGCTTATAACAACTGGAGTGTAAAACCTGTTTACATACTTATAGTTGGTGATGCTGATTCAACAAGAACCCCATCTGAAAGTTGGGTTATAATGAGACCCTTGTGGAAAGATTTTAGGTCACTTTATTCTTATGGAATCAAACCTGGTTTTGTCCCAAACGATCACTGGTTTGCATGTCTTAACGATACGAATTATTATCCTGATGCTTATATTTCAAGATTCAATGTTAAGGATACTATACAACTGAACAATATTGTAAATAAAACGATAAAATATGAAACAGATCCACAGTTAACAGGAAATCCTGATTGGTTTACAACCTATGTAGGTGTTGGTGGTTATGAAGGAGGAAGAATTTTTGATACAACAGCAACAAGAGTTTGGAAAAACTATTTGAAACCTTATGGATGGACAGATTGGGATTCTCTTATTGAAACAAGAACTTGGAGTCCTGGTAGAGCAACAGTTTCAGATTCTATAAATGATGGACAGAATTTTATTCTCTTTAGAGGACATGGTGCTGAAGGGTATGATGGTGATGCGGATGATGGTAAAGGTTTTGGATGGATGGGAGGTGCTGACCAAAATTATAAAGATTTGTATACGAATGAGGATATAGCAGTAAGAGCGAATGGTTATATGGGTGGATTCATCTTTGCACCAACATGTCTTGCAGGAAACTTCGCGTATCCTAACGATACCAACTCTATGGGGGATTATTGGACACATCTAACTTCAAACAATGGTGGAGTTGGCTATTTTGGTGCTACAAATGTTTCTTTATCTTATTACAACGATTCCATGTCTCTTGGAGTTGGTAGAGCCTTTGCAAATTATAACAACGTAATGCCTGATAGAACTTTTGGAAAAGTAACAAACTATGCTAAACTTTATATGGAAACTTATAACGGTTCAACAGATTATTTCCGTCTTGAAAATTACCTTATGAATACCCTTGGTGATCCGGCAGTTATGATTTGGACAAAAGTTCCAAAAAATTTAACAGTCTTGCATGATAATTCTGTTGAAACAAGAACTGATACTATAACTGTTACAGTAACGGACAACACAAAAGCAGCAGTTTCGGGAGCAACAGTTTGTCTTTACGATACACTCGAAACTCCTGACATACATATTGTTGCAACAACTGATGCAACTGGAAAAGCAACTATAATTTCAACATATACAAAAATCGGAAGTGCTTTCTTAACTGTTACTAAACAGGATTATATACCTTATATGGGAACCGTTACAATCAACGCAACAACTGAACTTGAGGAAATATCTTTTACAGGAACATTAGTAAATGGCAAAGTTATATTGAAATGGCATACAACCAATCCAACTTCAGTCAAAAATTATAAACTTTACAGAGATGGTAAAGAACTCGCAACACTTTCTAACAGTGAAATGGAATTTGAAGATATATTACTTAATGAAGCAACAAATAAAGTTGAATACAAACTTGATATATACTATGTATCAGGAAAGTTATCAGAATACAAACTTCCTATGATAATTGATAATAAAAAGTCTTTTCAATTCAGTAAGAATAGATTATATCTTAACAATATTGAAAGAGTTGAAATATTCAATATCTCTGGTCAGAAAGTCAAAGATTTCAAGATTAATAAAAAATCTGCACTTATAGATATTTCAAATCTTTCGAATGGCTTTTATATAATAAAAGCTGATGATCTTGAAAATAAAAAAGTGATGATTGTAAAATAACAATTTTAAGGTGGGATTTAAATCCCACCTTGAATTCCCAAAAAAGTTTAATATAATTTTTATGAATATGAGATTTTTTCTATCTATTTTTATTTTTCTATTTTTTAATTTAGTAAATTCAAAAATCGTTTTCAATGAAGTTATGTCAAATGTTTTAGGAAATGAATCAGGAGTAGGGTCATGTGGAGATAGAAATGAGTTTGTTGAACTTTATAACGATTCATCGGATAGTGTAAATATTTTGAATTATTATTTTTACGATGGTTCTTCTAAAGATTACATCATTCTTTATCCTGAGAGTTTAAAATATCCTGGAGGTATAGTTTCAGAATCTATAGTTGCTCCATATTCATATATTGTAATTCTTGATCCAGAATACACCATTGTAGGGGACAGTGTCAATTATATGTTGTACGATATTCCATCATCAGCGTACGTTTTTACTATTTCAAACACTACCTTTGGAACTTCTGGACTAACCTCTTCAACTTCACTCTGCCTTTATGACAAAAATGATAGTTTAATAGATACTTTCGGAACCCCAAATGTTGATGATGGTTTTCCATACCAGACAAAGGATGGATACTCTCTTGAAAAGAAAAATCCATCTTTTCCGGATGGATTTAATTATTATGGTGAATCTGTTGAGCCAAAAGGAAATAGTATTGGAAGAAAAAACTCTATTTTTATTGGCGGTGCTCTAATCGATTCTTTTAAACTTGAAGAGGAAAATTTTAAAAAATATTTTATAGTTTATTTTTATGGAGATTATCAAAATGATAGGTTAATAATTGAGTATGAAAATTTTACTGACACATTTTTGATTGAAGAAAATTATTTAAAATTTGAACTTCCAGAAAGTGAAAGAGTTTTCAACTTTTATACAACTGGAGAAAATAAGAAAAAAAGTTTCATCTATAATGGCAATATTAATCCCGGTTCTATAACTTTAAATGAGTTTATGGTTAAAGGTTTTGAATGGCTTGAAATATACAATCCATACCTTATAGATTTTAACTTTGATTTTTTAACACTATCAACATTGAATGATTCAGTTATTTTAGAAAATGGTGTTATTCCTAAAGATTCATACATTGTGATAACTTCTGATACACTAACTTTAAAAACATATTTCCCATATCTTAAGATGAATCTTTTTCAAATAAAACTCTTTTCATTACCGGATAGAGAGGATACTTTTGTTTTGAAATATTTTAACAATACTCTTGACTCAGTTATTAGGGGATTTGAGAACAAAGACTCTTCTATTGAAAGAATAAACTATCTTGTTGAAGGTTACAGAAAAGATAATTGGGATAACAGTATAAATTATCTTAACGCTACACCATCCTTTAAAAATTCTATTTCATGTTTTTACAAAGATAAAGATTCAATATCTTTTTATCCAAAGATAGTTGATGAAAAAAATCCTATACTTTTTATAGATTACAAAACAAATATATACAGAGCAACATTGAATGTAAAAATTTTTGATAGTATGGGGAAAGAGATCTTTTCACCATATATTGATAAGATAACTTCTTCAGAAGAAAACCTTTATATAAAAAATCTTAGATCTATTCTTGAAAAAGGTCTTTATATTCTATATTTTGAACTTAAAGATGAAAAGAAAATAATAAAAAGAAATTTTCTTTTTTATATAAGATAGTATTTCCATATTGACCTTAAAATCTTTATACATTATATTAAACTTTATGAAAAAGGATGATATATATTTTATGCATTTAGTTTTGAAGGAGGCTAAGAAAGCAGAAAAGTTGGGTGAGATACCTATAGGTGCTCTTATTGTTAAAGATGGAAAGGTAATTGCAAAATCTTTCAATAAAGTTGAGAAGAAAAAAAGTTCAATAATGCATGCTGAAATAGATGCTTTGATGAAGGCACAGAAAAAAATAGGTAGTTGGCGTCTTAACGATTGTACAATTTACATTAATGTTGAACCATGTCTTATGTGTACCTGCGCTATTATTCTTTCAAGAATAAAGAGAGTTGTTTTCGGATGCAGAAATGAAAAGTTTGGTGGAATATACTCATTGGTTGATGTTAAAAATTTAAAGTTGAATCATAAAATAGAGATAACAGAAGGTGTTTTGAAAGAAGAGTCTATAAAACTTTTAAAAGATTTTTTTAAAAATCTTCGTAAAAAAGGAGAGGTGGTCGAGTTGGTTTAAGGCACCGCACTCGAAATGCGGAGTATCCGAAAGGGTACCCCGGGTTCGAATCCCGGCCTCTCCGCCATTTTACAATTTTGGAGTTCTTGAGGGTTGTTGCCTCGCCCTCGCTTTGCTCGGGCTCGGCATTTACAAGGATTTTATACAGATTTTTGAAATCCAAAAACAATTTCTGTCCGCTCAATCGGAAGTTCGAACCAATCTTTTTTAGAAAATCCCGACCCTGTTCGGGATTTTCTTGCAAAGCGATAATTTCGGCTTGTTTTACGATATTTATGAATCGGGCGGCGAGTTCGAACCGATTATTGCTTTTTTGCTCAAAAGCCGCGAGTTTGTCTTTCAAAAGTCGCTTTTGATTGACGAGTTTGTTCTTGGCTTCTCGGTATTCTTCCAAAGATAAGGCGTTTTCAAGATATGCGTTCATCAGTTTTTCTAACTTCTCGTCAATCGTTTTTATCTCGTCTTGAATTTTTTGAGCAAAAAAGCGAGATGATTGCTCCTTTTCTTTCTGTTCTTTTTTTAATTCCTTTAACATCCAATCAGCGCAATCATCGGGCAAAGAAACTTTTTGTATCGCCTCGTTGATTTGAGATGAAATTTTTTCTTCTCTTGTAAACACATTTTGCGTGCATTTGTGATTTGGATTTTTCTTTGTGCAGTAGTAATAGGTGTAGGATTTTCCGCTTGGTTTTATTTTTTTATCGGCGGTTATGGTAAAACCACATTCGCCGCATTTGAATAATCCGCGATAAAGAAAAAATTTCATCTTATCTGCTTTTTGCGGTTTTGATTTTTGTTTCATTACTTCTTGCGCTTCGTCAAAAAGTTTCTTTGCAATAATCGGTTCGTGCTTTCCTTCAAAATATTCTCCGTTGTAGCGGATAAGTCCGTGATAAAAAGGGTTTTTGAGAATATATTGATAATTTGAGATGGAAAGCATTTTGCCTCGCCGCCCTCGTAAACCAAGCTCATTGATAATCTTTCGGAGTTCTTTCAAGGTATATTTTCCGGTGGCGTAGGTCTCAAATGCCTTTTTAATAAGCGGTGATTTTTCTTTATCCACATAAATTTGTTTTGTTTCTTTATTATTGAGATAACCAAGCGGGGCCATTTGAGGCCATAAACCATTCTTCAATTTTTGCCTATGACCTCTTTTGATATTTTCCGAAAGATTATCAACATAATATTTTGACTGCCCAAAAGCGATGCTTAACATAAATTTTCCTTGCGGTGTTGGATCAAACCAAAAAGTTGGGAATTTTAGCTCTTTGATTATTCCTGTATCCACAAGATAAATAATTTGTCCGCCGTCAATGGAATTGCGAGCCAACCTGTCGGGGTGCCACGCTAAAATTCCCCCTGCTTCGCCCGCTTCAATTCTTTTTAACATTTCAGCGAAGACAGGCCGGCCCGGTTTCTTGGCAGTTTGTTTTTCTACGAGGATATCAACGATTTCCAAATTTTCTTTTTTCGCCAATTCTTTCAATTCAGCGATTTGGTCGTTGATGCTTCTAACTTGCCTGTCTTCGCTGTCCGTTGACTTGCGGGCGTAAATGAAAAACTTTTTGGTTTGATTATTTTCTTGTGTCATATTGTTTTTATTAAGCAGTCAAAATATTTGAAATTATCGCTTTGCCTTTCGCCAAAGGCGAAAGAAAAAAGATTGGTTAATAAATTTTTCAAATTTATGTTTGTCTTCGGCAAACCGAACTTCCGATTGAGCGGGCAGAAATTGTTTTTGGATTTCAAAAATCCGTATAAAATCCTTGTAAATGCCGAGCCCGAGCAAAGCGAGGGCGAGGCAACAACCCTCAAGAACTCCAAAATTGTAAAATGGCGGTACCTTTTGGACAAAATTCGAACCTATTTTGAACAAAATCCTGATGCTGATTTTTAATTGTCGCCCTGCGGGCGACAATCCCGCCCAGCATTCCCTCACGGCGTCCGCTTCGCTTCCGCCGAGCAAAACAGAAAAATTTCCTAAACATTTTTTCTAAAAATCTTTTTGATAATTAAAATTGTCCCCAGCTAAAATAAAAAAACCTGCTCTCATTGTCTCTAATATTTTTTAAAGGTAATGTAAAATATTATGTGTAATTTTTGACAAAATAAATAAAACTTGTCCTCGTGAAAACGGGGAGTGGCTATTCTCTCCTTAAAGAATTAAATTAAAATTTTTAAAAAAGAAAGGAGGAATAGCCTAATGAGTAGTATAGCATATTTAAAAGTAGATGAAAACTATTTAAGAGAGAAATAATGGGATGAAGCAAAGAAAGATTTTTGGGGAGATTTAAAAATAGAGACTTAAGATGCGCATTAAAGAAGTTATTGGAGACGAGCATGGCAATAGAGGTACAAGATTTAATAGGGAGTGATTATTGGGAGCATAATCCTAAGAGGATAAAAATTACCGTAATGGGTATTACTACCGGGGATTACTTACGACTTTAGGAAGCATAGATGGTTTACAGATTCCCAGAGTAAGGGAAGGGGTGATAGAATTTAAGAGTATAAAGAGATACCAACGGAAAGCAGAGGATGTAGATAGAATGGTTTTGGAGATGTTTTTAGCGGGGGTATCTACAAGGAGAGTAAAAGAAGTATTAGAGCCAATTTTAGGGGAAGAAGAAATATCTGCAACTACAGTATCCAAGATTAGTAAAATATTAGATGATATGGTATTTAAGTTTCACAATCGGAGATTAAAAGATGAGTATGAATATTTAATATTAGATGGGCTCTATTTAAATGCGAAGAGTCCAGTATATAAAAGGAGAAGGTGTATATTAGTATGTTATGGAATAAAAGAAAATGGCAAGAAAGAATTAGTTGATTTTTATCTAACAAAGAAAGGAGAATCACAAGAGAGTTGGGAGCATTTTTTAAACATCTTATATCATCGTGGATTAGAAGGGAAGAATTTAGTTTTAGCAGTAATAGATGGGAATAGGGGATTGGACAATGCAGTAAGATTCATATATCCTCTTATTAAAATACAGAGGTGCTGGGTGCATAAATTAAGGAATGTAGCAAACAAATGTCCGAGGAAGCTACAGGAAGAAGTAATAAGAGGAGCGAGAGAAATTTATTCTGCAGAAGGCAAGAATAAAGCTTTGCAAGCGTATAAGGCTTGGCAAGATAGATGGAGAGATATAGTTCCTGATGCGGTAGAATGTTTAGAAAGAGATTTAGAAGAATTACTTACCTTTTACTCTTTACCCGAGGGATATTGGAAGAAATTAAGGACGACGAACATAATTGAGAGAGTATTTAGAGAAGTAAGGAGAAGGGCAAGACCGATGAGTTGAAATCATTACAGAGAGCGTGTAGAAAGAATAATATTTGCAATATTTTAAAGACAGAATAAAATATGGGAGAATAGCCATGAAAAAATTACACAAAAATCTTGACATTACCTTTTTTAAAAAAGTCTTGACTTTTTTTGAAATATGTTTTATAATTAGAACACAAAACCAATTTGGTCGATATGTGCAATATGAAGAGGAGAAGGCACATGGCACAATTAGAAAAAGATGTTAGAGAAATTATTATTGAAGCAGCCAGAAATATTTTTGCTCGATTTGGGTTTAGAAAGACAACAATGGATGAGATTGCCCAAGCTGCTCTCAAAGCAAAAAGTTCTATATACCACTATTTCAAAAGTAAGGATGAAATTTTTCGGACAATAGTGGAAAAAGAAAGCCGCACACTGAGAGAAGAAATAAAAAAAGCTATTAAACAAGAAGATTCCCCCCAGAAAAAACTACGTGCTTATGTTATAACTAGAATGCACACACTTCAGTGTTTAGCGAATCTTTATAGTGCGATCAAAGATGAATATCTTAAGCAGTATGGTTTTATTAAAAAGTTAAGAGCAAACCACAATAAAGAAGAAATTAGAATAATGAAAGAAATTCTAAAAGAAGGATGTGATAGAGGAATTTTTCAAATAAAAGATTTAGATGTGACAGCAATTACTATTATCACTACATTAAAGGGTCTGGAATATTCTGGGATTAATGAAAGCGATGTTTCCAAAACCGAAAAAAATATTGATAGTTTACTAGAAATTCTTTTTAATGGAATAGTTAAACGGTAAATTTTTTTGTTTATGAATCGAACAAAAAACTCAATTGGTCTAATGTTACTATTATGGAAACAAAATTAAAGTCCGTTGGAATAGTCGGCACGGGTTTTTATGTTCCCGAAAAGGTTTTAACAAATTTTGATTTAGAAAAGATGGTGGATACTACGGATGAATGGATCCGTACCCGGACAGGTATCAAAGAGCGGAGAATTGCTTCGGATAAGGAAGCCGCTTCGGATTTAGCAATTAAAGCTTCTAATAAATCATTGGAAGATGCTAAAATTTATCCTGCCGAAATAGATTTAATCATTGTGGCCACTCTTTCATCTGATATGTTATTTCCTTCTACTGCTTGCCTTGTCCAAAAAAATATCGGTGCTGTCAATGCAGTTGCTTTTGACTTAGAAGCTGCTTGCTCAGGATTTATTTATGGACTATCTATCGCCCAGCAGTATTTACAAAATGGGACCTATAAAACAGCATTAGTCATAGGGGCTGAAATTTTCTCCCGTATTCTTGATTGGCAGGATAGAAATACCTGTGTTTTATTTGGAGATGGTGCGGGTGCTGTGGTTTTGAAAGAAGTAGAAGAGGGAAGCGGTATCCTTTCTACTTACTTGGGAGCAGATGGTTCAGGTGCTGATTTATTGAGATTACCTGCTGGCGGTTCTCGTTTGCCTCCAAGTCACGAAACAATTAACCGGCGATTACATTATATAAAAACGAATGGCAGAGAAGTGTATAAATTTGCTACAAAATCCATGGTAGAGACAGTGATGAAAGGATTATCAAGAGTTGGATTATCTACAAAAAATATAGATTTACTCATTCCTCATCAGGCTAACATTCGTATTATAGAATGCGTGGCTGAAAAGTTAGGTCTACCCATGGAGAAAGTGTTTGTTAATGTGGATAGATACGGTAATACTTCAGCAGCTTCTATTCCTATTGCTTTAAGTGAAGCACTACAACAGGGAAGAATAAAGAAAAATGATATTGTTATCCTGGTCAGTTTTGGGGCTGGCTTAACCTATGGAGCAACAATAATAAAGAGGTGAAAAAATGAACATAAGAATTGATTATGTTAAGAGTAAAAAGGACTGGGTGGACTTTCTTAAATTGCCGTGGAGTATTTACAAAGACAATCCATACTGGGTGATGCCTCTTTTAACTGAAGTAAAAGAGACACTTGATATTGAAAAAAATCCTTTTTGGAAACATGCACGGAGAGAGATATTTTTAGCAAGAAGAGATGGAGAAACTGTAGGTAGAATTGTTGCTATTATAAATGAAAATCATATTAATTTTCACGAGGAAAGAACGGGATTTTTCGGTTTTTTTGAATGCATAAAAGATTTTGAAGTAGCTCAAAGTTTATGGGATGAAGCTAAAAGATGGCTAAAAATAAATAAGATGGATGTTATGCGTGGACCGGTAAGTCCAAGTATGAATGATGAATGTGCATTTCTTTTGGAAGGGTTTGATAAGCCACCAACAGTAATGATGCCTTACACTCAACTCTATTATTTAGAACTTGCGGAAAGATATGGATTTAAAAAGCAAAAGACTTCTATGCTCTTCTCAAAAAAGCAGAAGATGGCATTCCTGAACGGATTGAAAGAATGGTAGAAGTAGTCAAGAAAAAAACGGGTGTAAAAATTCGTCCATTTAATATGAAGAATTTTGAAAAAGATGTTCAATTCTTAAAAGATATATACAACTCTGCTTGGGAGAAAAATTGGGGATTTGTACCGATGACAGATGATGAGATGAATTACTCAGCAAAAAAACTAAAACAATTTGCTGAACCTGAACTAATCCTATTTGCTGAAATTGATAATAGACCTATAGGTGTTGCAGTTACGATTCCGGATATAAATCAAGTATTGAAAAAGTTAAATGGTAGATTAGGACCGATTGAAATTTTGAAGTTTCTCTATTACAAAAGGAAGATTGATGGTGTTCGTTCACTTATTGGCGGAGTGAAAAAAGAATATCGCAACACTGGAATAATTGCAGTTCTATATTATGAGACAGAAAAGGCAGCGGTTCGGCTTGGTTACAAGTGGTGTGAACTTGGTTGGAATTTAGAAGATAATGATTTGATTAATAAATTTGATATGGCTATAGGTGGGAAAATCTATAAGAAGTATAGAATTTACGAGATGAGGATATAAATTATGAAAAAATTCATACCAATTACAGTATTTACGATAGCAATGGGATTTTTAGAAGCAGCAGTTGTGGTTTATTTAAGACAAATTTATTATCCTGCTGGATTTTCATTTCCTTTAAATCCGTATATGCCACAGAACATTTTGTTAATAGAATTGTTGAGAGAAATTTGTACAATAGTAATGCTTGCATGTGTTGGGATATTAGCAGCAGAAAATTTTATCAAAAAGCTATGTTATTTTCTTTTCGCATTTGGTGTCTGGGATATATTTTATTATGTTGGTCTTAAGATTTTTCTAAACTGGCCGCAATCGCTCTTAACCTGGGACCTTTTGTTTTTGATACCTCTTCCTTGGGTTGGTCCTGTTTTAGCACCTGTTATATGTTCGCTAACGATGATTTTTCTCGCAGTAAACAGAATTTTTGTTGACGAAAAATATGGAATGTTACTTAAAGGGAAATTTATTGACTGGCTATTAGTAGTTTTAGGTAGTTTGCTAATTTATGCTACATTCACAGTGGACTTTACAAAATTGATAATTGCTGGTGGATTTATTACAAAGTTTTCCACACTTGCCACTGATCCTGAATTTGCAAAAACAGTTAGTTTATATAAACCAGAGAAATTTTTCTGGTTTCCTTTTATTATGGGAGAACTTCTTATTTTAATTTCATTTTTTAAAGTCTTATATGAAAACAGAAAGGCAAAATAAAATGTTTATTTCAGTATTAATCCCGGTATATAAACAACCAAAGTTGTTAGAAGATATTATAGAGAAGATATTAAAAAATAAGTATGAGGAAAAAGAGATTTTGGTTGCAATAGATGGTGAAACTAACCCTGAGATAGAGAAAGTAGTAAGTAAGTATCGGGGCAGAGTAGTCATACATTATAACGGTATCCATCAGGGTAAAGTAAACCTGTTGAATCATCTAAGTGAGTTTGCGAGAGGTGAAGTGCTTTTGTTTTTAGATAATGTTGAACTGCCAGACAACGAAAGTTTTTTGAGTAAGTTAAGTAAAGAGATAATTAAATACGATATTGTTGAACTGCCAAAAGAAGCTATTGTTAGCAATTTTTTCTCAAAAATCATAAGTTATGATTTCTTAACTGTTGCGGTCCTATGTTTTATTATATCAAAGACTTTCAAAACAAACTTATTTTTGAGTGGTGCTGCCTTTGCTATAAAGAAACAGACATTTGAAGAATTGGGTAAGTTTTCCAAAGTAATCAATGAAGACTGGGATTTAATGTTGAAAGCGTTCAGTTTAAAGAAAAGATATTCCTTCCCGACAAATCTTAAAGTTAAAACATTAGCACCAGCAAATTTAGACGAATGGATAAAACAAAGAAACCGCTGGGTTTTAGGTATAAAATTTTGGTGGAAACAAGTTACCAAAAATATCAAACACTATATCAAAGGGTTGCCGAGAATATTTAATATAATTTTATTTTCTTCTATACCATTAATTATTGGCTTAATAATAAAAGAATTTAATCTCTTCAGTAAATTCATTCCAACTCTAATTATTTTGACCCAACACTTAAGCATAAATTCAGCAATGACATCGATTATTTATTTTTTGTCACTTACAATTATACTTTTACAAGGATTAGGGCCGTTTTTGGTTTCATTGTTTATTTCGTCAATCACATTTTTTGTTTTTTCAAAAGTACTGAAGTTTAGATTTAATATCGGAGAATATTTAATATATTCCTTATTCTATTTACCTGTTATGGCACTCTTTTATTGTGTTCGCTTTATGTTAAGTGAAGTTATCTTAAAACCACAGATAGAGTGGAAAATCGATTAATGGGAGACATAGTTATGAAAAAATTTGCAGAAATAGTTCTCAAGTTGCGGACAGCGATTGTTGTAACAACTGTTGTTGTTACTTTAATTCTGGGGTATTTTATTAAAGACCTAAAAATTAATCCTGATATATTCAGTTATCTTCCTAAGAATGACCCGGTAGTGAAATTGTTTGATTATATCGGCGAAAAATATGGCGGGAATTACCTCGCTATAGTTGCTTTGGAAACAGATGATGTTTTTAGTAAAGAAACGATTGAAAGAGTTAATCAGTTAACTAATGAATTTAAACTTGTGGACGGCGTTTCCTATGTAACAAGTTTGACCAATATTCTTGATATTAAAAAAGGTGAAGACGGAATAGAAATTGGAAAGCTTATAGATGAATACAACCTTCCTCAGACAGATGAGGAACTTAAAAAACTTAAAAGTTATACACTTTCAAAAGATATATATCGTGGCCGCCTCGTTTCTCCAGATTCTAAGGTAACACTTATTATCTGCAGATTAAGAGAAGATGTTAATAAGATAGAAGTTGCAAGACAGTTAAAAGAAATCGTTAAAAAGATGAATTTAAAAGCAAAAGTCCATTACAGCGGTCTTCCGTTTCAGTTCTTGGATCTCACTGAAATTATTCTTAACGATTTAAAATTCTTAGTCCCTATTGTTTCTCTCTTAATCATCATTTCTTTATTTTTTAGTTTTCGTAGTTTAAGAGGCGTTCTTCTTCCGATGGTTTCTGTTTTAATCAGCACTATCTGGACATTGGGAATTATGAGTATTTTGAGAGTTCCACTGACAGTTATTTCTGACATTATTCCGGTAATCCTTGTTGCTGTTGGTACTGCTTATAGCATACATGTGGTTAGTAAATTTGATGAGGAGTTATCCTCAGGCGAAGATAAGATAAAAAGAGCCCAGAGTGCCCTGAATGAAGTTGGTGTCCCGGTGATACTTGCTGGTGTAACAACTATTGCTGGATTTATTTCTTTTGTCTTTGGTTCTTATTTAACCGCTATAAGTCAATTCGGTATTTTTTCAAGTCTAGGTATTCTTTTTGCATTGATTATTTCTCTCACCTTTACTCCTTCTGTATTATCGTTATCCTCACCCAAAAGAAAGATGATTACTCTTTCAGAAAATTTTAGTAAGAAAAACGGTGTTGCCAGATTTATGGATAAAATTGGTGAATGGGTCTTAACCAATGAGAAAGCGGTTATTGTTTGTGCAACAATTGTTGTTGTTTTATGCTTCATCGGCATACCGAAAATAGAGCGAAGAGTTGATATGTTGGATTACTTCAGGCCAAAAAATCCAATTAGAATAACAGAAGAGATGATGCAGAAAAAATTTGGTGGCTCTGTTCCTGTGCAAATTCTGGTAAAGGGTGATATTCAGGACCCAAGTGTTCTAAAACAGATGAAAAAGATAGAAGATTTTTTAAAAACCCAGGATAATGTTCACAACCCGCAATCAGTAGCTGACCTTATTGAAGAAATGAACGATGTTATGGATGAAGGTAGGATGATACCAGATAGTAGAGATAAAGTGAGCAATCTCTGGTTTCTTTTAGAAGGTGAAGATATTATGAGCCAATTGGTTAACCCAGAAAAAACAGAAGCAGTTATCCAGGCAACCTTAGGAAGTGTGGATACCAAACGAGGACGAAAATTGATTAAGAGTATTGATGACTACATTAAAAAAATAAATGATCCATCTGTAACTTTTATACAGGCAGGAATTCCAATGATTTATCGGAATTTAGACGATAGTATTATCAATAGTCAGATTCGGAGTTTAATAATTGCGTTGATATTAGTATTTATCTCTCTTGTTTTCTTAAGCCATTCTATCACTGGCGGGTTGATTGGCCTTACTCCTATTGTTTTTACACTCATGGTAATTTTTGGTTTTATGGGTTTTGCTAAAATTCCTCTTGATATTGCCACTGTGCTTGTAGGAAGTATCTCTATTGGTATTGGAATTGACTATTCAATCCATTGTGTCAGTCGTTTTAGGAAAGAATTTGAAAAAAGTTCATCTGAACTTGAGGCATTGGATAAAACATTAGAAACAACTGGCAAGGCAATTTTAATAAATGTATTGACTGTGACAATGGGATTTTTAGTGCTTGTTCTGGCTGAATTAGTTCCTTTGCGACGATTTGGTATTCTGGTTGCCATCACTATGGTTAGTTCAGGAATAGGTGCTATAACATTACTGCCAGCGATAATACTTTTTAGTAAAGCCGGTTTTATCGGCGATTTCTCAAGATTTATAAATGGTGCGAAAAATGTCTGATAAAGGAATTGAAAGGAGGCGATTGACAGATGAAATGAAGAACCTAAAACAAATTGTATTCGCAAAAATCAAAAACAAAAAGGAGGCACTAAAATGAAGAAAAATATTCCATTCTTTATGATTGTGGGGCTATTGCTTCTGGCTAATATCAAAGTCCTAGCACAGGAAAAAATTTTTAATGCCAATGAAATTCTTTCAAAAGTTGATGATGTTGTCAATGCACCTAAGGACCAAACTATAAAGTTAAAACTTATTCTTATTGACAAAGAAGGTAAAGAAGAAGTGCGTGAGTTGATTATGTTTCAGAAAGGAAGTGAAAAGAGGGTTGTAAAATTTATCTCTCCAGCATCTCAAAAAGGAATCGCTTTCCTTTCTCTTCCCGATGACATTATGTATCTCTATCTACCAGCTTTCAAAAAGACAAGACGGATTGCATCTCATATAAAAAATACCAAATTCGCCGGAACTGATTTTACCTACGAAGATATGGAGGCAAAGAAATATTCAGAAAAATACATCCCTGAATTACTAAAAAAAGATGAGAGTCATTATATTCTACAACTTAAACCTAAGGATGGAGTAAAAACAGATTATTCAAAACTGATTGTATGGGTAAGAGCGGATAACTTTTATCCAACAAGAATAGAATTTTATGATAAAAGCAATAATCTTTATAAGGTAATGACTAGAGAAAAGATTGAGAAGGTTGGAGGATACTGGATATCTAAAGAATCTGAGATGGAAGATTTAAAAGCAAAACATAAAACAAAAATGATTGTAGTAGATATAAAGTTTGATTCAAACCTATCAGATGAAATCTTTACAGAACGTTATTTAAGTAGATAGAACTGGAGGACGTTAAAATGAACAGAAGGAACGCGGTTTACTTCATCACTAAACAGACTTTGCGTCTGCTTAGTTTGGATGCAATTTCAAAGATTGCTTTGCCACCTATAGAGAAGGTAGCGTGCAAACCCCTAGTTGATCAAGGGTGCCCAATAAAGGGAGGGCCAAGACGCGAACGGGAAGATAAGTTTTTCATTTCAGCTAATTTGATATATGCCGCCCTGAAGGCATTTAAACGCGGGTCCCCTGCTGTGCGAGACAGGTTACTCAATCTATTTCTAAAGGAGTTTTTAAGATTTGGTGACACGAAAAACACATGCCAAATGTTTCGTGACAAATATGGTGTAGAACCACCTGGTTTTTTGACTCTTTCGCCTGAAGGTAGATGCAATTTACACTGTAAAGATTGCTATGCCGCAAGTTTACCGAAAGACTTGCCACATCTAACAGCCGCAACCGTTGAACAGATACTTCAGGAGAAATATGAGAAATGGGGAAGTTGGTTTACTGTTATTTCCGGTGGAGAACCGTTCATGTGGCATGATGACAGTATGGACATCATCGAAATCGCAAAACGCCACCAAGAACAATATTTTCTTGTTTACACAAATGGCACATTCATTAATAAAAAGACGGCAGAACGATTAGCTGAAGTTGGCAATATAACACCGGCCGTCTCAGTAGAAGGTTTTGAGAAAGAGACAGACGAGCGCCGTGGCAAGGGTACATTCAGACGCATCTTAGATGCTTTTAAATATATGCGGAATGCAGGTGTCCCCTTTGGTATTTCCGTAACTGCCAATGTTAAAAATGCACATCTTTTGGTTTCAGAAGAGATGGTTAAGTTCTATTTTGACGAACAAGGAGCACTCTATGAGTGGATATTCCAGTATATGCCAATTGGTCGAGGAGTAGATGTTTCATTGCAGGTTTCTCCTCTTCAGCGGCAACAGTTGTGGCAGCGAGAGCAGGAACTAGTTCGAAAAGAGCGTCGGTTTATAGCCGATTTTTGGAATGGTGGAACCTTCTCTTCTGGCTGTATTTCAGCCGGCCGTCCCGGTGGATACCTCTACATTGATTGGAATGGCAATATCTATCCATGTGTGTTTATTCCTTACTGGAAAGACAACATCAATGAACTCTATGCTCAGGGAAAAACAATGACCGATGCACTATTTTCTGACCTATTCAAAGGTATACGTGATTGGCAGAGATCATATAACTACATGCGGGAACCGCATTGTCGTGGTAATGAAATCGTACCTTGCTTCATCCGTGACCACTATGAGGTGGCGCATGATTTATTCTTAAAAACTAATGCTAAACCCGGATACCCATCGGCTGGAGATGCCCTTCGCGACCCAGAATACTTCAATGCAATGATTCAATATGATAAGAAGGTTGCCGAACTTCTCGATCCAATATGGGAAAAACTTTACCGGGAGTATTAGGATTTATACAATTGAAACCTAAGACTGGAGGTGGTTAAAATGACTCATCGTGTATTTTTATTAACAGTAATTGGGTTGTTATTACTTAACTTTTCTTGTCCGCTTTTGGCACAAGAGAGCACAGGTTCTGGAGTTACATGGAATGGTTATCTACAAACCGATAATCGTTTACAATTAAAAAGTGATAACGATTTTTCCTTGCAGGAATACCGGTTGGATTTGAAAACAGAGGCAAACCCAACAGAAAAAGCTCATTTTTACAGTGAAGTCTGGTTAAGATCATTAGGTTTTCCAACGGTGCAAAACAGTGCCGATTTAGTGGATAAGAATAAAATTTCTCCTTTGAGTTTAGATTTTCGGGAAGCGTATGTTGACCTCTATGGATTTCTTTTTAATAATCTTGATATTCGTATTGGAAGACAGCGTATTGCCTGGGGAACAGCGGATAAACTAAATCCAACTGATAACCTTAATCCAGATGACCTTGAAGACATCTGGGATTTTGGAAGGCATTTAGGGTCTAATGCGTTGAAAGCTTCTTATTATCTCGGGAACTGTGCATTTGAAGTTGTTTATATTCCAATGTTTACACCTGCTGTTTTACCTCAAGGAGATTGGGCCTCTGTATTGTCATCTTCTATGGAATTACCTGCAGGACTGACTTTAAGAAATTTAACTGATACCATTATTATGCCGAAGAATAATTTTGAAGAGAATTCTATAATTGGTGGAAAAATTTCAAATAATTTTTTTGGTTATGATTTTTCTTTAAGTTATGTTTATGGTAGAGATGATTTGCCTTTGACAAGAAAAGTGACATTTACTCCTACATCTACGCCTGGCGAGGTAGACATAACAAGCGAACTTATTTATCCACGGATGCATATAGCAGGGATAGATATGGCAGGTGATATAGCTGGTGTTGGAGTGTGGGCAGAAGCAGCAGTATTTTTCCCAGAAGAAGTCAAGATGGTAACAGATTTATCTGCCTTAGGAATGGGAATACAAGAATCAATTGCTTTGGATGATAAACCTTATGTTAAATATGTTCTTGGAGCTGATTATACATTCAAAAATGGTATTTACATCAATGGTCAGTACCTACATGGTTTTGTCCACGAAAGGGGTAAGGATAATTTAGAAGATTATTTTATGTTTGGTTTGGAAAAGAAATTTTTCAATGATAAACTTAAGATTATACCAATTGTTGGCGGAATAGAAATAAAAGATTTTAAAGATATTGAAAATAACTATGCGTTTATTTTATCTCCTGAGATTGCCTATTTTCCTGTTGACAACGCTGAACTTACCTTAGGTATCCGGCTGATTGATGGAAAAGATACAACTATTTTTGGTAGATTAAAGGATAAAGACGAGTTATATTTCAAAGTTAAGTATTCTTTTTAACTTTTTATGATAAGAGCAGTTTTTTAAAAACTCACATTTTTTTCGCTTCGCCTTTTTTCAAAGATTTTTATTTTAGCTGGGGACAATTTTAATTATCAAAAAGATTTTTAGAAAAAATGTTTAGGAAATTTTTCTGTTTTGCTCGCCGTCAGGCGAGCGGAAACGCGGGGCGGGATTGCTGCCCGCAGGGCGACAATTAAAAATCAGCATCAGGATTTTGTTCAAAATAGGTTCGAATCCCGGCCTCTCCGCCATAAATAGAATTTTCTTTATTTCAAATCATCTAAGTTTTTCTATAAATTAACTCTTTGTTATAAAATTAATACTTGTTCCCACAATAATAATTTTTAAATCGATTAAACCAATAAGAGTTAATCTTTTTTGTAACTTTAGTTGTTATTTTAAAATATCTCCTTTTGAATTATAAGATTTGTTCTTTTCTAATTTTTTTTCTCTATAATTTAAAGTGATACCATTTGTCCCAATTAATAAAAAAACTTTCTTTTTCAGTTAAACTAATAGGATGAAGTGATAGAAATGTTTTATAAACAATAGAATTATATACATATTGACAAATTAAAGGAAATATTTATAATAAAAAAATTAGAGGAGGTTGTATGTTAAAAAAAATTTTTTGTTCAATCATGATATTTATATTCATTTTTACTATAACTTTTTCACAAGAGCTAACTAATAAAAAAGAAACTCTTGACAGTTCTAATAATAAAAAAATTAAAACTCAAATCACTACTGTAGTAAAAAAAGCTCTTTTAGAATCTAAAAAAGATGCTGATAAAAATGAGAGTGCTTTTAAATGGATATTTATTAGTTCTATGATATCTTGTTTACTTGGAACAGGTAGTTCACTTTTATTGAACATATTATTTTATCCTGTATCTTGTATATCATTAACTGAGGGAGTTGGGGCATTTTGTCTGTTAACTACTATTGGAAGTACTTTAATTCCAAGCAACACTTTATAGGAGGAACAATAAGTTATATAGCAACTTTTGTATTTGTAGTTTTATTAGGACTTTCATTGTTGAGTTTGTATTCGCAATATTGATGGGAGAAAATATAATAATGAAAAAGTTATTTTATTTTTTATTTTTATTTTCAATTTTCATATACACTTTTTCTAATGAATTAATTATTCGTCTTGAAGACCCCTACAATCCTTGTGTTATTTTTGTGAATGGAGGTTCTATTGGACTTACAAAAGATTCTACTGTATTAAAAAATTTAGATCAAGGCACATATAAAATTAGTATGTTTTCTGAATTAGCCTTTGACAAATCGAAAACTGAAAAAGATTATGCTATATATGGTTTAGATTTAAATGAAAATGAAAGAAATTTAAAAAAGATGTACTCTGAAAATTATCAAAAGATTTTAAATATGGGAACTGAAACTGTTTTTTTAACAAAAGATGGAACTCGAACAGTTTTTATAAGAAATAAAACTGTTAATAACATGCTTAAAACAAGAGATTATACTGCTTTAATTTGTTTAAGTGGAACATGCTTAGGACTTACTGGTTTGTTTGTTTTAATAGGATTTTTTTACATTTTAAGTCTATTTAACATTTAAATAGGTTATACAATTTTTCAATTTTTCTTATTTCTATATAAGGTATTTTATTATGTTGACTTTTTTGTTTTTATTTTTTAAAATCTTTTATAAAAAGGAGTATTTATGAAGATGAAAGAGTTGTTAAAAAATAAAGAGGTAAAAAGGGCATACATAATAATACTTCTTTTTGGAATAATAAGTTTGTTTGGGGATATTATATATGAAGGTGCAAGGGGAGTTAATGGACCATATCTTAAAATATTAGGTTCAAATGCTTTTATTTTAGGTCTTATAATAGGTATAAGTGAATTTGTAGGATACGGTTTAAGGTTCTTTTCAGGCTATCTTTCAGATAAAACAAAAGCACATTGGATATTTCTTTTTGTAGGTTATTCTTTATTGATTTCAATTCCTTTGCTTTCTCTTACAGGTGTTTGGCAGTTGGCTGCTCTTTTAATAGTTCTTGAAAGGTTGGGGAAAGGACTTAGGAGCCCTGCAAGGGATACACTTGTATCTTTTGCCACTAAAAAGGTTGGAACTGGAATAGGTTTTGGAATATCTGAATTCTTTGATCAGATTGGGGCAACCGCTGGTCCTTTGATCTTTTCATTGTTCTTTATTTCAAAAGGTGGTGGAGAGAGGAGTTTAACCGACTATCAATCAGCCTATAGAATAATGTTTATCCCTTACGTTTTGCTTATAACTGTGATAATTACGGTCTACATTATTTATAAAGGTAACAAGTTTGAAAGTGAAACAAAGAAAATTGAAAATGAAGGTCTATCAAAATTGTTCTGGATCTACTCTTTATTCACATTTACAACAACATTTGGATTTGTTAATTTCGCATTGATCGGTTACCATATGAAGGATGTAAAAATAGTTTCAGATAATGTGATACCTCTCTTTTACGCTGTGGCGATGCTTGTTGATGCATTTTTTGCTATTATAATAGGTAAAATATATGATAACTTTAAAGAGAACTTTAAAAAGGAGGATGCTGGACTGAACCTTCTTGTAGTTATCCCTATGCTTACAACTTTCATAATACCTATGGCTTTCTCAATGAACTATTATCTTATTCTTGTTGCTGTTATTTTGTGGGGAATAGTTATGGCTGCCCATGAAACCATAATGAAGGCAGCAATTGCTGATATTACCTCGATAAAAAAGAGGGGAACAGGTTATGGTGTCTTCAATCTAATTTATGGTTTATCCTTTTTCATCGGTAGTAGTTTTATTGGTTTTTTGTACGATTTTTCAAAAGGTATACTTATAACATTTCTGATATTTTCTCAAATAATTTCAATATATCTATTCTTTCTTTTAAAAAGGAATCTTTCTTAAACTTAAATATTGACAGAAAAACTTATTTTAATATAATGGAGCAAACGGAGGATTAGTCTAACTGGTAAGGCAGCGGATTTGAAATCCGCCGGGTGATGAGCCCTTGGGGGTTCGAGTCCCTCATCCTCCGTATTAAAAATAACTATTGACAAAAAAAATTTTTAGTGTATCATTTTTTTAAATGAAAAGTTTGTTTAGTGAAAAAAGTTCGGAAGTGTTTGATGATTCAAAAAGTTAATAAGGGAAGGGATATTTCCAATTAAAACATATTCTCAGATGAAAACGAAATTAGGCGATTTTCCATATATAAAAATCAATGTAAAAAAGAAAAAGGAGAACAAATGAAGATTTATGTAGGTAATCTGTCTTTCTCATTGACAGATGAAGAACTCAAAAAAGAATTTGAAGTATTCGGTGAAGTTAATTCTGTAACAATTATCAAAGACAGGGAAACGAACAGATCAAAAGGATTCGGTTTTGTTGAAATGTCTGACGAAAATGCACAGAAAGCGATCAACGAATTGAATGGAAAAGAGGTAGCAGGAAGAAAATTGGTAGTTAATCAGGCAAAACCCAGAGAGGAAGGATTTAGAAGACCAAGAGGAAATAGTTTCAGAAGAGGTAGATAAAGTAAGGAAAAATCGCCTAATAACTTCTTTTGATTCTATTGACATTTTGGTCTTTAAAATATATAATTTCCTTAAAAGGAGGTTTTATGAAGAAAATTCTATTGAGTATTATTACCGTGTCGATTCTTCTCTTCGTTTTCTCTGGCTGTACAGACACTCAGATGAAAACTGATGTTCAGAAACTTCAGGAAGATGTTGCAAAACTGCAGGAGACAGTTACAAAACTTCAGACAACTGTTGATTCTTTGAACATGAAGTTGATGCCAAAAGAGGAAGTTAAGTCAACAACAGGTGCTCCAACAAACACAACAGATAAGCCAGTTAAACAGGCACCACCAAAAACAAAATAAGGAGGAATGATGAAAAGGTTACTAACATTAATCTTCGTAATAGTCTTAGTTTTTGCAGGTTGTACGATAATTCAGCCACCAGTTGTTGATCATTCAGACACTGTTGAACATTATACAAATATAACCATTTACGACTTCGATCAGACAGGTCCATCAGGTTTCTGGATTTCAAACGATGAAACAGGACAGGGAGAAGCAATTTCTGTAACAGGAAATGGTGGTGTTATAGATTTCTATTATAATGATAGAGATTATTCTTCTGGTGCATATTTTGTTTCAGCAGATGGAGACTCTGAAGTTTATTATTGGGGTTCAACCAATGATCCAAAAACAACATATTTTGAAGTAATTTCAGATACATCTGTCACGACAGCTCCTTCAACAATGACAGGGATCTCTGCTGTGGTAAATGCTGATGCATGGTACTGGGTAAAATTTGAAAATGGTTGCTATGCAAAACTCCATATTACCGAGTATGCATCACCATATGACTTTGTTAAATTTGAGTACTGGTACCAGACAGACGGAACAAGATATTTCGGCGTTGAAGAATAACTGAATTTGAGGAGGGTTTAAAAACCCTCCTTTTTTTTACAATGAGAGTTAAATTTTATTTTTTATTAATTATATTATTTTTAATTTCATGTTCTTTAAGTAAAGAAACTTCAATAAATATTAAAAAATATGAAGATCTTATAGTTTATAACAACTCTTTTAATAAAAAATCTTCAATTTCTATAGAGTATTCTATCCTCCTTGTTGATACAATCTCCCAAAGTTCAGACATAATTGTTACGTCATTCGCTTCAAATTCTATAGTTTTCTTATCTCCTTCAAAAGATACTATTCTTTCAAAAGGCAACAGCAGAGTTACAGGTTTTTATAAGACTGGAGAAGTAAAGTATAATGAACCGCCTCTTGATGGTTATTTTGATATGGAATACCCTATAAAAAATAATTGGTATTTTGTTAAAACTTTTGATGGGAGATATTTAAGAATCTATGTTAAAGAGGTTTGTCAGGATAGTTTGATATGTGATGTCGAACTTTTGAATGACACAGTTTTGTTCTTTCCATGAGATATTTACAACTTCTTTTCTTTACCTTTTTCCTAACTTTAAATCTGTTTCCAGAAAAAATTACATACACCATTTTTAAGGATGATAAAATAGTTGGTTATTCGAATTTTGAAATAAAAAATTTTGTAATCTTAGAAAGAACCCTCTTTTTAGATGGTTTTACAAAAGAGTATATATTATCAAGAACGGATGTTAAGAGGAATCACTTTAAATCTTACAGGTATTATGCTGATATGAATCTCCCTGATTTTATAGAGTTCAAGGATGGTATTCTTGTAAAAAAAATTGGGCAAAAAATATTTAAATATAAAATAAAACCTTATCCGCTCTTTGGAATCGAAAACATTTTAACAACCTCATACCTTGGAGGTATTTTAGGTGATTCAATTTTTAATTTTGACAGAAACGAAATTTTAAAAGTAAAAAAGGATGGTGGGAAATTTTCTCTCAGTTTTGGAGATTATTCTATTTTTAAATCAAAAGGGATAGTTGACTCAGTTTTTTATTTAGACTATAGATATGTGAAAAGCCAAAACTATTTCGAGATAAAAAATCCGTATTATCTTGATGTTACCAGTTTCTTTCAACCAAAAGATTTTTTTAAAAAGAAAAATAGAAAAAATATTGATTTGAAATATACAAAACTCCATTTATCCTACAATGAACCAAAAAGAGAGGTTCTTCTTATAGCCCCATTTACATTGACTTCAGATATGTATGGGAACATTTCCAACCTGATAACGCCGTTTACACAGATTCAAATATCTGAAAATATAGATATCCCAACCATTATTTTCGAATTTAAAACAAAAGAGGTTGATCCAAATATGGTAATGGAAGGGATACAAGAAATTTATGAATTTTTAAAAAAGAGATATGAAAAAGTTCATCTTTTGACTTTCAACCATATTTTTCTTTTTTGTGATATAGAAAAGTTTGATAAAGTTTTACTGATAAATCCTCCAATTGAAGATATGAATTTATGGAGCGAAGATTTCTACAAAAAACTTTCAGTTGGAAACAGATACCTTTTTAAAAATTATGAAAAGTTTTTAAAATTTGAGGTTATTGATACTACGATAAAAGAGGAGAATATAAAGAATTTTTATGTTAAAAAAGAAAATCTTATTTTTATATTTTCAAAGGATATTCTTTCCAAAAGGGAAATGGAAAGGGTGTCCAAACTGAACGGTAAAATTTATTTTATTAAAAATGTTGACAGAAGGTTGAATTCGTATTATAAATATGATTTGTGGTCATATGATAAGAACATTTTCATAGACCAGAAAGTTTTAAATTTTATCGATCACTTATTAAATACAAAAAAGGAGTGATATATGATTACGAAACCTTTCGAAAACACAAAAATCATCCTTTTCAAAACTCCAGATGAACAGAAACTGATGAAGGATGCTATAAAAAAGGTTGAATCTGAGTTTGGAAAAGAGTATCCATTAATCATCGATGGAAAAGAGATTTTCAACTCTGAAAAGATCAAATCAACCAACCCATCTAAGCCTTCTGAAATAGTTGGTCTTGTTAGTAAAGCATCGAAAAGTCAGGCAGCAGAGGCAATCGAAAAAGCCTATAAAAATTTTTCCTGGTGGTCAAAGGAGAGTCAGGCAAAAAGATCCGCAATACTTTTGAGAGCTGCTGAAATTATGAGACAAAGAAAGATGGAACTTTCAGCAACTATGGTTGTTGAGATAGGCAAAAACTGGGTAGAGGCTGATGCCGATACAGCTGAAGCGATAGATTTTATGGAATACTATGCAAGGGAAGGGCTCAGATATTCACAGGAAACACCACTTATGAGAATCAATGGGGAAGATAATCATCAGGTTTACATTCCACTTGGAGTTGGTATAGTAATTCCACCATGGAATTTCCCCCTTGCTATAACAACTGGAATGACAACAGCTGCACTTGTTACAGGTAACACCGTTGTTCTGAAACCAGCATCAGATACTCCTGTTATAGCATACAAACTCGTTGAAATTTTAAAAGAGGCTGGACTTCCCGATGGTGTTTTGAACTTTGTTCCTGGAAGTGGTGGAGAGGTTGGAGACACTTTGGTTGACCATCCTTTGACAAGGTTTGTATCATTTACAGGTTCTATGGAAGTTGGAAAGAGAATATATGAGAGAGCCTCAAAGGTTAATCCAGGACAAAAATGGTTAAAAAGGGTTGTTGCTGAAATGGGTGGAAAAGATTATATAATAGTTGATGAGAATGCGGATCTTGAGAGTGCTGCCAATGGAATAGTTCAAGGTGCTTATGGTTTTCAAGGGCAAAAATGTTCTGCCTGTTCAAGAGCGATAATAGATGAAAAAGTTTACGATAAAATGGTAGAACTTATAAATGAAAGAGTTCAAAAGATTAAGGTTGGTGACACAAGGGAGTTCCCTGTTCCAGATGTCCATTATTACAACATGGGACCAGTTTCAAGTGCATCTTCAAAAGCAAAGATTATGAGTTATATGGAAATTGGAAAAAAAGAAGGGAGACTTGTAACTGGTGGAAAAGAAATAGATTTAAATGGCGGATACTTCATTGAACCAACGGTTTTCGCCGATATAAAACCCCTTTCAAAAATGGAACAGGAAGAGATCTTTGGCCCTGTCCTTTCAATAATAAAATCTGAGTCCTTTGAAAAGTCTATAGAAATAGCTAATGATACGATATACGGTTTAACAGGTTCGGTTTATACTAATGATAGAAAGAAGATCAAGAAAGCAACTGAAGAGTTGTTAACAGGTAACCTTTATATAAACAGAGGTTGTACTGGTGCACTTGTTGGTGTTCATCCATTCGGTGGTTTCAACCTTTCAGGAACCGATTCAAAAGCAGGTGGACCAGATTATCTTTTGCTCTTCTTACAAGCAAAAGTTTACAGTGAAAAAGTATAGAAAGAGGGGGCTTTTGCCCCCCTTTCAAAAGTTGACTTAATTATCCATAACTTATATAATTATTGATATGTTTGGATTCATATTAAGTGTTTTTTTATTGATTTTTAATCTTCAGATTTTTTCCAATACTTATAATTTTTTCAAGATTGTTGATATAGGAAACTCATTAAAAAGTTTTAATGAAAATATTTTCATAACGGAAATAGGTTTTTTTTATGATGATGAAAATTTTACACCTTTTGAAATTTTCGATAGAAATATAAAAAAAGTAAGCAAAACTGATTCTTTAATTTCAACACTATTTTATGATAACACTATCGAAATATATAAGAAAAACTCCACACCTACTTTTTTATTCTCAAATTCTTTCAACTATACTGTTGATGAAATTTTTAGTTCAAAGGATTATTTCCTTTTTAAAAATGGAACCGTATATTACCTATACAGATTTGAAGGAGATTCTTTAAAAAGGATAAAAAATTTCAATCTGACATGTATAGATAATTTTTATTCGAAAGATGAAAATCTTTTCTTCATATTGAATAATGGTGAAATTATAAAGTACGGTAAAGTTGAGGGTGATTCTTTTTTGAACAAAAATTTTGTTTTAACTAACAACTCAAAATTTTTATATTTTAACAGGTTTTCAACCATAATTTCCAACTCAAATGGAAAATATCTTTATTTTTTTGTTGTTCGAAACGATTCTTTGAAACTTTTATACGAGGTCCCGGATAACAGGGTTTACGAAAATGGTTTTCCTGTTGACTCTTTTTTGATTCTAAAAAGTTCAGATTCACTTTTTATAAGGAGTGTTATAGACTCATTCATCACTTATTCAGTTGATTCGTTTCAGTTTAACTACCCTATAAAAGATATACTCTTTAAAGAGGATACTTTTTTTATAAATACTGGAGTTCGTATTGTTAAATATCCTTTAAGTTCTAAAATTTTTCAAACAGGTAAAATATTTTCAAAATCCTATGAAGGGATTTTAAGGGGTGATGTCAAAAATGCTTTTTATTCACAGGATACCTTGTTTATTTTTTCAAATGACTCAATCGTGGAATCGATGAACAAAAACAAGAGTTTGTTAAAAAAAGATAATCTACTACTCTGTTATGATCAGATATTTTTCTCAAACAATGATTCTTTTAATTTTTTATCGGTAAGCAAACCTGTCAGGAATATCAAATCGATAGATGGGCAAATTTATTTTATAGAGAACGATAACCTTTTAAAAAAGTTTAACTTTTTGGATAACTCTACAGAAACTATTTTAAGAGTTGATTTTAATATAACAGATTTTGAAAGAGTAGATTCGAGTTTTTATTTCAGTTCAGGTCAAAACGGAATTTTAAAAATCGATGATTATGGAGTATTAAAAGGATCATATTTTGATGGTTCCTATTTCCAAAAAATTTTAGAGTTTAAAGATGTATTATTTTCAATTAAAGATGGGAATATAATTTCAACTATGGATAAAGAAAATCTTTTAGAGTTGGATAGATACACGATTTCAGATTTTATAGATTGGTATAACTATAATGATACACTTTTAATATTTTTAACTGAAGACTCCGTTTTTTTCTATAAAGATTCTTTCGAGAAAATAATTTTTAATGGGTTAAATTTAAAAAATATTAAGGATATTCTTATTGAAAACGATTGTGTATACATAATTCTAAAAAATTGTGCGACATTGTTTTTTGAAAAAAATGTTTCACTTCTTAAAGATGAGGATAAAAAAGATAAAAGCAACCTTCTTTCTTTAAAAAATGAAAAAATATGCTATGATATATTAGGAAGGAAAGTATCTAAAAATTATAAGACCAATGGATTTTACTTTATAAAAGAAAAAAATGGAACAAAAAAAATTTTTAATATAAAGTGAGGTAAAAAAAATGATAGAAAAATACATCGAAGAACTTGTTAAAATAGATTCTCCATCAGGTTTTACTAAAGAAGTTATAACTTATATTGAGGGAAAAGTATCGAAAGCAGGATATAGAACTTTAAAAACTAACAAAGGGTCTTTAAAAGTTTATACGGGAGAATCACCAATATACGCTTTAACGGCACATGTTGATACTCTTGGTGGTATGGTAAAAGAGATAAATAGTGATGGAACATTAAAAATTACTCAGATAGGTGGCTTTCCAAACAATTCCTTTGAAGGCTCATACTGTAAAATAAGAAATTTTGAAGGTGAGATATTCACAGGAACGTATCTTATAAAAAATCCATCAACCCATGTTAACAGAGATGTTTCAAAGAAGGAAAGAACTACCGAAAATATGATAATAAGACTTGATGAAGAAGTTAAAAGTAGAGATGATGTTTTAAAGTTGAAAATAAATGTTGGTGATTATGTTTTCTTTGATCCAAAGTTTGAATTGACGAAATCCGGTTTTGTTAAAACAAGGTTCCTCGATGATAAAGCATGTTCTGCAATTCTTATGGACTTACTTTTAAATGAAAAGGATAAATTGAAAAATAAGCCTTTTCTTTTTTACTTCTCAACTTATGAAGAGGTTGGTCATGGTGGTGCGTCCGGTTTTGATGAAACCGTAAAAGAACTTATAGTTGCTGATATGGGTGTAGTTGGAGATGGAGTTGAAGGAGATGAATTCTCGGTTTCAATCTGTGCTAAAGATTCAACTGGACCATATGACTTTGATATAAGAAATGAACTTGTTTCAATTTGTAAAACTTTTAATATACCTTATAAAATAGATGTATTTCCATTTTATGGTTCGGATGGTTCTGAAGCCCTTCGGGCTGGTTATGATATGAAAGTTGGACTGATCGGTCCCGGAGTTTCAGCCTCTCATGGAGTTGAAAGAACACATTTAAAAGCTTTGAATGCAACAAAAGATCTCTTATTGAAATATATTGAAAAAAGATGAAAAAAACATTTTCAATTTTTTTTGTTATATCTTTTTTGTTTTTGTTAAATTTTTCTATATATAAAAAAAATATTTTTTTAGTTATCTTCTCCATTATATCTGTTGTTATTTTATCATTAGTTCTTTCTATTTACCTTCTAAAAGAAATTAGAATATTTAAGAGAATCTTTAAAATGGTTATTAAAAATGTAGATGTAATTTTTGAGATATTTTTAAAAAACTTTTATCTATTTTTTATTCTTATTTTTAGTAAAAACAGGGAAGAAGAAATCGCCGAAAGAAAGTTGGATCTTAAAAATCGAAACCAAATAATGAACAATTTTATTAAGGGTATTTTTAGTCTGGATCTTTCCATTCTAAAATTGTACCTTACAGAAGAACATTTGATTTTAAAAACAAAAAAAATTTTCAACCAAAACATTTACCAATTAAGATACGATAGGATTGCAAAAAGGTTATGATTTATTTTTATCACTCTATAATAATTTTGCTATTTTTCATTAATTTAAGAATTCAATTCTTTAACACTTCAAAAATAGATAAAATACTTTCCTTTATAAATATTTCAAATATTTTTGTTTTAATACTTTTTCTTTTTTCCGATTTCAAGAAATTATCTAACCAAAAAGCCCTTTTTATTATTCTATTTTTTGTTCAAATTTGTCTCTCGATAAAATTTCTTTTTGATAACTTTAAAGAGGTTTAAATGTATTTTATCTGGACCTTGTTTATCTTGTTTCAAACTTTAATTATTCTTAAAAAGGATGATCCGTACAAAAAGAAACTTTATACTTTTACCAGTGTTGTTTTTTCAATTTTTTTACTTTTCTCATCTTTCGTTGTAGCCTACAGAGGTTTTTTTGTTGAGAGTATACTGCTATTATCCTTTTTCCTTTTAAATATAACAATTTTGATACTTTTATCAATTTACAACACTTCTTTATCCGGAGGGACTTGATGGAAACTGGCGTAACAGTATTACTCCTTTTCTTATCTCTTACGAGTGTAATCTTCTTTTTGCTCTCCAGAAGAGATTATACCATGTATTTTGTCGTTATATCGAATATTTTTTCTTTAATATTTTATTTTTTGGGCAATGATACAGTTTCATTATTTTTTTTGATTTTCAATTCAATTTGTATTTCCTTGATATTGATCAAATTTAAAAGAGATATTGAATTTTAATTATGGTTATACGAAATTATTTAATTATTTTAGAATTGTTACTCTTTATATTTTTCAACATTCTTATTTTTGTAAAAACTGAATCTATTGTTAAAACCTTCATATCGCTATTTCAAATTTTCCCACCTTTGTTAGTTTTGTTGTTAATAAAATATAACAATACTAACGATAAAAACATAACAATCTACACTACCATTATTTTATTTATCAATTTTATGATTCAAATCAGTGTAATATTCTTGATAAAAAAAATTGCAGAGATAAAAAAAACTGATAGAAATTACCGGCCAGATGAATATGATGAGTGAAGCAATATTTTTATTTTTAACCTTTTTCGTTATCATTCTTTCATATATAAAAGTTTTGAATAAAAAGTCTGCCGGATTACTTTTATTTTTAATCGTAATTTTTTATCTTCTCTTTGTTTTTTTTAACTTTTACTTTTCAAAAGTAGAACAATTTTCACTTGTGATAACAAAAGGACTAACTTTTTCTTTTGAGTCTTCTCAATCTATTCTTTTGTTAGAAATACTTTCTATCAGTTTTTATACTTTGATGCTTCTTTCATCAAGAGGTTCTGGAAAAGATTTTTCAGAAGATACAGATTTCCACGAAACCTTATATTTCTTTGTTATACCAATTTCAACTTTCATATTTAAAACTACCGACATTTTCATATATACAACTTTTAGTTTTTTTATATTTATGATTTTGATTTTCGCTGTTAAAACTAAAAATTTGAAAATGATAGTTATAAATGTTAAAGTTGGTTTTATTTATTATCTAGTATTTTTAGTTTCTGTTGTTACTTCGATAATTTTTTTGAGTAATTATGGGAACACTGATGTTTTGAAATTTTCATATGATTTTGTAAACAAATCTTATAACAGTTTTTCATTCTTACTTTTCTATTTCGTTCCTTTACTCTTTCTGTTGATCTTTCCTTTTAACATATTTATATTTGATTTTTTAATGTCTATTAATTTTAAACAGCTTTCACTTTTAATTCTTTTAATAACATTCCCTTCGGTAAATTTTGTTAACAGATTACTTTTTATAACTCCGCAAAATATTATTGAATCACTTTTCATACTATCATTACTAAGTTATTCTATTTCAACGATTCTTTTCCTTAATTCAAAAACAAAATTTTTTAGAACACTTCTTTTCTTTACTCTAATAAACGAGGTAAACTTCTTAATGTTATTTCAACATCGTTTCAAAACTTTTGTTGATTCAGGTTTTATACTATTTTACCTTGGTTTATCTTTCTCTTTTCTGTATTCGCTTTCTAAACTCAATTTAGAGAATGAAGAGAATCTAAAAAATTCTTTTATAAAACAACCGACTAATTCAATAATATTTTTTCTGACAAGTTTTTCTTTTACATCCTTACCTTTTTCAATTATATTTTTTTATCAGTATAGATTTCTTCTTATACTTTATAATTACGAAAAATTATTTTTTTGGTGGTATCTTATGATAATAATTTTAAAAACCTATGCAATCTTAAAATTCGATTTGAAAATGCTCCTTGTAGAAAAAAAGGGGAATAGCAACCTTATAAATATCATCAAAAATTTTCAAAGAACGGATTTTATGATTCTGCTGCTTATTATAGTACTTTCAGCATTATTTTATCATAACAGTATAAATAAAAAAAAGGAGTATTTTGGAGAGTATAGAAATTTATATAATATTGATTATAATATTCAGCGGGAAACCGATAAATAAAATATGAACAGTGTTTATTTTTATTCAACAATAATATCTGTAATTTCGATATACATTTTAGGTAACCTTAGTCGAGTTTTGAGAAATATTTTTGTATTAATATTCTTTTCTTTTTCCTTTCTTTACTTTAGTTCAATAGATAATTCCATTTTCGTTTTAAAATTGTTTGGATTTGAATCTTTGAACCTCACTTTTTCCAAAACATCCTTCTCATTACCTTTTTTACTCGTTAACCACATTTTATTTTTCTTCTTTTTTTTGAGAGAGATGTTTCGTAATTTTAGGGAGAGCGAGAACAGTTACTTTATGAATATTTCTCTTGTTTTCGTATTATTGAACTTAATATTCGTTTCATCCGATTTTATAACGATCTATATATTTTTCGAACTTTTATTTTTTCTTCTTGTAATAATGATTACGATAAATATAAACGATTATAAAAATAGCGAAAACATACTCCTTGTAAATCTTTTTGGAACCTTTATTCTCCTTGCAGTCATCGTTGTAATAACTTCAAGTAAAAAACTCCCCAACTATCCACCGATTTTTTATATTATTCTTTACATCTCTGTTGCATTAAGAACACTTGTTTTACCTTTGAGTATTTTTTTAAAAAAAGAACTGGTTAGATCTGACCATAGTTTTATTGGTATTTTTATTCTATCAGTATTTCTATCAGGTTTTTTTGTAATGATCTTTCTTTTTAAAAATTTTCTGTTCACTCAATATCATTTACCAGCCCTTTCTAAATTTTTTATATACATCTTTTTTCTTATAACATTACCTATATTTTCATTCGATTTCTTAATCTCTAACGATACTAAAAGGACTATATTCAGTTTTGCAGGTTTAATTTTCGTCACCAATCTTCTTATATACCTTTATTATGCTGATTTTTCATTAAAATATCTAATGAACTCACTTTTTTATTTCATACCCTTATCTTTTATTTTTATTTACTTTGATTATATAGAAGAGGAATTCAAAACTTCAAATTTCAATTTTTTAGGGAACCTTTTTAAAATTAAACCTGTTTCTTCCACAGTTATATTTTTGTCCCTGATTTCATTATCATTTCTCTATCCAACTTCTGGTTATCTCCTTTTAAAAGATTCATTTTTTGATTCAGCTTATAATCCGTTTCCTATTTTTATAGTTTATTTGATATACTTCGTATTTTATTCATTGTTCTTTATAAAAATTTTTTACCTTCTTTTCATCCAGAAAAATACAACAAGAGAGAATAAAATTACAAAAGAGTCGGAATTGATTTTATCTTTTTTATCCGTTCCTTTTTTAGTTTTATTTCTGTTTTCTGGAATTCTTTTATATGCATATGGAACTAGTCCACTATTATTCTTAATTATTTTCTTTCTTTTAACTTTTATATTTGTTTTGATTGTTTTAATTTTAAACGATCAGAACTGGAAGTATTCTTTTCTATCAACAAAAAATTCTGAAGAATACTTTTTTGTTCAAAATCGAAAAATAACTATGATAGGTGATCTTTTGAATTCAAAATTCGATATATCTCTAAGTGAAACATTTTTAGAAAAAATAGTTGAAAAGACTGATGTAAATAAAATTTTTTATTTTTTAAAGAATTTTATTGATAATTTCAGTTTAACTCTTTTCAAACTCTATCAAAGGAGTTTCACTGCTTCTTTCTTCATTCTCTTGTTATTTTTAATTTTATTTTTCACCTATCTTTTCTATAGAGGTTTTCTATGAAAATTTTTATGGATTTTATCTTTTTTTATTTTTTAAACTTTGTTATAATTTTTTGGATTGAAAAATATTTTATTACCAAGATATCAAGAATGGAAATAGAGTTTATAATTTTTCCAGAAATCAATCTATTAAAAAGGAATAGGTACCATTACCTTTTAAAAATATTTTTTAATGTTATTTTTTTACTAATTGCTTATCTCTTTTTGTACATTTTTGTTGCTAAAACTTTTACCTTTACTTTAAGTTTTATATTCTTAATACTTCTCTACATCTTTTTTTTAAAAATTAGAAACACTCAGATTTGTTTTCATCAGGAAATAGTAAGAGAGATAGAAATTTTATTATTCGCATCCGTTGTAATTTTTTGCTCTCTTTATGCTTTGAATTATGTGCCGACAAACAACTCCTCTGTTTTGAAAATTCTTATTTTTTTAATAAGTCTCCCTGCCTTGTTTGTTTTAAACGGTAACAATATAAATAGAGAACAACTGCATTACCTAATTGAGAGCGAAAGGATAGTTTTAGAAAGTTTAAACACAATTTTTTTTACATTCGTAAACTTGTTTTTCATTTTTTATTTTTTAGGTAAAACAATAGATTTGATAACACTCTCCATCCATGTTTTCGTTTTTAGAATTTTTTTATACCTTTTGAATATTGTTTTTGTTAGTTTCTCCAAGAATTTAATATATTATATTTTATCTGTATCATTCTCCTTAATCATTCTTATAAACATTTTAATAAAATATGTTATACGGTAAAGTTAATTTAAAATACAAAATTTTCGGCTCTGGATGCTGTGTCGATATTTTTTATTCTCTTGATTCGGAGTATTATAAATCTAAAAAGATTTTACTTGAAAGGACTGAATCTTTAGAAGATGCTGATATTATTATTTTGTATGGTTGTTTCAGTCAGAGTTTGTTTCAATTTATCAAGGATGAGGTTTTCAATAGTTCCAAAAGAAAAATTTATGTTGGTAATTTTACTTTCATGGAAGATCAAATGAAGGATGAAATTGTTAGAAATGTTGATCATACTATTTTAGGCTGTCCAGTGGATTCCAAAAGTCTAATAGAATTTTTTGAAAGGGAATTTTATGGAAGAGAATAAATACGCTGATAGCACTTTCCTGCTTAGGGATATTAAGGATTTAATAACTGATAATATTAGTTTAATAGGTGATTCTATCTACTTTAAACTTGAGGAAAAAAAGGTGTTAACATACACATTAAATTTTTTATTCAACAAATGGAATTTTAAATACCTTTCAACTATAGTTGTAATTGAAAAGGAAAATGGTTTCGAATTAAAGTATATTATAAATTCAACCACAGTTAAACAAAATGTTATTGTTGAAGTTTTTCTTGGTAAAACTAAACCTGTCTTCACATCTATAGATATGATATATCCAGTTGCTGCAATATTTGAAAAAGAGATAAATAAAAAATATGGGATCATTTTTGAAGGTAATCCAGAAACAAAGAATATTGTTTCAAACTATATTGAAGTATCAGGGGAGGATTCGTGAGAAAAAAGTTTCCTTTCATAGTTAATCGTATTTCAACTGAGGTAGCACTGGGAAACATAACTTTCGAATTCAACCTTGATAACTTTTCCTTCAAAGATCTTGATTTAAATTTTGAAAATGAAAGAAAAAATAGAAACATATTTTTAAAAGGGAAATCTATCAAAAGTTCAACAAAATTGATACCTAAACTTTCTTTTGTTCAATCCCATCATTTTCAAGAAGTTTTCTCCTTAGCAGTTGAGGACATTTACAATGTGCAAATTCCCGATAGGGCAAAAATTTTAAGAATGATTATACTTGAAATTGAGAGGATATCAGCATCCCTTTTATTCCTTTCAGCCATTTCATCATCTCTTGGTTTTCATACATTCAGATACTGGGTTTTAAAGGATAGGGAGATGTTGCTATCTATTTTAAAGACATTTAAAAAGGACGAAAATATTCTAACAGACCTTATCGTTCCCGGTGGTATAAAGAAAACTATATACAATTCTGAAATAGAAAGAATGAGTGAATTTTTAGAAAAGTATTTTAAAAGGATTCTTCTCGATTATGAAAAAATCTTTTTTAAAAATATTGCACTCATCTCGAAAACGAGAAATTTTGGGATATTCGAAAAGGAGATACTAAAAAAGAATAATGCCACTGGTTTACTTTTAAGAAGTTGTGGCATAAAATTCGATCTTAGAAAAAATGCTCCCTATGAGATGTATGACAAAGTAGAATTCCCAATCTACAATTTTGAAATTTCCGATCTTTATAACAGAATATTATCTCTTTACCTTGAAATTAAAAATTCCATAACAATAATCGAATCCTCATTAAAACTACTTAATGAAACCTCACCTGAAGATTTCTTGGAGAAGATAGATTATGGAGAAAAGATGGGGAAAAGATTCTCGTTCAAAAGGATAGAAGGTGTTAATGGTGAACTTTCTATATATCTTGAAGTTAACGATTCAAAGATAGAACACATAAAGTTCACCTCACCATCATTCATAAATGGTCTTCTTCTAATTAACAAACTGGAGGGAGATTATAAACCTTTCGATATACCTGTGATTTACTCTTCACTATTTATTGTCCCTATGGAGGTATACCTATGATAGATCTTGTTGGTTTTCTTGAAACTTTTTTTCAGTTAAAGTATATTGTTAGGAGCGAAAGAAGGGAATTTTTATTTGATGGAAAAAATGATATAACTTTTCCTTCTCTTGATAAAGGGAAGTGCAACATGTGTAAAGTTTGTGTTGATATCTGCCCAACTAAAAGTTTAAAAGTGGATGAAGGTCTTCTTCTTTTTGATATTACAAAATGTATAGTTTGTTCCCTATGTATAGAAGAATGCCCTAACGATGCTTTATCGAAGGGCACCTTTAAAAGGATAATTTTGAATGATGAAGGTGATATCAAAAAATATTCTGAAAAAATATTTTTTAAAAAGGAGTTAAAAGATGTTGATCAAATTGAAAGATAAAGAACCTAAAAGACCTTTTTATTGCTCAGAAAACGCTGTTCTTATAGGTGATGTTAGATGTAAAGAGTATTCATCGGTCTGGTTCAATTCCGTTTTAAGGGGAGATATAAATTATGTAGAGGTTGGGAGGTATTCGAATATTCAGGATCTTTCAGTGTGCCACGTTACTTTCGAATTGCCATGCATAATAGGTGATTATGTTACAGTTGGACATAATGCGGTTTTGCATGGATGTAATATTTCCAACTATGTTCTTGTTGGAATGGGTAGTGTTATTCTTGATGGTGCAAATATTGGTGAAGGTAGTATAATTGCAGCCGGGACAGTTGTTAAGGAAAATAGCATTATACCTCCATTTTCTCTTGTAGCTGGGGTTCCAGGGCAAGTAAAAAAAACTCTTCCGAAGAGTATAATTGAAGATTTAAAAAAACATGCTGAATCCTATTTTGAATTTGCAAAATCTATTAAAGAGAATGGAGAAATTCTAAAATATTGACTTAAAAAACATTAAAGTTATAATAAATATGTGGGTAGATGCTGGCTACAAGTTTTTACTTGAGGAAAGTCCGAACTCCACAGGGCAGGATGCCGGGTAACTCCCGGAGAGCGAAAGCTCATGGAAAGTGCAACAGAAAACAAACCGCCTGTGTAAACAGGTAAGGGTGAAAAGGTGAGGTAAGAGCTCACCATCTGTTCAGGTAACTGAGCGGATTGGCAAACCCCATCCGGAGCAAGATCAAACAGAGGTTGGCTTGCCCGGCTTAAACCTCGGGTAGATCGCTTAAGATGGCTGGTAACAACCATCTTAGATAGATTGCCAGTTGAACAGAATTCGGCTTACAGTCTACCCACAAATTTAAAGTTCGGAGGTCATTTGAAGTATCAACAAGTTGATGAACTTAAAGATCTTATCGGTGAAGAGGTAGAGTTAAAAGGTTGGGTTTACAATACCCGTTCAAGTGGTAAGATTTCCTTTTTACTTTTCAGGGATGGAAGTGGAATAGTTCAGGCTGTTCTATACCATCCAAACCACAATGAAGAGATAATCAAAAGATTCGATGAGTTGACTCAGGAAACCAGTTTGATACTTTGGGGAAAAGTCAGAGAGGATAAGAGAGCCCCATCTGGAGTTGAACTGGACATAATAGATTTTAAAATAATTTCACCTTCAGTTGATTACCCAATTTCTCCAAAGGAACATGGGGTTGACTTTCTGCAATCTAACAGACATCTCTGGTTAAGATCAAAAAAACAGGCAGCTATAATGAGGGTAAGGAGTGATGTGGTTTTTTATTCGAGAGAGTTTTTCAACAACAGAAAATTTTTATGCATAGATGCTCCAATTTTTACCCCTTCCGCATGTGAGGGGACAACAACACTTTTTGAAGTGAACTATTTTGATGAGAAGAAAGTTTACCTTTCACAATCAGGGCAACTTTACATGGAAGCAGCAGCATTGGCTTATGGAAAGGTTTACTGTTTTGGGCCAGCCTTTAGGGCTGAAAAATCTAAAACAAGAAGGCATCTTACTGAGTTCTGGCAGATAGAACCTGAGGTTGCTTTTTTTGATATCAATGATGACATGGAACTTGCTGAAGACCTCGTTATTTACCTTGTAGAAAAGATACTTGAAAGAAGGCAGGAAGATTTAAAAATACTTGAAAGGGATATAAAACCTCTTGAAAATGTTAAGAAACCTTTCTACAGGATTTCTTATGAAGAGGCAATAAAAATTTTGAACAGAAAAGGTATAGATATAAAGTTTGGAGAAGATTTCGGTGCACCTGATGAGGCAGCACTTTCATCTGAATTCGATAGACCTGTTTTTGTTCATAGATATCCTGCTGAAATTAAAGCTTTCTATATGAAAAGAGATAAGGATAGACCAGATCTTGCCCTGGGATTCGATATGTTGGCAGGAGAAGGTTACGGAGAAACAATAGGTGGAGGGCAAAGAGAGGATGACTATGAAACACTTTTGAAAAGGATAGAGGAACATAAACTGCCTATAGATAATTTCAAATGGTATCTTGACCTTAGAAAATATGGTTCCGTTCCACATGCTGGTTTTGGTCTTGGCATAGAGAGGTTTGTTCAATGGGTTACCAGAACACAACATATAAGAGAGGTTATCCCATTCGCAAGAACTCTCGATAGAACTGAACCTTAAAATTTTAATAAGGAGGAAAAATGAAAAAACTCACTCTTCTTCTTTTCATTTTATCTATTTTTTTCAACATCTTCGCTTTGAAAATTAATGAGTTTGTTGTAACTCCAACCAGTGCTGAAAAGATTGAACTTTACAATGATGGAACTTCTGATGTTGATGTTACAGGTTTTACACTTTATATAAAAGGAACAAGTTCAACTTCAAGCACAACCTTTAAAACTTACACGATTCCAGCAGGGGGCTATAAAGCCTTTGACCTTGGAACCACAGATTTTAACGATTCTTTAGGGCTTCCGAACGATGGTGCAATAATTATAATAAAAGATGGTTCTGACAATCTTATAGATTCTGTTGGGTATGGTGATCTTGGCCCAGCTCCTGCACCTATATACAATTTTTCTGCAGCAAGAATAGATAATACAGGTGATAATGCTTTAGATTTCAATATGGATTTTTCTCCAACGATGGGAAGTGCTAACGATTGTCCTGCAAATTTGCTTGGGGAAGGAACTGTTTTTATAAATGAAGTTTACCCATCAGATTCAAACGATAATTCAACTTCAGTTATTGAATATGTTGAACTTTACAACAATTCCAATACACCTGTTGATATTAGTAACTGGGTTATAGTTTGTGATGATGATTATTATGTTCCATCTGGAACATCTATACCTGCATACGGTTACTATGTTTTGTACGATTCCTCCTTCCCTTCGTATTTTTATCTTGATGCTTATAGGGATAATATATACCTTTACAACAATCTTGGAAACAGGATAGATCAGGTTGGATGGCACACAATTCCTGCCGATTCATCCTTCTCTGTTATTCCAAATGGAGTAAGAACGTTCTTTAAAGGTTATGATGAGATAACTTCTGTAGATTTCAAGATAGATAAACAAACTCCCGAAGCGATGAACGCAATAGAAGAATTTTTGAACAAAGAGAATACAGTTAAAGATATAAAAGTTTACTCATTGAGTGGAATTGGAATTAGAGTAGAATGCGAAAATAACAAATCTGGGTCAATAAAAATTATTGATGGTTCCGGAAGAGTTATATACTCATCATTTTTGAAAAACATGATTTTTGCAGCAAAATCAGGCATATATTTTGTAAAAATTGAGAGTGAAGGTAAAACTTCAACATATAAAGTTAATCTGATAAAATAGGAGTTATTATGAAAAAATTATTTTTGTTATTAACGATTTTTTCACTATACCTTTTTGTTTTTTCAGTTCCCGTTCTTTACATTAACGAGTTTCGATATGATACTCCAGGTAGTGATACGAACTGTTTTGTTGAAATTAAAGGTATACCTGGAACATCTCTTGACTCAGTTAAACTTTTGGGGATTAATGGAAATGGTGGTGGTGAATATAACATAATTGATCTTTCAGGTTATACTATACCTTCTGATAGTTATTTTGTTGTAGCAAAATCCACAGATGTTCCAAATTATGACACTGTTACAACACTTGTAGATTTTCAAAATGGACCCTCTGACAATATAATTTTAAGGTATGATTCCCTTGGTTCAAGTACTGTTATAGATGCAGTATGTTACGGTTTACCATCAGGTTCCGATTCTGTTTTCAGGGGAGAGGTATGGCCAACATATGATCCTTCAGCAGGTACAAGTTATTTTGGTTTTTTGGCAAGGTACAATGACCCATTTGTAACAGATTATAATAACAATTACAAAGATTATGCTCATTTTAATGTTAAAACACCAGGAACTGCAAATACACCTTTGATACCAAAAACTATTGTTGAAATACAACAAACTCCAGATTCATTTTCACTTTACAAGGATTCAACTGTTTTGATAACAGATACATGTATAGTTACAGCCGTATTTTCAAATCAGTACTATGTAACATCAAAATCAGGTCCAAAAGAGTGGGATGGAGTTAACGTTTACGGTGATATTGGAGATCATACTTTCAATGTTGGTGATACTATATTTTTCTATCATGCTTTTGTGACCGAATATAACAATAAAACTGAAATAGTATTTCCTGGAACCGAACTTTACAATGCTGGAGATGGAACTTCTCCAACACCTCTTTATATACCGCTTTCCCAGATAGGTGAGAGTTATGAGGGAGTTCTTATTAAGGTTGGACCTGTGGAGGTATTAACAACACCTGATGTTAACGGTGAATGGATAGTTTCAGATGGAGTTGACAGTTTGATAGTTGATGATCTTGCAACCTACACAGTTCCTGCTGTAGGTTCAACAGTCTATTTAACTGGAATTCTTGATTTCTCTTATGGAAATTACAAATTACAGCCAAGGAATGATAACGATATAGAGTATGTTACTCTATACAACCTTTCAGGTAACGTTGCACTAAATGATACTACCGATTTTTCTGGAATTTCAGTTATACTTTTTAACAATAATATAAACGATACTATCGTAACCGACTCGACAGGTGATTTTGATTTTGGGTCTATAGAGGAAGGAACCTACACCCTTCTTTTCAAAAAAACCTACTATGAAACCGATTCTATGGAACTTGTACTTTCACAGGACACAGTTATAAGAGTTGTTCTTTCAAGATCTAAGGGTGAAATTACCGGAACTATAAATTTAAGTGATAATCCATCCGACCTTTCAAATTCAATTGTGTATCTTAATTCAGAAACTATTTCACTTGTAGATACGACTGGATCTGATGGGCTATATTCTTTTGTTGATTTGCCATTTGGATACAACTATAAATTGAAATTCGAACATATCGGTTATGATTCAGATTCTGTTGAGATTTTCCTTGATGATTACACTAAAACATATAACCTTACTTTAACAAAATTGACCGGTATAGATGAGGTTCAAAAGGTTGAAAAGATAGTTGTTGAAGAAAATGGTGGCGGTATCTTCACATTCCTATACAACAAGGAAGTTGATAATCCAACAAATATTCAAATTTACGATCTTACTGGAAGAAACATAGTCAATCAATCTATCAACTCTGGTAAAGGTGTTTACAGAATTACTTTAGATAAAAAATTATCTAAAGGTGTTTACTTCATCCAGATAACCGGTGAAGAGAAACCTTTTGTTAGAAAGTTCGTTATAGTTAACTGATAAAAGCGAGGGTTTATCCCTCGCTTTTTCATCCATTTCCATTATATAATTATTGACTTTTATCCATTTATTTGATATATTTTTTATTTAAATTTCCTTTAACACAGGAGGTATGATGACTGATAAAATATATCCAAAAAATGTTCTTGAAACATTGTCAAAATATATGCTTGTTGATGGTTTTGACCTTGTTTTTGATGGTGAAAAATCACATGGATCCTTTCTGTACGATTCAAAACATAACAGAGAGTATTTGGATTTTTTCACATTTTTCGCTTCATCACCTATTGGTTTCAACCATCCAGAGATGAAAAGTGATGAGTTTATAAAAAAAATTGGAAAGGTATCTATACATAAACCATCCAACTCTGATATCTACACCGTTGAGATGGCTGAGTTCGTTGATACTTTCGCAAAGATAGCGAAACCAGATTTTATGAAGTACCTTTTCTTCGTTTCTGGTGGAGCTTTGGCAGTTGAGAACGCTTTAAAAACAGCATTCGATTGGAAGATAAGAAAAAATTTGAAAAAGGGGAAAGAAGAGAAAGGAACAAAGGTTATACACTTCAGACACGCCTTTCATGGTAGAAGTGGATATACCTTGAGTTTAACAAACACTTTTGATCCAAGAAAGACAAAATATTTCCCCAAATTTGACTGGCCAAGAGTTGATAGTCCAGCTTTAAACTTTCCTGTAGATGATGATGAGATTAAAAGAGTGGAAAAAGAGGAAGAGAGAGTTTTAAACCAGATAAAGGATATTATCTCAAAAGATGGTGATGATATCGCTGCACTCATCATCGAACCGATACAGGCTGAAGGTGGTGACAGGCATTTCAGGAAAGAATTCTTTAAAAAATTGAGAGAGATAACACTTGAAAGTGAAATAATGTTTATTCTTGATGAGGTTCAGACAGGAATGGGATTGACTGGAAAATTCTGGTGCTTTGAACATTTTGATTTTCAACCTGATATAGTTGCTTTTGGTAAAAAATCTCAAATATGTGGAATAATGTGTTCTGACAGAGTTGAAGAGGTAGAAAACCATGTTTTTGCAGAATCATCAAGGATAAATTCTACATGGGGTGGAAATTTAACGGATATGGTCAGATCGACTAAAATTCTTGAAATAATAGATAAGGAACAACTCGTTGATAATGCTAAGAATGTTGGAGAGTTTTTGCTTGAAAATTTGAGAGGAATAAAGAGTGAAAAGTTGAGTAATATAAGAGGAAGAGGTCTAATGATAGCATTCGATCTTGAAAATACTGAAAAAAGAGATAGGATGTTTGAAAAACTTTTCGAAAATGGACTTTTCACTATAAAATGTGGAGAGAAGAGTATAAGGTTCAGACCACCTTTAAATCTATCTAAAGAGGAAGCTTTAAAAGGTGTTGAAATAGTTAAAAAATCTTTAACGGAGATATGATAAAATGGGAAAGATGAAGGCAGTAAGAAAACTGAAAAGAGAGAAAGGAGCAAATTTAGTTGAAATTGAGATTCCAACAATAAAATCTGATGAAGTTTTGATTAAAGTTCTTTCAACAAGTATATGTGGAACAGATGTTCATATTTACAAATGGGATAACTGGTCTGAGAACAGGATAAAGAATATTCCACAAACACTTGGGCATGAAGTTTGTGGTGAAGTTGTTGAGGTTGGAAGTGCTGTAAAAAAAATCAAGGTTGGAGATTATATTTCCGCTGAAACACATATTCCATGCAAAAAATGTATCAACTGTTTGACTGGAAACGAGCATATATGCACAAATGGACAGATACTTGGTGTAGATAGGGATGGAGTTTTTGCAGAGTACGCTGTGATACCAGAATCTGTAGCCTGGGTGAACGATAGGAGTATTCCACCTGAGATAGCTTCAGTTCAGGAACCCTTAGGTAATGCTACTTACGCTGTTCTTGGAGAAGATAACAATATATACGGTAAAAGGGTTGCAATTTTTGGAGATGGTCCGACAGCTTTATTCGCTGTTGGTGTTGCAAAACTTGCAGGTGCATCAAAAATTTTCCATATTGGTGTTTTTGATTTCAATATGGGAATAGGGAAGAAGATGGGTGCAGATTATTCTTTAAAAGCAACAGAAAATATGGATAGAGTCCAATTTATAAAGGATAACACCGATGGTTACGGTGCGGATATAGTTGTTGAAATGGCTGGAGCAAAGCAGGCGGTTATTGAAGGTTTGGATTCTTTAAAAAAGGGTGGAAGATTTTCAGCATTCGGAATTACATCTGAACAGAAACTTGAAATCGACTACAACAACCAGATAGTTTTTAAAGGTATACAGATCCATGGAATATCTGGAAGAAGGATGTTTGATACATGGCTCAGGTTGAAAAACATGCTCGCTTCGAAAAAGTTGGATATAAGACCTGTTATAACAAATCTTTTCGCACTTGAGGATTTTGAAAAAGGGTTTGAAGAGATGATGAAAATTCCAAGGGTTTCTGCTAAGATAGTTTTATTCCCTGACAAAAAACTTCTTAACGAAAGGTTAAAAGAGTTTAAAAAGTAAAAGGAGAAATTATGTATGGTAAAATTAAAGATGATCTGAAAAAAGAACTTGAGAAAATAAGATCTGATAACCTTTATAAAGATGAAAGGGTAATAACATCAAGACAGGGTGTTGAGATAACTTTGAATGATGGTAGAAAGGTTTTAAACTTTTGTGCAAACAATTACTTAGGTCTTGCAGGAACAGATAGACTTGTTGAGATAGCAAAAAAAGGTATAGAAAAGTATGGTTACGGATTGAGTTCTGTGAGATTCATCTGTGGTACTTTTGACATACATAAAAAACTTGAGGATAAAATTTCAGAATTTTTAAAGAAGGATGATACTATACTTTATGCAGCCTGTTTTGATGCCAACGGTGGTGTTTTCGAACCTCTTCTGAATGAACAGGACGCTATAATTTCAGATAAATTAAACCATGCATCAATAATAGATGGTGTTAGGTTATGCAAAGCACAGAGATTCGTATACGACCATTCAAATATGGAACAACTCGAAGAGATTTTGAAAAGTACACAAAATTTAAGATACAGAATGATAGCAACTGATGGTGTATTCTCGATGGATGGAGATATAGCCAAACTTGACAAGATAGTTGAACTTGCTGAAAAATATGATGCTTTAGTTATGGTTGACGATTCACATGCAACAGGTTTCATAGGAAAAACTGGAAGGGGAACTATAGAACTTATGAATGTGATGGATAGAGTTGATATTGTTACTTCAACCCTCGGAAAGGCACTTGGAGGTGCTATGGGTGGTTTTATCTCAGGAAGGAAAGAGATTATAGAACTTTTAAGACAGAGATCGAGACCGTATCTTTTCTCAAACTCCTTATCACCAGTTATAGTTTATACAGCCTATGAAATTTTCAACATGTTATCAGAAACAACCGAACTAAGAGATAAACTTGAAGAGAACACAAAATATTTTAGAGAGAGAATGGAGAAGTCTGGTTTTGATATTAAACCTGGCATACACCCTATAGTTCCAATAATGTTCTCTAAATTTGAAAATGATGCCCAACTTTCACAACTTTTCGCAAAAGATCTTCTTGATGAGAACATCTATGTTATAGGTTTCTACTATCCTGTTGTCCCAAAAGGAAGTTCAAGGATAAGGGTTCAAATCTCAGCCGCTCACACTAAAGAACATCTTGATAGGGCTATAGAAGCATTTATAAAAGTTGGTAAAAAATATAACGTTATATAGAAAAATATGAAGTTAACAAGATTTCTTTTTAACAGTTTGAAAGAGATACCTAAAGATGCTGAGATAGCAAGTCATAAATTGATGCTCAGAGGTTGTTTCATAAGGCAGAATGCTGCGGGAATATATTCCTATCTACCTTTAGGACTTATGGTTATTGAGAATATAAGAAAGATAATAAAGGAGGAGATGGATAGAATTGGAGGTCAGGAACTCCTTCTACCTGTTCTAACACCTAAAGAGATATGGGAAGAGAGCGGTAGATGGAAGGATTTTGGTGATGAGATGTTCAGGGTAAAAGATAGGAAAGGAAGAGATTTTGCTATGTGCCCAACCCATGAGGAGATAGTAACAGACCTTGCAAGAAGAGAGATTAAATCTTACAGAGACCTTCCCCAGATCTGGTATCAGATACAAACAAAATTTAGGGATGAGCCAAGACCAAGAAGTGGACTCTTAAGAGTGAGACAGTTTGAAATGAAAGATTCATATTCACTTGACAAAGATTTTGAGGGGTTAAACATCTCTTTTGAAAAACATAGAGAAGCCTACAGTAGGATTTTCACAAGGTGTGGACTGGACTTTGTAATCGTTGAGGCAGCAAGTGGTCTGATGGGTGGTAGAAAATCGCAAGAATTCATGGCTTTTTCAGATGCTGGTGAAAGTAACATCGTTATATGTGAAAGTTGTAATCCTGCCATGAATACTGAAGTTGCAAGACCTTTTATAGAAAAAAACGATGATGTTGACGGGCAGTTGGGTGAAGTGCATACACCTGTTGAAGGCAGTGTAGAAAGTGTAAGCGATTTTTTGAAGATCAACAAGAATAGACTTCTTAAATCGATTCTCCTTATAGTGAAGAGTAGTCCTGTTTTCGTTATTTTACCTGGGGATAGGGATATAGATGAGGATAAGTTGATTCTGATTTTCGGTGAACTTTTTAGATACGCAACCGATGAAGAGATAGAAAAATATTGTAATGCACCGAAAGGTTATATTTCACCTGTTAATCTTGATATACCTGTATATGCTGATTTATCATTGAAAGGTAGAAAGGGACTCATATCAGGTGCAAACAGAAAAGATTTCCATTTTACAAACATCAACATTGATAGGGATTTGAAGAATGTAAAATATATTGATGTGATAAAATTGAAAGAAAACGATAGGTGTGAAAAATGTAAAGGTAAACTGCACATAAAAAAAACTATTGAGATAGGACACATATTCCAACTTGGAACAAAATACTCAGAGTCGATGAAAGCTGAGTATCTTACTCAAAATGGCGAAAGGAAACCGATAGTTATGGGATCATACGGAATTGGTTTAGGAAGGGTTGCATCTACAATAGTTGAGCAGAATAACGATGAGAATGGAATAATATGGCCAATATCTGTTGCTCCATTCAAATTGATAATAATTCCCTTGAATGTTAAAGAGAAAAAAATAATGGATGAAGTTTTTAACCTTTACAACAAATTTTCAATCTATGATGCTTTACTTGATGATAGGGACCTAACTCCGGGAAATAAGTTTAAGGATGCTGATCTTATCGGTATCCCATTTAAAATAATTTATGGCAACAAATTTTTGAACGAAGGAAAAGTTGAAATCGCAAGAAGAAGAGATAATCAAAGATTTTTTGTTGATAAAGAGAATGTCTTTGATAAAATAAATCAATTGATAATAGAAGAGATGGAGAGATACAATGTATGAAGAAAGAGAAGAAAAGGTAAAAAAACTTGCTGAAAAACTTTTAAGTAGAGAAGATTATATTGAAGAGCGAATTAAACTTGTTAAGGTTTTTGTCTCAAAATCGATAAATCCACATGTTAAGATTTTTCTTGACAAGGAAGGTGGTATAAAATTAAAAGATCTTGAAAAGTTTCATAAAGAGTTTGAAATTCTGCTTGATGTTGAAAAGATTTTTGAAAAAAATTATGTTTTAGAGGTCTCCTCACCAGGTGAAGGAAAAGATAGGAGGTAAAGTGAACAAGGAAAGAGAAAGGGAAATAATTGATGCGATAAAAGAGATCAGCGCAGTTAAGAATATCGATAAAAGTAAACTTTTAAAGATCGTTGAAGAATCTTTAAAATATGCTGTACAAAAGCATTACGGAGAAGATGGTGAATACAAGGTTACAATCAATGAGGCAACAGGTGAAATAAAAATAACAAGGGCTTTGACAATTGTTGAAACAGTTGAAGAACCAAACATCGAGATAAGTCTGGAAGAGGTTTATGAACTTGTCCCTGATGAATTAAAAGAGAAGATTGCGTATGGAGACAAATTCTATGAAGAACTTGATGTTGAAGAAGTTGGAAGAAGTGCGATAAATAAAATGAAACAACTTATAAACCAGAAAGTTCTTATGGAAGAAAGGGAATCCCTTTTCAGTGAATTCTCAGCAAAAGTTGGCTCACTCGTTAACGGCCACATAAAAAAGATTGATAGAGCGAGAGGTTACGTTTATATAAACCTTGCCAGACTTGATGCAAAAATGTCTTTTGATGAAGCGATACCTGATGAGATTAAAAATTTCAGACAGGGTAAACTTTTGAAAGCGGTTATAATAGAGGTTAAGAAAAATAGCAACAAGGACCCGGAAATATTTTTATCAAGAAAATCTGATGAATTTTTAAAAAAATTACTCGAGTTTGAAGTTCCAGAAATTGAGGAGGGGACAGTTATTATAAAAGGTATAGCCCGTGAACCAGGCAAAAGGGCTAAAATATCGGTCATTTCTCTCGATGACAAGATCGATCCTGTTGGTGCCTGTGTTGGTGTTAAAGGATCAAGGATACATACTATTATAAGGGAATTGAATAACGAACATATTGATATAATCCAATGGTCATCCGATCCAACCCTTTACACTCAAAGGGCTATATCTCCAGGAACTATAATAAGAGCTTTCAAGAATGAAGAGATGAAGACTATGAAACTCGTTGTAAAGGATGATACTAAAGAGAAGGCGATTGGAAAAGATGGTGTAAACATAAAACTCGCTTCTAAATTAACGGGTTGGAATTTACAGGTTATCTCAGAAAGTGAGTTCAGACAGGAGGTTGGGAAAGATCTTGAAATAAATCCTATATATGAGTTGAAAAATATCACTGAAAACCAGAAAGAAAATCTTGTTAAATCTGGATACAAGAGTGTGGAAGAGATTGTTCAAAAAGGAATAGAAGAACTTGAAAACATACAGGGTTTTGGAAGAAAAACAGCTGAAAAAATTATGAAGAGTGCACAGGAGTATTTAAAAGAAAGGGAGTTAGATAATGGCTAAAAAGAAAGAGGAAGAAAAGGTTTTAAAAGAACTTGCAGAAGAGATAAAAGTTAAAAGTAATGAGATAATCAAGTTCCTTAATAAAAAAGGTATAAAAAATTTAGAAGAGGATTTTTTAATCGATACTGATACTGTTAAAGAGATAAAGAAACATTTTAAAGAGTTAGCTAAGAAAAAAAATAATAAGAAAAAAAGTGTAACAAAAAAAGAAAAAACTGAAAAAGATGAGAAAGAAAAAAAGAAGAGAACTCCCTCTAAAAGTGAAAAAACTGGAAAGAAGAAAAAAACAACAAAGGGCAAGGCAAAAGAAGTTGTAGAGGAAGAAGAGAATAAAGAGGATGAGGAAAACCCAAAAAAGCCAAAAAGAAAATTCTCTCGTATAGAATTTTCAAGAGAAGAAAAAGAGGAAGAAAAAAAGATTGAAATAGAAGAAAAGGTTGAAGAAGAAAAAGTTGTTGAAGAGATAAAGAAAGAAGAAAGAATTGAAGAAAAAATCCCAAAACATGATGAAGAGGTAAAAGACTCTGAGAAAGTAAAAGGGAAACAATCAGAAGTGAAACCTTCGGAACAAAGAGGTAACTTCAACATCAACGATATGCAAGAGGTTGAAGTAGAAAAGAAGGAAACTGCCGAAAAGAAGAAAATAGAAAGTCAGAAGGTTGAAAAGAAACCACCATTCGGGAAAAAAGTTGGAAAGTACGAAAAGCATGAAAGGAAAGATTTCCGTTACAAAGGAAAAACTGATTATCCACCAAAGTTTGAAGAGGTAAAACCTATTGTTGAACCTGAAAAAAAGTTTGTTACCTCGGAAGAGATAACCAAAGGTAAAAAAGGAAAAAAGAAAAAAGTTATAGATCAAAAGGTTATTGAAAAATCTATTCAAAAAACTATTAAAGCTATAAGAGCCGGAGAACTTTCACATAAGAAAAAATATAAAGAGAAACCCAAAGATGCACAAGAGAAAAGTGAAACAAAAAGAATATCAATTTCAGATTTTATAGTTCTTTCAGATTTAGCCGAAAGAATTAATCTCGATCCAGTTGAACTTATTGAAAAAGGCATTGAACTTGGGCTAATGGTAACGATAAACCAGAGAATAGATTTTGAGACAGCATCTTTACTACTTATGGAATTTGGGTACGATGTTGAAAAAATAGCACCAGAAATTGAAGAGACAACTAAAAAGGAAGAGGAAGAAGAAAAACAAAAGTATGAACTCATAAAAAGGCCACCTGTTATAACGATAATGGGTCATGTTGATCATGGAAAAACAACTTTAATCGACTTTTTAAGAAAATCAAGAATAACCGATTCCGAATATGGTAAAATAACTCAGGATCTGGGTGCTTACACAGTAAATACAAAACATGGATTGATTACAATTCTCGATACTCCAGGTCATGAAGCTTTCACTGCTATGAGAGCAAGGGGTGCGCAGATAACCGATATAGCGGTTATCGTTATAGCGGCTAACGATGGAGTTCAACCACAAACTATAGAAGCGATTAACCATTGTAAACTTGCGAATGTTCCGATAATAATCGCAATAAATAAAATAGATCTACCTGAAAGTGATATAAATAGAGTGAAAAGGGAACTACTCAATATAAATGTAATTCTCGATGAATTTGGTGGAAATGTCCCTGTTGTTGCCATCTCTGCAAAAACCGGAAAAAACGTTGACGAGTTACTTGAAACTATTGCGATTCAGGCAGAATTACTCGATCTGAAAGCGCCCTATGAAGGCACTGTTAAAGGAACTGTTATAGAGATAAAACAGGATAAAGGTCTCGGTGCGATTTTCAACTGTATTATTCAAAAGGGTTCACTCAAAAAGAATGATTTCTTTGTAGTTGGAAAAGTTTATGGAAAAGTAAGGAAGATGTTGAACGAATTTAAACAGGAAGTAAAACAGGCCACTCCAGGAATACCAATAATGATAGTTGGTGCTAACGAATTACCTGAAGTTGGAGATATTTTAACAACCGTTGAAAACGAAAAGATTGCAAAGGATATTGCAAGGGAAAGGTATTTTGCTTACAGGGAGCAACTTCTTAAAAAGAGAGAGATAACTTCCCTTGATGGTTTTGAAAAACAACTTGAGATAATGAAGAAAAAGGAACTGAATATAATCATCAAAGGGAAATCTTATGGTTCGATAGAAGCCCTCGCTGATTCCTTACAGATGTTATCAAATGAAGATGCTATCGTTAATGTTGTTCTGAAAGATGTTGGAATTGTTACAGAAAACGATGTTAATGCAGCAATAGCATCAAAAGGAATGATAATTGCCTTTGATACTTCTGTTGATTCTAATGCAAGAACAAAAGCCAAAAGTGAAGGTATAATAATAAAACAGTACAATGTAATTTACGATGTGATAGATGATATTAAGAATGCTTTAAAATCTTTCAAAGAGGTTGTTTATGAAAATAAAATTATTGGAACAGCAGAAGTAAGAGAACTCTTTAAAATATCAAGGTTGGGAACAATAGCAGGGCTTTACGTTCTTGATGGAAAAATAGTTCGTAATTCTATGATAAATATTTTAAGAAATGGGAATGACCTTGGGTCATATTCTATAAAAACTTTAAAAAGATTCAAAGATGATGTTAAAGAGGTTGAAGCTGGATACGAATGTGCGGTTTTACTCGATGGCTTCGATGATATTGAAAAGGGTGATATATTCAAATGTATCATTAAAGTTGAAAAGAAAGATTAATGAAAATCACAACGTTAAAAATAGAACTTTTTATCAAAGAATCGCAAAGTTTAAAAGATAAGAGGAGAGTCATAAAATCTCTAATCGATAGGATAAAAAATAGGTACAATGTATCCATAGCGGAGGTTGGAGATAACGATTCTTACAAAAAATCTACAATTGGTCTTGCATTGGTTTCTAACGATGTAAAATTCAACGATAGGCAGGCAAAAGAGATTTTAGATTTTATTTATGCAAACCCTTTTGTAATAATAGTTAAAAGTGAGACGGAAATATGGTAAGTGAAAGAAGACATAAAAGGATAGAGTCTGAAATTTTAAAAGTGGTTTCAATTTCTCTTGAATACATAAAAGACCCGAAATTGAAATTAATCACTTTTACAAGAGTAGAGGTTACAGATGATTTGAAATACGCAACAATCTTTTATTTAGCACACAAAAGGAAAGATTATATTCCGGTCCATCTTGAAAAAGCTAAAGGTTTTTTTAGGAGACATATAAGTGAAGAAGTAAATTTAAGAAAAACTCCTGAAATTAAATTCAAATATGATGATGGACTAGAATACCAGTTAAAAATAGAAAATATACTGCAAGAGTTAAAAGATGAAAAAGATAGTAGAGAAGATTAAAAGAGCGAATAAAATCCTAATTGTTTCACATAAAAGACCTGATGGGGATTCGATTGGATCACAGTTAGGGCTGATACTCGCATTAAAAAATATTAAGAAAAGTATATACTGTCTAAATGAGGATGAAGTCCCGGAAACTTTTCTTTTTTTAAAAGGTTGTGAATTCATAAAAAAAGAATTCCCGTTGAATAAAAAATTTGACCTTATAGTGTCCCTTGACATGTCAGATCTATCAAGAACCGGGGAAAGGATAGAGAAATTTTTAAAAGAATTGTTGGAGAAAAAAGTTTTTCTTATTAACATTGACCATCATGATTCCAACACAAATTTTGGTAATGAAAATTATGTTGATACACATTCGAGTTCAACTTCAGAAATGGTTTTTAAAATTTTAAAAAAGATGAATACAAAATTTGATAAGGATATAGTTAACTCCCTTTACACTGGAATGGTTTCCGATACTGGTAATTTTCTTTTCGAAAATACAGACTCAGAAACTTTTAAACTCGCTTCGAAAATGATTGAATTGGGTGCAGAAAGGCAGAAGATTTCAAATGAGGTTTTCATGTCAAGGCCTTTCCAAAAAGTGAAACTCATTTCAAGAGTTATCGACAGGGCAAAATTTATTGATGACAAAGTTTATTCCTATATCAAGATTTCAGATTTTAAAGAGTTGAAGGCAAAGAAAGAATATACCGATGGTATTGTTAATGAACTTTTAAAAATTAAAGGGGTTGGTTTTGCAGTTCTTTTAATAGAGGAAGAAAATGTTATTAGAATCTCATTTAGAAGTAAAATAGAAAAATACAATGCCAACAGTTTTGCAAAAAAATTTAAAGGTGGCGGGCACTATTATGCTGCAGGTGGTAGATCCGAAGATACTATTAATAACACCATCAAACATCTTGAAAAAGAACTTAACTCATTATGAAAAAAATTGTTGTTCTTGTAGGGGCGAGACCACAGTTTATCAAACATGCTCCAGTGAATTTAGAGTTAAAAAAATTTTTTAAACTTATACTCGTTCATTCAGGTCAACATTATGACTATGCTATGTCGGAGATTTTTTTCAAATCTTTAAAATTACCAGTTCCCGATTATAATTTAGAAGTTGGTTCTAAATCCCATGCACAACAAACAGGGGAGATAATGGAAAAGTTTGAGAATGTTCTTTTCAAAGAAAAACCTAATGGAGTTGTTGTATATGGTGATACGAATACAACTCTTGCTGGTGCAATAACAACTGCAAAATTAAATATTCCTCTTGTTCATATAGAATCTGGACTTCGGAGTAAAAACATCTTTATGCCTGAAGAGATAAACAGGATAGTAACCGATAGAATATCAGACTATCTTTTTGCTCCTTCAAAATTAGCTCTTACAAATCTGAAAAAAGAAGGATTGAAAGGAATATTTTCCGGTGATGTCATGTTCGACCTTTTTCTTATGTGTGAAAAAAATATTGAAAGCAGAATCGGAAAGGATTTAAAAGAAAAAATTGAAGGAAAAGAGTTTGCACTTCTAACCATACATAGAGAATCAAACACTGAGAAAGAAACTTTAAAAAGAATTTTAAAGAATCTATCGAAGTTGAACTATAGAATAATTTTCCCTGTTCATCCAAGAACAAAGAATGTTCTTGAAGGTCAAAAGAATTATAAAAATATAGAATTCATTCAGCCAATAGGTTATTTTGAAACCATATATCTTTTAAAAAGATGCAGATTAGTTTTAACAGATTCTGGTGGATTACAGAAGGAAGCATATTTCGCAAGAAAACTATGTGTAACACTTAGAGGTGAAACTGAGTGGGAGGAAACTGTTAAAGCAGGTTACAACATACTTTCTCCATTTGGTGAAAATGTTGATGAAAATATTGAAAAAAATTTTAAGAAAAAAAAGTATGAAAATTTTTATGGTCATGGAAACGCATCAAAAATAATAGCAAGTAAATTGAAGGAGTCATTATGAAAATTGAAAACGCTTTAATCTCTCTATACAATAAAGAAGGCATCGAGGACCTTCTCGAAATTTTGAAAAAATATTCTGTAAACATATATGCTACAAGTTCCACAGCAAAGTATGTAAAGGAAACTGGTTATGATGTTCATCAAACGGAAGAGATAACCGGAATAAGTGAAATTCTTGGGGGAAGAGTAAAAACATTGAATACGGATCTTTTCGCTGGAATTTTAGCAAGAAAAGATAAGGATGATACTTCAAAAATTAAAGTCCTTTTCGACCTTGTTGTTGTTGATCTTTATCCATTCGAAGAGTATTTTAAAAATTCTAAAAATCCAAAAGAAGATTTAGATGAACTAATAGAGAAGATAGATATTGGTGGAGTTTCCTTGATAAGGGCTGCTGCAAAAAATTTCAAATATGTTGGAATTATAGTTGATAAAAACGATTATAAAACTATTGCAAAACACATTGATGAGAATGAAGGTTCAATTACAGATTACACATTATCTTTACTCGCTCAAAAGGCTTTCAACAGGGTTATTGAATACGATTCAACTATTTTCAAATTTTTTAGCATAATCAATGAAAACGAATCTATGTTGCCTAACAGTTTAAACCTAATTTTAAAAAAGAAATCTGATCTCAGATATGGTGAAAATCCTCATCAAAAAGGGTCGCTCTATGTTGTAAGTGGATGTAAAAACTCGCTTGCGGATCTTAAGGTTATACAGGGTAAGGAGATGTCATTTAACAACTATCTTGATCTTGATGCGGCTATCAACATATCTTTATCTTTTGAGATGCCAGCATGTTCAATAATCAAGCATTGTAATCCCTGTGGAGTTGGAGTTGGAGATATTATTTCAGATGCTTTTCAGTACGCTCACATTTCTGATCCAAAATCAGCTTTCGGTGGTATAATAGCTTTAAATCGCCAATGTGATGAAGAGACAGCTGAAATGATAAGTCCTCTTTTCATGGAAGTTCTTTATGCTCCATCTTTTTCCGAAAATTCTTTAAAGATTTTATCCAAGAAAAAGAATCTTAGAATAGTTGAAGGAGATGTTGAAATAAAGAAGGAAATCGAACTTAGATCCCTTTCTGGTTGTTATCTTGCACAAAATAAGGATAACCTTCAGGATAATACTTCCTTCTTTCAGGTTGTCACAGAGAAACAACCAACTGAAAAAGAGTGGGCTGCAATATATTTCGGATGGAAAGTTGTTAGGTTCGTTAAATCTAACGCTATAGTTGTTGCTACACCTAATAGAACTATGGGAATATGTGGCGGACAAACATCAAGAGTCGATGCTGTTGAAATAGCCTTGAAAAGATCTGGTGGCATGGCTGCTTATACAGGTGGTTCAGCGCTCGCTTCAGATGGATTTTTCCCGTTCAGAGACTCTATAGATATAATTGCAAAAGAAGGGATATATGCTATAGTTCAACCTGGTGGCTCAATAAAAGATAAAGAGGTAATAGAAGCGTGTAATGAGCATGGTATATCTATGGTATTTACAAATGTAAGACATTTTAAACATTGAGGTGAATATGGGATTTCCTGTTTATAGAAAAAGAAAACCAGTTATAGGAATTGCTTTAGGATCTGGTGCTGCTAAAGGTTACGCCCATATAGGGGTTTTAAAAGTCCTTGAAGATTTGAAGATTAAACCGGATATAATAACTGGAACATCTATGGGGGCTCTTGTTGGAGCATTGTATGCTTCCGGTTATCTTTCAAAGGACATTGAAGAACTAGCAAATAAAATAGATAAAAAGGAAGTAAAAAAATTATTCAAAATAACTTTTGATGGTGCTGGACTAGTTAATGGAGAATTACTTAACAAATATATAGATTCTTTGCTCCCGGTTGAAACTTTCGATAAGTTGAAAATCACTTTCGGTTGTGTAGCGTGCAACATAATAGATGGAAGAGAGTTTAATTTCACAAAAGGTTTTTTAAGAGATGCTGTAAGGGCTTCAATATCGATCCCCGGTATTATTACTCCCAAAATATTAAAAAATTATGCTCTTGTTGATGGGGGTTTAGTTAATCCTGTTCCTGTATCATTATGTAGAAAACTTGGAGCTAATATAGTTATCGCTGTGAACGTCTTGCATACGCCTGTTTTAAAATGTAAATGTACAGATTTCCCTGTAGTCGAAAAAGTTGCTGAATATGGATTACAGAAGGGAGAAAAAATAACAAACTTTAATGAGAAAATTAAATCTATGATAAAACAGGAATTGGAGGTTATCGAGAATAAAGCAAAAATTATTGGTTCACTTTTAAATCTAAACGATAAATTGAATATAATCGATGTTATTTCCCAGACATTTATGATTGCTGAGTCCAATCTTGCTAACTTTAGGTTGAGTGTCGATAAACCGGACTTTTTAATACAACCTGATATGAGTTCTATAAAACATTTCGATTTCTATAAGTCTAATGAAGCTATTCTTTTAGGTGAGAAGGAGATGTGGAAATACGCAGCGGAAAGTAAATTAGTGGATAGGTTAAAAAACTATGAGCCAACTAAAAGATTTATACAAAGATAGATGTTTCCTGTGTGGAAATATGTGTGGAGTAAGAAGGACTGATGGAGAAAGGGGAAAATGCAATTCTGATAACACATTGATGATAGCATCAAAAAATCTCCATTTTGGAGAGGAACCACCAATATCAGGGCAAGATGGCTCTGGAACTATATTTTTCTCAAACTGCTCTATGAGATGTATCTACTGTCAGAATTATCCCATCTCTCAACTTTCCGTTGGAAATCCAACTGACGAGAAAGGATTGACAGAGATGATTCTTGAACTTCAAAGAAGGGGAGCCCGTAACATCAATTTTGTGACTCCCACACATTACACCTATCATATTTATAATGTTTTAAAAAATATAAAAGGAAAAGATTTGAAAATCCCTGTTGTATGGAACACATCATCTTTTGAAAATCCAAAGATAGTTGATTATCTTGATGAGATCGTGGATGTTTACCTTTCAGACATAAGGTACTCTAACGATAAGGATGCAAAAAAATTTTCCTCTGTTGATAACTACACTTCTATAGTTTTTGAAAATGTTAAAAAGTTTTTCAAACAGAAGGGAAATCTTAAAGTGGATGAAGATGGGTATGCCAAGAAGGGTCTTATAATAAGAATACTTCTTCTTCCCGGAAAGGTTAAAGAAACAAAAGAAATAGTTCGTTTCTGTTATGATAATTTTGGAAAAGATATCTATCTTTCTTTGATGTCACAGTACACGCCATATTTTAAAGCACTCGAAGATCCTTTGTTGAAAAGAAAAGTTTACAGTTACGAATATGAGGAGATAGTTGAGTATGCAGACTGTTTAGGCCTTGAGAACTCTTTTATACAGGAGTTTGAAAATCTGGAGGAAAGATGATAGTAGAGGTTGTTCCAAAAAATGATTCTTTCGATTCCCTTGGACAGATAATAAAAAATGAAATTAAAAAATCAGATCATTCGATAATGAAAGTTAGAACATCGAATCTGTATTTTTTCGATAAAGAAATTGATCTAATTTTTTTAAAGGATCTCCTTGTTGATTCAGTAACGGATGATTTTTACATTCATCCACAACATCCTTTCGAAAATACATTTTTTATTGATATCTATTACAAAGATGGAGTTATGGATCCTGCTGGAGAAACGTTAAAAAATTATCTAATAAAATCATCTTTTCAGGTAAACTATGTAAAAACTATAAGGAGATTTTATCTCTTTTCTGAAGGAAAAATTAATAATGAAAAGATAGTAAAATTTTTTAAAAACAGATATTTTAACCCTCTTGTGGAACAGGTGGGAGAGTTCAAAGAAAAAATAAAGGTTTTTTCAAAGGATAAAGAATTTGAAATAAAATATATAGATCTTGATTGTGATCTTGAGAAACTTTCAAAAGATATGGTTTTATCTTTAAATCTTGAAGAGATGAAAATAATAAAAGATTACTTCTATAAAAAATTGAAAAGGAAACCAACAGATGTTGAACTTGAAACTATTGCGCAGACATGGTCAGAACATTGCGTTCATAAAACTTTTAAATCACCTTTTAGATACAAAAATAAAAGGATAAAAAATCTTTTCAAAGAAACTATAATGAGGGCAAGTTATGAGATCAACCATCCAGATACAGTCTCTCTTTTCTCCGATAACGCAGGTATAGTTAAATTCGATCAGTTCAACAATATTTGCTTTAAAGTAGAAACCCACAACCATCCATCCGCTCTTGAACCTTATGGAGGTGCTGGAACGGGAATAGGAGGAGTTATCAGGGATATTATAGGAACTGGACTTTCCGCTAAACCTATTGCCAATACTGATGTTTTTTGCATCGGAATAGACGAAGGGGAGTTGACTGAAAATGATTCTATAATACCTCCAGAAGAAATATTGAAAGGAGTTGTCGCTGGTGTTAGGGATTATGGAAACAGGATGGGGATTCCAACTGTAAATGGGGCGGTTTGTTATCATAAAAAATTTTTAGGGAACCCACTCGTCTTTGCTGGTAGCATAGGAATAATGAAATCAAGAAACAGTTTCAAAAAAGTGAATGAGGAAGATTATATAGTTTTGATAGGTGGAAGAACAGGAAGGGATGGAATACATGGTGCAACTTTCTCATCAACATCTTTAACTGAAGATTCGCAGGAAATTTCGAGTGGTGCTGTTCAGATAGGTAACCCTATAGAAGAAAAAAAGATGCTCGATGCTATAATGGAGATGGATGGGCTTTTCAACTCTATAACCGATTGTGGCGCTGGGGGGCTTTCTTCTGCAGTAGGGGAGATGGGAGAGGAGACTGGAGCAATAGTATATCTTGATAAAGTTCCTCTTAAATATGAAGGTCTTTCATACAGTGAAATTTGGATCTCCGAAAGTCAGGAAAGGATGGTTCTTTCCGTCCCACCTAAAAATTTTGAAAAAATAAAAAGTATTGGTGAAAAATATAATACCGAAGTTACACATGTAGGATATTTTAAAGGTAAAAAACTCGAACTTTACTTTAAAGATAAAAATGTTTTATCACTCGATATGAATTTTTTACATAAGGGTGTTCCTCTTTATGAAAAGAAAACTTTACCTTATATAAATTTCAAAGAGAAAAAAAGAAAGTTAAAATATAAATTTTCCATTGATGATGCTGTTGTAAAAGTATTATCATCAAAGGATGTAAGGTCTAAAGAATGGATAGTCAGACAGTATGACCATGAAGTCCAATCACAAACTTTAGTAAAACCACTTGGAGGAAAATCGAGTAATTCTCCAAACGATTCATCGGTTTTGTATCCACTCGATTCAAAAGAAAAATGTATAGTTGTTGGTTGTGGAATAAATCCAAGATATGGAGAACTTAATGTAAAGAAGATGACATACGCAGTTATAGATGAAGCTATTAGGAATGTTCTTTCACAGGGTGGAGATCTTGAACATACATTTTTACTTGATAATTTCTGTTTCGGTGATGTAAAGAATCCTCATACTCTGGGAGCTATAGTTGAGTCAACTTTTGCATGTTATGATTACACAGTAAAACTGAGAACACCATTCATTTCTGGAAAAGATTCACTGAACAACTATTTTATAATGAAAGATAAAGAGATTGAAATTCCTCCAACTCTTTTGATATCAGCCTTGTCTATTACATATGTTGATATGATCAGAAGTTCATACTTTAAGATGACCGAAAAACCTTCAACGATTTTGATGTTAGGTAAAGAGACGAAAGAAGAACTCGCAGGTTCTATACTTTACTCTGAATACGGAATAGATGAAGGCTTCCTTCCCAATATAGACATAAAAGAGTCCGCAAAAATACATAAGAATTTTAACGAGTTGAACAAAAGAAGGTTGATAATATCAGCGCATGACATTTCAGATGGAGGACTATTTGTAACGCTTTTTGAAAGTTGTATAGGGAATGATGTTGGATGCGAAATCAAAATAGAAAGTAAACTTGAACTTTTTAATTTTCTATTTTCGGAAACCCAATCAAGGTATGTTGTTCAGGTTTACGATGAAGATTTAGATTATGTTGAAAAGATTATGGGTAAAAAGTATATGAAAATTATTGGGAAAGTTGTTAAAACACCTTCCATAAAAATAAAACATAATAAAAAATCTTACACTTTCGAAACAAAAAAACTTTTGAAATATTATAGGTGAAATTATGTATAAATTCTATTCACTCGTAATAAAGGCTGATGGAACGAACTGTGAAGTGGAAACATCCTTCATTCTAAAAAATGTTGGTTTCAAAAATGAAATACTGACTGTTGGAGAAATAATCAAAGACCTTAAAATTCTTGAGAAGTTCTCCTTCATAGTTTTCCCCGGAGGTTTCTCTTATGGAGATTATACTGGAAGTGGAAGGATAGTTTCTTCAATAATAAAACATCATCTACTCCAAAATTTCCAAAAACACATAAAGGATGGTAAACTAATACTTGGAATATGTAACGGTTTCCAAATTCTTGTAAAATCTGGACTTCTTCCAAACACTTCTGGCAATTGGCAACAGGAAGTTAGTTTAATATTCAACGATTCTTTCCATTATGAGGATAGATGGGTAAAACTTCTTGTTAACAAAAATACTATATTTACAAAAAACCTTCCAGATTACATATATCTACCAGTTGCACATGGAGAAGGTAAATTTATCCACAGTTTTGTTAAGGAAAAGATTGAAAAACTTGGCGCTTTTTTCTATGTTGATGAAAAGGGAAAAAAGAGTATGGATTATCCTCAAAATCCCAACGGTTCTTTCGATTCTGTTGCTGGAATAGTTGATGAAACTGGCAAAATTCTTGGAATGATGCCTCACCCTGAAAGGTTCAGGGATGAAAAAGAATTTTACCATGATGAAAAAATTGATCCTTATGGTATAATAATATTTGAGAATGTTTACAGATATATAAAGGAGGAACTATGAAAAAATCAATATTCAGAATGTACGATGTTAGGGGAATAGCTGAAACCGATTTAAATAGTGGTGATGTATATAAGATTGGAAAAGCCTTCGCAACCTATATCAAAAGAAAAGGTGGAAAAAAGGTGGTCGCAGGGATGGATGTCAGGTTGTCAAGTCCAAGGATCAAAGAATCATTTGTAAATGGTGTTTTGGATACCGGTATAGATGTTATTGATGTTGGTGTAGTTACAACACCGATGCTCTACTTTGCTCAACATCATTACAAAAGTGATGGTGGAATTATGGTCACAGGTTCTCACAATCCTATAGAGTACAATGGCTTAAAGATGGTTGATCCAGATGTGACTATTTATGGTAATGTTATCTTGAGTTTTTATGATATGATAATGAAAGGTGATCTTGATAAAGGAGAAGGAAAACTTACAAAGGAAAGTATTGATGATGCTTATATAAATATGTGCCTTGAGAAGATTAAGATAAAAAAAGAGTTGAGAGTGCTCGTTGATCCAGGTAATGGAACTGCTGGTCCAATAGCAAAAAAGATTTTCGAAAAACTGAATGTTAAAGCTGATTTTATAAATTTTGAAAGGGACGGAAATTTCCCAAACCATCTACCTGACCCAACAGTTATGGAGTTTATAAAAGAGTTGAGAGAGAAAACAGTAAAAGGTGGATACGATGTTGGAATTGGATACGATGGAGATTGTGACAGAGTTGGAATAATAGATGAAAATGGCGAAGTTGTTTTTGGAGACCAGATACTTGGGATTTTATCAAAAGATATGCTTTCCAGAAATAGGGGAGAGAAGGTTATTTTCGATGTGAAATGCTCTCAGGGACTTGAAGAGTTGATTTTGAAGGAAGGGGGCGTTCCTATAATGCATAAAACTGGACACTCACTTCTGAAAAGAAAAATGAAAGAGGAAAAAGCACTCCTTGCGGGAGAGATGTCTGGGCACATGTTTTTCTCTGAAAATTATTTCGGATTCGATGATGGACTTTACGCTTCTTTACTTATTTTGAGGATTATGTCAGAAAGAGATAGAAAAGTTTCAGAGTTTAAAAAGGAGATGCCTTATTACATTTCAACACCTGAGATAAGAGTTGACACAACGGATGAAGATAAATTCAAAATTGTCGATGAGATCGTAAAATACTATAAAGAGAAAAATTACAGGGTAATTGATATAGATGGTGCGAGAGTTTATTTTGAAAATGGATGGGCTCTTGTTAGAGCATCAAACACGCAACCTATACTTGTAGTTAGATTTGAAGCGAAGGATGAAGAGAGTATGGAAAAGATAAGAAAAAACATTAAGGAAACACTTTCAAAATATAAATCTGTGGATTTAAAAAATGTATAAACTCATCGGTGTTATCGGTGGTTCTTCAATAGATGATCATCTTTTCAATGAGGTTGAGATGATTGGGCAGATGCTTGCATCTTTCAATGTTCCCATCGTGTGTGGTGGTGAGAAAGGGGTTATGGAGGCAATTTCTAAAGGTGTAAAAAGCAAAGGTGGAACCACAATAGGAATCCTCCCTCATGGTAAAGATGATGCAAACCAATATATAGATATAGCAATATCAACAGGTATAGGATTCGCGAGGAACTACATTATAGTTAATTCATCCGATCTTATAATAGCGATTGATGGAAAGTATGGAACTTTAACTGAAATGGGATACTCTTTACAGTTTGAAAAACCTATGATATGTTATAAGTCGAGAATAGCGAAAGAACTTGGAATAAAGGAAGCTGAAAGTATAGAAGATATAAAAAGATTTGTCGAAGAAAATCTATGAAGACTTACGAGATTCTTGTAAAAGGCTATGTTCAGGGCGTAGGTTTTAGATACTTTGTTCAAAGACTCGCCAAAAAAATTGGAGTAAAAGGTTATGTAAAAAACCTTTATTCTGGAGATGTTTTGATAATTGCTCAAGGGGAAAATTTCCAACTTGAAGATTTTTTGAAAAGAGTAAAAACGGAACATCCTTACGCTGAAGTTAACGAGATGCTAATAAAGGAAATTCAATCATCAGAGTTTGATGATTTTACTATAGAATATTAAAGGAGGTAAAATGGATCTTAAAAGTTGTATAAGGGACATTCCTGATTTTCCAGTAAAGGGAATAATATTCAAAGATGTTACACCTGTTATACTTGACCCTTACGCTTTTAAATATAGTGTAGATAAAATGTGTGAAAATTTTGATTTTTCAAAAATAGATAAGATTGCAGGAATAGAATCAAGAGGTTTTATATTTGGAATATCTATTGCGAACAAATTCAACAAAGGTTTTATTCCTATAAGAAAGAAAGGGAAACTTCCTTATAAAACTTATGAGGAAACTTATACTTTAGAATACGGAACTGCAACCATAGAGATGCACACAGATGCGGTTTCAGAAGGGGAGAGGATACTTCTTGTTGATGATCTCCTCGCAACTGGAGGGACGATGAAAGCGGCTGCCAAACTCGTAGAAAAGGCAGGAGGAAAGGTTGTTGGAACATCATTTTTAATAGAACTTGATTTTCTAAATGGAAGAAAAAATCTTGAAAATTACAAAATATCAAGTATAATTCACTTTTAAAAATGCCCCTGTAGCTCAGTGGATAGAGCATCTGTTTCCTAAACAGAGGGCCACAAGTTCGATTCTTGTCAGGGGCACTTAAAAAAAGGAGAAAAAATGGCTATAGTTAAGAAGGTAAAAGTAAAAAGATCCGAATTGAAAAAGGATAAATTCGTTGAAACCATGGAAGATTTGATAGAATGGTCTAAAGATAACTGGAGATACCTTTTTATAGGAGTTTCAGCAATAATTCTTGCCATAATCATTTCTGTTTCAATAAAGTCAAGTTTTGTTTCAAAAGAAAAGAATTCGTCCCTTGAAATGACTGGTGCTATTGATGTTTTCGTTTCAGGTGATTTTAAACAGGCACTTGAAATTTTTACCAATATAAAACAGACATACTATGGGACAAATTCTTCAAAAAAGGCGACTTACTATATTGGAATGTGCAATCTGAACCTTGGCGCATCAGATCAGCAAAATTCACAAAAATATTACAATGATGCTATAAAAAATTTCAAGCAGTTTATAAAATACAAATATGGACTTGATGAACTGAGATGTGCTGCCTACATAGGTATTGGAAAATCTTTTGAAGGGTTAAATCAACCTGATTCTGCTCTTGCGTACTACCAGAGAGCCATAAAAGAAGTCCCGGAGAACGCTTATACACCTGAGGCATTTATTGGAATGGGAAGGATTTACGAAATGAAATATGATGTTGAATCAGCATTGAACTGTTACGAAGAGATAATATACAGATTTCCAAATTCAAGTTTTGTCCAACAGGCTTATGTTTACAAAAATTTGCTTGAAGGTGCTATAGATCCATTAACGCAACAGTACAATCAGAGAAAGAAGGAAGGGGAAGTAAAGTAAATTTTAATTAAAAAATCCTTAATTTATATATGTACGAAATTCTCGATAATATATATTATGTAAAGTAGAAGTTATAAAAAGTTTAATCAGATAAATTTATACCACCTCATACTTACTTTATTTGTTAAATATTTAAACATAAACAAAATTTAGTTCTTATTAAAATCTTCTAAACTTTTTTATTATGATTACAAGTTAAATCATTTCCCTTGAATTGTTCTCAATTACTTGTTATTTATACCTCATAAACGTGGAAATCTCATTATGGTGTATTTCACCTTGATTTATACTTTCCACAAAGGAAGGAAAATGATTTCAGAAGCGATTTTGTCCAACGAATACTGTCACAAGTCAAGCATCGTCCCCAAATTTGACAAAAAAATATTTCTAATACTTATTTATTACGAAAGTTAAATAGTTTTGTTAAAGTTTTTTATAAATCTTTGTTTTTATTTTTAAAGTGATATAGTAAATACCACCTATAAATAAAACATCCCCTATTGATATTATTATATTTAACAACAAAACATTCTTATAAGTTTCCGGTGGAATCTTAAAAATTATAAAGATCATACCAAATACAATCGATATAATTTGTTCGTGAAAACCAAGTATATAAATCGTGCTTTTAGAGACAACTTCAAAAATCATATTTTTAATGCCACTTTTTTCAAGAAATAAAGAAAAAGTTAAAATCATTAATGAGCCTACAATTCCATTAAGGAGATAGATTATATAATTTCTTCCAAACAAATTGCCAACAAGATCAACAAACCCATTCACTTTTGTTAGAAATAGATTAATTGAAAGAAATACTAAAAATAAAAAAATTGTTTTATATATATTTAAACCTTTAATTCTTGTTTGATAGTTTATTTTTCTAAATATAAAACCTGTTAAAAAAAATGTTTGAGCGACAAAGACCTTTTCAAGTCCATAAATTAATTTCACTTTCAAAATATTTGAAATTAAATAACCTATTATTGATAAAATTAAGGAAATGGCTATTATGACCTTAAACATTTTTATTTTCAACAAAAAGAAATAAATTATTTCTATAAAAAATAAAACATATAAAAACCATAAAGATATATTATGTATTAGGTATCCTCCATGACTTAAACCTAAGATTGAGCCAATCAATGGTTTCATATAACCTATTTCAGTAACAAGTCCTGAACCGTATCTCCCACTTACAAGAATCCAGAATATATAAGTAATAAGACTAAAAAGAAAATAAGGTATAATAAATCTTTTAAATCTTTTTATGAAAAAATTTTTAAAATTATCGCTTGTTTTAAATAAAAACCCTGATATTGTGAAAAACAAAGGCATATGGAATGAATAAATAAAAGTTTTTAAATTTTCGTTGATTGATGTATGGCCTAGGACTACTAAAAATATACCTAAAGATTTTGCAATATCTATCCAATACTCTCTTTTATCCATATTTTTTCAAATTATATATTTTAATTCTTTTAAATCAATAAAAATTATATACTTTTCTTAACTTGACGCGAAATAGAATTTTGTTATTATGTATCTATGAGATTCAAAAGTTTTTTTTCAAACTTTATTCTTATCACTATTTTACTCTTTTCTTTGAACTGTTATCACAAACCTCAAAAAAATATCCTCGACCTAACAAGAGATGTCCAGTTGCATAAATATAAAATAGATTGGTATTATACATATATACTGACTAAAAATGAGAATGATAATATTAACTATTTTATAATCATTTTCCAATACTATGATGTAAAAACATTTTTTTCAAATCTCTATATAAAGGATATTTTAAAGGATACCTTCTATTTCTACGAAACTGATATACCAATATATTTTGGAATGAAAAATTTAAATAAGAGTAAAAAATTTCAAGATTTAAATTTTTACATAGATCTTTCTAATAAAGATATAAAATGCTCTATAAATTTTATATACGATGACAGATTACTTATAAATGGTGAAAATGGATATGTTGTTATAGGTGATATTAAGGACACTGCAGGTTACTATTCTCTTGTTTCCAATAAACTTTCAGGTTTTATAAAAAGTGACAAAGTTGATATAGATTTTTCAAAAACATCAAGAATTTATGGTTGGTTTGATCACCAATGGGGTAACATGAAACTTGATAGTAAAAACAGATGGGTTTGGAGCGGCGTTTTTTTAAATGATGATGAATTCCTTGTTTCTGGACATTTTAAAAACATGGATTTCAATTTTTTGAATTATCATGATACCAAAAAGAAAATATCTAAATTATATAAAAACACTACTCTCGATCCAATAACATTCAGAAAATCAACCTTATCAAAAGAAACCTATGAACACGGATTTAAAATAAGAAGTGATGATGATTCTATTTATCTATTTTATGAGCCTCTATATGAAGAATGTTTTATACCAGAAGTTATATTCACTGGTCCCTGTAAAGTTAAAGGGTTTATTTATGACAAGTATTATGAAGGTATTGGAACATTTGAAATTTCAGATCCAGTTGATTCTAATCTTTTTTATCCTTTTGATTTTTATAAAAACATTTTCAACAATTCCAAAAAGGAAATAGAAAAAATTATTGAGAAAAGAAAAGGACAAATTAACAAATAAAATTATTTAAGTTGTACCCAAATCCAAAAATGTCACACTGTCAAGCACCGTCCCCAAATTTGAGTTTGGTATTGATTTTGGAGGGATTTCAGATATACTAATAGGTTGAATGAGAATGAGTGAAAAAAATGTTAATGGAGATTTTAATAGAAAAATACGAATCATATGTCACATTTATGTTATAGAATTTTAAAAAATGGTTTTAATCGTTCAAATTTTAAACACCCATGTGGAAAACCTATGTATTCAAATTATAAAAAATGTGGAAAAATATGATAAGTGTCCTTAATTTAATAAATAAAGATGTAAATAAAATGTGGATAAATGGTTAATTTCTTTTCTTTATCGAGTTGTTCTGATGGAAATTCTTTTGTTTTATATAAAAATCCAGAAGAACTTATTCTTATAGATGCAGGTATTACACTCAAAAAGACAAAAAATCTTTTAGAATCCAAATCCCTTTCTATAGAAAATGTCAAATCAATTGTGATAACACATTTTCATAAAGACCATTACATGGGACTCGATAAGATTCTAAAAAATTTCCCAAATATAAACCTATATTTCAACGATAATTACACAGGTCATTTCGCTGACTACCCTTTCAAAAGACATTTTACATTTGAAAATCCATTCAATATTTGTGATTTCAACTTTTTCCCATTTCAGATCGATCACGATATGTTAAATTCCGGATTTATTATTGACTATAATGGCTCAAAGATAGGTTTCCTGTCTGATATGGGAAGGTTTGACGATAGGTTAACCCCATTTTTGAAAGATATAAAACTTCTTGTAATAGAATCAAACCATTCTAAAGAAGGTTTACATAATTCAAAATATTCAGATGATTTGAAAGAAAGAATACTTTCCGAAAAGGGACATCTCTCAAATGACGATACAGTTAAAGTTATAGAAAAAGTTTATAATTCTAATATCAAATATATATTTTTGCATCATTTAAGTAAAAGGACAAACTCTTTAGAACTCGTCCAAACTGAGGTAGTTTCCCGTTTCAGTTTCCCTGAAACAAAATTTGTAATTTCACCTTACAACTCCCCTTCTGAGACAATAACTATATAATTTACCTTTTTTTATTCCATATATAATAAAGTAAAAATGCATTATCAAATGCTATCTCTTCATACCAATTATATTTACCTGAACTACCGCCATGTCCACCACTCATTCTCATTTTCAAAAGCAAAACATTATTATCAAGTTTATTATCTCTCATCTTTGCAACCCACTTCAAAGGTTCCCAATACATAACCCTTGTATCAAAAATTGAGGATTTTACAAGAATATTTGGATAGTTGGTCGGTTTAATATTATCATAGGGACTGTATTTTATCATATAATCGAACTGTTCCTTTATTTGTGGATTTCCCCATTCCTCAAACTCCCCTGCTGTCAAAGGTAATGTTGTATCAACCATAGTATTTATGAGGTCAACAAATGGAACACTAAGAATAGCTCCTTTAAAGAGTTCTGGTTTTAGGTTTAAAACTGCTCCTATCAAAAGCCCCCCAGCGCTTCCACCTTCAATAGCGAGTTTTTCAGGTGAAGTATAGCCTTTTTCTATAAGATACTGGGCACATGATATAAAATCTGTAAAAGTGTTCATCTTTTTGAACATCTTCCCATCATTATACCACTTTCTTCCCTTATCACCACCTCCTCTTATATGGGCTATACCAAAAATGACTCCCCTATCAAGTAAGGATAGCCTTGAAGTTGAAAAATAAGGTTCTGATGGCATTCCGTAAGCACCGTAACCTGTTAGTAAGAGTGGAAGGTTTTTAGGTTCATACTTTTTATTGTATATCAAAGATATTGGGATTAACTCCCCATCTTCTGCTTTTGCGTAAAGGTATTCTGTAACATAGTTTTCTTTCCTGTATCCTTTTATTTCGTCAACCTTCTTAACAACTCCCTTCAAACTTTTCACATCAATATCTATAACGGTTGAAGGGGTTTTCAAAGACATATATGCAACTCTCAAAGAGTCCCTTTTAAAAGAAGAATTTGAAAATGGATAGAATGTGCAATTCTCTTCCCCAAAATCAAAATATTTTGAATCGCCGGTGTTAAGATAGTAAAATTTTAATTTTTTTCTTCCGTTAACCCTTTCGTAAACAGAAAGAAAATTTTCAAAAGCATCGAATCCCTCTATCATCAAAGTATCGGAACCTTTTATAACAGTTGTTGAGTTTTCGATTGTTGAATCGATTCTAAACCTTTTGAGATCAAAATTTATACAATCCTTATTTGTGATATAGTAAAAATAAAGTCCAGAATGATCGAAAGAATATTCAACATCTTTTTCCCTTTTAACAAGAAGGTTCAACTTTAAATCCCTATCATCAGAGTTTATGTAATAATATTCTGAAGATGTTGAACTTGAAACTGAAAGAAAAATGTAATCTTTATCTCTTGTTTTGTTAAGGTAAACTGAAAACCTGTCATCATCTTCTTGAAAAAGAAGTGTATCTTTCCCAGTTTTCATATCATAATAACGCAAAGCATAGGATCTTGATATATCGTTCTGGATGGTGTAAAAGAACCCATCATTGTACTTGTTAAAGGCGAAGGATGTTATGTTATCTATAACAGGGATTTCAATGTTCTTTTTTGTTTTAAGGTCAAGAATCCTTAAAGTATAGTTTTCATCACCAAGTGTATCGAAAGAATATGATAGCATCCTGTGGTCTGAAGAGATTTCACCAAAATTCAGATCGAAGAATTGGTAATTTTTTGCGAACTCATTAATATCTATAATTATCTCTTCGGGAGAATTCTCTTTATCTTTTCTTCTGCAAAATATAGTATAATCCTTTCCTCTCAGATCTTTGTAATAATAAAGAAAGGAGTCCCTTCTTTCTGGAACTGAAATTTCATCCTTATCAACCTTTTTCAAAATTTCATTATAGAGTTTTTTCTGAAGTTTTTTAGTTTTAAGCATCATTTTTTTAGTATATTCATTCTCTTCATCTATATACTTTTTAACCCTTGGATCATCTATATTTCTGAAATAATAATAATCATCAACGAGTGTTGTATCGTGAATAGTTAAATAATGTGGCTCTTTTATAGCATCTGGTGGTGTTAATGTTTTAAGTTGTTTTGCCGATAAACTAAATGTAATAAGAACAAAAATAAGAAAATAAAAATTCTTGTTAAAATATTTAAACATAAAAATCTCCTTCTTTTAAATAAAAATATTAACCTTAATAGAACTAAATTCAATAGAAATTTTTTTAATAGATTTTTTGTTATAAGTTAAAGTTGAAAAAAGCTATATTTTTTTCATCCAGACAAATTTATCTACGATCCTTGTATAACTTTGTATTATTTTAACAACCTTAATTGAAACATCTTTATCAAAATAATCAAATGGGATTTGATTTTTATCTCTATTTTCAAATGTTTCCTTAGCAATTTTTATTGAATTTACTATATTTTCTTTTTCAATTCCACCAATAACTATTGTTCCCTTATCAAGAACTTCAGGCCTTTCTGTGCTCGTTCTTATCAAAACAGCGGGAAAGCCAAGAATAGCTGATTCCTCACTTAAAGTTCCACTATCAGAAAGAACACAATATGAATTCATTTGAAGATTGTTGTAGTCTATAAAACCAAATGGTTTCAATTTTTTAACAAGTTTGTTAAATTTAATCTTTTTATCTTTTATCTTTTTTTCACTTCTTGGATGAACAGAGTATATTATAGGCATTTTAAAAGTATCGGCAACACAATTTATCGCCTCTACAAGTGGAGTTAAATTGTCATCTATATCAAGGTTTTCCTCTCTATGTGAACTCAATATTATATAATTGTTCTTTTTTAATTTTAGATTCTCAATTATTTTACTTTTAGAGATTTTATCAAAATTTTTTAATAAAACCTCAGTCATTGGTGAACCTGTAACAAAAATATAATCTTTTCTTATTCCTTCTTGTATTAAATACCTCCTACTATGTTCGGTATAAGGAAGATTTATATCACTTATATGATCTACTATTCTTCTGTTTAACTCCTCAGGTACATTTTGATCAAAGCATCTGTTTCCAGCTTCCATATGAAAAATTGGTATTTTTAACCTTTTTGCTGAAATAGCTGATAAAGTACTGTTTGTATCACCTAATATCAAAACAGCATCAGGTTTTTCCTTCAACAAAACCTCATAAGATTTTTTTATAATGTTTCCCATAGTTTCACCAAGATTTTTCCCAACAGAGTTAAGGAAATAATCTGGTTTTCTTAAGCCCAATTCTTTAAAGAAAATTTGATAAAGGTTATAATCCCAATTTTGACCTGTATGAACAAGAATATGGTTAAAATATTTATCGTTAGCTTTAATTACTTCAGATAATCTTATAATTTCAGGCCTTGTCCCTAAAATGGTCATAACTTTTAGTTTTTTCATATTAAACCTCTAAAAAAAATGTATCTGGTTTATTTTGATCAAATATCTCCATACTCCAGAAAAGAGTTATTACCTCCTGTTCACCTATATTTGTAATAGAATGTGTGAATCCTGGAGGTATATCAACTATCTGGACTTTGTCACCACTAACCTCATATTCAATTTTTTCATCAGTTACAATATTTCTTAATCTGATAAGAGCTTTTCCAGTTAAAACACAAAATTTTTCAATTTTAGTGTGATGATAATGGTTTCCCCTTGTTATTCCTGGTTTTATTGTAGAGAAAAATATCTGACCTATATGTGGAGATTTTAAAACTTCTGCCAGAATTCCCCTATTATCCTCTTTTGTAGTTAAAGGATATGATAGATTATCAACTGGAATATATGAGATATAAGTTGAATAAAGATATCTTGTAAAAGGATCAGAAAAATCTGGAAGCATCAGATTTTCTCTTATTTTTTTGAATTCATAAATTTTATCTGCAATCTCACCCAATTTCTTTCTAAAACCTTTGTCGATTTTGTAATAGAACCCATTATATTCTTTTTCATCGTTAACAATTTTAACAAACTCATTAACCACATCATCTATGTACAAAAATTCAACCTCATTCTCTCTGTTTGATATTTGTATAGGAAGATCTCTTGCAATATTATAACAAAAAGTTGCAATAACAGAGTTATAATTTGGTCTCCCCCATTTACCAAAAAGGTTCTGTAATCTGTATATAAAAACCTTAGCACCAGTTTTCTTTGCGTATTCTATTAGAGCATCTTCTCCCATTTTTTTGCTTTTTCCATAAGGATTATCCAATTCTACTTGAATAGATGATGTCATAACAATGGTAGTTTTTTTCTTAATGCATATTAAATGATCTGTCATCATTTTTGTGAACTCATAATTACCTGTGAAAAACTCCTTTTCATCTTTTGGCCTATTCACTCCCAAAAGATGTATTATAATATCAGATTGTTTTAAAAATTCTTTTAAATCATCTTCATTATTCTCTATATCATACTTTAGTATCTTTATATCTTTTAAATGGTTTAGACCGGCTATAAGATTTTTGCCAACAAAACCATTAGCACCTGTTATCAAAATAGTCTTCATTTTAGTTCCTGTTTAACATAATTTAAGGAAAGAAGAAGTTTTTTTATCTGTTCAACATTTAATCGAGTTGTGTTATCAGAATTATATTCTTCTTTTAAAGTTAGAAGTTTCTTTTCCCCTTCAACAAAATATTTATCATAATTCAAATCCCTATTATCAGCAGGTATTCTAAAATAACCTTCCATATCCTCTGCTTTAACCATTTCCTCTCTTGTAACAAGAGTTTCATAAAGTTTTTCACCATGCCTTGTTCCAATAATTTTTATCTTTGCTTTTGGATCAAATATTTCTATTATCGCCTGAGCAAGATCCTTTATAGTTGATGCTGGAGATTTTTTTACAAAAATATCTCCAGGATGGGCATGTTTGAAAGCATGAACTACAAGTTCAACTGCTTCATCAAGGGACATTAAAAATCTTGTCATTTGAGGATCAGTTATAGTTAAAGGTTGTTTTTTCTTAATCTGTTCTATAAACAAAGGTATCACTGAGCCTCTTGAAGCCATAACATTACCATATCTTATTCCACATAAAATTGTTCCTTTGGAATTTGAACATCTCGATTTTGCTATCATAACTTTTTCCATCAATGCTTTTGTTAACCCCATTGCATTTATAGGATAAACTGCTTTATCAGTACTTAAAACAACTACTTTTTTCACGCCCATTTCTAAAGAAACATTTAAAACATTTTCAGTTCCTATTATGTTTGTTTTAACTGCTTCCATTGGATAAAATTCGCATGAAGGGACTTGTTTCAACGCTGCTGCGTGAAAAACAAAATCCACATCTACCATAGCATCATTGATAGATTTTTCATCCCTGACATCTCCGATGTAAAATTTGATTTTGTCATTTTTATACTTGTTTCTCATTTCATGTTGCTTTAATTCATCTCTTGAAAAAATCCTAATCTCCTTAACTTCAGTATGCAAAAATCTATCTAGAACAGCATTTCCAAAAGAACCTGTCCCCCCTGTTATTAGAATAATTTTATCCTTAAACATCCTATCCCCTTTTTTGTTTTTTTATAATATATTTTATCAAAATTCATTTGTCAACAAATATTAAAATTATAAAAGATCTTTTTCATCTTTTGTTGTTTCAAGTTTTAATATTGAAAATTTGTTTTGCTTTTCTTTTTACATCATAAAATAAAGATTTTTCATAATCATTCAAAAAGAATAACCATAATAACAAAAAATATACTATTGAAAAAGTGCCTAATTTTAAAATGAAAGTATAAAAATTATTTAACGGGAAATATTTCTGGATGAAGAAACCAAAAATCAACATTATCAAAAATAATGGGGAATTTTTTAAATGACAGTCTATAAAAAATTTAAAAATATCTATCTTGAATAAACGGTAATAAATTATATTCAAGAATACAATTAAACCAATTATTTTAGCTACCATAACTCCCAACGCAGCTCCTATAGCCCCATATTTAATTGAAAATAAAGAAGATAAAGCAATTGATACAATACTTATTATAATAGTGGACAATGCCTTGTATTTAACTTCATTTACAACTAAAAGTGCAGTCTGTGGTATTTCCTGGGTTTGAATTATTATAAATGGTAATATCAATAATAAAGCAACCCAGTAAGAATTATTGAATTTTTCACCCATCCATAATAACATAAAATCTTTACCAAAAATAAAAAATGCAACTATAATAAAACCAACTATAAAAAGTTGGATTCTCCCCAGTTTAAGCATTACCTGATTAAAATGTTGAGAGTTGTTATTAACCAAGATTCTTGTAACTTTTGGTAAAAATAAACCATTGAGTGCATTAGAAATTGTCCATGTATAACCTTCTATAGTCATTCCAATTGAAAAAATTGCTATTTGAATTGTATTTGTAAATATTCCTATAATAGAAGGCATTATATTCAAAATCAATCTTTGAAAAATTGCAGAAAGAGATATCCAAAAAGAAAAAACAAATATTTCTCTAAACAATTTGTTATCCCAAAATTTAAAATCAACTTCAAAACCAATGAATTTCTTTATATAAAAAAATCTTGAAATTATTACTAAAAGGTTAACAAAAATATTTGTTAAAACCAAAGCATAAAGCCCATAACCAAATTTTAATAAAACAATAAGTAAAAAAACTGTTGATAGTTTGTTGAAAATATTTACTGACTTTATGAAAATAAACCTTTCAGATGCTATTAAAATACCTTCAAGTGGTTTAGTTGATATAGTGATAATGTTGAAAAATCCAACTATAAGAAGAATAAATTTTAATTTAATAATTTCATCTTGGTTGAAATTAGAATATATTTTCTCAATATTGAAATATAAAACAATAAAAATAATGAATATCAAAATGCTTATAGAAAAATATATTTTATAGATAATTCCTAAAAATTTTTTAATTTTTTCGGTTTCATTTTTTGAGAAATATAATGATAAATACCTTGATACTCCAATACTTAAACCAAAATCAAAAATAAACAAACTTATGAAAGAGATACATAAAGTATATAATCCAAAATCAGATTGCCCTATTTTTCTAACTAACCATGGAGTAAAAAAAAGTCCAACAAGAATATTTAATGCTATAGAAAAATATGAAAGTAATGCTGAATATTTAATTTGTTTAGAAGAATTTAACATATTTTTAGTAATTTTTTTTAAAATAATTTTTTCTGTCAATAATAGAAAAAATGATTCTATATACTAAACTTTCTAATTTCCTTAAATTCTTTATAATTAAATTCGGTTTCATTAATTTGAGTACCTTATTTTCATATATAGTATCTCTCATAACGAATTCGGGTTCTTTTAATGGGAAATCTAACTCATATAAATTCAATTTGTAAATTTTTCTAATTGATTTTGAGATAAGTTTTATTTCTGATGGTGTATGAACACCTGAAATACCAATGTTTCTTACTAAATTTTTTGTTGGAACAATAAGAAATTGTGAATTTAAAACTTGAGTATAAAAACCAAAAATACTACTCCAAGATGATAATTTTTCTCCTTTTTCAATTTTTTTTCTTAAATTTTTAACTGTTATTAGTATGTTGGAATTAAAAAGTTTTTTGGAATTTACTTCGATATTTCTAAATAATGCTTTTTTATTTTCATAATCATTTATGATATTTAAATCAAAATCAACTTTTTCCCACACTCTCTTCCAAGTAGCGATTCCAGCTATACTACCAATATTTGAAAAAAAATAGTCGTTATCATTTTCTAAATAATAATCTAAATGATTCATTCCAGTAATTAAAAAAATTCTTTCATCATTATTGAATTTTTTTAATAAGGTATCACAAAAATAAAAAAAAGATTTCGAAGGCACACAATCGTCTTCCAAAATGATCAACCTATCAGTATAGGAAAATGCCCAACTTATAGAATTAGGTACATGTTCCCCACATCCTTTATTACTATCATTATAATTCTTGTAAATTTTACAATCCCAATCAATTTGATCTATAAATTCCCTACATTTATTTATATTTCCCAAATCATTACTATTTCTTGGACCATCCTGAGATAAAAATAAAGTAGTTGGTTTTACCAACGATACTTGTTTTAAAACTTCTTTAAAATAAGAAGGTCTATTAAAAAAAATAAGTAAAATGGGAGTATCAAAATTATTCTTCAACATAACTCCTTTTAAATAAATTTTGAAATTCTATTTTTAAACTTTTCATCAATTTTCTTTAATTCTTGTTCCACAAATTTATCATAATTTTCATCGATTTTAACTTCTCTTATTGCTTTTGCAATTGATTCTGGGTTGTCTTCATAATAAAATTTTATAAAATGTGAGAAAGGAGATTCAAGAACAGATTTTAAATCACCTGAAACTACATATAAATTATTGCATAAATATGATAAAATTTTTGATGGAAAAACTGAATCAATAAAAATTTTTCTCTTTGAAATTGTTGAAAGACCAATATGACACTTTTGAATAAACTCAATATAATCATCCCCTTTTAAACATCCATCATAAGTAACTTTACAACTTGAATTTTTGTTAGTTTCATTAATCAAATTTAAAACATTTTCTGTTTCTTTTTGATTTCCAAATCCAATTATATGTAAATGATAATTATTATCAAGATATCTTGCTGTATTTATGCTTTCGATAACACCTTTTAACGGATCGAAAGTCCCAGCAAAAACAAGATGAATTTTATCTTTATATTTTTTAACTATCTGTTTATTATGTTTCAACTCTCCATAAGAAACAATATAAGGTTTATTACTATTTATTTTGTCAACTAAAGTATGGGTTGAAAGAATATAACCATCAGCCAATTGTAATAACATTTTCTCAAGTTTTATAAATAATTTTCTCTCTTTCCATACATCTGAATATATTTCCTCTACCTCGAGAATCAATTTAAAATGTTTGATTTTTTTTGAAATTAATAAAGGTATAATTAACATTGGTTGATGATAAACAATAACAAAATTTATGTCTTTGTTTTTTATTAAATAAATTACAGTCCAAAAAAAGGACAGTAAAATTTTGAACAAGTAAGGTTTAAATTTATTTTTTATTTTTAAATTAAAAGATGGAGCATAAATAACTTGTAATCCCTTGCTTAAAATAATTTTTTCACTTTTAAAAAAACTAAATTCATCCTCTTTATTTGTCCATGATGGGGAGAGTATAGTCACAAAAAAATCTAAATTTTTGAATACATTTGAAATGTAATTCATTTTATTAACAGCAGCTAAGCTGTGATTTCTATTTTTTTTGTCATCACTTGTCGAATAAAAACCTAAATATATTAGATTTCGCAAAATCAACTCCTATTGCCAAAAAAATTTATAATATTTATCAAGTCTTAAATATAAAATTAATAATACACTAATTGCTATTAGAAGTACAAAATTTCTATCTTTCTTCTTAAATGTTTCAACTAATTCAGGTATTGCAAGAATTATGTAAAAGTTAAAATATTGTTGAAGTCTCATAAAACTTTGGCTTTTAAATGTCATTAAAGTTAATAATACACCTAAAAAAATTGTGTTAAAGTAGTAATAATTATCCTCTTTTTGTAAAAAAATATTTTTCCTCCAAATAAAAGTTATAAAAATTATAATAATTAGTAAAGTATAAGTCTCAGTTCCTTTGATATCAAAATACAACATATTTTCATATCTAAAAAAGTTTGCTATTGGTGAAAGTATTTTAATTTCAAAAAATATAAAAAATAATATGAAAGCTAATAAAATAAAAATTAGGTATTTAAAATGGAGCTTTTTTTTAGCGATAAAATATAATGGGAAAAATAAAATTGATGATTTATGAATAAAAAAAGCTATAGTTGATAATATAAAAAAGTATTTTATTTTTTGGTTTACTATAGCCCAATAACCAATTATACATACTAATGATGTAGCAATTGTTTGCCTATGTCCTGTTATACCAAAAAATGCAAAAAACAAACAAAAATAAATTAGAAAACTTAACAATGGATTTTCTGATTTTTTATAAATAAGTATTCCCAGAGGAACTGTAAAAATTATTGCAATAAAAATTAAATAGAATTGATAATCACCTGAAAATATTTGAAAAATTTTTTGGAATATCAAATATCCCGGATCTTTAAAATAATATTGATTTGAAAAAAAAGAATTAAAAAAAATTCTTATTATCTGTTCCCAAGACATTCCCTTTACCATTTCAAATTGGTAATAATATGCAAATGTATCAGGACCAACTGAATAATGTCGTAATCCAGAAAAAAGTATCATTTGAATAGTTATAATTGTGCAATAAATTTTTTTTACATTAATTTTTGTCTTATAGTTAATATAAACTAAAATAAAATAAATTAGAAAAATTAAAATTATATTTATTGAATATAAAAACATTATTCTATCCTTTCAAAATTTTATTGTATATTTGAATGTATTCTTTCATTATTTTTTCTTTATTAAAATTTTTTGTAACAAAATCAATTCTTTTTTGTTTGTTTTCTTCTTTTTCATTTTTTTTGATATTTTCAACAATTGAAATAATATCATTTAATTCTTGATTAACCTTCATTTCAAAACCATTAACATCGTACAGCATTTCAGAATTCGCTGTTGTTTTATATACTACAATAGGTGTCCCGCAAGCAAGTGCTTCAGCTGTTGTAAGGCCAAATGTATTTTCTTTTGCGAAATTTACATAAAGATCTGCTAAAGAATAATACATTGAAAGTTCTCCTCTATTGTGAGTTTCTTTTATATGAATTATATTAGAAGGCAAAATATTTTTATAATCAATTCCACCAATTAAAACAATAATATTTTTTTTATCTATAATTTTACTTAACTCTATAAACTTATCAAGTCCATTATTCTCATTAAATTTTGAAGCTACACCCAAAATAATAAATTTATCATTCAAATTCAATTCATTTTTTAAAACTGTAACATCACTTGGTTTAAAAATATTAGTATCTATTGGATTATAAATAGTTTTGATTATTTTTGCATTTTTTAAAAAAGACTTTTTTGCTTCTTCAATAATCCATTTTGAAGGTCCTGTAACTGTAAGATTTTCTATAGAACTAATCCAACTTTTTTTATCGTTGAACATTTTTTCAGTTCTATCGAGAAACCAAGAAGGAATATCTTTTCTTAATTGAGGACATTTTTTACAAGTAGATTGCCATTTATAACAATTTTGGGTAAAATAATGAGTACATTTCCCTGTATAAAACCAACAATCATGGAGTGTTATAACAACAGGTGTTCTATTTTTTATTATATATTTAAAAAGCATTGGATAGTTTAAAAAATTACTATGTATATTATGAATATGAATTAAATCAGGTTTTATTTTTTTTAGAAATTCAATAAAATTTAAAGTCCCCCAAAAACAAGTATAACCTTGAAGACCTGTTATTCTGGCAGTTAAAGCTTCTATTTTTTTTTCAAAAGGATTTCCTATTATAAAACCATTCCTAATTTTTGGTCCAAATGAATAAGCAACATACGATTCAAGACCATTTCTTGTTAAATATTCATGTAAATAATCGACTATCTTTCCAGTGCTTCTAATTGAACTTAAAGTATTAAGGTTAAGAACTTTCATTTTTTAATACTTTTCTTTTATTTTTTTAATATCATTAAGTAATTCATATTGAATGTTTTCTATCTGATGGTTTTTTAAACCACAATTCCACGCTTTTTCTGCATATTCACTTAAAATTTCTCTTTTTTCTTGTATTTTTAACAAGATTTCACTTAATTCTTTTTTGTTATCAGTAACAATAGCAGCATCGTTTTCTATTAAATATTGAGTTGATGCAACCTTTTTAGAACTTATTGCTAAAATACATCTATTTGCAAATAAATAATCCACTATTTTTGTTGAAAATGATAATCTCGATAAATATGTATCATTTTCTTCAATTGATTCAAGGAACAACAAAATATCTGCATTTTTATATAATTCTTTTAATTTATGATAGGGAAGATTACCTTTAAAAACTATTTTCTTATTGTCGAATACATCTTTAAACACTTTTTTTGGTATTTCAATTTGAGAATATATTTCAACACTGTATTTTAAATTATTTTCATATAAAACATCTCTTAATAATTTTAGACTCTTCCATCTTCCTCCAAAAGTTAAATTTCCAGTATAAACAATTTTAATAAAATCACTATTTGTTGGATAATATTTTTCTTTATTAACATCGCTAAAATCGTTTCCTTTATATAATATTTTTGAATCAAAACCATATTTCTTTTTATATTCGAGTCTCATTTTATTTGAGATTGTATAAATAAGTTTAGAATTATTAGTTATTTTTAATAGATTTTTTTTTAATATTTTTTGATAAATTGCTTTAAAAATATTTTTAGGATTAAAGTCTAAATAATCATCCATTAAAAATAAAACTAAATTTGAATTCGTTAATTTTAATAATTTTAGTGTTATTCTATAAGGATAAATTGAATAAACACTTGTTAGAAAAATTATATCCGGCTTAAAATTTTTAACAAATATTGTTAAATCCTCATCACCATGAAAAAATACTAACCAAAATAATTCTTGAACAAATCTTCCTAATGTAGTAAATTTTTCTCTAAAGAATATTGTTAGTTTATTTTCAATATTCAAATTTATATTATTATTTTCATTTATAAAATTATTCCTTATTTTTATACGTTTTCTCATAATCTTAAAAATATTTAATGAGAAATATTTATTACATATACTATTCTTTGGTTTACTTGATAAAAAATATAGATGTGCTATTTTAGAAATATCATAATTACTAAATAAATTTGATAATGTATTTCCTATTGAATTAGATTCATTCCATGGATGCTCGGTTACAACTAAAATTTTTGGTATTTTTTTTTCATTTTCCATATTTTTCAATTAAATATTTTAAATGTGTTTTTAGTTAAATTTCTATTAATAATCATTGTATCTCTTGCACCTCTATTTGCAGAACTAATTACCTTCAAAACTTTTATCATAATTATATTCTATTGATAATAAATCTATATTTCCCACTTGATTCCTTTTCAATTTCTTCAACATGTTGAATTTCTATTTTCATTTTACTTCCAAATTTATGAAGAAATTCATCGTGTAATTGATTATCATACTCTTTTTTATAAATTCTTTTATCTACGACCAATTTAATAATAATATTATCTTTTGATACCTGAACAATCTGAGATTTAATAACTGAATTATGCAGGTTTTTAAATAGATTAGCAACATTTCCAGCATTAATTCTTACTCCATCAATGGTGACAAGGAAATCCGTTGTTCGTCCGTTAATTTCTTTAACTATAGGAGATTGTATTCCACAACTACAATTAAAATTAAAATCTATTGCCTCAATTGAATCACCAATCCTATATCTTATCAATGGGGTCCCTTTAGTGTCAAAACTTGTAACAACTATTTCCTTGCTATTTTCATCAATAAATTCAAAGACACCAGTAGATAATTCAATATGAAGATTACCTTTTTCGCATTCAGTAATAAACGGTGCCCCTTCACTTGATGCATATTGATCATAAACCTTACATTGAAAAACTTCTTCAATTAATTCTTTATCTTCTTTTAAGACTTTTTCTGATGTAGGGAAAATTGCAATAGGTTTAAATTTTAGTTTTATTTTCTTTCTTTTTATATAGCTAGCTAAATCAACTATTGAAGAGAAAAAACCATCAATAGATTGTGGTTTAAAACTATTTAAACTTTCACAATAATATTTTAGATTTTCTTCAGAAGTATGAAATGATGAATAAATCATTTGTTTGCATGAAATATTATACCTCCAAAATATTTTGTTTTTTTGATTGGGGGGAACTATATGTTGGCCATTAAAGGTTGCTCTTCTCATTAATCTATTTTCAAAGCCAAATCTTGATTTAAAATGATCAAGCATTGCCATTCTTCTCATAACATCTTCTTTTGTAAAAACCACTTCAAGAGATTTTCCTGTTGTTCCTCCGGTATGGCTTATAATTCCTTTCCATTTTGGTATGGTAATTATTTCATCTAAATTTTCCCTTATCATTTCTTTGGTAATTATTGGAAATCTTTTTAAATCATTTATTTCATTCAGTGGTTTATCAGGAATATTTGAATATAGTTTTTTATAAAATTTACTATTTTTTCGAGCGAAATTTATAAATTCGTTTAATTTTTTTAATTGGTAATTGATTTTTTTCTCTTTCTCCCAACTTTCAAATTCTTTTAGAAATTTTCTGTGTTCGAAATATATTCTACCATATCTTTGATTAAACTTGTTAAATCCAGATAAACTAACAATTAAATTTTGAATTATAATCGGAGAATTGTCATATATATTCTGTAATTTTGTCATAATTTTCCTTTTTCCAAAATTTTCATCATTTTTTCATTCACTTTTTTATCATCGAATTTTTCTCTGCAAAGATTGTATGAATTTTTACCAAATTTTTCAATATCATCTCTATTTTTAATAAACCATTCCATCTTTTCAACAAGTTCATCAACATCGTTCAGTTTAACTAAAAAGCCATTGTGATTATCTATAACTGTTTCCCTGCAACCAGGAACATCTGTTACAATTATAGGCCTTGCACAAGCCATCGCCTCAAGAACAGTCCTTGGAATTCCCTCTCTATAAGATGTTAGAACATAAACTGAAGATTGCTTATAATAATCTAAAACATTATCAGTTTCTCCAAAAAGTTCAATCGTATTATTGTTTACAAAATGCATTATTTCATTTTCAGGGATAGCATCTGGCATATTTTCTATCTTACCAAGCAAAATACATCTTACATCTTGATATTTCATCTTAATCTTTTCACATGCTTTTAAATATTGAATAACTCCTTTACTTTTCAAAAGTCTTGAAAGCATAAAAAAAGTAACCCTTTCTGGGTATGGCAAAGGATAGAATTTTTCAAGATTTACTCCAGATCCGTTAACTAAAAAACATTTTTCTTTTGAAACAATCTTTTTGTTCACAAAATCTTTCAAATCATCGTTGTTGAAAAATATTATCTTTTTTGAATAGTTGAATGCTATTCTGTAAAGATTTTTTACTATAAAATTTAATATTTTTGCTTTAAAACTTTTAGAAATAAAAACATATCCAGAACCAGTCATCATAGAATAAAAGTTGTTTCCATTAGAAATTTTGTTTGCAATTGAACCATAAATAATTGGTTTTACAGTGTAAGCAAGGATTTTATCTGGCTTTATTTTTTTTATGAAAAAACTAAGTTTAAAAAGATATTTAAAATCTTCGAAAAAATTTAAACCATGTTTAGTTAAAGGAATTATTTCATATTTCACATTCAATTCTTTGATCTTTTCTATATTATCTTCATTAGGTAGAGTAACATAAACCTCATAGTCTTTTTTTTGTATTTCTTTTATAAGATCTCCCCTGAAATTATAAATGGTTCTATTTTTAGGAGAAATTATTAAAAACTTTTTCATTTTTCAAAATTCTTTAAATTTTTTAATGTTAAATCAAAAAGTCTATCGTTAATTTTTTCGGAAATAAAACTGTTATGTGGAGTTATATATACATTTTCAAAATTCCATAAAGGGCTATCTGAAGGAAGTGGTTCATTTTCAAAAACATCAAGGTAAACTCCTTTAAATTTTTTACCTTTCAAAATTCTTATTAAATCTTTTTCTTCTATCACCTCTCCCCTTGAGATATTTATCAGGTTCGAATCTTTTTTCATAATTTTTAATTTTTTATAATCTAATAAACCTTTTGTTTTATTATTCAATGGTAGTGAAATTACCAAAATATCAATGTTTTTTAAGAATTCATTAATATTTTTAGTATTGTACCTTTTTTCTATAAGTTTATCCTTAACATCCCTTATATCACAAACAAATATTTTTACTCCAAATGGTTTCAATCTTTTTGCTATTTCTTTTCCTATGTCTCCATAACCGAGAATACCTACAACTTTTCCAGTTAACTCTTCTATATCCCTTATCTTTTCCCATTTGTGTTTTTTTTGTAAATTTTCAAATTCTCTTATCTTTTTATATATTTCAAGTATCCTTAAAACAACCCATTCAGATATTGGAGTTGAATAAACTCCCTTTGCATTATAAATTTTTATTTTTTTCCTTTTGATATATTCGATAGGAACTCTATCAAAACCAGCGCTCGTTAGTTGAATAAATTTTAATTTTTTGAAATTTTTTATATCATTGTGAAGAAATAAACTGTTACAGATAATCCCATCAACATCATAAAATCTTGTAGATACTTTTTCTTTTTCATCTTTATGGAAATA